>Ga0187782_10003665_pt1 | contig 11466 bp, 7 predicted proteins | sample 0715_SJ02_MP15_2_FD_132454 | JGI IMG/M metagenome (GOLD analysis project Ga0187782, IMG submission 132454) | Tropical peat soil microbial communities from peatlands in Department of Meta, Colombia - 0715_SJ02_MP15_20_MG | ecosystem: Environmental > Terrestrial > Soil > Wetlands > Peat | place...
AGAGCGCGGCTTCGGATTCGGCGGAGTTCGTGGGGCGAGAGGCGAGGGACAAGAGCAGCGTGACTGGAGCGGCGACGAAGCCAGCGATGAGACGAGGGATGCGGCGGAAATCGTCGGCGAGAGAGCGGTTGTGGTTGGTGAGAAAGACGCCGCGGCGCATGACGAAGAGATGGAAGAGCGCGGAGAGAGCGGTGAAGAGGGAGACGGCGAGCGTGGCGCGATTGGGAACGGGGGCTCCGATGGCGCGATGGGCGAGCCAGTCGAATAGTTGGGCAAAAGCGGGGACGCCGAGGGCGACGATGACATTGCCGAGCACGCGGGTGCGAAGGCCGAGGGCGCGCTGCTGCATGGCGGCATAAACACCGCCGGTGAGAGCGACGTAGGCGATTTCAACCAGGACGATGGAAAGACGGCCGTGGGAGCGCGAGCGAGCCATGGCGGCGAGATAAACAATGGAGCGAGCGGTTGCGCTGAGCAGCGCACACTTCCAGTTCCAGCAGGAGAAAACCTGCGCGAGAAAAGGGGGCCGATTGGCAGGATGCATGAGTCTATGGTGACGAAGGAATGCGAATGTAGCGTGAAGAGGGGGTAAACAAGAGTGTCGAAAGTACCGCCGTACCGTAATTAGAGAGGTTCAAGATGGGGAGAATTGATGGTGACTGAAATCACGGTGGGCGATGTGGTATCGCAGATAGGCTCAAGGTGAGGGCGCTGAAGTGAGCGCGCCGAGGAGCGGATCTCAAAATGGCCTATGTGGTGACCGATGCGTGTACGAAGGACTTTGTTTGTGTGGCGGATTGCGCCACTGCGGCGATTGCGCCTGCCGAGAGCGATCCGGCGGCAAAGACCGTGACCCAGGTTTATATCAATCCCGATGAGTGCATCGATTGCGGCAACTGCGCATCGATTTGCGCGCAGAATGCGATATTCGCTCTGGAAGAATTGCCGGCGGACAAGGCGCAGTTTGCGGAGAAGAACCGGGCTTATTTCAACTAGGTCTCCAGCTCTGAGGGAGGAGTGTGCGGCCCGGCTGAAAAAGGCGACGAAGTTTCATACGACTGGCCAGAAGGAGGGGCGTTGGCGGGCGGTGCGTTGTTCGGCTGCGGAGCGGCGGGCGGAGGGGCAATGGGCGGAGAAGGTTGGGCGGCGGGAGGAGATGACGGCGGCGCCTCAGACGGAGCTGGGATGGGCATAAGTTTGCGGGCGGGGAGCGTAGCTGCCTGGACGATGGGCGTAACCGGGAGGGTGAGCATCTGCACCGTCGTCGGGTCGTCACGGAGCTTGAGATAAAGGACGCCGTTCGATGGGTGGGGGACGACGATCTCGGTGTCGGTCAACTCAGGGGCAACGTCGGTGGGATCGTCGAAGGCGGGCGACGAGGAGAAGGACTCAGCGAGAAAGAGATTGGACCCGCTGAGCAGGCATGGCTTGGACGCGGAGCGGGGGCAACGCAGCTCAGCGAATCCGGGAAGGCGCACGAGGGTGCCAAGCGGCAACCAGTCGCCGGCCGCACCATCGGCGGAGACGGGACGTATGCGAACCGGGCCAAAGGCCGAGGGGCCGAAGTGCGCCAGCGGTTCCAGGCTGGCGACAGCGGTATCGGCGTCTTCGAGCATGAGGCTGCCGTCGCTGAGCGAGAGCATGGAGTGGAAACTGGCGTCCGCTGCGGCGAATTCGATCTTCTCGTCGCGGGGAAATGCCGGGGGCACACCGGACCTGAGAAAGAAAACGAGGCGGCCCGCGGCGGGCAGATCGTCCTGACTGCCCAGCTTGATTAACGGCGTGGCGGCATCGATCTGGACGCCCTTGCCGAGAAGCGTGACCTGTGGGCGCGGCGGCATGACCGTGACGGGCGCATCGAGAATGCGACCGTCTTTCAGCGAGACGCGAGCGGTGTAAGGTTTGCCGGATTCGAGACTGGACGTCGCTTCTGCGGCGATCATGGCAAGCCGATCGGCGTTGCCGACACGATCGAGGGCGCCGGGAGTGAAAGCGATGCCGCCGATTTGAGCCTTTGCCACCTGGTCGAGCCGTGAGCCTTTGAGCAAGGCACTGGCGTCACCGGAACAGATCGTGAGGCGATCGAGTGACGCGGCGGCATCGTAGGCCACCATGGTGAGCCGATCGGGTTTGGTCTCGCCGTATTGATAGACGGCGATATCGACGGGGCCCGGGGAAGCGTTTTTGAGCGGAACGGAGACTTCAAGCGTGGCAGGCTTCAAGGGCTTCCAGGGGAGGGATACAGATTGACCGGAGGCGGCCTGCTCTTCGACTTTTTCGACGCAGACGGTGCTTTGGCCGTCGAGGTGGAAGGTGTCTTCGCGGCCGACGACCAAGGCGGTCCGATCGGAGGAAGCGACGGTCCATTGGCCTTGCTGCGGCGAGAAGAGTTGAAAGGCGGGCCCATTCCAGTCGTCGAATCCCCATTTACCGCGCACGATGCCGGTGAGCTCGCCGGCGGGCAGCGGGGGCAAGGGTTGAGCGGGGACAAGTCCGCCGCCAGCCGGATCGGCTTTGAGCGGCACATCGACGGCGTGCTGACTTTGAGCGCCTCCGGATTCGATGTGCAGGACCAGGTCATGAGCCAATTGGGTAGCAAAAAGCAGGGGCGCTCCCTCGGCAGGCAAGACGAGGCCCGGCTTTAGCGCGCAAAGACTTTGGCCGGGACCGACGGGATTGAGGGGTTCCGGTTTTGAAGGCCCGATAGGAGGCAGCGCGACCACGACAACCGATTTGGGATTGCTGAAAGAGGGAGGCATGTTGAGCCGGAGGTTGAGGCTATCGGCGGTGGGCAGAGCAAGCGCAGGAATGTACTGGAAATGCGCGGTGTGGAGCGAGGAGAGGATTTTGGCAGTGTCGATAATGGCGCCGACGTAAGGACTATAGACGCCACCGCCGCCCATGGAACTGGCGCTGAGCTGGTTAACGAGATCGAGGGCGGAGCCGGTAGTCAACTGGCTTACGAGCGATTGGGCATTGGCGTCATCGAGGACCATGCCTTCGGAGTTCTGCGAGAGGCAGGAGGCTTGCTGGTCGGCGGGGCGCGCAAAACAGCTCTCGTTGATTTTGATTCCCAGACTGCGGGCGGCAAGCTCGGCGCGCGTTTTGAGCGCGGTGGGATCGTACTGCGAGGTGACTTTGACGTCGGATAGGTAGGTTTCGAGCCGCATTCGTTCCCAGCTAGCAGCCTCGAGATCCTGAGCGGCGCGCACGAAGGAGCCGGGTTCGTCACGGACGGCTTTGCGCAGGGTGTTGAAGTCGCCGCCTGTTTCGGGGGCCAGGAAAAGGAGCGCCTGCTGGGCTTCAGCCGGGACGGTGACGAAGACGCCTTCGTTGTGGACATCGTGCGTCCAGGTTTCGACGCGGGTGAACCAGCCGGACGGTGGAGGGTTGGTTGAACCACGCAGGAAGGCAACGACCAACACGAAGTGCGTGGCCTGGCTATCAGGCAAGTCAGGATGAATCCAAAGACGATCGCCCGGAATAAGGTTGGGGGTTTCCGAGGCCGGCAGGGTGACATCTCCCCGCTTGACATGCAGATCGACTTTGGGTCCATAAAGGTCGAACGGAGGGCCGTCAGGCCGCAAAAGGGGAGATGCAAAGGACCAATAAAGCAAGAACAGCAAACAACGGCGCATATCTTCTATTTTACGGATTTGATGGTTTCCGGGCAGGGCAGCCACGGCCCCGCTACCAGGAAATTGTCAAGCTCGGGCAGAAATAATCGGCCGGGTGTGGCGCGAAGGCGGGTGGTTTGCGCTAAAATTCTGTTTCAAATAAGCGGAATGGAGATGTTCTCGCTCGAGAACCGTCTGATTCCTATCAGCGTTTTCCGGAGTTTCAAGCAGAGCGAGAGTTCCGCCGATCGCCGGCTGGATAGATGCCCAAGTATACGGAACCAGCCAGAACAGATGCTGATATCACGATCTTATTGAGTAGAGCGGGCGGGGTGGGGCCTGTCCTTTTCGATCCAATGAGGGTTTGGCAGGGCTCCTAGAATGCGGCCGGCCGAGTGGTGCGCGCGGCAGGACTGGTGAAAACAGCCCAGCCTGAGAAAGCTGCCCGCTCCACGAGCATGGCGGTCATAGATTGGGGGAGGAAGGAAATGAAGTCAGCCAGGAGCACGCAACGAAATGTTGACGACGGCAGCCTAACCATTCCTGCCGCCGAGGAAATTATTGAAGAGGCATTAAGCGAGCTAGCGTATTCACAGGATCCGGGCATGGCAAGAGCGCTGAGGTTTCTGGCGCCTGCGGGGTATCAGGCGATCGTGGAGTTGTGCAGCGAGAACGGCCGCAGCAAGCGGAGGAACGCGTTGGCGGACACGTGGTCGCCGGAGGAAGACGAGGTCCGCATTTACTTTGAGCGCATCGACGGAGACGAACCGGTTCAAAGGGCGAGCCGCGCGATGCACGGCGCGAGCGGCCGAGCCATAGAGGAGGACTTGGAAGACGAAGAGCCGGTTATTCCGGGAGACATGGATACACGGGTGAAAGAGCTGTGCGCGGCACTGGCTGAAGCCGAACGCGGCGGTCATGCGTTTATCGCGCTTAAGTGGTTCCGGGATTCGTTTCTGCCGCGCAAAGCATTCCGCTGGAATCATCATCCGGAGACGCGGCAGTCGGTGCTGGCCGAGGCGATCCAGCGGGGCACCGTGCTGACGAGCAAAATTGCCAATCCGAAGACGCCGGCGTATCCGACGACCACTATCCGGCTGAATCGGGCCGAAGCCGGTATTCCCGAAGAAGTGCAGCGCTTCCACCCGGTGGAGTTGCAGGGAGAACCGGTAGCGGCGGCGATCGATGACGAGCGGGGGATGGAGTGACATTCTATTTTCTGGAGGCTACGGCATTTGCCAAGCTGTTTGTGCGCGAGGCCGGCACGGATGAGCTGATCCGGTTGCTGGAACCGGTGGAGGACAACCGCAAGCTGATCTCGGCAGCGACTCCGCTGGAGGTGTACACGGCGATCAAGCGGCGCGAGCGGGCAGGGCAGGTGGGGCAGGAAGCCGCGGCCACTGCGCTAGAACACTTGCGCATTGAAGCTGCACGCATGGTGCAACAGCCGCTGAACCCGGGAGTGCTTGAAGCGGCGCGGCAGCTGGTGGACCGCACGTTGCTGCGCTGGCCCGAAGCGCTGCAATTGGGCACCGCGCTGGTTGCGCGCGAGATGTATCCCGGGACGGAGATCGCATTTGTAACCGCCTTAGGACACTTGTTGGAAGCGGCGAAGGCGGAGGGACTGCAGGCGATCGATCCAGCGCAACTGCCGGCGATGGAGATGGATCAGGCGATCGAGGCGGAACTCGGCAAGGACACGGGGTAGCCGCGGCGTTTATTGCGGACCACTACCAATCCTGAGGCGAATCGATTCTTGAATCATGGACGCATCCAGTTTGGGGCGCGAGCGGAGCAGCGCTCCTTCCAGGGGCGCACAACTCGATTTTCGCGGTACACAGCGCTGCCGCAGCCCGGCACGGTGACGAACAGATGGCGCAGCAATTGTAAATTCCTTGTCACAGCGGCGTAGGCCGAAACCTTCATCGAGCGATGAGAATCTAAGACGGAAGTGTGCCGTGACAGGAGTATGTTTTTGCGGCTTCCGCGCTTTCGAGTTCGGGCGATTGCGATGGTTTTCTTCGCAATGGGGGCAGCGACAGGCAGTCGAGCGCCGGCGCAGGCGGCAGCAGCTACGCATGCGATGGGCGCCTGGAGTACTTTGCCTGCTTCGCCGGTTGGAGAGTGGAAGACGATCGACGACAAGACGGGGAAAGTGAAATCGATCGTCGCAATCCGCGAAGACAAGGGGAAACTTTACGGAACGATTCAAACGCTCTTCGACCCACCGACCTCGCATCCGACTTGCTATCTATGCAGCGGCGCGCTGAAGGATCGTCCGCTGGTTGGATTGCAAATCCTGTGGGGGTTCGCGCGCAATGGGGAGGAGTGGACGGGCGGCGAGGTGCTCGATCCCGAGAGCGGAAAGATCTACCATGCGACTTTGGCGCTTGAAGAGGGCGGCGCGAAGCTGCGGCTGCACGGCTACATCGGAATCCAATTCTAGGCCGAACGGAGCACTGGGTGCGGGTGGGATGAGGCGGCTTCCGGTTTCGGTCAATTATGATTGACCGACAATGAGTTGCTCTTCTGCACGGTCCCGGGTGATCCGATGACAATCTTTACACCCGGAGTGCGCGACTCGAAGCTGCAGTTGCGCAAAGCGATGGGTTTCTGGGATGTTTTGCTGTTCAACATTGCAACGGTGCTGGGGCCGCGTTGGATTGCGGCGGCAGGGCACAACGGAACGTCGTCGATCAGCCTGTGGGTGCTGGCGGCGGTGTTCTTTTTTGTGCCCGGCGCGCTGGTAATCAACGAGCTTTCTTCGCGATTTCCCGAAGAGGGGGGGCTGTACGCGTGGGCGCGCGACGCGTTCGGGCCCTTTCACGGATTCGTTGCCGGGTGGACGTACTGGATCTACACGATCTTTTATTTTCCGGGGCTGCTGTTGGCGAGCGCCGCGATGGCGGCCTACATTGCCGGCGGACGCGGGATTGCTTTGGCCGAGGATCGCGCGTTTTTGATTTGGGTTTCGCTGGCGATGCTTATGGTGGCCGTGGTGCTCAATATCGTGGGGCTGAACATCGGCAAGTGGCTGCAAAACGCGGGCGGCGTGGGCACGTATCTGCCGCTGCTGATTCTCGCCGCAGTCGCCGTGGTTGTGTGGAAGCGGCATGGCTCGGCGACGCATTTCACGCGGGCCAACATGATGCCCATGTGGAACTGGGACACGGTGAACTTCTGGTCGCAGATTGCGTTTGCGTTCACGGGGCTGGAACTGGTGTCGGCCATGAGCGAGGAAGTGCGCGATCCGCGGCGTACGCTGCCGCGAGCTGTGTTTGGGGCGGGCGCGCTGATTGCGCTGATGTACATTGGCGGGACGTTCGCCGTGCTGGCGCTGGCGCCGGCGGGAGAACTCGATCCGCAGAGTGGTGTGTTTCACGCGATTGCCGTGGGTTCGGCGGCGCTGGGACTTGGGTTTATTGGAGTGGTGGCTGCGGTGTTGGTGACGGCCGGAAATGCGGGGGGCGTGGGATCGACGGTGGCGGGAATAGCGCGCGTTCCGTTTCAGGTGGGGATCGACCGGTACTTGCCGGCGGCGTTCGGCAAGATTCATCCGAAATGGCGGACGCCGTGGGTTTCGATCCTGGTGCAGGCCGTGCTTTCCGGCGCCATTTTGTTATTGAGCCAGATCAAGAGCCGAGGGGTTATTGCGGCTTACCAGGTGGTGGTGGACGCGGCCATCATTCTCTACTTCATTCCGTTTCTTTACATGTTTGCCGCGGCGATCAAGCTGGCCGGGCGCAAAGACCGCAAGGAGAATCCACATGCGGTGCTGGTTCCGGGCGGGCGGGCGGGCGTGTGGATTTGCGGCGGGCTGGGATTTGTGGTCGTGCTGCTGGGTATCGCGCTTTCATTCGTGCCGCCCGGGGGAGCAGACAAGGTGGTGTTCGAAGTGGATGTAATTGGCGGAACGGTTGGATCGATTTTTGTGGGACTGATGCTTTATTGGCGCGGGGCGAGGACGAGGCAAAAGCCGGCGTGAGATCGAGGACGGGGCGTGGCGATTTGGGTTAGCGAAAGGAGAAAGCAGAAAAAGAAGGGCAGAGGCGGGCCGGTAGCATTCCTGCTTCATATCAGTTGCGAGAGATGACGGGAGCAGCGGAGCGGTCGAATTCGACGCGATTTCGGCCCATATGCTTGGCGCGGTAAAGGGCTTGGTCGGCGCGGCGAATGAGTTCGTCCATGGAGAGGAGATCGAGCCACGGTTTGGTGAGAGCGACTCCGAAGCTGGAGGTAATGTGGATGGACTGGCCGCTGAAATCGATGGGCCGGGAGGCAATGGCATCCACCAGTTCCTGCGCACGAGCGGGACTTTTGAGCGCATCGTAACCGGGCAGGAGAATGAGAAACTCCTCACCGCCGTACCGGCCGACCGCATCGTAGCCGCGCATTAGCGACTGGAGACGATGGGCGGCTTCACGGAGCACGAAGTCGCCACAGAGATGGCCATGATTGTCATTAACAGATTTGAAGTGGTCCAGGTCGCCGACGACGATAGAGAGGGTCGAGTGCTCGCGGTTAGCGCGATCGAGTTCGCGGGCCAGCTGGTCGAGAATGGCGCCGCGGCTCCAAAGGCCGGTAAGTGAGTCGTGCGCGGCCTGGAACTCAAGCGAGGCGCGCGCGGTCATCAGATCCTGCTTTTCGACTTCGAGTTGCGCGGTACGCTCGGCTACAAGGCGTTTGAGCAGCCGGCGATGCCGCACGAGGCCGCGAGTGCGCAACGCGACAATGGCCCAGGTGAGCAGGAATGCAGCGAGGAGATAGGCCAGGTATGCCCAAACTGTGCTGTACCAGGGCGGCATTACGGCGAAGTCCAACGCGCCGACCGAGGTGTACCACTGGTTGCCGTCGCGGCTGGCCTGGACAAGGAAGCGATATCGGCCGGGCGGCAGATTGGTGTATTCGGCGGCGCGCTTGAGGGCGGGGCTGCTCCAATCGCGATCGAAACCGTCGAGGCGGTAGCGAAATTGAATGCGTCTAACAGCGGCGAAACTGGGTGCGGTGAATCGTATTTCGAGGCGAGCGGAGCGAATCCCGAGGCGAATGGATTGCGCCATGTCGATCGGCTTGCCGTCAACGGACGCGCTCTCTATGCCGACGCGGAGCGGAAGAGCGGCGTCGAGGGCACGGCCGGGATCGACGACGGCGAGACCGCTCATGGTGGAGAACCAGAGGCGGCCGTCGGAGCCTTTGGACGCGGTGCCGGTTCCACCCTGCATGGTTTCACGGGAACGAAGGCCGTCGGCGGTGTCGTAGAACACGCTGTGAAGCGAAGAGATGCGGTGGTTCGCGAAGCCGTTCAGATCGTCCTTGGAGACACGGAACACGCCGTTGTCAGAGGCCATCCACAAGTTGCCGAAGTTGTCTTCAAGGATGTTTCCGACCGTGGAGTCGTAGAGCCCAGCGTTCTGCGACCAGGAGGCGACGACGCCGTTCTCGATGCGGGTGAGACCGGAGGACGAACCGACCCAGAGCACGCCGTCGCGATCGGCGTCGAGAGCGATGATGTGATTGCTGAGGAGGCCGTTGGACGTAGTGAAAGCAGTGCGAATTCCGTTTTCGAGACGGACAACGCCGTCGCCATCGGTGCCGAGCCACAGGCTGCCATCGGCAGAGGCGACGATCGAGGTGATTGCACCGGAAGGAACGATAGGCTCGAAACGGCCGTTTTTGAAACGCGCGGCGCCTGCGCCATAGGTGCCGATCAGCAGGCTTCCGCCGCGATCGACGGCAAGCGAGTTGATGGCGTGCTGCGCGGCGGGGGCGTAACGGTAGGTGGTGAATTGTCCATTTTGAAAGCGGGTGAGCACGCCGTGACGCTGGCCGATCCAGATTGTGCCGTCATTGGCCTCGAGGATGGAGTGGGCGACCTCGGCGGACTTGCGCTCCTCGTGGGTGTACTTGCGAATTGCGCCACTGGGGAATAGGCGGTCAAGCCCGCCGGTGGTGGTTGCCATCCAGATGGCGCCGTCGCGGGCCTGGAGGCCGCACCAACCGATATTCGACGAGAAGCCTTCGGGCCTGCCATAGGTTGTGAACGCGCCGTCGCGGAGCTGGACGAGCCCGCCGTCGAAGAGACCGATCCAAAGGTCGTGATCGGCATCTTCGAAGAAGGTTTCAACGGTTTCGCCGGGCAAGCCTTTCGCGGAACTGAAGTAGGCGAGGACGCCGTCGTGAAGGCGCGCGAGCCCGCGATTCTCGAATCCGATCCAGAGGTTGTTGTCGCGATCGAGCATAAGCGCAAGGATGTCGCTGTCGACGCGTGTCTCTCGATGGGTTACAAGGCGGCCTTGAACGATTCTAGCCAGCTTGCCGTGTGCCGCCGCAACCCAGACTGAGCCGTCGGTGGCGACGGCGAGCGCGGACAGGCTGTCGCTGGAAAGGTCGTTGAGGGATTTGAAGGCGGTAAAGCGGGCACCGTCAAAGTGCGCGAGGCCGGCGGCGGTTGCGATCCAGAGCCCGGCTGCGGGATCGCCTTTGAGGTCGACGATGGCCGCGCCGGGCAGTCCGTCTGCCGTGCCGTAGATGCGCGTCTTGCCGTCGTGCAGGCGATCGAGGCCGTTGCCGGTGCCCACCCACAGACTCCCGTCGCTCGATTCAAAGAGCGCACGGACATCGTTGTCGGAAAGGCCGCGGGTTTCGGAATAGGAGGTCCAGGCGCCATTCTTCAAATGGGCAAGGCCACTATTGGTGCCAACCCATAAGCCTCCGTCGCGGGCGGCGAGGAGGCGTGAGATATAGTTTGCGGGCAATGCCGGCGTATTGCGCTGGTTAAAGACAGTGAAGCGCGCGCCATCGAAACGGGCAAGGCCAAGCTCGGTGCCAACCCACAGGTAGCCGTCGGAGGTTTGGGCGATGGAATAGACCGAAGTCTGCGGGAGCCCCGATTCGGTGGTCCAGGCGGTTTCGATGTACTGGGTAATGGCTTTGTGCGGGTCGAGAGCTGGAGCGGGCGCGGCGCAGGCGAGGACAAGCAATGCCATGACCAGCTTGCCGCGGCCGAGGTTCGGACTTGCCCCTTGCGACATTGATTTCTGACTGTATTATCGTCAGAAACGGGTTGCTCGCGATGTCACGAACGGGTCATTTTGACGCAGTTGGTGGGCAAGGCGGAGGAAAAGAGGACGTTCAACTCGGCTCGCGGCGGAACTTATTGGCGCGGTCGAATTCGTCGCGCAGGGCGGGGGTGCGGAGGTTTTCGCGCAGGTGGGCGAGGCGCTGCTCGAGGGCGAGCAAGGCGCGCTCGACGGCTTCAGTGTTGGTATGGGCGATGTCGCGCCACATGGAGAAGGGGCTGGAGCCGAGGCGCGTCATTTCGCGTAGAGCGCGGCCGCCGACGTCTCTTAATTCGGGCGCGCTGCCCACTTCTTCTTCGAGCAGCGCGCTCAAGGCAGTGGCCGTGAATTGCGGCAGATGGCTGACCCAGGCGACGAGCTCATCGTGGCGCACGGGATCGAGATCGAGGATTTTGGAGCCCATGGCGACGACGAGCGAGCGCCAGTCGCGGACGAGCTCGGCCGATTGCGCGGACCGTTGCGCCGCCGGATCGTCAGTAAACAGCCAGACTGCGCCGCGAAAAAGATGGGCGTCGGCAAGGGCCGCGCCGCCACGTTCCTTGCCGGCCATGGGATGACCGGGGAGAAATGCAGCGCGCTCGGGAGTGTTGTAAAGGCGAGCGGCGGCCTCGCAGATGAGGCGCTTGGTGCTGCCCACATCGGTGACGAGGCGCTCGGGGCCGAGGACGGGAGCTAGCTTCTCCATGAAGTCGAGCGTGGCGTAGATGGGGACGGCGAGGACGGTAACGTCGGTGGCGCGGGCGGCTTCGACCGCGGCTTCCATCGGGCCG
>Ga0187782_10003666_pt1 | contig 11465 bp, 5 predicted proteins | sample 0715_SJ02_MP15_2_FD_132454 | JGI IMG/M metagenome (GOLD analysis project Ga0187782, IMG submission 132454) | Tropical peat soil microbial communities from peatlands in Department of Meta, Colombia - 0715_SJ02_MP15_20_MG | ecosystem: Environmental > Terrestrial > Soil > Wetlands > Peat | place...
TAAAGATCCGTGCTGTCGTCGAAGATCGCGAAGATGCAGGAATCGCCGAACATGGTTTGAGCGCGCACGCTCTTCACGTGAGGCGCGGCCAGCAATGACGTCACGATCGGGTAGGTTACCTGGTCTTCCACCACATCGGGCGGTTCGCCGGGCCAGTTGGCGTGTACCACCACCTGCACGTCGCTGATATCCGGCAGCGCGTCGAGAGGCACTCGCCTTAGCGACCAAACGCCCGCAACAGTCAGCAGAATAGCTCCCGTGAATACCAGGAATGGGTTGCGCGCGCACCATGCAATCGTTCGCGAAATCATCGCATGCCTCCCGTTGCATCCACGGTTAGCTTCTTAGCCGCCACGGTGATTCCCCCGCGCTGAACTTTGACCGTCGCCTGCCATCTCCCTCCGGAATCGAGTTCGAGCGGTCCTTCGTACACGCCCCGGCCCCGCGCCCCGAGCGCTGCCGCTGAGTGCTCGGCCCCCATTCCCATGGCCGGCATCGCGGGCATAAAGAACACCGCCGACACCTCAACTCCATCCACCGGTTTTCCATCGGGGCCGGTCAGTTTCACGCGCACCGTGTTCCGGCCCTTTTGCGGCGTCGCCGGCTCGGTGGTCATCTCGATTTCGATTTGCTCTGAGCCGGCGCCCTTCGATTGCGACCCTGCCGGCGTTCGATTTTGCTCGGGAGTGTTGAACGATCCCAGCGCGGCCTGCAACTGCGCTTCGGAATCTACCAGGAAGTTGGCCGATCCGACGATGCGGTCTCCGGGCCGCAGTCCCTTGACCACCACGACGGAATCCTCGGTCTGCGCACCGGTTTGAATGTCCTTCGGTTCGAAATTGCCACCGCCACGATCGATGAATGCAATGGCCCGCGAGCCCGATTCGAGAACGGCCGAGGCGGGAATCGCCAGCTGTTTCCCCAGCGGGATGTCGATTTCCACGTTCACGTACATCCCGGGTTTAAGAACGACGCCGGGGTTGGCGAAGATGAGCCGCACGCGCACGGTCCGCGTCGCGGGATCCACTTGGGGAAGAATCTGATCGACGCGCCCGTTGAAGTCGCGGCCAGGATATGCATCCGCTGTTACCCGTGCCGGATCGCCGGGCCTCAAGCGGCTCACCGCGTCCTGAAAGACATTGGCATAAACCCAAACCGTGGAGAGGTCGGCGATAGTGTAGAGCTTGCTGTCCGGCTGAACGTAGGCGTTGGGCAGCGCGTTGCGCTCGATGATGAACCCCGAAGCCGGCGCTTCGACGGCGATTTCGCGCTGCACCTTGCCGCTTTGCTCAAGAGCCGTGATTTCGGCAGGCGCAACCCCGAACTGCCGCAGACGTTCCTCGGCGGCATCCACTAGCCAGTCGCCCTCCTGCGCCGCCATTCCGTGCGGCGCCGGCGCCAGAGTCTTCTGGTTCTGTCTGGCCAGCAAGTACTCTTCTTCGGTGCTCACCAGGTCGGGACTGTAAATGGTGAAGAGCCGCTGCCCCTTCTTGACGTATTGGTAGGTCGCGTCGGCATAGACTTTCTGGATCCATCCGGCAAAGCGCGTCTGAACATAGCTGAGGCTCTTCTCGTCGATATCCACATTGCCGGGAACACTCAGCTTATCGCTCACGTTCTTAATCTGGGCCACGGTTGTCGTCACGCCAATCTGCTGCTGGCGCTGCGGCGATATCTGTATGGGACCCAGTTGCGGTTCTGCGCCCGGCGGGACCGCGCTTTGTGCGCCTGATGCTCCCCAGGCCGCTGGACCACGCGCCACCACCGGGTCTCCGGTCTGTGCCGCCGGCGCCGGACGATCGCGGTGTACAAGCAGGTAGCCGGCTACCGCCGTGAGCGCGGCACAAGCCGTCAGCGCCATAAAGAATGGTTGTCGATATGAGCGATCGCTCATTGCTTTTCCTCCGGTGTCGCTGCGTTGGGTGGTTGCGCCGTTCCATTTACCGGCGCGCCCACGGCGAGTTCAAGGTCGCACATGCTTGCTGCAAAGTCCTCCATCGACTGAAACCACGCAAGGTTCACGTCGATGACGGCCATCTGGCTGTCGATAAGCTCCAGAAGATCGGCCTGATTGTTTTCGTATGCGATCACTGCGGCATGGAGCGCCGCCTCGGCCTGGGGCTCAAGCGAATCGCGATACATACGAGCCAGGCGCTGCGCCGACCGGGCCTCGGCCAGCGCTTCGCCAATTTGCCCGAATGCCGCGTTGCGCATGGCCCCTGCTTCGGCTTCCTGTTCCGTCGCCTTCGCCGCCGATTCGCCGATCTCTGCGTCGTGCTTGCGGCGATTGAGCCACGGCAGCGTAACCGAGCCCTCGAACATGTAGTTGTTGCGCACATCGGAGCCCGCAGGCATCAGCATGTAACCGCCCGCGACACTGAAGTCGGGCACATAGGCTTTGCCTGCCTGTGCTTGCTCTCTGCGGCTTTTCTCAACCTCCGCCTGCGCTTCAAGCAAGTCCGGGCGCGAGTCGAGCGCCAGTTGCTGCAGTCGCCTTTCGGCCGGCAATTCCGCGCCCATTCCGAAATCTCCCTGCGCACGAACGGGTGTCTCTGGATCGCGGCCAAGCAGTGTATTCAACCGCACCCGCGCCAGTTCGGCATCGCGCTCGAAGCGGATGATGTGTTCTTCCAGGCGCGTCATCGCTAATTGCGCCTTCAGAACGTCTTGCTGGGGAACCTTGCCTGCCGAATACTTGATGCGTGCCGCCGCAATGGCCTGGCGCGCAATGTCCACGTGCTGGTCGTGGAGGCGCATCTCTTCCTGCGCCAGCAGCAGATCGAAGAATGCCTTGCGCGCTTCCACGCGAACTCTTAGCCGTACATTCTCGAGCTCGTGCTTTGCCAACGTCGCGTCGGATTGCGCAATGCCGGTTTGAAGACGCCGCTTTCCCGGTCCCGTGAACGACTCGCCGAGCATCGCCATGTTCTGCGCGGCGTTCAAGTCCCATGGCTTGCTCAGCGGCACCTGCCAGTTGCGAAGCATCAATTGCGGATCGTCGAGTTTGCCCGTCGTCGCGACGTGGGCCTCTGCCATCGCCGCTTTGCGCGCGGCCACGTGAATCTCGGGATTTTCCGCCAGGGCGATGCGCTCGGTGTCGTCCAGAGTCATTGCCGGTGTCGGTAGCACAGGCAATTTCGGCGCGTCGACAATGGCGCTGAATTCGGCCGGCAGACCGGGCGCCGCCGGTGCTTGCCCCATGCCGCGGTTTGCAAAAACGGCCAATGAACAAAGTACTGCGAATATGGCTTTCATTCCTCCCTCGAATCGATCCGTGATTCATGGCATGGACGCGTGTCCGTGTGCGCGCCAAGCGCACTGCGACATGCGAATTCTCAGTCGGGAATCGAGGGAGAGATCAGATTCGTAGGACGGTAGCGGCAATACACCGAGATCGCGGAGGAGACGCTTTGGCAAGGCTGGGTTTCTGGGCTCCCGAGCCCGCAAGATCGGAGACAAAGGTCGCGGCACACATCTCGGCTGGGTTGATTCGCAACTTCGGCGCCACAGCAGTTGTCGTTGCCGGAACCGCTCTGTCCGAACTCTGCAACTGGCAGCAGGGTTGCGCCGCGCTCATCGTCGCCATTCCATCCTTCATCGTCATCGATCTGCAGCAGGAGTGGCAGGGAGCAGGCGCCATACAGGCAAGCGCCGGAGCAGCGGCCCAAAGAGCCGCCACCGTCAGCATCACAATCGCGCCCACTCTACCCATACGCCTAGTGTAAGCCCAATCCCCGTTCTTTGCATCTTCCGCCGGGTTCCTGCACGGTGTCATCGAGATCTCTGCGATTGATTTCTTGAACTCGCCAAAAAGACATCGCTAAGCCTGGCCGGCTCGCGTTATCTATCCTTTCGCCAACCCATGCCATGCTCGGCCATCTCGCCCTGTCTTTCCTTAACCAACTTTTCACCGAGCCGTTCACCGCATTTTTACTCGCGATTTGTATGTTGAAGGCAGCACGAAGAAGCCTCGCCGGCAACCGGGCAGCGAAGCGCAGTTCGAGCGCGCCAAGCCATGTTCCTCAAGAGGGGCTGCCGCCTCTCCCTGCGTCAGGGAATCATTTTCGGGCTCGTTGCGATTTTCTTCGAATGACGTTGGCTGAACGCCATACGTAATCCTTGCTCGCCACCACCCACCGAAATTAAGGAGTGCACTTATGCATCTGAGAAGATTCATTTCTCCGGCATCGCTGCATCTTGCGCGGGGGCGCAGCCGCACCGCCGGATTGAGGCCTGAAGCCGCGGCAGCATTCGTTGTCGCGATGCTCACGTTGTTTGTCACCATGGCCGGCGCCCAGGTGAATACGGGATCGCTGAGCGGGCTGGTTCTCGACCCCAGCGGCGCGGCCGTGGCCAAGACCACGGTCACGGCCAACGACTCATCGAACGGCTATACGCGGTCGGCCGTCAGCGCGGCCAACGGCGACTATTCTCTCCCCGACCTGCCCGTCGGCGATTACAAAGTGACCGCGACCATGGGCGGTTTCTCCAAGCTCGAGGAGCATGTGACCGTCGGCGTTGCGGAGCGAATCCGCCTGGATCTGCACCTCGCGATCGGTTCCGCGGACCAGACCGTCGAAGTGGTGGCGACCGCCGCCGATCTCTCGCGCGACGACGCATCGATCGGAACGTTAGTCAACTCGGAGACCATCAAGGAGACGCCGCTCTTTCTTCGCAACTGGGACGACCTGCTGCGCACCGTCCCCGGCGTGCAGATCAACCGCTACACAAACCAGAGCGGGGCAACTTCGGCCGGCCGTACCGGCGACTTCAACGTTAACGGCGTTCACACGCTGCAGAATAACTTTATCCTCGACGGCATCGACAACAACACATTCTCTGAGAACGTGCAGGAACTGAGCACTGAGGCCGCACACCCGTCGGTCGACGTGATCAGCGAATTCAATGTAATCACCAATCCCTATTCGGCCGAGTACGGCCGCGCACCAGGCGCCGTGGTCTCGGTAAATACCAAAAGCGGCAGCAACAAGTTTCACGGCACGGCCTATGAGTACTTGCGCAACCAGTTCTTCGATGCATTCGACTACTTCTCCAAGCAGTCGCTGGCAGAGAAGGCCGAAGACAATCAGAACCAGTTCGGCGGCAGCGTCGGCGGCCCCATTCTGCCCAATCGCCTCTTCTTCTTCTTCAACTACGAAGATACGCGCGTCAAGCAGGGCGTAAGCCGCATCGCCACCGTCCCCCTCGACAACGAGCGGATCGGCGACTTCAGCCCGCAGGCCGCGGCCATCGCGGGAGTCGCGCCGTATCCGGCGCTGGTCGATATCTCCACGTGCAACACGCCGAACGTTCCCTCGAGCGGCGGCTGCTCGAGCTTTGCCGGGAACAAAATCCCGGCGTATCGCATCGATTCGAGCGTGGCCGCTCTGATGAGTCTCTTCCCCGAACCCAACTTCAAGAACGGCGGAGCGAATTTCCCCGAGACCAACAACTTCACGCGTACCGGCTCGCTTACGGACTTCAATGCCAGCTACGATGCGCGCGGCGACTGGACGCTCTCCTCCGCCGACACCGCGTTTGTCCGCTTCAACTACTTCAACCGCGCGCGCGACATTCCCGGCTACCTTGGCGGGCTGGCGGACGGCTCGTCGACCTCGGCTTGGGGCGACCAGGTCCTGAAGGGCGCAAGCGTCGAGCTGGGCTGGACGCGCGTCATCGGTCCGCGCATGGTCAACGACTTTCGCTTCGGCTGGGTTCGCGATTACTCCCGCGCCGTGCAGCAGCCGTTCACGCTGCCGCAGACTGCGGATCAGTTCCTGCCCGGCATTCCGCCGAGTCCGGCGATCGGCGGCGGTGTCCCGCTTACTTCGTTCACCAACGGCGCATTCGAGGGCTCGCCGGACTTCCTGCCCAAACAGCAGGTGCCCATGCTCTACCAGTACAACGACACGCTTTCCTGGGCGCGCGGCAACCACAATTTCAAATTCGGTTCGACTGTGTTTTTACCCATGCGCAACATATTTCAAGACGAGCCGGGCACGCGCGGCGACCTCACCTTCACCGGCGTCTTCACCGGCTTCGGGCAAAAGATCTCCGGCCCGGGCGCTTCTTACGCCGACGGCCTGATTGGCGCGGCCGAGTACACCCAGCTCACCAACGTCTTCTTCATCGACCAGCGGCTGTGGATGGCCTCCGGCTTTGTCGAAGATGAGTGGAAGATCGATCCGCGGCTCACCCTGAACCTTGGCCTGCGTTACGACTTTGCCGCGCCCGCAACCGAAGCGCAGAATCGAATGGCGAACTTCGATCCGGCCGGCTCCGGATCGCTGACGTTCGCCTCCTCCGGATCCCTCGGCAACCGCGCTCTCGTCAATCCCAACACCACCAATTTCGGTCCGCGCATCGGCGCCGCGTTCTCAGTGGACAGCAAGACAGTTTTGCGTGGCGGCTACGGCATCTACTACACGCAGTTCGAGCGCATCGGCAGCGAAGACCAGCTCGCCGAGAATCCGCCCAACCTGATCAACAAGACCATCGCCAGCAACACGGCGCCGGTGATCAAGCCCTCCGTCGGATTCCCGTCGAACTTCCTCGATCCGGCCACGGTCAACTTCAGCCAGCTGCAAAACTTCCATATTCGCGCCGTCAACCCCGACCTGCCCTCGCCGCGCATCCAGCAGTGGAGCTTCGGTGTGCAGCGCCAGCTCACTCCGGCGTGGCTCGCCGAGGCTGATTATGTCGGCACACATTCCGCCAATCTGGACGTTTTGCGCAATTACAACCAGGTGCAAATCTCGGGCAATCAGGTGGTCACCAACGCGGCTAATCCCTCGGGCATCGTTCCCTATGCCGACTTTGGCCAGGTCGAGTATCTCAGCGCGGTTGGATTCGGCAACTACGATGGCATGCAACTCGCCCTCACGCGCGTGATACGCAACGGCCTCAGCTTGCACGGCGCCTACACTTGGTCGCACTCGCTCGATAACTCGCCGGAAGAGCTCGAAACCAACTCCGGCGATGCGCCCAATGGCCTCAACTACAACGCCTGGTACGGCAACAGCGACTTCGATTACCGCCATCGCGTCAGCGCCAACTACGTCTACGAGCTTCCCTTCGGTCCCGGCAAGCCGCTGCTCAAATCGGGCCCGGCGGCCTGGATCCTGGGCGACTGGCGTACGTCGGGCGTCTACACTTTTTACACCGGCCATCCCTTCCAGGCCGCCTGGAGCAGCGAGAGTAGCCTGCTCGACGCCTATGGTTACGCCACAGCCGTTCCCGATCAAGCTGCGCCCGTGCACTACATTAAGCAGCAAACCTGCTGGTTCTACGACGCCTCGAACTCCAACTGCGCCCAATACGCGTCGGGCCTTACCTCGCCCTTTGCCGATCCGGGCAGGTTCACAATCGGCAACGTGGGCCGTAACACCTTGCTCGGCCCGCAAACGCAGCTATTCGATTTCGACCTCGTCAGGGCTATCCCCGTGCATGAACGCTGGAATGCGGAGATTCGCTGGGAAGTCTTCAATGCCATTAACCACCCGGTCTTCGGTCAGCCTAGCGGCAACGCCTCCAGCGGAAGCGCCGCGCAAATCACCAACCTTTCCGCCGACCCGCGCGTGATGCAATTCGCCGCGCGCATCAACTTCTAATCGAAATCCCCTCGCGGCGTTTCTTCCCGCTCGTGTAGGGTACTTCGCCAGATGCTTCAATTAAACCGATGTCATCCCGAACGGGGCAGCTCGGGGCCCCGCCTTCGCGTAGCCAAGGTGGGGTAAGCGGAGTGAGGGATCTGCGGTTATTTTCGCCAAGCAAATCCAACGCGCGGCTGCCCCACTCGCCCCGGAAGAGAAGCCGGGATTTCTTTCGGGGCTTTTCCTCTTCTGGCCCGTTCCTTCAACGCCTTATGCTCGTATCGAATCTATCGGCATTCGCCTGTACGTGCTTCGAGGACCAAGAATGAAACGCCGCATATTGGAGACCATCGCTCTAGCTGCGTTCGTTCTGCTCGCCGGCGCCTCTCTCTGTTCTGCGCAGACCGTGCCCGCTCCCGGCTCACGCACCCTGATGGACGCGCACAACTGCTATCCCTACTTTGAATGGTGGTATGACCGCATCGACCGCGCCCTCTCTGCCGGCACGCCGCTCGCCATCGAGCAGGATCTCGCCTGGTACACCGATGCCAAGACCGGCAAGAGCTGGTCTATAGTTACGCACGGCGAGCCCATGACCGGCCAAGAGCCGCTGATGGAGCACTACTTCTTCGATCGCGTGCGGCCGATTGTCGAGGGTGCGCTCAAAGACGGCAATCGCGGCGGCTGGCCGCTGATCACGCTGAATCTCGACTTCAAAGACAACAAGCCAGAACATCTGGCCGCGGTCCTCGCGCTGCTGCGTAAATATCGGGCGTGGCTCACAACGGCCGCGAAGGGCGACAACATTGCAAGCGTCCAGCCGCTCGACGTGAAGCCCATCCTCGTCCTCACCGGCGAAAACGATACGCAGCAGCGCGTCTTTTACGATGAGCTCGAGCCCGGCGAACGCGTGCTGCTCTTCGGCGCGATTCACACTGAGCATAAAGACCCGCAAGCGGCGCCCGGCGTTCTCGACTCCGAGAAGGCCGGCAACTATCGCCGCTGGTGGAACAATCCCTGGCGCGTAGTCGAAGCCGGCGGTCAGCAGCACGCCGGCGAATGGACGCAGGAAAAGCAGAACCGGCTCGAGGCCCTGGTCGAGCGCGCGCATGCCAACGGCCTCTGGATCCGCTTCTATACTCTCGACGGCGCAACCGAGGCCGAGTTGAGCTGCCACGGCTGGTTCCACGGATACAACTTCGGCTCCCTCGCCGCCGCCCGCACGCGCTGGCGCGCTGCCATCGCCGCGCATGTCGACTACCTCGCTTCGGATCGGTACGAGCTGCTGGGGAATGAAATTCGCGACCATAAATGACGCTGGCGGCTACGATTTGGCAAATCTACCATTCGCCGCCGACGCTCTATCCGCTCCCTGGCCTTGATGCGAAACCTCATCGCACTGAGCTGTCCCGCAGGCAAAGCGCGAATTGCAGCACGGGGATCTAAGCAACCGGGACTCCCAACCAAGGCGCGAACCTGGGGGTTGCAAAACAAACAGAGCCTTGAAAGGGCACGACTTCAGTCGTGCTGTAAACAAGGCAAAATGGCCTCGGCTTTTAGCCGCCGAGGGATGTTTTCATCCCCATTCCCGCCATCTTCGCCATTTTTCAGCAAGCTCCTAAAGTAGGTGTATCCCCGAGCCACGCAAGCCAAGTCGCCGCGACGATCCGCAAGAGATTGCGGGATCGACTCCCGTTTTTGGGGACTGATCGTTATCGTTGATGGGCTTCCTCACGACGCGAGGTCTGCAGTCTTTCCGGCCCCTCCGCCACGGCGGCCAAGGGCCCCTGGGGCGCCTCATTAGAGCAAAGCTAGAGTTGCTGTGTCCCGGTCGTGATTCTGTAACAAGGGCACGGCTTCAGTCGGGCCAAAAAGAGCCCAGAACTCCTTGGGCTTTAGCCCCTGCCGGGATACGCCAACTGCGGCACTGCTCTAGCTTAGAGAAACGTTAGGTACCGCGGCCAGGGCTTTTTCCCGCCAGGAATCCGAAGATTTCGTCTTCATCGGATTCAACCGGGGCGACCGGACCGTGTGCGTCTCCATGCGCACTCTTCCGCGATTCCATCTCCGGATTGCGCTATCTGTGGCAGAATGTCTGCTATGCCCGCCGATCTCATCTTGACCGCAATTGCCGCCGCGCTTTCCGCAAGCGCCGCAGCGGGCGTCACCGAGGCCGGAAAGAAGGCTATCGTCGACGCCTATGACGGTCTGAAGTCGCTGATTAAAAAACGCTTGGGAAGCGATAGCGAAGCCGCGGCTGCGCTCGAAAAGCTGGAAGCGAAGCCGGACTCGGAGGGACGAACACAGACGCTGGGCGAAGAACTGGAGTCGGCCGGCGCGGCTTCGGACCCCGAACTGGCCTAGGCGGCCGAAGCCCTTCTCGCCCTCGTGCGCGCCCTGCCCCAGGGAGAGAAGCACATCCAGATTGCGCATGGTCCAGGCATCGCGCAGGCCTCCGGCAAGGGAGCACGCGCCTCCGTCAACTGGTCTACCGGTCCGCGAAAAAATGGCTGACCCGCCTCGCCAAATCGCTGTTGGCCCAGGCATCGCCCAGGCCTACGGCGAGGGTGCGAGCGCCACCGTCAATATCGTCGGGCTCACGCCGGAGGCGGTTGCGGTCCTGCTCGAGGGTGCGGGCGCGGCGCAGCAGGCAGCGAGTGCAGCGCAACAAGCAAAGATCGATGAACTTGCCGCTCAGTTGAACGCCACGCGCGAAGCCGTCCTCGGCTTCCTCAGGATCCTCAAAGAGGACGAGGTCCCGCCCGAGCAATTTGCCGCCAAGCTCGCGCTTATCGCCCGGCGCCATGCGGACCAACTCGCTCGCCTGAGCGCCCTGGCCCCGGAGGACGTCGAAGCCCAAGGCTACATCGAAGAGGCGCGCCAAACCATCGCCCGCGCCTCCTCTTCCGTCGAGTACGGCCGGGCGGACGAGTTGCTCTCCCAAGCCGAGCAGTCGCAGGACCGCACGCTCCGCCGCGCCGAGGAGCTGGCGCGCGAGGCGGACGAAGCCTCCCGGCGGCTGCGAGAGGGAAAGGCCGCGACGCGTGCGGAACGCGGAGAGCTGTGCCTCACACGCCTGGACTACCTTCAAGCCGCGGAGCACTTCCTGCGAGCCGCGGAGATTGTGGTGGGCGGCAGCCTGCCCCTTAAGCTCAATTACCTGATGCGCGCCGCCGGTGCGCTCCGATCCCATGGAGACGAAAAGGGCGACAACGCCACGCTGCAACAATCGATCCGCATCTACCGGGAGGTTCTCAGTGAGCGGACGCGGGAGCGTGCGCCTTTGGATTGGGCGACGACGCAGAACAATCTGGGCATCGCGCTCGCAACGCTCGGCGAGCGGGAGGGCGGCACGGCGCGCCTCGAGGAAGCAGTTGCGGCCTATCGCGCGGCGCTCAAGGAACTGACGCGGGAGCGTGTGCCGCTGCAATGGGCGATGACGCAGAACAATCTGGGCCTCGCGCTTTGGCGCCTTGGCGAGCGGGAGAGCGGCACGGCGCGCCTCGAGCAGGCGGTTGCGGCCTTTCGCGAGGCGCTCGAGGAACGGACGCGCGAGCGTGTGCCTTTGGATTGGGCGATGACGCAGAACAATCTGGGCAGCGCGCTTCAGACGCTCGGCGAGCGGGAGAGCGACACGGCGCACCTGGCGGAAGCAGTTGCGGCCTATCGCGCGGCGCTCGAGGAATGGACGCGGGAGCGCGTGCCTTTGGATTGGGCGGGGACACAGAACAATCTGGGTGCCGCGCTTCGGACGCTCGGCGAGCGGGAGAGCGGTCCGGCACGCCTCGAGGAGGCGCGAGTTGCCATCGGCGCGGCCTGGGATCTATATAAGGAATCGGCATCGCTCAATACGATGCCTATTTCGCCGCCCGA
>Ga0187782_10003668_pt1 | contig 11459 bp, 9 predicted proteins | sample 0715_SJ02_MP15_2_FD_132454 | JGI IMG/M metagenome (GOLD analysis project Ga0187782, IMG submission 132454) | Tropical peat soil microbial communities from peatlands in Department of Meta, Colombia - 0715_SJ02_MP15_20_MG | ecosystem: Environmental > Terrestrial > Soil > Wetlands > Peat | place...
TATGGCTTCTGGCGCCTGCTGAAACTTGCCGCGGACGGCATCTTCGCCTTCTCCATCGTTCCGATTCGCGCCGCGGCGATTCTCGGCGCTGCGGTCAGCGCGCTTTCCACGCTGTATGTTCTCTACGCAGTCTACGCACGTTTGTTTTTGCACGAGTCGCCGCAGGGTTTTACCGCTTTGATCGTCACCGTATCGTTTCTATCCGGCGTGGTCCTCTTCTTTCTCGGAGTGATCGGCGAATACGTCGGGCGGATCTATGAAGAAACGAAAGAGCGGCCGATTTACCTCATCAGTCGCGTCGCGGGCGGACCCGGACAGGAAGCGGGCGAGAACGTGGCCGCGCCGCCTCCTAGGAGCCGTGCGGCCGCCCAAGGCTTCTCCCGCTAGCCTCGACCAATGAGCGCCGCGCGCGACATCGAGTACCTGTCACCTCCAAGTCAGGTCAGCATGGCGGACCGATGGTTCGAGGTCGCCTCCGTTGATCACTTTTGGATCGTGCGTCGCTTCGAAGTATTCCACCGGCTCGCGGCCAAGTGGGTCCTTAGCGCAGGCGACATTGCCGAAATTGGGTGCGGTCATGGGCTGCTCCAGAGCCAGATCGAGGACAGATACGGCAGGAATGTTACGGGTTTCGATCTGAACGAATTTGCGCTGAAACAGAACGTAAGCCGGTCGAGCAAGGTCTGCTGCTACGATATCTACCAGCGCGACCCCGCCCTCCGACAGCGATTCGACCTGGTCTTGCTGTTTGACGTCCTCGAACATATCACCGACGAAGATACATTCGTTTCTGCGGTGCTCCATCATCTCGCGCCAACGGGCAAGCTCGTTGTGAACGTCCCTGCCGGCCAATGGGCTTACTCGGCGTATGACAGAGCGGCCGGGCACGTTCGACGCTATTCCATTCGCTCGCTCAGGGACGTTGCGCGCCGCAATGGCCTTGAAGTCGGCGAGTGGACCTATTGGGGGCTTCCCTTGTTGCCACCTCTCATTCTCCGGAAGCTCTGGTTGTTGGGAAACCACGACGAGGACGACATTATTGCAACTGGATTCGATTCCCGGACCAGCGTTATCAACGGGTTGCTCGGCGCCCTTTCCAGGTGCGAGCCCACTCCGCAGAAGATTGCTGGCAGCTCTCTGATGGTTGTGCTCTGTCCTTCACAACGCTGATCGACGTCTCCCGACGCTCACGGAGCCACTCACTCAAGGACAAGGTGAATGTCGAACGCAACTGAAACTGCCAGCGCCGTCCCAGCGGGATACCGTCCGCTGCGTTCCACTCCGGACGATCTCCGCTCGATCAGCAAGGGAACTCGGTCGCTCATTGTTTCGATCCTCTTCTTTAACGTGCTTTCGGCAGTGCTCTTCATGCTCCTGGTCAGTCGTCCGGTCTACGACGATCAGTTCAACATCATCGACGTTCACACCTACGCCACACAGGGAGTGTCCGCCGCTACCATCCGTTCTAATAGAACTCCGCCCGGCCCTACCGGCTTTGCGTGGATGGCCGCGACCGTCCGACTGTTGGGTGGGGAGGAGTTGCGAGACGCGCGCATTGGAGCGTTCATCAGCTGGATCTTGCTCGCGGTCGTAATCTTGTTTTGCGCTCCTTACACCCGTTTCCCAAACCTCTGGTACGGCGCGCTGCTGGCGTCCCTCGTGTTTCCGCATTCCGTTGAAGCGATGGCGCTGGTGCTAACGGAAGGGCCGGCACTCTTCTTCGCAATCCTCGGCGCCTTGGCATGGATCGAGTTCGTGTCACGGTCGAAGGTAACTCCCGCGATCCTCCTTCTTGGGATCGTCGGAGGATTGTTGATGGGTCTCGCCGTCACCGCCAGGCAGTATTTCCTGGCGCTGCTGCCTGCCGCGATAGTCGTCGCGCGTCAAGAGGCGCACACGCGAAGCCTGAAGCGAGATCGAATCTGGTGCGCCGGCTTGGTTGCTTCACTCGCCGCCGCTGCCCTGCCGGTGCTGCTGCTGGTCATTATCTGGAAGGGGTTTTCGAGCCCCGGCATGGCGACAGGCACGTCGTATCCCATGTGGAAGGCTCGAGTCGGATTCGATCTCTGGCGGCCAATCGTCGCCGCGTTCTACGCAGCCTTTTACCTGCTGCCTCTAACGTTCCCCGCGATGTCGTATCTGAAGATCGCCAATCGTTGGCGCGCGGCAATGGCGGCGCTGGTCGCTGGCGGCGCGGCAGGTTGCTTCAACGGCTCAATCTTGCAATGGGGACCATTGCGCACGGTTGTTCTCGCTGTGGGTCGGGGTTCAGCGGGCAGAGCTGTCGTCTTCGGGCTGGTTGCAGCAGCCACAATCTACAACACGATTGCCGTGGCGCTGCTTCTGTGGGAAAAGCGATCTACGATTGTCTCGTGCGCTCCGGCAGTTTTCGCGCTTCTCGCGGTCGCCTTCTTCGTCGCAGAACAAGTCGGCGTCGGAGGCAACATCCCCTTGTACGACCGGTACCTGCTCCAAATCGCTCCTTTCCTTGGGATCATTGCCTTCTCCGTCTTTCCTCGTCTAACCCGGACCCAAGTCATCGCGGTGATCTTCTTGTCGCTGGTAAGCCATATCATGCTATGGCGTTATGCCTCCACCACACACAATTCCTCGCAACCTGAAACGGGATACTTGCAGCTCGAAGGTGTACGTGGCGGCGTGCCTGATGCTTGGATTCAGCCCACACCCGCGTAGTAGCTGGTCCCGTCCGGCTGCTGTTTCTACTCGATGGCAGCTGCGGACATTGGGCTTGCCGCGGCGGTGAGCTCGATGGGCACGGTCTTCCGAAAGTGTGCCGCTACGCGATCGATGATTTCCGTGAGCGGCGTCGCCGGACGAAATCCGATAAGCCGTTCCAGTTTTTCGAGTGATGGCACGCGGCGCGGCATGTCTTCGAATCCCGGTTCGTAGGCCTGATCGTAGGGGATGTACGTGATCGGCGAATCGCTCTTCGTCCTCTCTCTTACCTGACGCGCCAGCGCCTCGATCGTAATTTCTTCGCTGCTGCCGATGTTGATCACCTCTCCGACCGCACGGTCGGTCGCCGCCAGTTGCAGGAGAGCTTCGATCGTATCGCGCACGTCGCAGAAACACCGCGATTGCCGGCCATCGCCGAAAATCGTGATCGGCGCGCCGTCGAGAGCTTGCCGGACGAAGTTGGGAAGCACCATGCCGTAGCGGCCCGTCTGCCGCGGCCCGACCGTATTGAACAACCGCGCGATGATCACCGGCTGCTTCTTCTCTTTCCAATACGACAACGCGAGAAACTCGTCGAGCGCTTTCGAGGCGGCATAACTCCATCGGCCCTTCGTGGTCGCACCGAGGACTAGATCGGCATCCTCGCGAAACGGCACTTTTTCGCTCTTGCCGTACACTTCCGACGTCGAAGCCGTGAATACGAGCTTCCTCTTTTTCGAGGCCGCATCGAGCACCAGCTGCGTGCCGTATACGTTTGTCTCGATCGTCCGCACCGGGCTTTCGACAATCAATCGCACGCCCACCGCCGCCGCCAGATGGAAAATTACGTCCGATTCATCGACGAGTTCGGCGAGCAACTGGCGGTTCGTGATCGAATCGAAGAAGTAGTGAAAGCGCTCGCGCCCCTTCAAATGCCGGATGTTCTCAACGCTGCCTGTTGAGAGGTCGTCCAGAATAAACACCTCGCCGCCCCGCGCGAGAAGCGCTTCCGCCAGATGCGAACCGATGAAACCCGCTCCGCCGGTGATCAGGTAGCGCAAGAATTCCTCCTAGTCCAAAGGCTCGGTGCCTTCGCCCGGTCCGGCTGACAATTCCGGTCCCTTGTTCACGTCTTCCCCGTACCCGTAGCCGTATGCATACGGATAGTAGCGATACGAGTAGTAGTAGTCCGGCGCGCTTGAATCCACGGCGTTCAGCACCACTCCGAGCAAACGGCTCTTCACACCAGCGAGCAGATCGCGCGTGCGCGTGAACGCTTCTTTCGGCGTCTCTCCGCTCCGCACCACCAGCAGCACCCCGTCGGTGAGCGACGAAAGAATCACGGCGTCTGTGGCCGCCATGATGGGCGGCGAATCGATCACGATGAACTTGAACCGCCGTCGCAGCTCCGCGAGCGCCTCGCGCATTCGATGTGAGGAAAGAAGGTCGGCCGGACTCGGCGGCACCGGGCCGGTTGTCAGCGCCGTCAGATTATTGATCGTCGGATGCGGGATCATGACTTCGTCCAGCGTGCAGACTCCCGCTAAATACGAACTCAAGCCCGAATCCTTTCCAACCGTCAGGTTCAGCGCCCGGCGGACACCCGGCTTCCGCATGTCGGAATCCATCAGCAGCGTTCTGTCGCCGAGCTGCGCCAGAGTCACGGCCAGGTTCACTGCCGCTGTCGTCTTCCCTTCGCGGGGCAGCGCGCTCGTCACCAGAATCACCTGAGGTGGATGCTCCGCCTGGGAGAGTAACAGCGAGGTGCGCAGGGCCCGGAACGCTTCGGAAATTTGTGACTTTGGCTGGACGTAGGAAAGCAGCTCCACGCGCGGACCCACGCCGATTTGACGCGCCGCCTCTCCGGCGAGCCGGGACAGTTTCCCTTGATGTCCGTTCAATCCAGGAAGTGCAGGAACCACAGCAAGCGAAGGCAGGCCAGTAAGCGACTCGATGTCGTCGGGCGATTTGACGGTGTTGTCCAGATACTCTCGGAAGATCGCCAGCCCAATGCCTCCCACGAGTCCGACGAGAAGCGCCAGCAGGATGTTGCGCGCCTTCTGCGGCCGGGAAGGACCGGTAGGTACGAGCGCCGGATCGACGATACGGATGTTGCTCGAGCGCAACCCCGCTGTAATACCCGCTTCCTTCAGCTTTTGAAGCAAGCCGTCGTACAGTTGCTTGTTCGCTTCGGCATCGTGCTGCAGGATGTGGTACTGAACCAGCTTTTCCGCCAGATCGTTTGCTTCCGCTTTCTGTTTGTCGAGTCCCTCCTGAAGCAGCGCCACTCGGTTGCGCGCCGTATCGTAATCCTCGGCGACCCCGTCCGCGACGGTCTTGCGGGCCTTTTCCAAATCGTCCGCCAGCTCCTGCTGCTGATCGAGCAGGCGCTGCACTTTCGGATAGTTCGGTCCGTACTGGTTCAGTGCGTCCGTGTACTCCTGGTCCAGATCAGCTTTCCGCTTGAGCAAATCCTGGACTACGCTGCTCTCCCGGGCCGCAGGCAACGCATCGATGTTGCCCGACGTAGCCATGCGATACAGCGCCTCTTTCTCCGCCAGCTCCGTTTGCGCCTCCGTCACGGCCTTGCTCAGGTCGCCCAGCTTCTGCGTTGTAATGTCCTGCTTCTCGTCGATCTGCCAGATCTGATTCTCGCGCTCGTACGCCAGGCGCGCATCTTCCGACTTCTCGACCTTGATCCGCAGCTCTTCCAGTTCCGCCGAAAGCCAATTGGAGGCTTGGGTCGTGGCGTCGTATTTGCTCCGGAAGTTCAGCTCGATGTAATCCTGCAGGTGTGCGTTCACGACTTGAGCGGCCAGTTGTGGGTCCTGCGCCTCGAAGCTCACCTCGATCAGCCGGCTGTTCGGCACTCTCTTCACGTTGAGCGCTCCCAAGAAGGCTCCCAGGATCGCGGGCTTCCTTTCGGACCCTGCCTGCCCGAAGTTCAGTGGTGCCGATGCGCCGCCGAACTCGGAATACCTGCCCAAATCGAGCGATTTGATGGTCTGCAGCGCCAGCGTCTCGCTCTGCAGAATTTTCGTCTGGGTTTCTAGGTAGCTGTCCATGTCCTCGAATTCATCGTAAGGATTTGAATCCTGGAACTGGACCGTGTTCTGCGCCTCCTTGTCGACCTCGACGCGTGCCGTGGCTACATAGATGGGCTTCATCTTGAACGATGCGATCGTCACCACCGTCACAACCGTTAGCAAGAAGGTGATTACGAGCCACTGGTGCTTCTTGATGATAATGAAGTAATCGAGCAGGTGAGGTTCGCGAGGGGCCTGATCCCATGGCAGGACGGCAGGAGCCGGAATAACCGTAAGGGATTCCGCCGCCTTGCGCTCGCGAAGGGCGAATCTGGATGCGTCTTCCATCTATTTCCCGTTCCTCATGGTCCCGCCACTCCTCGTGCGCCCGTTCACGCGAAGCTCAAGGCGCCCGGTAGATGGCGAGGCCAGTGCCGATCCCCAGAGCTGCTTCTGCGCCGCGCGCCAACACCTTCTTACTCCGGCTGTCCGGGATGTACAAAATGTCGTCCGATTTCAAGGGAACATCGGCGGACTTGTGGTCCTGGATTTCCTTGATGTGGACCGGGATAGCGTCCCTTTGTCCGCTCGCCGGATTGGCGCGCATGATCGTCGCCGAATCCAGCTTGGCAAACGTTGTCACACCGTGTGCAAGCGCGATCGCCTTCAGTACCGTGATCTGCTCTCCATGACTTTGAACGACGTATCCTCCCGGCTGCGCCACGCCGAATCCAAGCACGTACACAATCCCCGCCGGCGGTACGGTGATCGTGTCCCCGCCGTACACCTGAATGTTGTAGACAGAATCTCCCGATTCCAGCAGATCGCGCAGGCGAATCGTGATCTTCTGATAGTCCGCCTCTGGATCCGTCGTCGCGCTCGCCGGCTCCGTCTTGACCGTCCCGGCCGGGACGGGACGCGTGATGATCACGATGTCTCCTGCCGAATCCGAAATGCCACCGGCGGCCGAAAGCACCTCGAGCAGCGTGGTCGGCCGCATCACCTGGTACACCATCGTATGGTTCACCGCTCCCACGACCGAAACCGGCGCGCTGTTCTGCTCCCTCACGAACACCGAAACATTGGGGTGGGAGACGAGCCCATTTTCGATCAAGAGCTTTTCAAGCTTGGATTCCAACTCGAAGGACGTATGGCCGGCCGCCGGAATTCGATCGGGAATCAGCGGAAAGCTGATATCGCCCGCGTCGCTCACCCGCACATCGCGCGAGAGCTCGGGCACGTCGAAAACATCGATGTGGAGAAGATCCCCGCTGCCGATGGGAGCATCGACCGGGTGCGCGCGCGCCAAGGCCGCGAGCTTCTGAATCTTGTCGTTCGTCTGTTGCGGAGTTTCGTACTTCTCCTGGCCGCCGGCCGCCTGCACGCACGCAATCAGCAGGACCGCCGCCAGCCAGATATGGTTCGCCCGAAACCAGTCCGAGACCCCGCGGACGGTAAAAACCATCGCCAAGGATGACCCCGAAACACTATGGATGACGCGATGTATTGCTGTCAACCGTTTGCTGGGAATACATTCGTCAAATGCACGTGCGCGGCTAGGCTCAGGCATGAATGGAAAGCGAAGCGCCTCGGTCCTCAGACTTCCGCGGGAGCCGGGTGGCGGCCGGCGCGACGTCCGGGAGGCGCACTGGAACTCAGCGGCGGCGAGGTGATCAGGTAAGCCTGCACCAGAAACAGCATCGCGTTCGCGGGAATCTGTAAATTGAAGTCAACCAGACTGTGAAGCAGCATTCCGCTGACGGCGACGATGGCTCCGGCGTGCAGCGCGCGCGAAAAATGGCCTTGTTCCGCCTCCAGACGTTTTCTCGCTTCCCGGAAAAGGATCCACAGAAAGGCCGCGCCGCAAAGCCCGCCGAGAATTCCCGTTTCCGCCAGCGTCTCCATGTAATCGTTGTGGACGTGGTCCACAAGCTTTCCGTCGTACGCCGTTTCATACCGGGGAAAAACATCCACAAGCGCGCCGACGCCGCATCCGATGAGCGGGTGATCCCAGAAAATGCGCGCGGCTCCCCGAGCCATCGAGAATCGGCGGCCTAGAGAAACCTCGGGCGATTTCATCGCGGAAAACCGTTCGATCGCCGTGTTCGCTCCGATCCATGCAACCGCCGCGAGCCCCAGCAACAATAGAACTCCTATCGCGATGACGCGCGGGCTCATCCACGCGCCGGTCTTCCGGCTGCGCGACAGCAGCACGAGCACGCCGATCTCAAATGCGAAGCCGATGATCCCTCCGCGCGAGCCGGACAATGCGAGAGCGCTGACCGGCACGATCGTCAGCAACCCTGTCAATAGAAGGACGTCGCGGTGCACGCCGCGGAAGACGATCATCGCCAGTCCGATTGGCAGCGTCAGTTCCACGAAGCCTGCAAAGTGATTGCGGTTCACATACGGCCCGAACGGATCGCCTTCCGTCTTGAACGCCTCGGACCAGTAGATTTCGCGGGTCGACGTGAAGTGCTGAATGATCCCAAACAGCGAGACTGCGAAACAGAGCACGATCAAAAACCACGCGAGCTTCGTCAGGTCACTGCGCGAGCGGAATGCCTGCGCGGTCAAAAAGAAGATCAGGAAATACGCGACCAGCCTCAGCAGTTGCATGCGCGTCAGAAACGGATACGGCGTGATGTGGAAAACCAACTGAAACAGCCCGATCGCGAGCAGGCCGAGCAGCGGCCAGTTCAGCGGGCTCCAATCGATTCGCTCGACGGATTTGAGAGCCGCCAACACCGCCCACAGCACGAACAGCGCCGCCGCTCCGATCTCGATCGAAGACGTCGCCCATACTTCCGTGCCGCCAATCGCCAGCACCGCCCAGGCGAGCAGCAGGCATAGTCCGATTCGGAGCAGGCTCATCGCGACGCTTGCTCCACTGGCGCGGCGGACGGCAGGAGCGCTACGTCCGCGACCCACACGGTTCCGGCGAGCTTGTTGTCGAAAAGCCGGCTCGGGCTGCGAAGCAGCCGGACGACCAAGAAGTACGTCTCCGGCCCCGTCGTCAGGTCAAGCTCAAACGGCGCCCACGGATGCGTGCCCGTCAAGCTTTCGGTCGCGACGTTCACCGCACCCGAATGCTTCGGATCGACGATCGAAATCGCGACGCCGCTTTCGGTCGTAATCCCCTCCGTGCGCATCAGCGCGTGAAAGTGGTAGCCGTGACCGGGCTCGACCGGCACCCACTCCGCAGGCTGAACCAACTCCAGATTGCTGCCGCCGCTGAAATCGAGCCGAAGCGAGCGCCCGGCGCCGCCCGAAGGCGCGGCATCGAAGCTGGGCGTCGCGCCCAGCAAGTCGTTCCATCGCCAGTCGAGGCCGCCGTTTCCGAAGTTGTTCGCGAAATCTCCATTCCAAATCGCCGAATGATTCGGAGGATCGTCGTGTGGCAAGCCCGCGGCCGCGAGAGCCTCGCGCCACACGCGGCTCGCGTCGTCGGCGCGATCTTCGTGAATCAGTTCCTCGAGGAGCGAAAACGAGCGCTGCAAACCAAACGGTTGACGCAGCGCCACGAGCCGTTGCCAGACCTCCAGCGCGGGTTCGGCCTGGCCTGTGGATGCGAAGAAATCGACCGCCTGCAGATAGGCGTCCGCGTTCGGCGGCAGCACCTCGCCCAGAAGCTGATCGACGTCTTCCGTGGCGCGCCACGTGCGGGAAATGGCGAGCGGCAGAAAAGTCGGATCGGCGTGAATCGCTTCGCGCAGTTGCTCGAACGCCGCCGCATACTGTTGCTGGCGCAGCAGAAAATTTCCGTAGTGGAACGCGACTTCGCCGGACGCGGGATAGACGGCTTTCGCATGTGCGAAGGCATCTTGCGCACGGGCGTCGTCGCCGGCAGATTCGTACGCGCCGGCCAAGTCCATCCAGAAGTGCGCCGAGCGCGGGTCCTTTTCGACGGCCTTTTGGTAGTCGCCGATCGCGCCGGATAAGTCCGGGTGAACGAAATCCCACTGGCGCAGACGGCCCAGGCGATCCCAGGCATCGGCGTCGCCGGGGACGAGCGCCGCGCCGCGCTCCATCCGGTCGAGCTTCTGCGAATCGAGAAGATGATCCGCGCGCCAGCGAATGCCCGCTTGCGAAATCAGAATCGCCGCAGTCGCGAGCGAGACGAGCACGAGCGCCCAGCGCTGCGCCGCCCCGCCGAGAGGAATTTCCATCACGCCGTAATCTGCTATGAGCCTCCGCCCCTCCGCAAGAATAATCTGGGCTTGCTCGGTGCACTGGCCGCGCGCGCTTGGCCGCGAACCTAACGAGGTGGACGCCCGCGAAACGGACGAAATTGGCTTCGGAGACCCCCCTGAAAAATTGCCGAGTAACTCGGACCTCGGTCGTTTGTTTTGAACGAGATGCAGCGAAATCTACTCGGAAAACATTGTCGAGTAGGAATGCGAGTCCCGATAAGCTGCTGAAAAATCGACGGATAGAGAGTGAGGAGAGCATCGCGATAGGGCCTGTCTGTCGCGCACAACTTGCAGGGTATTGACGGGTAGATTGCGGCTCGGGCCTTTGCTTTGAGGCGGTTACGCGGAATTTTATTCGACAGGATTGTCGGGTGGAAGACGGTCGATGAAAGCGAGATTTGAAATTGGAAATTTGAAAAGGGGAATCAGGAAACGAGGCGGACAGACACCGGCGCGCGGCAGCGCCGGTTCGCGCTGCGTGGCCAGCAACGACTGCGGTCTCATGGACCATGCTTCGACGCTAACAGACGGGAATCCGCCGTCAAGCGCGCGGGCCTGTGGACAATGGCAAAGCATCCCACCCTTTAGGAAAGCAAAGGGTGGGGCACCCTCCGGCGTGGTTTGGGACACGTCGTCATTTTGTGCGCCGTGTTCTGTCGATAGACAGAGTCAGCGAAGTTTCGGAGTCTAAAGCATGGGCCACCCGCCCAGTCTGGGGAAAGGCCTCGGGAACAACCAGCAACAGCATGAAAATCGCTGCGACACACATGTTTTTGAACATAAAGGGTCAGAGTGCGAACGCGCGATCTAGCCTTTGCGACGCGGAAACCATCGTTGAGTCGGCGACCCGCCTATTTCTTGCACAGAGTCGCGAGTGACCGGCTTCGCATCTCCGCCGCCAACGCCACGAATGGTGTGGAGGAAAGGTTGGTCCTCACCGGCACGCTAGGAAAGTCTATATCAGAAGTTTCCGCTTTTTTTCCATCAAGCGTGGTAATGTTGACGATACGGAATGGTTCTGCCTTGCCTTGGCGGATCGTCGTGTCTTGAATCACTTGCAGGTTACTCTGTGTCAGGAGACTTGCCCGTCGCAAAAGGATCTCGTCACCTGAAGGCGTATACTTGTCGATGACGATCCAGTCTCCACTCTCAGGTTCCACCTGATATGTGAGTTCCAACAGTCTGTCGGGAGAGTAAGTTATTCTAGCGGTTTCTGTCGGCTTTAGCTTATCCGCCTCTGATTTGAACTCCGCTTCTTCGCTGTACCCACACCACGTGCGTCCGTCATCCATCAACATGAGCCAATACGATCGCGAAAGTATCTGGGCACCGCACGACAACACGGCCAAGATGAGAACGGCAGGTATCAATCGCATTTCAACCTCCATTCGCGGCGCTTGCGCACGCACTAACCAGGGCAGGACTTGGCGACGTTCCCGCGGGCTGCGACTGGAAGTGATTTATATCCGGGGTCCTAAAGGTTCCACCCCAGACGAACCCGGGCGGGTGGCCCACGCTCGGCTCCCCTTCTTGTTCCACGTGCTTGACCAACAGCGCAGCCAGA
>Ga0187782_10003669_pt1 | contig 11458 bp, 11 predicted proteins | sample 0715_SJ02_MP15_2_FD_132454 | JGI IMG/M metagenome (GOLD analysis project Ga0187782, IMG submission 132454) | Tropical peat soil microbial communities from peatlands in Department of Meta, Colombia - 0715_SJ02_MP15_20_MG | ecosystem: Environmental > Terrestrial > Soil > Wetlands > Peat | place...
CCCGCGGCGTGGCTCAACGAGGCAGCTAAGTGGAAAACGGTAAGTGGGAGACATCTCGTCGATTATTGCGGCACCGCTGCGGGTCTCCGCGTCATTATCGATGACGACAACCTCAATCATTCCCGCGTAGGTCGATTGCTCGAGATGCGTCAGCAATTTGCGCAAGCCCTCCGGACGACGGAACGTCGGCACACAGACGAACACGTGGGGTACTGAGCGTCCGCTCATGGCGCAAAGGCACTCCCGGTCATCGGACCATCCTCATTTCGTCGGATGTCATGGTTTGACCGCCCACCGCTGTGCGGGTGAGCAACAGGAACAGCGCGTGAGGATTGGTGGCGAGATAGCGGCCGGCGAGACGGCGCGGCTCCAGGTACGTGCGAAAAGCCCATTCCAGGCCGGCACGTTGCATCCAAACCGGCGCGCGGGCGTTTTTACCGGAAATGTAGTCGAACAAACCGCCGGATGTTTTGATCAGTCCTACACGTAGACGGCTACGATTGCGCACGGCAAATGCCTGCTCCGCCGGGACACCGAGCCCAAGCCAAAGAATGTCCGGATGCGCGGCGTTGATGGTTTCGACGATCCGCTCTTCGTCACCGTCCCGCCGCAGGTAGCCGCTTGCATGGCCTACTAATTCGAGCTCGGGATAAAGCCGGCGAATGCGCAGTGCCGCCTCGTCGATCATCCCTTTCATGGCGCCGAGAAGAAACATACGCGCGCGGCAAGCCGGCGCTGCGCGCGCCACATCGTGGAACAGGTCGGTCGTGCAGACGCGCTCCGGCAGCGGCCTTTTGTGAAACAGCCGTGAGATAAAGACCAGCGGCATGCCGTCGGCGTGAATGAGATCGGCGGCGAGAAACAACTCGCGGACCCACGCATGCCGCGCGCTCATGGAAAGGACCTGGCCGTTTGCGGAGCTGAAGATGAGCGGCGGCAATGCGCGCTTACGGCGGTGCAGTGCGGCATCCAGCATGAGCTGTGCGGAGTCGGCGCGATTGATTAACGCAATGGGCAAACCGCCGATTTGCACCGCCGCAATGGACCATCGGCGGTCGGCCATTCCGTCAAAATGAAGACAGCCGATCTGCCCGGTCATAATCCGGCTCCTTTCGCCAAGCTCTAGGTGGCGGGCGCCGGCAAACAAAGTTAAATCGACTGTTAGTCTTAAGAGCGCAGCGACTTCCCACTAAACGTGTTGGCTGCGGCCGATGCATTGCGGCATCGTCACGTAAACCATAGATCCCGGCGCGCTTAAGAGCGCGCGCTGTTCACGGCTTGAGCCGCGACAGCGAAAGAAAACGCAGCCCAAAGGCGGCGGTGTAAAGAAAAAGGCCGCTTTCCTGTAAAAGCAGGCTCTCGAAGCAGGAGGCACAGGCCGCATACAGGCAGGTGCGTAAGAACAAAAGCTTGAGCGGTGAAGCGGCGGGATCAGGCGAGGCTCGGTAAAAATCAATTAGCGGAAGAACAACAAGCCACGCGCTGACCAACAGCGATCCGGGAATGCCGATGGTCAGCGCGAGATTGAGATAGGCATTGTGAGCATGAGCGACGGCGTTGGCCCAGACCGAATTGCCGCTCATCCCGTAGACCACCTCATGGGTTCCCCAAAATGCCGCAAAACCGTAGCCGGTGATCGGCCGCTGCGCGATGTGATCGAGTGCGAACTGCCAGATGTCGGTTCGTCCCGTGAAAGAGGCATCGGGCAATACCATATCGAGCAGATCGCGGACCTGCTCCCAATAAAGCGAACCGATCGAGAGAATGATAAAGGCGCCGATAACTGACAGACCAAATCCAATGCCGATGGCGGGCTTGCGTATGCGGTTGATCGAGTCGGTAAGGATCAACGTTATCGGCAGCATGGCGATCGCGGTCTTCGACTGGGTGAAAAGAAGAAACACCAGGGCCGACACGACAATCAGACTGCCGATGGCCAAACTGCGCACCCGGGCGACGAACATGCCGATGAAGATAAAGAGGACCATCGCCACACTTGCTTCGTTCTTGTGCGAAAAAACGCCACGCCAATCGCCCGCCAGTTCGGGTTCGGCGAGATCGCTAGCTTGGTGAACGGAGAGTGCCGGGACCAGAAGCACGCCGAGGTAACACGCGGTCAGAACAATTAGCGCTACCACCGCTATCACGCCGGCGAAGTGCCGCTGGTTTGTTGGCAGCAACAGCACCATGGCGGCGATGCTCATGCTGACGAGAGTGAACACGAGGCGCCGAGCGGAGAGGGCAGGCTCCCAGGAAGTAACGACACTGACGATGAACCAGAGCAGCATTGCGAGAAAAACCGGCCGCAGTAGAACGAGCAATCGGCCTGGGTCGTGCGCAAAACACCATGCCGCAAGCAAGATGAGCAGCAGCGAGTAACCGATTTGATTGGCGATGCTTCCGGTCTCGGTAAGTTCATCGGGATCCCCGAGACTCGCGAACGGATGCAGCGAAATCCACAACAACAGAAAGACGGCTGCGAGCAAGATACTGCGCAGCGACGTTGAAGCGTCGCCGTCGGCAACAGCCGTCGAATGTCCGGTGTGAAAAGGCCCGAGCCGTGTCACTGCTATTACCTTGTGCGCCCGCGCCGGGCTCCGGCCGCGGTGGGGGCTCACGCCGCCTCGACGCCGGTCAGCACCGCGCCGCGAACTTTCCGCGCATCGCGACCAAGATCGGCCATGAGTTGTTCGATCGCCTCGGTGTTTTGTTCATCAGCTCTGGCGACTAGGACGATGTGGTCGACCAGGCTCGCGAACAGGCGCGTGCTGGGCTCGCCGTTCAGGCGAATGGCGGCGACGATCACCATGTCGAAGCTTTTGGCCTGCTCGAATGCCTTTTTGACGTCCGCCTCGCGCAGCGAACCGTTGCGGCGGCTGCCTGGGGCGACGAATGGCAGCAAATTGATATTCGTATCGATATCGCGAACGACGACCTCGTCGAGATTGCGGCGTCCGGCGGCTACGTCGACTAGGCCGGCATTGGTATGGTCGGCGTCAAGCGCCGACAACGTCCGCCGCTCCACGTCAGCATCAATCAGCAAAACACGCTGCTTCACGGTCGCGGCCGCGGCGAGCATAAGCGCGACCGCCACGGTATCGTCTTCATCAGTGGACGTGATCACAAGCACGCTAGGATTGCCGCGGCCCCTATGAGCCTCGCGCACCGCGTCCTGCACTTTTTGGATCTCCGATGCAAAGCGTGATTTTGGATCCTCCGCCGCGCTCAGTCCGTAGCTGATATCGACGTTGGGCAATACTGCGAGAATCGGCAGGGCGCCGGTGTCCGGAGCGGCCGGCCGCAGCTTGGCGGTGGCCGCCGCGAGGTGGCTAAGCAACGAGCCCGGTCGGCCCCGGCGCGGCTTCGTTTCGGCTGGTGCCGATCCCGTCAGTACGATGCCGGTACCCGCGCCGATGCCGATGAGAAGGGCGCCGACCGCAAGCAACAGATTGGACGGCGGAAAACTGCGGCGGAGCGGTGTGTCGGCCGGCGAAATGACGCGAATGTTCTTAGTGTCGATTCGTTCCTGTTCGCTGGTTTCCCGGGCACGCACCAGAAATGCCTCGTAGACCGCCCGGTTTGCCACCACGTCGCGCTCGAGTTCGCGAAGCGTCACCATCGCTTCGTTGGTCGTGATTGCGTTGCGCTTCAGCCGTTCCAGGTTGGCGGCCAGCATCTCCTCGTTGTCGCGCGCGCTCTCATAATCGCTCCGCGCGGAAAGCGCGATACGATGGATTTCGTCGTCTATTCCCCGCCGCAGCCGATCGGCTTCGGCCTTTATTTCGATCACCGCCGGATGCCGCGGGCCGAGCGTGGTCATCTGTTCGGCCTGACGGCGCATCACCTCGGCATATTGGGTTCGCAGCATGGCGATGGTCTGCGATTGCACCGCCTCGGGAAAAGCGCCGTTTTCGTCCTGAGAAGCCTGCAGGCGCTCGACTTGGTCGAGCCGCGCCTTCGCCGCGGCCGTCCGCGCTCGCGCCGTTACCAGCTGATTGTTCAGTTCGGAGAGTTGCTGTTCGTTGATGAGCTGGCCGCCCGCGCTGAAGATGTTGTTATTGACCTTGAAGCTCTCGACGCGACTTTCGGCGTCGCGCACCCGCTCCTTGAGCTCATTGAGATGCGAGGACAACGATTGCGATACTTGCCGCGCTGCTTCGGCCCTCACATCGGTTTGCTCGGTGAGGTAGGCGCGCGTGATCGCGTTGGCGATCCGCGCCGCCTTTGCCGGATCGCGACTGGTGACGCTGACGTCAACGACGTAGGTGCGCTCGGCGCGTTTGGCCTGGACAGCGCGCCTGAGCGCGTTCAACGCGGCGACGGAATTGTCGATGTGAGCGCCGCTTCGTCCGAACCACGACCAGGGGCCGATAAATTCCGGATCATGGTCGAGGCCTTCAGCGCTGACGACGCGGCGCAGCACGCTGTCGGAAGTGAGCACGCGCACCTGGCTCTCCACTTGCAGTGCGGCGGCGTCATTCGCGGGATTGGCGGGCGTGAGGTCGCTCCCCACGGCGTGCAAATCGGTTGGGTCGATGAGTATCTGGGTTACGGCGGTGTATTTGTGTGGCACCAATACGACGAAAAGGACGGCGAGAAGTAGAGCCGCCGCCGTCGTCATCAGGATGGTGCTCTTGCCGCGCCAGATTTGGCGCATCGCCTGTTGCAGATCGAAGCCCGATGCGTGCCCGGAAACGAATGTGTGGCTTCGCCTACCGGCGAGAGCCGATTGAAATTGGCGCGGCGCTTCAAACATTGCCGATGCTCGTTGTCAGCCCGGGTGCCGGCCGTGCTGATGGTTGCGAACGGCGTCTTTTTTCAGGCGCCCAAGCCCGGTGCACGCGCACTCACAAGCAGGCCGCAAGCTCGGTCTAAGCCGCGCGGCATGGTTAAAAATTCATAAAGAGCTTGGGTTAATGGTTGGTATACGGCGCATCGCGCCGAGGACACCCATAGGCTGCTCACTCATCGTATTTCAGCGGCGCCACAGTCGCACGACGGCGCCGGCAACGACCAGCCCGGCCAATAGCGGGATCCAAATCAGCACCGCTCCCAACAACGCTAGCAAGAAAATGGCCGCGAGCAGGCCGAGAACGAGAAGGATGAGCGCGACACCAATCGGTCCCAGCGGACTAACATAGATCCGGTGTCTCGCGCCGGTAGAGACGTAGACGCCGCTCTCCGGCCACCCGAAAGGGTGAGGCCTACCGGGCGGAATGATTTCCGGCTCTACCGGCCGACGCCGCGGCGGGTCAATATCGTCGCTCATGATGCGATCACCAAAATCGTCGTGCACAAGATATGTAGCTCCGTACCAATATTAACAAGCGGGTTTGCCGCGACGGCTCGTCGCCGTGCCACCATGACGGCGGCGTGCCGGCATGCTAGCGTTATACAATGAGCGGCAGCCGAATAAGCGCGAAGCATGGCGTCGCAATTGGCTTACTGGTCGGGATGGGCGTTCTCGCCGGCGTTTGCGGCGAAGCTTTTGCCGAAGACACCGCGGCGTTGAGCGATACGGCGAGCGCCATGATCGGCACCTGGGAATTCTCCAACGCTGATCACGACAAAATCTGCCGCTTCATTTTCCGCGCCGACCAGGTGGCCAACGGCTACAAACTCGATATCGATAAAAACTGCCCCGCCGTTTTTCCCGCGACACGCGATCTCGTCGCCTGGACGGTCGATAGTTACGGCGGTTTACAGTTGCGCGATGCGACGGGCAAGGCAGCGATTGAGCTCACTGAGGCGGAAGCTGGCATCTATGACGGCTTCGACCCGGCGCAAGGCCGTTACGTGTTGCAAAGCGCGGCCGCTGCGCCGGTCCGCTCGGTCGAGGACATGATTGGCGAGTGGGCGATCGCTCGCGGCACCGGCAAGCCGATCTGCATGCTCACGCTGGCGCGGACGCCCGCCGGCGCCGACGCCATGGCAATCAAGATTAAGCCCGGCTGCGACGCCGCCGTGACCCGCTTTGCCCCTACCGCCTGGCGCATGAACGAGGGCGAACTGATTGTGCTCTCGGCCCGCGGGCAGAATTGGCGCTTCGAAGAGAACGATGCCAATACATGGCAGCGCATTCCGGAGGATTCGGATCCGGTGCTGCTGGTCCGGCAATAATGACGGGCTTCCATAGTCGGGGCGCAACATGGACGATGCACCGGCGGTTTTTCGCGCCAAGCAAAGCGGATTTTTGCCCGACCTCCTCGGTCTCGATTGGACGGAGCTGCGACGTGGCTTTGCGCGTGGCCGCTTCGACGTGGGCAAACAGCATCTGGCCCCGAATGGCTACCTGCACGCCGCAACGATCGTCGCGCTTGCCGATACCGCGTGCGGCTATGGCTGCATCGTGTCGCTACCAGAGGGAGCGGCAGGCTTCACTACGATCGAGCTAAAGGCCAATTTTCTCGGCACTGCGCTCTCCGGCGGCGTGACCTGCGAAGCGCGCTTACTGCACGGCGGGCGGACCACGCAAGTCTGGGACGCAGAGGTCAGAAGCGAGGCGACCGGCAAAACCATCGCGCTCTTTCGCTGCACCCAGATGCTTCTTTCCAAATCACGTGGCGCGCAGTGACGGATGTTTCCGGGATTTTGTAGTTTTGGTCGGTGGTCGTTTGCTTGGCGGCGCCTGATTTCAGCGGTCTGCACTCTGCCGTTCGAGGACGCGAAGTTTGCGGACAGTCAGTTCGTCGACCTCAAGTGAGCCGAGCCGCGCCCGGCCGATAGCCAGACGCCCGATTGCTAGCCGGCCGATCGCAAGTGCGCCGATGGCCACTGCTCCGACCGCAGCCGCTCCCATCGCAAGTGCCAGCAGTCTTGCGACGGGAGGAATTTCCCGTCGTGTCGCTATGTCACGCGCCATGATATTCTCCTGTCACACCGGTTTTAGTCCCGGGTATGCGCGCCCCGGTTTTTGGCGACGAGATATGGTGGCTTGACTTTACGTCGCGGAGTTGCCGCGCTGCAATAACGCGGACTTTTGAAGATTCCTCACTTGGCGAGTGCTATGATGACATAACAAGGGATGACTCTGGCCGCCGACTTGCGCCATGGAGCAGGGAGAAAATACCATGGTAACAAGCGAGACGAAGTTACTCTTTCCCAGCCTCGAGGGATTTTACCGGTCCTGGCGAGACATTGCCTATACGCTCGTCCGGGTGATCATCGGATTTAATCTGTTTATGCACGGCTGGCTCAAGGTCGGCACCTTCGGTGTCGCCGGGGTGAGCGGCTTTATGGCCAAACTGGGATTAGAGCCGGCCATGGGGTTTGCCATTGCCGCTATGATTCTGGAAACAATCGGCGCGATTTGCATCATCATCGGCTTGTTCACTCGATTTTTCGCCGCCGCTCTCGCCGTAGAAATGTTGATCGCGCTCTTGGCCGCGCATATCACCGGCGGGTTCTTTTACAACAATGGCGGCATGGAATACGTGCTCCTGCTCGGCATCGTGTTGTTCGCTATCGCCATCCGAGGCGGCGGACCTTATTCGGTTGATCGCGGGATCGGAAGGGAACTCTAGAGCCCCCGGCCGTGCCGCGGCGGATTCGGTGCTGTCGCGGTCGATCAAAGCGGCAACGGCACATCTGTCGGGACCCCTGCCCGTTGCTGCATGACCGGGCTTTCCGTTTTTAGCTCGCTGGACAACCGTTTTCGTACCAAGCGAGTGCCTCGTTGCACTTGTCTTGGGGCTTCGCGAACACGATATCTCCGACCTCACTTCTGCAGGTTAGAATGGCGAGCGCGGAACGCTTTCCAGGCGCCTATCCATGAAAAAGATCGGATTCCTCTCATTTGGCCACTGGACGCCTTCGCCCCAGTCGCGCACGCGATCGGCGTCTGACGCGCTTTTGCAATCGATCGACTTGGCGGTCGCGGCCGAAGAGCTCGGCGCGGATGGCGCTTATTTTCGCGTCCATCACTTCGCCCGCCAGCTCGGCTCGCCGTTCCCGCTCCTGGCGGCGGTAGGCGCAAAGACCAATCGCATCGAGATCGGTACGGCGGTCATCGACATGCGCTATGAGAATCCGCTTTACATGGTGGAGGACGCTGGTGCCGCCGACATTATCGCCGGCGGACGCCTGCAACTCGGCATCAGCCGCGGATCACCCGAGCAGGTGATCGACGGCTGGCGCTATTTCGGTTACGTGCCGCCCGAAGGAATGACCGATGCCGACATGGCGCGGCACCACACCGAAGTCTTGCTCGAAGTGTTGCGCGGCAACGGCTTTGCCCAACCGAACCCACGGCCGATGTTCCCGAACCCTCCGGGTCTTCTGCGCCTTGAGCCGTATTCTGAGGGTTTACGCGATCGCATCTGGTGGGGCGCCGCGACCGACGCTACCGCCGAATGGGCGGCTAAGCTCGGCATGAATCTGCAGAGTTCGACCCTGAAAATCGACGAGAGCGGACGTCCGTTCCACGTCCAGCAAGCAGAGCAGATCCGAAAATTCCGCGAGGCGTGGAAAGCGGCGGGTCATGCGCGCGAGCCGCGGGTATCGGTCAGCCGCAGCATCTTTGCGCTTATCGACGACCGCGACCGCGCCTATTTCGGGCGCGGCGAGGAGGAGGCGGACACGATCGGCTATCTCGGCAGTAACGAACGCGCCATTTTTGGCCGCAGTTATGCCGCCGCGCCCGACGCGCTCGTCGAACAGCTCGCCAAGGACGAAGCCATCGCTGAGGCCGACACGCTTCTCTTGACTGTCCCTAATCAGCTCGGCGTCGATTATAACGCCCACGTCATCGAGGCGATCCTCAAACAGGTCGCTCCCGGCCTCGGCTGGCGCTGACTGCAGACGCGCCGTTTGCGGCCGTCATCGCCCCAATCGGCTAAATCATCGCGCCGCTCGTCCCTCAACGCTGGCGCACGTATGAGAAAGCACTAGAGAAGTGACGCCTTGTTTCACTCGAGGCGGCGCACGCGATGCGGCGTAACGAGTTTTGTGTGCTCTTGGCTGCCTGCGGGGACGCGACGCGGCTGTTCATCCGGCGTCTCCATGATATAGCAATAATGTGCTCCAACCGCGAAAGGACGGTCCCATGCTTATGCGTCGCACCGTTATCATTGTCGCCGCCCTTGCCCTGGCAGCGCCCGCTTATGCCCAGGCGTGGGACCTCTCGACGGTCACGTGTCAGACGTTTCTCGGCTACGACAAGAATACGGTCAACATCCTCCTAGCCTGGCTCGACGCTTATTACAGGGGAGAGAGCGATCCGCCGGTCATCGATTTGCAAAAATACCTCGCCAACGCCGAGAAGCTCGGCAATTATTGCCGCGCCCATCCGGACGAGGGCTTAATTACTGCCGCGGACGCGCTGTTCGAGAAGAAGTAGCAGCATCCGGCTTGCTGCAGCCAAATGCGACCGCGGTCACGCTGCCGATTAGCAGCGCAGCCAATGGCTCGATGGTGAACAAATTGACCACTCCCGAAGCAGTTGCTCGGCTTCCGTTCTCAGCCTGAAAGGGAGATCTCGGGGCTGCAGACTGGGCGACGGCAAGCGCCATCGGTTTCAAATCAACTTCAATCCCTTCAGGCTCGCGTGGCCTTCCTTGCCGACAATGATGTGGTCGTGCACCGAGATTCCCAGCGGATTGGCCACGGCGATGATTTGTTGCGTCATCTGAATATCGGCGCGCGACGGCGTCGGATCGCCGGACGGATGGTTGTGCACTAGGATCAGCGCCGTCGCCGACAGTTCCAGCGCCCGTTTGACCACTTCGCGCGGATAAACCGGCGTGTGATCCACCGTTCCGATTTGCTGCAATTCATCGGCGATGAGCTGATTGCGCTTGTCAAGAAAGAGTACGCGAAACTGCTCGCGGTCGGCAAAGGCTTGCGCCGTGCGGCAATAGTCGAGCACGGCCGACCAGGATGAAAGCACCGGCCGCTTTTTGACTTCGCCGCGCAGCAGCCTGCTCGCCGCAGCCTGTACGAGCTTTAGTTCAGTGATGGTGGCGTCGCCCAGCCCCTTGACCTCCGCGAGGCGCCCGATGGGGGCTGAAATGACCTCGGCGAAAGAGCCGAAGGTGGCGATCAGGGTCTTAGCCAGAGGTTTTACGTCGCGCCGGGGCTGAGCGCGAAACAGTACCGCCTCCAGCAATTCATAGTCCGATAGCGCATCGGGGCCGGCCTCGCGAAAGCGCTCGCGCAGGCGCTCCCGATGGCCGTAATAATGCGGGGAGCCCTCGGCCAATCCGTCCTCGCGCTCGCGTTTCTTCTCCAACATCGAAAGTCATCCAAGCCGGCGGTGAGCCCATATGCCCTTTAGCGGCTCCAAGGATGACTCGATTGCGATATTTTGCAATCGGGTGAGAGGAAATTCCGCCCCCGCCGGGTTTGGCGCCAGTGCGGAGCTATGGAGGAACGTAAAGTGTATCAGGCGGGCAGCTACGCCTATCTTCCGCTGGAGCGCGTTATTTTTGGCCGCTCGGCCGCCGACGCGGCGGTCGAGGAAATGAACCGCGTCGGGGCGACGAAAGTCTTCATCGTTGCGGCCAAGAGTTTGGCGCGGAATACGCCCGTTGTCTCCGCCATCGCCGCGGCGCTCGGTCCCGGACACTTTGCCGGGCTATTCGACGGCTGCGTCCAGCATTCGCCCCGGGAAAGCGTCATCGCCGCGGCTCGCGCCGTCCGCGCCGCGGCGCCGGACCTGATATTGACCGTCGGCGGTGGAACGGCCATCGATACTGTCAAGGTTCTGCAAATCTGTCTCGCGCACAACGTCGAGACGGCGGAAGGGCTCGACGGGCTCCATGCTTCCGTCGGCGCCGACGGCAAGCGCCATGTCCCGAACATTGCGCCCTCGCCGGTACGTCAAATTGTCGTGCCGACCACCCTTTCCGGGGCTGAATTTTCCAACCTCGCCGGCGTGACCGACGAACGCATCCGCCAAAAGCATTCCTTCATCGGCCTCGACATCGGCGCGCGGGCAGTCATTCTCGACCCGCAGGTGACGCTCTATACGCCGCAATGGCTGTGGCTTTCGACCGGAGTGCGCGGGGTAGACCATGCAGTGGAGGCGCTGTGCTCGATTGATGCGCATCCTTATTGCGACGGCCTTGCGCTCCATGCGCTGCGGCTGTTTGCGCAGGCGCTGCCGCGACCGGACGACCTTGCGGCGCGCTTAGAATGCCAGCAAGCGTCCTGGCTTGCCGCATCCTCAATCGCGCGGGTCAATTATGGAGCAAGCCACGGCATCGGCCACGCGCTAGGCGCGTTCGCCGATGTCCCACACGGCCACACCTCGTGCGTGATGCTGCCGCACGTGCTGCGCTACAACGAGCGCGCCACAGCGGACAAGCAGCGCCTGATTGCCGCAGCGCTCCACCGTCCGAACATTGCCGCCGCGGATGCCGTTGCCGAACTCATTGTCGCGCTGAAATTGCCGACAACGCTGCGCACCGTCGGTGTCAAACGCGAGCAGTTACCCAAGATCGCCGCGGCGGCAATGAAC
>Ga0187782_10003670_pt1 | contig 11457 bp, 12 predicted proteins | sample 0715_SJ02_MP15_2_FD_132454 | JGI IMG/M metagenome (GOLD analysis project Ga0187782, IMG submission 132454) | Tropical peat soil microbial communities from peatlands in Department of Meta, Colombia - 0715_SJ02_MP15_20_MG | ecosystem: Environmental > Terrestrial > Soil > Wetlands > Peat | place...
CGGGAAGACTGAAATGCAAAGGTTGGTTGGGATCTCTTAGCTTGGTGTGCTGGGTTGGATCATCGGGTGGGGCCAAGCCCTTGTTGCGAGCGGCCTCGGGTCGAAACGCAATCAAGGTCTGGGTTTCATGGTAGTTGCTGAGTTCGAGATGTAGCGTGCCATCGGCAAGCGAGGTCACTTCCAGGTAAAACGGCCTTTCTCCTGTGAAATGGCTGAGAATAAATTTTCCATCCTGGTAGTTGCCGGAAAGAGTTCCGGTATCGCCGTCGACGCGCAGAATGGCTGCTGAAACCTTTGTGCCCGATTGCTTCACGATAAAGTGCCACGCCGACTCTCCTTTCGGGCTCTTCGCCTGGATCTCCCAGAACCCATCGATGTTGGGCGCATTTGAATCGCCAACCGTCGCCAGCGCGTCAACATGCCGCTTCGCTTGGAAGGGATACGAGTTCCCCGGCCCTCCATCATAGGAGCCAGTCAGCATTCCGTCCGCGAATGTGGCTTTCAATTCGGTCGCATAGCTTGAGAACGTAAGGCGCAAGAGCCCATCGCGGAAAGATCCCTGCGTGGACGGATTCACTCTCTCGTCCCCATTAAAGAAGTAGCTGCTATACTCCGTGTCTTTGCCGGACAACTCAATCCGGAACGGGATGGAGACGTTGTGCACCCTAACGGTGGCGTCCCAAAGTCCGTTGAGCGTTTGCCCCAAAGCCGAAAGGCAAGCCCCCACGATGACGAGAAGATATAACATCGGGAGGCCGATGTATGCCCTTGCCTTCATTGCAAATCTCCTTTCACCTTTGAATTTCGTGGTCGGTTATCAAATCTGCCGTGGTCGGACAAGAGTCAAAAGTTTCTATCGACAACAATGTCGTCGCGATGGGAGACGGAGGATCAGCCGGAGACTCCTGTGTCAACTATGTCTATCTATATTATAGACTATAGCACAGGAGTGACCCGAGACGAACCGTCAACCGCGATTTCCCGGATCGTCCTTCGCTATACGTGTTTGCCCCAAAAAGTCCGGGGAAGCCAGTGATGTTCTATTCTTAGCAAGTAGGGGAATCGTGTGCGTCTGCAAATCGCGCAAGCAGGAGAGGAAGTATTGCGGGCTCAAGCCCGAGAGCTATCCCGTGAAGAGATTCTCAGCGAAAGAACAAGGGAATTGATTGAACATATGAGGGAGACAATGCGGCATCCGCCCGGAGTGGGACTTGCGGCGCCACAGGTCGGCGTCTCGTTGCAGTTGGCAGTTATTGAAGATCGGGAGGAGTACCACAAGAAGCTTACGGCAGAGCAATTGTCCGAGAGGCAAAGGCGGCCCGTTCCGTTCCACGTCATTATCAATCCCCGCATCGTCTCGGCATCCAGCTGCAAGCTCGAGTTCTTTGAAGGCTGCTTGAGCGTCGCAGGATACTCCGCGATCGTTCCGCGGGCGCAAGCTGTGACCGTCGAATATCGAAACGAATTTGCGGAAGCAAAAACAGTCGACGCCGTCGGTTGGTATGCGCGAATCTTGCAGCACGAGATCGATCACCTTGCCGGCATACTGTATGTGGATCGAATGAAAGCGCGCACGTTCACGACTCTCGAAAATCTGGAACGCGTTTGGAAGGACCTTCCCGCATCTGAAGTGCAGGCGAGACTAAAGTTGCGCGGTTGAGGCCGAGGGCCATCTCTGAATGGTGCCGCCGTCATCGACTCCATGAGATCTGAATTCCTCGTGGAGGCATAAAATCATGCCGATAACATTTATTGTCTTGTATAGGGGCGGGAGGTGACTGTTATCGCCTGGCCGCTAGGCCGCATTTCCTCATGTACCGTTTGTTCTGGCAATTCAGGTTCGACAACGTCCCCACGCATGGTTAAAACTCCGGATCTCGCTCTGAGTCGGTGTTCTATTCCCCGGAGTTGGCCCTGGCGCGACAGTTTCAGTCTCAGCTCGAGGGGCCAAGCACTGGCCCTCGTGCTGCAGCAGGGGGGGCGAGCAACGTTTTAGCCTTCCTCCCATTAGAAGGCATACCTCAGCGAGAACTAAATTCGGACGTGGTGTTCCCGCAATGGGATTGATGTTGGCCAACGGTACGCGGATCTCGGCGGTTTGCCTCAGGGTCAGCAAGCTGCTCAATTTCAGATGAAATGAACAAAGCATCGCAGAGCGCCGCTATCCGTTTGCCCGTGTGTGTTGATACGCTCGGTTAACAAGCGTAGCATCACTCTGACACTTACCAGCCGGCTTTCTGGAAGCGGAACGTTCTTGCTGTCGTTGATGGCTGGGATCGCTTGAGCCAAAGCGACCAAATAGCTGCGAAATCTTAGATTGTCGAGCGAGGGTAGCGTAGGTGGAAGCCCTAATCTCAAAGGTCCAGAAACTTACAATCTACGTGATGGTGATTCTGCTCGTTGTTGTTGTGCTCCTTTCGACGGCACACCTGGGGCTACTGATTGGCCAAGAAATCTGGAAGCCGCCGCGGTTCTTCATCCCGGTTCAGGGCTTGTTGGAAATCTTTGGTTATTTCCTGTTGGTTCTCATCGGCGTGGAGTTGCTGGAAACGCTGAAGGCATACGTAAAAAAAGATGTGATACATGTGCGTGTGGTTCTAGAAGTGGCGTTGATTGCCATGGCTCGAAAGGTGATTATCGAAGAACCCAATACCGTCTCCAGCCTAACTTTGTTCGGCATAGCTGCGCTAATCTTGGCGCTGGGAGTTGCCTTTTATTTCGAGCGCCAGGCACGTGGCAGTGTCCTCGATCCCGATTTGCCAAGATCTGAAGCCTGATGGTGTTCCGCTTTTCTTAAACTCATACCCCCAGATAGAGCTCGGGGACCCGTCCAACCAATCAGTTCAGCGAGTAACCTAGATCCCCTGGCACTTTCCACCTACCTAAACTCGGATCGTGATCCCCTGGGCAGGCAATGTCCAGGCACGCGCCATTCCTCAAGGGGAATCTCACGAGCAACGAGCTGAAGATCGTCAGAAAGCTTTGCGGCTTCGATGGCGGATCCACAGATAGGCTATGGGCCCTGACGCCAGGTTGAGAAGACCCCATTTCCGGGTACCAACGTCGCTATAGATCATGGCCCATGCAAAGAGCAGAGTCGGAGCGATCACCATGATCAGTGCTCCCAACCTGCCGCCCGGAGCGCGGAAACTTCGCGGTGCATCGGGGTACTTGCGTCGAAACTGCCAAAAGGAAAGCATCGTCTGCACCGAAGTGGCCATGCGCGTCCAAACATACACGGCGATGAGCTGGGGCACGGTGAATACGGCGAGGACAGAGCAGAGAGCCACGGACAAAATAATTGACCGCACGGGTGTTCCGAAACGCGTGCTAACTCTTCCTAGCGCCGGGTGAAAGTAACCATCTTCTGCCAAAGTAAGGGGCAACCGCGAGACCGACAGCAGCGTGCTGTCGAGCAAGACGAAGACCCCGATTCCACCGGCAATGAATATGGCAGTGCCCAGTCCACTGCCTCCAATGAGGCGGCCGGCGGTCACCAAGTACCCGGTTTCCCATTCTCGCCAATTTCCGAGCGCGGCCAGACCCGCTGTTAGGGTGAGCACGTATCCCGCAATGGAAAGGGGAATGACGATCGCAAGTCCAATGGGAAAGTTGCGTGCTGGATTTTCTACTTCCTCAATCACCGTGGACAGCTGTTCATAGCCTGCGTACGTCCAAAGGGCTATGGGCAAGCCAATGCCGTAGGCTTCCTGCCAAGGTTGGCCCGGCGGCAGGAACGGCTGAAAGGGATTGAATCGCGCTTGGTGAAAGCCGAGGACTACGAACACCGCCAAGGGCACGGCCATAATAAGGAGGAGAATAAGCGTCAGGTTGCCTACTACGTGAATGCCCCGCACATTGAGATAAGCCACCAGAAGCAGCAGAGCTACAGCGACTGCCCAGTGCTCCATTTGTGAATGCAGTGGAAACCAGTGTTCGAGGTAGTCCGCCATGGCCACCCCGTACGCGGCACTCATCAAGAAGGTGCCAGTCCAGTTCCACCATCCGCATTGGAAACCCCAGAAATCGCCCAAGGCAGCGCGGCTCCAGCGATAGAATCCCCCTTCCACGGGCATGAGCGTGGTCATCTCCGCGGTGGCCAAGGAAATTGGTACCGACAAAAGGAATGGAACAACCATTAGGAAGGTCAACGCCAGTCCGGGCCCAGAGCCGGAGATCATCGACTCCAAGGCAAAAGGTCCACCCGTGCAGTAAGCGAACAACACGGCCACGAACGGTGCTAAGCCGATACGACGGAGATGCTTGGTGGGGCTGTATTGGGATGTCGGGACAGACGAGGGCAAACCGGACGAGGGAGGCGCTGAATGCATCTCTCCCAGTTTCTCACGGAATGGAGATGATGGGGTTAAGGACTATGCGCGGTCGGAGTGGCAACCGATTACTCTCGAGTAGCCCAAATCCAAGCGGGAAAGGCTTGCGCGAGTGTGATAACGTCTCAGACTGTGAAAGGGTGGACATTTGGCCGACATGAAGGGTGACGAGGAAGTTGCACCCGAACGGACATCGCCCCCGCCCACGACCGCCCCTACCCATCCTTCTCGGACACCTTGGTGGGCCTGGGCCTGGCCAATCCTTGCCTGGGTCATCCTGATCATTCATTTTCTGGTCGGTGCGAACACTTTCATCGCGCTAACCTCCGCCATGGTGCTAATTGTCACGGTTTTTGCGGCCGTCCATCACGCCGAAGTCATCGCTCATCGCGTCGGCGAGCCCTTTGGCACACTTGTGCTGGCGATCGCGGTGACCATCATAGAGGTTGCGCTCATTGTCTCGGTCATGATCACCGAGGGCCCGGACACCGAGACTCTGGCTCGCGATACCGTTTTTGCCGCTGTCATGATCGCCTGCAACGGGATTCTCGGCTTGTGCCTGCTGGTGGGAGGTATGCGCCACTACGAGCAAAGCTTCCGGGTTCAAGGAGCGAACGCCACGCTTGGTGTCCTCGCTGCTCTCACCGTGCTTTCCTTGGTTCTTCCCAACTTCACTACAAGTCTTCCTGGCCCTGTTTTCAACACGCCCCAGCTCATCTTTGCCGGGATGGTCTCGCTAGTTCTCTACGCATCATTTGTATTTGTCCAGACCGTCCGGCACCGGAAGTACTTCCTTCCAGTCGACAGCGACCTAGATCTAGATGAAGATCAATTGTCGCCTCCCACGGGTCGTACGACCGCCATAAGCTCCGTCCTGCTATTGACTGCTCTGTTCGCCGTGGTCGGGATTGCCGAGTCGCTCACGCCCGCGCTGGAGGTTGTAATCCATCACATCGGCGTACCCAAGGCCGTGGTCGGTATTGTTATCTCTTCCCTCGTCCTGCTGCCCGAAGGACTCGCTGCCTTCCGTGCAGCCAGTATCAATCGCCTGCAAACCAGCATGAACCTTGCTCTCGGCTCTGCTCTCGCGAGCATCGGGTTAACCATTCCCGCGGTCGCCGCGGCTTCCCTCATACTGAAAACACCCCTCAGCCTTGGTCTTGATGCGAAAGGAGAGATCCTGCTGTCGCTCACACTCCTGCTTCTAGTGATCACGCTCGGGACCGCCCGCACCACTGTGCTCCAAGGCTTGGTGCACCTTGTGATTTTCAGCGTCTTCCTTTTTGTTTCGGTTGTTCCCTAGGATGCGCCGATCGAGGGACCCGGAGCATCTCGGACACCCGCCCGCATTTCCTGGGTAAGGAGTTCATTCGGGTCTTGAGCATAACCCACCTCCAGACCAGGCTGGTTTTCCCGCAGTCGAAAGCGAAGATCGAGGGCTAGGACTGGCACAAATCACTCAAACCCGCGTGCACCCGGTGGGAAACGCTGTCGCTTGATGACGCACGGCGGCCGCACCACTGCTGCCGCGCGCAAGGAACCAATGCGAACGCGGTTCGTCGCTCCGGTCAAGACTTGCCAACATGTTATAAGAGACCAATGCGCCTGACCGAGTATGCACTCCGCCCCGCGCGGCTCAAATGGCTCCTAGATTCTGACCCAGCCGTCCGCTGGCAGGTCATGCGTGACCTTACCGGGGAAGCGCCCAGCGCGGTTGCCGCCGAGCGGTCTCGCGTCGCAACCGAAGGTTGGGGGGCCAAGATTCTCGCTCTCCAATCTCCCGCCGGCAGCTGGGGCGGCCCGAAGGAGGACCGAGGCTTGCTCGTTAGCCTCTACACTCTCGTGGTCTTGATGGACCTCGGTCTTGATCCCGCAAGCAAGCAGGCCCAAAGAGCGATCAACCGTGTCGACAAGCGGCTGGTGTTTAAGTGGCACAACAACCGAGCGTTTCTTCACGGTGAAACAGAGCCTTGCATCAACGGCAGGATCCTTGGAATCGGCGCGTATTTCAAAAAACCGAATGACAAGCTGGCTAGTCAACTTCTGGGCGAGCAGCTCGAAGATGGCGGCTGGAACTGTGAAGCCATTTTGCCTTCAGCGAAACGCCCGAAGAGCCGACGCTCCTCGTTCCATACCACCATCTGCGTACTCGAAGGGCTGCTCGAGTACGAGCGCGCTGGGCGCAAATCGAGAGCGGTTACTAACGCCCGCAAGAGGGCCGAAAACTACCTGCTCGATCGCCGCCTGTGCCGCTCGCTTCGAAGCGGCGAAGTCATTGACGAACGCTGGCTTCGCTTCTCGTTCCCGACCTTTTGGCATTACGACGTCTTGCGCGGACTCGATTATCTGCGGAATGCAGGAATCAAACCGGACAGCCGCGTCAGGGAAGCCATCGAAACCGTGATGGAACGCCGCCACCAGAATGGGCGCTGGCCCCTCAACGTCCTTCACCCCGAACGTATTCCAGTCGAGATCGAGACTGGTGTCGACAGGGCGAGCCGCTGGAACACACTGCGCGCGCTCCGAGTCCTGTGTTGGTACAAGAACTCAGCCAGCATGGCGTGATTCTTAAGTTGAATACAGGATCCCAATCGCTACCCGCAAAAGACTCTCCTCCGCTTGACGGTTGGCTAGTTCAAGATCAGCCCGAGGAGAATGCGGCTTCATCGCTGCTACTCGCTGTGGTAGCCACACTAGATGTTCGCTCGGGTTCGTCGAGCGCTGCAATGAGTTCTTGGACTAAGCAAACCAACCTGTTGGAGTCGCGCTCCTTCGAAACCGCAGCGCATAGTTCACGCCAGTCCCTTCGCTTGCGCTCAGACATGTTTTGCCTCCTTTGCTCCATCCGCGACCTAGGGACGAGCAGGTTTGCTGCCAGAACGCTAAGTCATTTCCACGGTGCCCACCGGAGGTAGTTGCCGGTAATTTCGACATGCCGCCGGGACAAATGCCACCGCACTTTTTCCTACAGGATTTTCTGTAGGGCTGCACTTATGAGTAACCGAAAGTATGACTTGCACTGCTCATCCCGTACATCCTTGGTATCCGCGCTGCCTGAACCCTGGGACCTTTAACCGTTGCTCAATGCCCACTCGTGCAAAGATCGGACGCTCGCCTGAGAGCTCGCGAGGGAATTCGGGCACCATCGGTTCTTCTGCCGACGCCGAGGTACTTCCCGATGGAAACGCGAATTGACATTCCCCATGGCGAGTCCTCGTTGGCTCGGGAACCCGAAAAAAATACGCACACATGCTTGGGATGTTCTAGAATGCTGAAGTTGGCCCTTCCAGCTCGCGCCAAGTTGAGAACGGCAGGACCTGATAAGCCTGTTTCCAGGAGTTCATTGATGTATCGGGCTTCCTCACTTGGCATGTCTGACTCCACCTCGCTTCGCGAGATGGAATCGACGATTCGAGCAATGACCCAAGATTTCTGTATCGCATTCAATACCGGCAACTACGATCAAGCCGCCGCCTTGTTCACCGCTGACGCCGTTTTTATGCCGCCCCACGAGGAATCCCTCCAAGGCGCAAAGGCTATCGAACGAACACTGCGAGAGTTTGGTTCCTCTGGATACGAGAGCCTGCGCTTGGAGACGACGCGAGTGGATGGCTCAGGAGATATGGCATTGGAAATGGGGCGTTACGAGGTTACCGTTCGCAGGGGAACTACGATCTTGGCGGATCGTGGCAAGTATCTCCGCGGATGGCGGCGCTTTGGTGCATGGCGCATTATCGCCGATTGCTGGAGTAGCTGCATTCGCCTGGGTGATGATGTCCGCTTGCATAGGGTTGCATAGCAAGCCGCACTGTTACCGCACACCTTGTCTGACGATCGAAATAGAGTGCCCGCAACACGGTCGCCATCGCGTGCTGAAGTAGAAGCAAAGCGCACGCCCGATCCGGCTGCAGCGCAGGCTCCGGCCACGGTCTTGCGCTTCTGCCCGAATTGCTCGATACGGCTCGAAGAACAGCGGTGCAAGTTGGTCTGCCCAGGCTGTGGTTTCTATCTAAGCTGCTCAGACTTTTACTAAGGCAACTGTGACACGGGCGATCTTGCGCACAGGGAATCAGATCTTTTCTCTCAGTTCCGTCTACAATGGTGGAGGCATAGGAATTCACGAAGGAGAGGCGAATGCAACGCAAGGCAAGTGCAATTTGGAAAGGCAGTCTCAAGGAGGGTAAAGGTTCTATCTCTTCGGCCAGCGGCGTGCTTCAAAACACTCCGTATTCGTTTTCGACTCGCTTTGAAAATACCCCTGGAACAAACCCCGAGGAACTGATTGCGGCGGCTCATGCAGGATGCTTTTCGATGGCGCTGTCTGCACAGTTGGCCGGGATGAATCTCACGCCCTGGAGCATCGAGACGACAGCCACGCTCAGTCTGGAAAAGCTCGATTCCGGATGGGCGATTACCGCAAGTCATCTCGATGTAGTCGGCCGAGTGCCCAACGCCGACCAAGCGACCTTCCAAAAGGCGGCGGAAAATGCCAAGACGGGGTGTCCGGTGTCCAAGGTGCTCAAAGCCAACATCACCATGAACGCGAAGTTAGAAGAATAGGCTTCAGGTACCGGGCCATGGTGAAGGGAGCCTTCCGTTCGCACATCTGCTCGGTTTGACAACTTGCAGTACCCTTGTAAAATATTGCTCTCAGTTCTTTCCTTACGGGCGATTCCTAGGTCGCCGCTAGTATCTGTCGCCGAAGTGGCGGAATTGGCAGACGCGCATGGTTCAGGTCCATGTACCCGCAAGGGTGTGGGGGTTCGAGTCCCTTCTTCGGCACCAAAAAACCCGTCCTAAAGGTTTTCGCTGAGCGTTTCCTCGGACTTTCCGAATTCTTGGGTATTAATCCGCAGGAGACGTTTCATGGCAAATCGAAAGGTTAATCTGCTCAAATACTGCAAGATCAAGGCGGGCTTTCTTAGGGAGGTTTCTCGCTTTCGAATGAAGCGGGCTTTTTCTCCTTGCTTAAAGGTGGCGGGCAAGTGTGTAGTAGCCGACCCGAACCCTGTCCGGCAGCCAAATCCCTGTAGGATCGACTTTCTGAGCAGTCTGGCTTCCCCACGGGAACCAAGCGCACTTGGGCATGGACTCAACGCAGCTTCTGACCGTCTTTCACTTTTTGCGTTTCAAGATGCGTAGCAAGGAACGACGACCGGGCTCGGAGTCTCCGGTGATCAAATATGCCAGCACTGCTCCTTGAAATAGTTGCAGGATTTCTTCGACGGTCGCTTGATCTGGCAGAAATTTCATGAGCAGTTCCACCCACAGGCGCTGCTGCTCGGCGTAGAAGGCTCTTGCACGTGCTGACCCATTCCAAGCACGGCGGGACAATTCCATTACAAGCAAAAGAACGCCTCTGTTTTCGGGGGCGATGGTTCTTTCCCACAGCGCCATGATGACTGATTCGGGAGCGACTCCTGCGGGAAATGCTTCCGGGGCAAATTGCGCCCGCAGTCTGTCCTCCAAACGCGTCACCGCGCCTTCCTCGATGTTTTCACGCCCGCCGAAATAGTGAATCAGCATCCGTTTGCTGATCCCGACTCGATCAGCGAGTTGATCGAGGCTGAGATCAATTGTTCCGGCTCGCACGAAGGCCGCTAGACAGCGATCCAGAAGCTCCTCCCGCCCAACGTTTTTTTTCGTTTGCCGTTTCATGTACCATGTGGTACAAATCTATGTACCACATGGTACATTCTACAGTGGGAGGAACACTTATGAAAGGACAAGACGTAGTGCTGCTGCTGGTGCTCGGTGCCGTTATTTGGGTACTGGGGACAATTCACTATGCAAGAACGGGCGCGGTCGTGCTGGAGAGTACGCGGACGCAATACTGGACGTGGTTCGCCCTCTCGCCGATTGTATCTGCGATCCTGTGCGTCCTGATTCTGCGATGGCGTCACATTGCTGCGGCTAACTGGTCTTCGGCCATGCTTCTACTGGCGATTCCGGGGATGATCGGCGAGGCGGTGGTGCTTCTGAATCTTTCGATTTTCATGCCGAAGATTCACGAGTCTTCGGGTGGTAAGTACGGTGCGTTCTTGTTTGCGACCTATGCACTCGTGCTTGGGATGGCCGAGATCGTGACACTCAGGGCGACTCCGTAATGATCGCGTAACCCTCCAAAGATTGGGCGCAACGATCCGTACCCTTGCAGGTCGGGGCAAGAAATACAAGAAGTGCTGCGGCGCAACCGTGGCGTTACACTAAGCGGCTTCCTAAACTTCGAAGATGTAGAACTCGCCGTTGGATTGTCCCGCCTGCGAAACGTTGCGCGGCGATAGGGGCTGAATTCAATGCGTCGTCGGCCAGCACATCTTTAATATGGCGTAATATGGTTTTCAGGGTGAGGGCAGGGTAAGCCAGGGTACGGTATAGGCCCCATACGTTGAAAACACAGGATTTCCCTTTAGAATCAACACTCCATAGAGAATCCCTTCTTCGGCACCAAATCTTTTCTCCTCAATAACTTAGCGGAATGGTGTCCAGCTTGGTGTCTATCGGCGCAAGGTTTGCGCGAAATCCTTTCAGGACGGACAATCACCGCCATGCTGCATCTGGGAACGGACGGAAGCAGAACCAAAGTCAATGTTCTCAAAAAAGTTAAAGTCAACGGACAGTGGAAGTTGTGTCCGGTGATCGCGGAAGCAAGCTCAAAGATCGAGTGCAGGTCAACGGCCCGCCCCGAAGTGCATAACGAAGGCGTCTACTACATCGAATGGCGCAAGCACGGCCAACGCCTGCTCAGCTGCTGGCGCGCTGATTCTCCGACTCGCGGATACCTGCGCGCTACCGGGCGCCGTCACTGAGCTATCTTTTGAGCGCGGGCATCCTTCACCATTTGCAAGAACCTCTGCGCTAGCTCATGGATCCATGCCTCTCGCCGTCGTACGATGGCTTCTTCGGGAATCAAGTCTGATCCAATGCCCAGCGCACTAGCCCCTGCCAGAATAAACTTGGCGGCCGTTTGTTGATTCACTCCGCCCGAAGCTATCAACGGCACCTGAGCGAAGGGTACCTTCAGCGCTCGGATGTATTTGGCGCCACCAACCTGCGCGCAGGGAAATATCTTGACAAAGTCAGCCCCAGCTTTCCATGCCGCTATCACCTCGGAGGCAGTCAAAGC
>Ga0187782_10003671_pt1 | contig 11454 bp, 7 predicted proteins | sample 0715_SJ02_MP15_2_FD_132454 | JGI IMG/M metagenome (GOLD analysis project Ga0187782, IMG submission 132454) | Tropical peat soil microbial communities from peatlands in Department of Meta, Colombia - 0715_SJ02_MP15_20_MG | ecosystem: Environmental > Terrestrial > Soil > Wetlands > Peat | place...
CGTCGATGAGATCCCGCATTGCCTGCGCCAGCTGTTTCCGCAGCTGTACTCCAAAAAGTTCTTCATTGCGGGGCTCTCGATGGGCGGCTACGGCGCTTTGCGGTTAGGGATGAAATATGCGCCGCGGGTCCTGGCAATCTCGGCCCACTCTTCGATCACGAATGTTGTCCAGCTCCCGCAGTTCATTCCCTACCCGGCAAGTGCATTTTTGCACTCCGGCGAAATCGACACCGACATATTGCACTGGGCGAAAGTGAATCACGACAAGCTCCCGCCGATTCGATTCGATTGCGGAACCGAGGATCCGCTGATCGAGGCCAATCGCGAACTTGATCGGGTCCTCACGGATTTGCGCGTGCCACACGTCTATGAAGAGTTCCCCGGCGGCCACGACTGGCAATATTGGAGCGAACACGTCCGGCAGACGCTCGCCTTTTGCAAACAGATTTTCTCAGACTAGCTATTTGTTCGCGGCGTCCGGCATGGGCATGCGCACCACCTGCGGGAAGTAAATGTTGGTCTCCACCGTCAACTTCGTCGGCTTCATCGTGTTGCACACATAGGTGAATAGGAGTTCGCCGGGTTTCTCGAACTCCGGGTGCTCTTTGCCTGCGTAGCAGAATGTGTCGGGATCGTATTTCGGATCGTTCTTCTGCAAGATCGGGATGCGGTAGATTACGTCGCCATCGGTCCATGGGCCGGTCACGCTCGGCGATGTACGAAGGATCACCTTGTCGGAAAAGATCTGTGGATCGACCAGGACGGCAACCCACTTTTTCAGTTCCGGGTGGTAACGCACCGACATTTCCGACGCACCCGTCTTCATGATGACTTTCGCCTTTGCCGGCTCGATCCCGTCATGCCACTGATCGTCGTTGCCAAGATACTGTAAGTTCTTCTTTGGATCATCGAGTCCTTTCAAGGGAATGCGTGTCAGGATCTGTGGGCGGCTCTCCTTTTCGTACAAGGTGAAGATATAAAGAGAGTTGTCCTCAATCAGCGCCGATGCCGAGGGATTCGCGTGCACGCCTTCCGGCACAAGCGGGAAATACGCAACCTTCCAATTCTGGGGATCGTCTTTCAGACCGGTCACATGGGCCAGGTCGGTTCCGCAAATCTCGAAGCCAAGCGCGAAGGCGTTTGAATTCGGAGCATTGCGCACGCAGACCAGCGTGATCCACAGCTCGTAGTTGTGTTCCACGCCATCGAGCGCCCAATAATATGTGCCATTGTTCTGCTGTGGTTTGAAAAAGCTATCGGGATTGCCTTTGGCGTCGCGTTTGATTGCGTAGTCGATCTTCCATTTATCGTTCTCGCATGTAGAAATGCCGAGAGTGTTATGCACCATCTGCGGCTCTTCGCCGTTGACCAGGCGCTCATCTCCGTAGAGTGTGTCACCAAAGATCCAAACGACTCGCCCATCCCGTAGCGGAATCGAATACGCGGCATCAGCACCTTGCCACTGCTGCTGGAAGGGAAACGACGGGGTGCAGTCATAGTGGTGGCTCTCGGCGAGCAAGGCACTGGCGGAGAAGAAAACAAGCAGGAGTGCGGCGCACTGCAACAGTCGTCTCATCTTCAATATCGGCGCGGGTCGGCCGCTTTGCTGCAAGAGCGGCCACATTGACCGGAAAGCAAAATCACTATATATGTTCAAATGTCCTACAAACAAGTAGAACGACGATCTTCTACATCAGAGTTCGGAATGCGGCCTGAAATGCCGTTGCAGAAGTTCGAGATCTTCGCCGAAGGGCTTGACCATCCCGAAGGACTCGCTTTTGACGCTGACGGGAACCTCTGGGCCGGCGGAGAACTCGGCCAAATCTACAAGATCAGTCGAAAAGGTAAAGTCCGAACCGTCGCCACGCTCGGAGGCTTCAATCTCGGCCTTACCTTTTCCGCGTGGCAGGATCTGTTTGTTTGCAACTTCAAGCTTGGCGCACTTATACAACTCGATCGCTCCGGCAAAACGATTCGTTGCTGGGAAAGAGTCGGACGGTACCATCTCCGCACTCCGAATTTCTCGGTCTTCGATCGTGAGGGCAATCTCTATTTCAGCGATTCTGGCGAGTTTAAGCAGAATGACGGATTTCTATTTGTCCTGCTACCCAATGGCAGGATCAAGCATTTGATGGAGCGGCTGGCGTTTCCCAATGGGCTGTCGCTGAGCGCCGACGAGCGAACCCTCTATGTCGTGCAGAGCACGAAAGATAACGTTCTCGCGGTGCCCATTCTGAGCCCGGGAACGATTGGCAAGCCTCGCGTTCACGCTTCCGGGTTACATCATGTGCCCGACGGCGCGGTTCTCGACGCCGAGGGCAACCTGTACGTGACCTGCTACGCCTCGCATAATGTCTACCGGGTTACGCCGGAAGGGACCGTTTCGCTTTTCGCATGCGATCGGGAAGGGACCATGATTGCCGGTCCCACGAACGCGGCGTTCGGAGGTGCGAACATCGACGAAATCTATTTTGCTAACCTGAGCCGCTGGCACATCTGCCGCGTCCGGGTCGGAATTAAAGGACAACTGCTTGCCAACCAGCTCTAGTCGGCCGGAGGCGCGATGAAAATTACTGACATTCGCTGGACCCCTGCCTTCATTCCGATTGAAGCCCCCCTGCGTTATTCTGTCGGATCGCATCCCGGATTCTCGCGCATCGTCATCGAAGTGGAAACCGATGAAGGCATCACCGGCCTGGGTGAGTGCTACAGCGGCGCCAGTCGCGCCGGTCAACTTGCTGACTTGAAGCCTTTACTGATCGGTGAAGATCCCATGAACCTTGAGTGGATTCGCTGGAAGCTGGCCGCGCCGAGTTCGGAAAAGCTTTTCGGCTTCGTCCTCGGGTTCGCAGGACTCGAGTTTGCGATCCTCGATATCCAGGGAAAAGTGTTGCAACGTCCGGTATGCGACCTTCTCGGAGGGCGAATTCGCAACGAGGTTCCTTTCGCGGCTTACCTCTTTTATCGCTACGCCAATGACGACGGTGTGGGCGAAATATCAAATATCCGGCAGATGGTCGATTTTGCCAAAGAACTCGTCGGCAAGTATGGCTTCAGAACTTTGAAGTACAAGAACGGCGTGCTTCCTCCCGATGAGGAGGTCGATACTTTCATTGCCCTGCGGGAGGCATTTCCGAAGCACCGCATCCGGCTCGATCCGAATGCGGTCTGGACGGTGACCACCGCCGTCGATGTTGCCCGCCGTCTGCACGACTACAACATGGAGTACCTGGAAGATCCCGTGTGGGGAATGCGCGCCATGAAGCGGGTGAACGCAAAGGCGCCGTGGGTCACTTTGGCGTCGAATATGTCCGTGTTCGCGTTTGAGGACCTTGCCCCAGCAATCATGGCGGATGTGCTCGATGTTGTCCTGATTGACCCGCATTGGTACGGAGGAATTCACCGCGCCAAGCTCGCGGGACAGATATGCGAAGCCATGGGAGTCGACGCCGGGATGCACAGCGGCGCAGAGTTCGGCATCTCGCAAGCTGCCATGATTCACCTCGCAGCCTGCCTGCCCAATCTAGTGCTCGCCCCTGACTCCCACTACCACCATCTCACCGACGACATCATTGTCGGCGGCAAGATGCAATTTAAGAACGGCGCCATGGCTGTGCCTACCGGTCCCGGCCTCGGCGTTGAACTCGACCGCGACAAACTCGCCCGCTATCACGAGCTTTCCAAACGTCAGGACATGGGAACCTGGACAGACGATCCGCGTCGTCCGGGCATGGTGATCACGCAGCCGAAATGGTAGCCATGAAACACATTGCGACGAGGGCTCTGTTGGCAGCAGCCATGCTGGCGGCCGTCGCACACGCAAGCGAGAAAACGCTGTGGAGGATCGGCGTGTTCGACGGGTCCTCTGGCGAATTCAAGGGTGAAGAAGGCATCAACTACGGCGATCCGAAGAGTGATCCCGTATTTGTGGTCGGCCAGAATAGCGACAAAGATTGGTATCGTTTTCAGCCTGGGCCCGCAAATGCCATGACCGGCGCGCGCCTGCACCCGTTCACGCTGAAGTTTTCGCTGCCAGATGCGCCCCGCGGCGTGTATCGCCTGAAGGTCGGCATCCTCTATGAGACGCCTCGTCTTTCGTTTTTGAAGCTCGAAGTGAACGGGCACTCTGGGTACTTCTACTTCCACCCCAGACTCGATTTCCGTGCTGGCGACTGGGAAGGTACGTTTGTTCCGCAAACCTCCACCGACCAAAAAACAATTGCGATTCCTGCGGCCTGGCTTCGAAAGGGTGAGAACATCTTCATTCTCACTGCAATGGACGATCCCGCCACGCCGCAATCCTCCCTCGGTGCAATTGCCCCGGGACACACCGGTCTGATCTACGACGCGCTTGAACTCGTCCAAGATGAAGCAGAGACGTGCAACTCAAATGCGTTCACCGCTCAAATTGAGCCGACCATTTTCTATCGCAAGACGAGCGCAAACATGGTCGAGGTTGTGGATGTTTTCATTTCCGCCTCCAGACTTCCGAGGAGCGGCTCGATGGAGCTTCGTGTCGCCGGGCATTCCTTGCGCAAGCCTGTCTCAACGAAGAACGAATTCGGCGAAGCGCGGGTTGAGTTCGAAGTGCCCGAATGGAGCGGTCCGGCCGAAGCCAGGGTGCGTATGGGCAAACTGTCCGCAGTCGCGAAGATCGAGCCGGCAAAGAAGTGGACCATCGCGCTTATACCTCATGAGCATCTCGATGTCGGATTCACGGATTATCCTGCCAAGGTAGCCGAGCTTCACTCGCAGTCGATCGACCAGGCGATGGACCTGATCCGCAAGACACCGGACTTTCGCTGGACGCTCGATGGAAGCTGGGTAGCCGATCAATATCTGAGTGGACGCAGCCCGGAGGCACGGCAACAATTTCTCGACCACGTTCGCGACAGCAGCATCGTCATCCCGCCGGAGTTCGCAAATCTGCATACCGGGAATGCATCGTGGGAGGGCCTGGCCCGCTCGTTCTATGGCCAGCGTCAACTCGCCCGCGAGTACAAATTGCCTGCGGCGGATGCGGCGCAGATTGTGGATGTCCCCGCCTATGCGTGGGGTTACGCCTCGATACTGCATGATGCCGGCGTCAAGTATTTCATCGCGGCCAGCAACAGTTGGCGTGCTCCCGTGATGCTGCTCGGGCGCTGGAATGAGAAGTCGCCATTCTACTGGGAAGGGCCGGATGGCGGCCGCGTGCTGATGTGGTACTCGCGCGCGTACCTTCAGGCCCACACACTATTTGGCAGCCCGTGGCGAATAGAATCGATCCGTGATTCGCTTCCGGTTTTTTTGCAAGCGTATACGCGTCCAGACTACACGGCCAATACCGTGATCATCTTTGGTACGCAACTCGAGAACACGCCCCTCGCCAGAGAACAAAGCGAAATCGTTTCAAGTTTCAGCCATGAATACGTCTGGCCGAAATTCGAATTCTCCACGGTTCACTCTGCGATGCATCAGATTGAGCGCGAGTGGCAAGGCGCCATCCCCGTGTTTCGTGGCGACTTCGGACCTTACTGGGAAGATGGATACGGCTCCGATGCTGCGCACACCGCCATTCACCGTGAAAATCAACATCGCATTGCGACCGCCGAGATCATGGGCGCGGCTGCTTCCTCGATCGACCCGCGAGTGCTTCCCGACAAAGCCATGCTCGACGATGCGTGGCGGAACGAGCTTGCCTATGACGAGCACACGTGGACGTATGTGAGTGCCACAACTCAGCCGGAGCACCGCCAAACTGAAGAACAGATCGCGCTCAAGCGCTCGCGCGTCACGCGGGCGCGCGACGATATCAGCGAATCGATCGAGCGCGAGTGGGCGCAGCTCGAGGCGCTCGTGAAAACCAAAGAGAATTCGATCGCGGTATTTAACTCATTGAACTGGCCGCGCACGGGTATCGTGGAGACCGACTTGCCGGTGGGGGCGACGCTCGTCGATCCCTCAACCGGTGCTGAGGTTCCGGAGGAAATACTCTGGAAGGGCAAAGGGATTTCACTGCCGGGCTTCGGACCGGGTAACGTTCGCGTCCGCTTCCTCGCCGCTGCTGTGCCCGCCGTGGGATACAAACTATATACCATCAACCCGATTGCGAAAGAGCCGGCGGCTTCGATGGAAATCGCGGGGAACATCGTTGAGAACCAGTTCTATCGAATTACGCTGGACTCTTCATCCGGCTCGATCGCCAACGTTTTTGACAAGAGTCTCGGAAGAGAATTGGTTGATGCGTCGAGCCCATACAAATTTGGCCAGTATCTTTATGTGACTGGCGGGGACAGTTACCCCAACAGCTCCTTATATCGATTTGGAGCTGGATTGAAGCCCCCGGCGTTGACGGTTCATCGAGCACAGTCAGGAATGCTGGTCTCGGTGAAGAAGACGCCGATCGGAGTTGTCGCGACGCTCAGTTCCTCGGCGCCGAATACTCCGTCCATCCAGACCGAAATCCTGCTGCCGGCATCCGAAAAGAGCATTCTGATCACCTACCGCTTGCACAAAGACCGCGTTCTCACCAGGGAGTCGGCGTATGTGGCGTTTCCTTTCGCCGTGACCAGTCCCGAGTTCACGTATGGATCTCAGGCGGCATGGGTAATCCCAGCGAAAGACGAGCTTGCCGGAGGAAGCCGCGAATGGTACCTGGCTGCGACCTGGGCCTCCGTATACAATCGCCAATTGACTGCGGCCGTCGTTCCTCTGGACGCTCCTCTGCTCGCCTTCGGAGACATCGTTCGCGGCAATTGGCCGGCAGAATTCACTCCGAAGAGCAGCACGATCTTTTCCTGGCTCATGAACAACTATTGGGGTACAAACTTTCCCGCCTGGCAAGGCGGTGATTTCACCTTTCGCTATGCCATCACAAGCGACGCGCAATTTAATCCTCGGTCGCTGACCCGTTTTGGATTGGAGGCGTTAACTCTCCTCGAACACGATGAACTGCCCGCTTCGCAGGACGCCTCTCCACTGCCGAATCGCGAAGCGAGCTTACTCGAGGTTGCAAACCCAGGCGTAGCCTTGCTGACGTGGAAACGTGCGGAAGATGGCGATGGAACCATCTTGCGGCTGCAAAACACAGTGGGTGAGCCGTCGGACGTCAGGATTTACAGCCAGTACCTGACCTTCGAGCGGGCGTGGTTGTGCGATTTGTTGGAAGAGGACCGAGCCGAACTCAAGATTGAAAGCGATGATCTTAGCGTTCCGATCCAGCCATTTCAGGTGCTCACTGTCAGACTTCGCACAGTACCGCACATCAGGCAAAGGGACGCCAAATGAACATTGATTTCACAGGCAAAGTGGCCATCGTGTCCGGCGGCGCCATGGGAATAGGAGAAGCCACAGCGCGAAAGCTTGCTGGACTCGGAGCAGCCGTCGCTATCTTCGACATCGACCACGATGCCGGGCATAAAAGCGCCGCCGCGATCGCCAAGGGCGGGGCAATCTGTGATTTCTTTTGTTGCAACGTCAGTGTCGCCACTGAGGTTGCGCAAGCCGTGGACGCAGCTGTCAGGAAGTTCGGGGGCATCGACATACTGATTAGCAACGCCGGCATCCAGCTTTACGGCGACGCTGTGACAACTACGGAAGAAGAGTGGGACAGGTTGATGAGGGTCAACCTGAAAGGATGTTTCCTGGTGTCGAAGTTCGTCGTCCCGCACCTGCTCAAGCGCGGCGGAGCGATTGTGATTGTTGGCTCGGTTCAGAGTATGACGGCAATCAGCAACTCGGTTGCCTATGTTGCTTCGAAGCACGGGCTGCTGGGACTCACGCGTGCTATGTCACTGGATTATGCGCAAAATGGCATTCGGGTAAATTGCGTCTGTCCGGGCGCGATCGACACTCCCATGCTGCGCTGGGCAGCTAGTCTGGCAGACGATCCCGAGAAAGTCATACAAACCTGCAATCGCATGCACCCGCTGGGCCGCATTGGTAAGGCAGAGGAAGTCGCCGACGCAATCGTTTATCTCGCATCGCCCATGGCTTCCTTTATCACTGGAGCGGCTTTGCTTGTGGATGGCGGCATGCTTGTGCCTGCCGGAGGGATGGGCTTTCAGGAGGGCGGCACGGGAGCCGCGACCCGCAAATGAAGCTTCAGGGCAAAACGGCGATCATCACCGGCGCGGCGGCTGGGATCGGCGCCGTCTCCGCCGCATTATTCGCGCGGGAAGGAGCGAACATCGTCGCCGTCGACATCGACCGCGAACTCCTGGATCAGCTTTCAGGCCAGATTGAAAGAGCCGGGGGCAACTGTCTTGCCGTCGCTGCCGATGTGAGTCAACGAAATGACGTGCAAAACGTGCTCCGCTCGGCGACCGATAGATTTGGGCGCGTCGACATTCTTTTCAACAATGCTGGCATTGTTCCGGCGGGCAAGGTTGAGGCCATCAGCGAAGAGCAATGGGACCGCGCCATGGCGATCAATGTGAAGAGCATGTACCTGTTCTGCCATGGCATCATTCCGAAATTTAAGGTACAGGGCGGTGGAGTGATCTTGAATACCGCTTCCGCGACGGCGTTACGCGCGGTGGTGGATCGCGCGTGCTATACCACAACCAAAGCGGCCGTGATTGGACTTACAAAATCCATGGCGCTCGACTATGTCCGCGACAATATACGAGTGAACTGCCTCTGCCCGGGCACCGTCGACACGCCGTCACTTGCGCAGCGCCTCGCGGCATTCCCTGAGCCTGCGGAAGCCCGGAAAAACTTCATCGCCCGCCAGCCGATGGGGCGGTTCGGCACCGCGGAAGAGATCGCGCAGGCTGCGCTTTATCTGGTTTCGCCAGAAGCGGAATTCGTAACCGGAGTCGCGTTCGCCATTGACGGGGGCCTCAGCATCTGAATGTGGCGCTGCGCCGCCGAGGCCGTTCTCTGGAAGAATCGCCGGGCATACCGTCTGTCGAATGGCATCGTCGAACTTACGGTGCTGCTCGGTGGTGGGCACATTGCGGATTTTCGTCTCTGTGGTTCTCCTATCAACGCTCTCTGGGAGTCGCCTTGGGAGATGATCGAACCGCAGACTTTCTCTTCGCATGCACACGCCGCAATGTATGGCAGTGCCCCCGTAGGCATATTCCTCTGCGGCTATACCGGACACGCATTGGCGCTCGGCTACTTCGGCATGCCGTCAGCGGTCGGGGCTGAGCGCGGGCTGCCATTGCATGGCGAAGCCGCCGTTACAGAATGGAAGACCCTTTCCGCTGCGTCGGGCGCTCATTCTGCAACCCTTACGATGGAAGTTACACTTCCCGTTCAAGAGCTGAACTTTCGACGTGAGATTTCTCTGCCGGCCGGCGGTTTCACCGCTTCCATCACAGAGGTTGTTACGAACCGGAGCAGCCACGACAGCGAATTTCAATGGGTGGAGCACGCAGCTTTCGGTGAGCCCTTTTTTGCAAGGGGCGAAGCCACCCTGTTTGTTTCAGGAACTCGCGGGCTGACGTGGCCCGTTGGATACGAGGGCCACGAACTTCTTTCGAACAACGCCGAGTACCGGTGGCCGTACGCGCCATCGACGATTGGCGGACCTGTCGATCTGTCGCAGCCATTCGTCCGGGATGGAACCGGTTTCGTCGCTGCATTGCTCACCGATTCCGATCGCGATAATGCTTTTGTCGCCGTTCACAACCGGCGCCACGCCTTGGTCGCAGGATACTCGTTTGATCGCACGCGTTTCCCCTGGATTGCCCTGTGGGAGGAAAACCGCGCCCGCGCGTATGTACCCTGGAACGGAAAAACCAGGGTTCGCGGCGTGGAGTTCGGCACCAGCCCTATGCCGCTGGGACTCGAACACGCCCGCAAAATGCGCACGTTGTTCGATACGCCCGTGCTTGCCACAATCCCCGAAAGTACCCGCATCGAAACGCAGTATGACTTATTCCTGCACCCGGTACGAGCGCAGTGGACGCAAATCAAAGATGTCCGGCAATGCGATCGCGCCCTCGTCGTGCAAGGGGACGGCGAGGAGGAAATCAAGATCGAACGTGGAAATCTGCACAGCTAGGCTGGGTGTAACAACTCCCGTCACGGATCCGTGCGCACATACGCCTTGATGGTTGCGCACTGCTGCCCTGTGGATGGGCCATGCGGCCGAATCACGTAATCGCCAACCGCAGCCGGAACAATGAAAGTTTCCGCGTAGTGGACGACGAGCGGCGGGAACTTCCCAGTTGGGCTCTCAACCACCGCTTCTCGTCCATCGCAAAGGTTCAGAACATTCACGCCTCCATGTGTGGAGTGCGGCACGGGCGCAGTGAACCAGTGCCGCCGGGTCTCGATGAATTCACGCTCGTGAAGTCCGGTACGCTCTTCCTGCCAGCCGGGGCCTTGGGAGACCGACTCAATTACATTGATGAGATTTTTCTCGACCCAATGCGTGGTCCGGTTCCACTGGATGTTTTTAAATCCGTGCTGGAGATGGATAGGGCGCGGAGTACCATCCAGGCCAAGCCGTCCCCAGTCCCACATTTTGAAAGTGAAGATGTAGGGGGTTGCGCTGATCTCGAGCACCATGCTGTTCTTGCCCGAGCAATGCGGAGTTCCGGCCGGAATCAGGAAGTGGTCGTGCTTCTTGGCAGGAAATCGATTGACGTACTTGTCGGCATCGAATTGAATGGCGCCTTCCTGCGCCTGGAGCAAGTCAGCCATCATTTGCCTGCGGTCAATGTTCTCTTTCAAGCCAAGAAATACACAGCCGTCGTCCCCCGCGTCCAGAAGGTAGTAGCTTTCATCCTGCGTGTAGTTTATTCCGAACTGTTGTTGAATGTATTCGGTCAGCGGGTGCACCTGGAAGGAAAGATTGCCGCCGTCCATGGTGTCGAGGAAATCGAAGCGAATGGGGAACTCGGTTCCAAAACGGCCATGTACTGCTTCGCCTAGCAGTTCATGGGGATGCTGGAAGACCAGATTGATCGATGGGATCTCTACCTTTACGTCGCCGAAGCCGAGCAGGAGGCTGTTCTCTTCCGGCACACAATCAAAGCACCATGCGTAGTTCTCTGTCTCGCGCGGAAGGTCGCACACTTCCTTCATCCATTGTCCACCCCATGGCCCGGGATCGAAGAAAGGCACCACGCGAAAAGGCCGATGGGCGGCATTCTTCAAGCCCTGAAGATGTTGCGTGCCGGTGATCATCTTGGGCACGTCGCGCTGATTGGTGTCCAGCAGAAAATCGATTTTTGAAAGCAGCGTTTTCTTCAGACGGTCGGCAACACGCCAATCGACAAAGAAGGCGCGTTTATACTTTGCCTGCGGCCGTTCCGTGCAATTCTGCAAGCCGAGGTTCGTCACTTCGCCCGCCCGCTGGCGCTGCTGGATCTCCCACCTCGCCATGTCGCAATACACGAGCAAATCCCATTTTTCGGCAAGCAGAGTTGCTCCCGTGCCAATTACGATAGTGAGGCCCGATGCCTGGCTCAAACGACTTTTCTGCTTTGCGAGTTCGCCCTCGTCCATGAATTC
>Ga0187782_10003673_pt1 | contig 11450 bp, 13 predicted proteins | sample 0715_SJ02_MP15_2_FD_132454 | JGI IMG/M metagenome (GOLD analysis project Ga0187782, IMG submission 132454) | Tropical peat soil microbial communities from peatlands in Department of Meta, Colombia - 0715_SJ02_MP15_20_MG | ecosystem: Environmental > Terrestrial > Soil > Wetlands > Peat | place...
AGCATGTTGAAAAACACATGACTGAAGCCGGCGTGCAGCAAAGAGTACGTGACCACTTGCCACACTCTGCCGCTCATAACATCCACAGGGATCAACGCCAGCCACTCCCGCATCTGGAGGACAACGTTCGGGGCAAAATTCTCCATCACTTTCTGAAACAGGTAGATCCCCGTGCAAGTCAGAATGATGCGCTTCACCCATCCTGCAAATGGAGGAAAGCTGAACGAGATGGTTTGTCGGCGACTCACTTTATCTCTCTATCTTTTTATCTCTCTATCTTTCGGGCTCCGGTACAACTGGCAGAGCGCGATGTCCCGCCGCATCTACCGCGCGCACACCGAATATCACATTATCCTTCGAAACCTTCAGGGTTGCACGCGTGCCGCTGGTAAGCGTTTGGACGTACTTCCAATCGGCCGCGTTCGTCGAGCGCCAGGCCGCCTCAATTGTAGGCAGCTGACCGGAACTGGCAGCCTCGCCCCTCTCAGAATTTTCTTGGCAAGCCACTTGACCTTTTCCTCACGAAGAAACTAAATATAACAGGGTACCCCGAATGTGGAGGAAATCATGGTGTACTGTCCTGAATGCGAGACGGATCTCGACATCGATGAAGATGAGGTCGATGAAGGCGCGGTCGTCTCCTGCCCGGAGTGCGGCACGGACTTCGAGGTGATCACAGTGAATCCCGTCGAACTGAAGCCCGTCGGCGAAGACGAGGACCTGGACGATGAGGACGAAGAGGACGCCGACGAAGAAGAGGATGAGGACGAAGATTCCTGAAGAACCCTGCACATATCCGGGCACGCCGAGCGCTGATCGCAATGGCCTCGTCAATCCTGTGTCTGGCGTGTCTGCTTGCTCCTGCGGACGCGCGGAGTAGCGAGCGCGACAAGCCGCAGCCTTACGCGCTGATCTTTGGAACGGTTTGGGATCCCGACGGGCACCCGCTCTACGGGGTCAAGGTGAAGATCCGGCGGGCCAACGAGAAAAAGGCGCGCTGGGAGCTCTATTCCAATCACACCGGCGAGTTCGCCCAGCGCTTGCCCGTCGGCAAGGCGGACTACATCGTTTGGGCGGACGTGAAGGGCTACAAGCTGACCTCCGGCCGACAGTTGAAGCCGGGCGCCGAAGTGACGGTGCATATCGACTATGACGAGCGTTCTGACATCGGTCTTCATTTAGACTGGTGATGGCCGCGGTGAGATCGCCGGCGCCGGCAGTGGCAATGACAATGACAAATTCATGAAGAATGCGCTCATCCGAGTTGCGGCTTCGCTGCCGGTCATGTCGTTGTTAGTTATGCTGCCGGCGCTCGCTTTCTATTCGCCGACATCGGCCTTGGCGGCTCCAGCGCAGTTGGCGGGCCGCAATTCGAAGGAAGAGAACACCCGCCTGCTCACTGGCAAGGTACTCGACGCCAGCGACAATCCTTTGGCGAACGCTGTCGTCTACCTGACCAACACCCACACCCGCTCGGTGAAAACCTATATCGTTGGCCCGGACGGAAGCTACCGTTTTCCGGCGCTTCAGCCCAGCATCGATTACGAAGTGTATGCGCAGTACAACAACCGCAAGAGCCACACCAAGACGGTCAGCCAATTTGACAATCGCACGCAGGTCTACATCAGTTTGAAAATCGATATCAAAGCCGACAGGCAGTAAGCGTCTGGTGTGGGGAAGGACAAGAAAAAGGCCACCGCATGCGGTGGCCTCAAATTCCCTGCCCTATGCGCAAGGACGCTAGTTGCTGTCCCCGCCGGCGCGTTTCCACGAGATCAAGTCGCCGATGGTGGTGCTGTTTGAGGAGGAAGAGGACGGCGGGTGCTTGTAAGACTCGACTTCCTGCCGCGACGCTTCTTCGCCGACCGCCCGGATGCTCAGGCCCACTTTTTTCTCTTCCTGATTCATCTTGATGATCTTGAATTCGAACTCGCCGCCCGGTTCCAGATGCATGGGCTGTCCGTTGGCATCGACCGCTTCCGAGTTGTGGCACAGGCCTTCGATGCCTTCGGCAATCTCGACAAACGCGCCGAAGTTAGCCACGCGCAGGACCTTGCCACGCACGATGTCGCCGATGCGGTGTTGCGCGAAGAACGAATCCCAAACGTCGGGCTGCATCTGCTTCACGCCGAGCGAAAGGCGCCGCTTGTCCGGTTCAATGGCGAGGATGACGGCCTTCACCTTGTCGCCCTTCTTCAACACCTCGGAAGGATGCTTCACGCGCGTCGTCCAGCTCAGGTTGCTGACGTGCACCAAGCCGTCGATTCCGTCTTCGATCTCGATAAAGGCGCCAAACTCGGTGAGATTGCGCACCCGGCCCTCAACCGTCGCCCCCACCGGATACTTGTCGTGCAGCGTATCCCAGGGGTTGGAGGCGAGTTGCCGCATGCCGAGCGATATGCGGCGCTCGGCCGGGTTCACGCTCAGGACCACACATTCCACCTGGTCGTTTACATTGACCAGCTTTGACGGATGCTTCATGCGTTTCGACCAGGTCATTTCACTCACGTGGACGAGGCCTTCAATGCCCTGCTCGAGTTCCACAAAGGCGCCGTAGTCGGTGACGCTGATCACGCGCCCGTGAACGTGCGCGCCCACCGGGTAGCGGTGCTCGGCATCCAGCCACGGATCGGGCGTGAGCTGCTTGAAGCCTAGCGAAACGCGCTGCTTCTCTTTGTCGTACTTCAGCACCTTCACCTGAATCTGGTCGCCGACATTGACCAGGTCGCGCGGGTGCGTCAGACGTCCCCAGGACATGTCGGTGATGTGCAGCAGCCCGTCAATTCCGCCCATATCGACAAACGCTCCATACTCGGTCAGGTTCTTGACGATCCCGGTGAGGACGCTGCCTTCTTGCAGATGTTCCAGGGTCTTGCCGCGCTTTTCGTTCTGCTCCTCTTCCAGAAGCTGTTTGCGCGAGACCACGATGTTGCCGCGCTTCTTGTTGAGCTTGATGATGGCGACTTCCATCGTCTGGCCCTTCATGCCATCCAGGTTGCGGATGGGACGCAGGTCCACCTGCGAGCCCGGCAAGAAGGCGCGCGCGCCGTGAATGTCCAGGGTCAGGCCGCCTTTGATGCGCTCCATAACGACGCCCTGGATCGGCTTCTTTTCGTTGTAAGCGCGCTCGATCTCGTCCCACGACCGCAGCCGATGCGCCTTCAGATGCGAGAGGTTGACGTAGCCCTCTTCGGTTTCGCCCTTGTCCCGCATAACGTCGATCTCATCGCCGGGCTTGAACTTCGGCTTGCCCTCGTGATCGAGAGCTTCCGCAATCGGCACCATGCCTTCGGATTTCGCTCCGATATCGACGACAACGTGAGTCGCGGTCAGTTTCACTACGCGGCCTTTGATGACGTGGTCCTCGCCAACCGCTTCCTCGGTTTCGGTCTCGAAGTGCTGCAGGGCGGCCGCGAAATCATCGTTGCCAGCCGCGGCATTCTCGGGGGCTGGATTTTCAGGAGCCCCATTTTGAGGAGGGTCATTTTCACGGGGGGCGTTCTGAGCAGCGGCGGAAGCCAATGGTTCCGCGGGTGAAGGTTGTGCGGCCTCGGGAGCGTCTAGTACGGCCGAGGCGCCGGTATGGGTATTGTGTTCAGGTGTCATGGTTTCAAGACTGGATTCAAGGTTGCGAGCGCTCTTGTCATCGAACAAGTTCATAGCCTCTGTGTCGCACGCGTTCGTGCGCAAACTCATGCGGGACGTGGTGTAGCGGACTGCTGGCGTGGTCATTAGGTTACGTTGAGGCCGACCTGGCGGACGACCCTGGGACAAATCCAGCTGGTTCGAAACCGCGTCCAATAGGGGACCATTTGACTATAGCAATCGCTTTGGAACAGTGTCAAACGGGATTCGGGTCGATGGCCCAATAATTTACAGATTCATAACACTGCCGAGCCGGACTTCGAGCCGCGAGCTGCGAGCCAACCGTTGCCCTGCCACGGCTTTCTTAGCTCGCAGCCCAGCTCGCAGCGTATTTCTGCTACCCTTCCCCCCATGGACCTTCTCTGGACTCCCTGGCGTTACGCATATGTCACTGGCGCCGACCAGATTTCGGGCTGCATCTTCTGTGATGCTCCTAAAAAAAGTGACCAACAAGCGCGCATCGTCCATCGCGGCGCGCATTGCTACATCATTCTCAATACCTATCCGTACACGAATGGGCATGTCATGATCGTGCCCTACGCACACCTCGACGAGTTGCAGAAGCTCCCCGCCGATTCCGCCCAGGAGATGATGGCTCTCACCCAACGGATGGAGGAGGTTCTGCGCTCTCTCTACCGGCCCGACGGCATCAATCTCGGCATGAATATGGGAAAAGCTGCGGGCGCCGGCGTGACCGGACACATCCACATGCACATTCTGCCGCGCTGGGTCGCTGACGCGAATTTCATCAGCGTCATTGGCGAAACCAGGGTGCTGCCCGAAGAGCTGGACTTGACTTGGGAGCGAGTGCGGCAGGCCATGCGCCAGGATTTGTAAGGGCTCTCGAATTACCAGTTACAAATCGGAAGTATGTACATACTTCCCTTACAAATTACCCGTTACAAATTCCTCATCCACATCCAGGCGCTCGAGACGTTGTCGGAAAGACTGCGTTTCGCGGTCCATCCCAGCACCTTTTGAGCTTTTGCCGGATCGGCCACCAGAACCGGAGGGTCGCCCGTTCGCCGGGGTCCCACCCTTCGCCGGACCGGATGTCCAGTAGCGTGTTCCGTTGCCTGGATGACTTCGAGAACAGAATACCCCCGGCCTGTTCCCAGATTGATAGCCAGCGAGCTGCCTTCTTCGTCGCGGTCCTGCTCAATGTGCTGCACAGCGTGCACGTGCGCGTCGGCGAGATCGTTCACATGAATGTAATCGCGAACGCAGGTGCCGTCCGGAGTCGGGTAGTCGGACCCGTAGACTTGCAACTCGCGCCCGGTCGCGGTGGAGGCGGCAAGCGCCAGTGGAATCAGGTGCGTCTCCGGGTCGTGGAGTTCGCCGATCTCGCCGCATTCATCGGCTCCCGCAGCGTTGAAATAGCGCAGGCTTATCGAGCGCAGTCCGTAGGCGCGGCTGTAAGCCTCGAGCGCGTTTTCGAAAAAAAGCTTGGACGCGCCATAGGGATTGACCGGCTCGCGCGGCGTCTGCTCCGTGAGCGGAACGTCGATCTGAACTTGCGGGCTCGGAATTTGCCTGGGGACGCCATAGACGGCACAGCTGGAAGAAAACACGAAGCGGCGGATACCGGCGTCCAACGCGGAGTTCAGAAGGCTGAGCGCGGCGGCGACATTGTTCCGGAAATACTTGCGCGGATTCCCTACCGATTCTCCTACGTAGGCGTGAGCGGCGAAATGCATCACCGCGTCCACGCGCGCGAGTACTGGCCGGAGCTTGGCTTCGTCGGCGATGTCGCCCTCCACCAGTTCGAAACCCTGCGCCAGGCGACGAAACCCGGTGGAGAGATTGTCATAGAGCACAACCTCGTAGCCGGAACGGCGCAGTGCGCGCGCCACATGACTGCCGATGTAGCCCGCTCCGCCCGCTACCAGGATCGCCAAGGAAACCTCGCATGATTCCACGGCTGAATCTTTTTACGCGATCATATTGCCGCGAGAAGCGGTTACCTTGAGGTGATAGCCATCACTCTCCGTTTGTGACAGAGGGAGGGGAAATCCATAGACCATCACGAAAACCGCTTAAGGTCGGGATGACAATTCGGAAGGGTGTCGCTCGTAGCGCGGATCGAGCATCCTCGCTCGCGTGGCTGCCGGCTAGTGTAGAATTTGAAAGTCAACCCCACGCTGTCACCCTCGGCAGCGGATTCCATCGGGACGTAGCGCAGCCTGGTAGCGCACTTGCTTGGGGTGCAAGGGGTCGCGAGTTCAAATCTCGCCGTCCCGACCATTTCTTAGCACCGCAAAGCTTTACGCGAATGCCTCTCCAACCCCCATGGGCCTGCTCAGCCTGGCCAAGCTTTCCCTGGAGGGCCAGCTAACGGTTTCTCCTGGCCCGATTTCAGAGTCGAAGCCGTACTAAAGCTGGTGGAACTTGGATTACTACGACCCTAGAGAACTGGCAACACTGGAGAAGGCGTTGTTGGCGTTGCCCCCGATCAGGCGCACAGTGCCGATCACTAACACCAGAATGACGGCAAGCATGACGGCATATTCAGCGACATCTTGTCCTCGATCGTCCGTGCAAATATTGTGAAGGAACTGCATCGCTAATCCTTCGCGCCGTAATGATGATGTGAACACACGTTTCATAATGTCTCCTCAAAGAAATACTGCACAAAGAAACTTGTATCTTGGCTGCAGTCAAGTAACAAGTTACGGGCGTACAACGACGTTCATGGTTACGTTTGAGCACTCCAAGAATTCCCCGGCCAAAACCTTCCCTGCCCTGAGCCAACCTATTTGTTTCGCGGCTATCCACTGGCTGAGAGTTAATCCCAGCCGGCCCGCAGGTCCATTCCACTGTGATCCGCGCCCTTGCATTTTTCCGGCGTTTGGCGCAACGTTGCACGTTGGAAAGGAGTGCCTCCGAAATCATGATCAACCTTCTCATTCACCACGAAGTTGCCGACTACACGGCCTGGAAAGCGGCGTTCGATTCCGCCTACGACTGGCGGCGCAAACACGGCGAGCGCAATTACCGTATCTTCCGCAGCGCCGGCAACGTCAACGACCTCACTCTTTTCTTCGAATGGGAGAGTCTGGACAAGGCGCGCGAATTCGTAGCATCCGAGGAACTCAAGACCAGGATGGCGAATGCAGGCGTCAAAGGCGCGCCGCGAATCGATTTCCTCACTGAGGTGCACAGCGTGCGGCGCAGCGCTGCCGACTGAGCGCGCAGCGCACATTTCCAAAACTCGCGCAGAGAGGCTCAGAATCCATTTTCCGGCGATTCGCATCCAAAACGGTTGAGCCGGCAACCAGGACCGGATGAGATACCTCCGTTCCGGCAATTCCTCCTCTTCTGGCTTGCCCCAAATTCGTAGTGGAAGGAGAATTTCATGCCCAAGAAACCAAGCTCCAGCAATTCGCACCATGTTTCAGCCCAACCCCGCTACCACCAGAGCGGCCGCGAACTCCAGCCCTTTGGCACCGTGACCAATATGATGCCGTTGCAATTGGAAGAACCCGTCCGGCTGGAAATGACCGAGCAACTCAATCAACTGTTGGCCGACACTATGACTCTTCGGGATCTGTATAAGAAGTCCCATTGGCAGGTGTCCGGAGCCACCTTCTATCAACTTCATCTTCTGTTCGATAAGCACTACGGAGAGCAGAGCGAGATCGTCGACACGATCGCGGAACGAATCCAGCTTCTGGGCGGAATCAGTATCGCCATGGCACCGGACGTAGCAGAAACGACGCGTATTCCACGCCCGCCCAAGGGCCGCGAAGAGGTTCCGGTGCAACTGTCGCGCCTGCTGGACGCGCACGAGATCGTTATCACTGCGTGCCGTGAGCTGGCCGAGCGCTCCGACAAGCTGGGCGACGCGGGCACCAACGATGTGGTAGTGAGCGATGTGCTGCGCACTAACGAGCTGCAGGTCTGGTTCCTCAGCGAGCACCTGGTTGAGGCGCCGCTGGTCGAAGCCGAGCCCATGCGGGAATCGGCATAACAGCAACTCGATCTGCGATGGAATCCACGCGGGCTTCACGGCCCGCGTTTTTCTTGGCTTGTGAACGCAGCCGGGTTTGTGTCGGGAGGGGGCAGAGCCCTGTCTCCACCAAGCTTGGGAGTCTGATGGTTTCGCCTCCCGTTAGGGTGTGGCGACTAGCGGCGTGCGGAAAGAATGTGCAGGATCTGCTGCAGCTCGTGCCGCAAGTGCGCCACGTTCACGGAAGGAGCCCCCGGAAACGGAAGTGCGGTCTGACTCTTATCGGGCTTGCTCTCTTCGCGCAATTGCACGCGCGCGCCCGCGATCGTGAAGCCGTCTTCGTAGAGCAGCCTCTTGATCCGCACCACCGACTCCACATCGCGCTTGCGGTACATGCGCTGGCCGGTGCTGCTTTTTACGGGCTTGAGCTGCGGGAATTCAGTTTCCCAGAACCGAAGGACGTAGGCGGGCAAACGGCACAAGCCGGCGACTTCGCCGATCCGGAAATAGAGCTTATCCGGAATAATGATTTCGGCGTTGCGGCCCGCTTTCTTCGACACTTTCTTGCGCAGATTCATGGACCCGTTTCCCCACTCCCGTATACGCGTTTCTAGCACGAGCCGCGCCGCGGAACAACCCCCAAAAGTACGGAGGCTGGATTCGTCGTTGCTCGCCAGTCGTTAGTCGTTAGCGTTTTAGAATTTCGAGAAATCAACTGAGGCCGCAATGGCAACACCGCGCGCCGCGCGAACGACCGACGACCAAAGGCCAACGACGCATCGCCTTCTTTATCGCTGCCAACCTCATCGCCCATAGAAAAGCCCCCCAAGAGGTGCTTCTCTTGAGGGGCTTGCGGAATTTCTGCACGAGCATCCGTCTTAGTGTTTCTTTTTCTTGGCGGCTTTCTTCTTGGTTGCCATAAGGTGATTCCTCCGTTTGAACGATTTGTTCTCCCAAGGTTCTCGACAGGGCCCCTTGATGCCCGGGCTACTCAACTTGTGGTATGAGCAGCTGTCCTACCACAAGATATTGCCATTCGTATGTAATTTGTCAATATAAATTTCACTTCGCGGAACGATTTTGTGAAACATGTGCCTGACTTGCCCGGCGGCATTCAAGAAAATTTCACCATCCGGCAGATCCTTCCCATCTGCGGCCCGTGAAAGCAGCGCCGCCTGTGCGATAATTTCAGAAGAAAATTTATGTCAGATCGCAAAGTCTTCTGCGCAAAACTGAAACAGGAATTGCCTGGGCTCCCCGAGCCTCCTTTCGACAGCGAGTTGGGGAAAAAGATCTACGAGCAGATCTCGCAACAGGCATGGGGCCAGTGGGTGGAACACTGCAAAATGCTGCTGAATGAATATCGCCTGAACCCGGCGCGCAAGCAGGATCAGGAAGTCATCGTGCAGCAGATGGAGCAGTTTTTCTTCGGTGAGGGAGCCGCGCGTCCAGCCGAATATGTTCCTCCAACGCACTGAGCGCACTGCGCCCAGCGAAGCGAAGAGCGGCGCGGGGCAGGCCCTCTGCCGCCGTCCGTTGGTTCTGCAAACATGCTGCACCCTGGTAACTGACAGGTTACCTCTAACCATTCAGCCAATGCCCGATTCATCACCCCGTAACACTCCTCGGCGACAATCGAGTTGTGGCGCCGCCGGTATATGACACGCTGATCCTCTCGGATCTGCACCTCGGCGCGGACATGAGCCGCGCTCGCGAGGCGTTGCGCGTGCTCCAGGAAAATCAATATCGCCGCCTCATTCTGCTGGGCGATATTTTTGCCGACCTCAATTTCGGACGCCTGAAAAAACAGCACTGGAAATTTCTCGGCTTCATTCGCAAGCTCTCCAATCCCAAGCGCAACGTCGAAGTGGTGTGGGTCGAAGGCAATCACGATCACGGCCTGGCCGAAATCATGTCCCATTTGGTGGGCGTCCGCGTGTACCAGGAATATCAATGGGAATATCAGGGCCTGCGCCACATCGCTGTCCATGGCCACCAGTTCGACGGCTTCGTGGTGAGCAACGTCCATGTCAGCTACTACATTGGGACGCTGCTCTACCTGCAACTGCAGAAGTGGGATTCGAAAAACAAAACCTTGACCCGTTTCCTCGACCGGCTCAATACAAGCTGGCTGCGTTTATCGCCCAAGGTCGCCGAAGGCGCCCTGGCTCATGCCCGCCACCATCACGCGGCGCGCATTTTCTGCGGCCACACCCATGCCGCCATGCATCAGCATGAGCGCGGCACCGACTATTTCAATTGCGGGAGCTGGATTGACGCGCATCCTACCTATATCACCGTTGGCGAGGAGGGAGTTCAGATCCATGAATACGTTGAGCGACCCGACGATCTCCACCCCGGCCAAGAACGAAGCGAAGAAACAAGTGAAGAACGAAGCGAAGAACAAAACCCGGCCGTCGCCGAACCTGCCGATTTCGGCGACGAGGTGGGATTCGTCGAAGATGGCGAATACGAGGGTGTAGCCACCTGACGCGGATTCCAGCGACCGGATGGTCTTTGGGAATTTGAAAAAATTCCTTTGCTACAAACGAGGCACGGTAAATCTTGCGCAAACTAACCATCGTTTTCCACCACGCTGGCGGAGGTCATCGCAGCGCAGCAGAAGCCCTCAAAGCCACTCTCTCAAGCCAAAAACATCCTTGGGACGTCACCCTCCTCGACTTTCAGGAATTGCTCGATCCTCTCGACCTGCTTCGCCGCGCCACCGGCCTGCGCATTCAAGACACTTACAACCTGATCCTGTGCAAAGGCTGGACGCGCTTCACGCCACAACTCCTGGTCGTTCTGCAGGGGACGATCCGCGCCTACCATACTCCAATCGTGAATGCGCTCCGGGCTTACTGGGCGCAACATCCGGCGGACTTGGTGCTCTCGGTGATTCCGCACTTCAATCGCGCCATCGCCGACAGCCTGCGCCCGGTAACAAGAGCGGCTGGCGCAAAAACGCCTTTTGTCACTCTAATAACCGACTTGGCAGATTACCCGCCACGCTTCTGGATTGAGCGGGAGTCGGAATACATCATCGCGGGTACGGAGCGCGCCCGACAGCAAGCCTTGACCATGGGCCACCCCGCCAGCCATATCTTCCAGACATCGGGAATGATCCTGAGGCCAAGTTTCTACGAAAAGACCGCCGTCGACCGCGTTGCGGAAAGGAAGCGGCTCGGCCTGGAGCCCGATTGCCCGACGGGCATTGTCTTGTTCGGAGGCCATGGCTCCCAGGTGATGGTCGACATCACAAGGAAACTCAACCAAGCCGGCAGCGGCGTCCAGTTAATCCTGATTTGCGGACACAACCAGAAGCTCGCCGCGAAGCTCCGGAAGCTGCCGACCACGAAGCCCATCGCCGTCATCGGATTTGCCCAGAATGTCGAGTACTATATGGCCTTGGCCGACTTCTTCATTGGCAAACCAGGCCCGGGCTCGATCAGCGAAGCGCTGCAGTTCCACCTGCCCGTCATCGTGGAATGCAATTCCAAGACGCTGCCGCAAGAGCGCTACAACGCGGAATGGGTGATGGAGAAAGGTTACGGCATCGTCGTGCCGACCTTCAGAAATATTGCGCCCGCCGTTCAACGATTACTGGGCTGCGCGACTTTCAATGAATTCCGTCGCAAGGCCAACGAGTACTCGAATCGAGCCCTGCTTGAAGTGCCCGCAATCCTGGAACAATGCGTGGAGCACACGGCGGCTGCAATGCCATCGCAGGCTGCCGTTTGACTGGAGGGGCCTACTACGTTGAGATGTATGACAAAGTCCAGGGAATTGAGAGCTGAACGGCGTGCCGTCACTTGCGCCACGCGCCGCTAGAAATGAAACGCGATGCCGGTTGAGA
>Ga0187782_10003675_pt1 | contig 11447 bp, 7 predicted proteins | sample 0715_SJ02_MP15_2_FD_132454 | JGI IMG/M metagenome (GOLD analysis project Ga0187782, IMG submission 132454) | Tropical peat soil microbial communities from peatlands in Department of Meta, Colombia - 0715_SJ02_MP15_20_MG | ecosystem: Environmental > Terrestrial > Soil > Wetlands > Peat | place...
GTAACGCCCGGGATGTTGCCGGCCACGATCACGGTGGCCCCGAACTCTCCGAGCCCCCTCGCGAACATGAGCATTGACCCTGCGATGATGCCCCTTACCGAAAGAGGAACGACGATGGTCAGGATGGCATCGAGCGATCTTGCGCCGAGGGTGCGGGCGACGTGGACGAGATGCTCGTCGATTGTTTCCATGGCGGTGCGCATGGACCGCACCATGAGCGGGAAGCCGACGACGGACGTGGCAATGACCGCCGCCCTCCACGTGAAGATGAGCTTGATGCCGAGAGGATGGAGCACCGCCCTTCCGATGGGCCCCTGCTGACCCAGAAGGATGAGGAGAAGGTAGCCGATGACCACGGGAGGCAAGGTGAGGGGGAGATTGACGGCTACGTCGAGAACGATCCTCCCCGTGAACCGCCAATACGTCATGACGTAGGCGGCAGCAAAGGCGAAGGGAAGGGACAGCAGGGTGGCCACGACCGCGACCTTCAGAGACAGCAGTATCGCCGAGTAATCGGCGGGCGTGAAACCTAGCACTTCATGTCACCTCACCGCGAAGCCGTGCTTCACGAGGATCTCCCGGGCATCATCCGACTGGAGAAACTTGAAGAACGCAACTGCCTCGGGCATCTTGCTGCTCCTTGCGGTCACCCCCACCGGGTAGGTCACCCGGGGGTATAAGTCTTGGGGCACCGCAAAGAGGATCTTGACGGTTGTGGCCATCTCCTCGGCGTCCGTCTTGTAGACGAATGCCCCGTTCACTTCACCCCTTTCCGCATACATCAGGCAGGCCCGCACGTCCTTCGCCATCACCAGTTTACCCTCAAGCTCCTTATCCATGCCCGCCTTCTTGAGGGCTTCCACGGTGTATTCCCCAGCCGGCACGCTGCTTGGGCTGCCGATGGCGATCTTGTCCAGCTTACCCACATCTTGCAGCCCGCTCACCTTTAGCCCTGGCTTGCCCACGAATACCAACACGTTGTAGGCCAAAATTGCAATGTTCTTCTCGTCCATAAGCTTTCTCGTCTTCAGATAGTCCATCCATTCCATGTTGGCCGAGAAGAAGATGTCCACCGGCGCCCCGTTCTCGATCTGCTTTGCCAGGGTCCCCGAAGCGCCGAAGTTGCTCCGGAAATCGACGCCGGCATGCGCTTTCGCGAAGGCGTCGGAGATTTCAGTGACTACTTCCTTCAGGCTCGCAGCGACGGACATATTGATATCGATTGCCATGGCCGGGAAGCCGGAGAGAAATACGAAGGCAAAGACCGCGCCTAGGGTGACGAGAAGCCTCTTCATTGGTTCCTCCTTGAGGATCTTTAAATGGCTCTTTCCGAGAACGAAGATGAGTTATATCCAATTGAATATAGCTCAAAAGGCCCTTCATTCGCAACCTTTCGCGTCAAAGGGTTGCTGATCTCCTTAAGGTGAGCGCCTCTTCGGGCTGGATGTTTGCCTGTTGAAGGGGGTCTTCGAGGGGTGGCGTCTGTCTGATGGATGAGCCTTTGCACATGGCTGCCCGAGGATTATATTACACTGGACATAACGAAAAGAAGGCAGGAGGTTGTGCCATGAAGATAAGCGCGAGGAATATGCTCAAGGGCAAGGTGAAGAGTGTCAATCCGGGAGCCGTCAATTCGGAGGTGATCGTTGAGTTGGCAGGAGGGACGGAGGTGGTCTCGATCATCACGAAAACCTCGGCCGAGCACCTGAAGCTCTCCCCGGGGTCGCCGGTGTATGCAGTGGTCAAGGCGAGTAACGTGATGATCGGCGTTGATTGATGGGGTGAGGATAGCGTCGAATCCGGCCTCGTAGAGCATGGCTTGCATGCCGGGATCTCGCGGTAGCGGTGTCCAGTAGTGTTCTCCTCGGTATCCCGTGGGCTAGCCCTGGTCTCGGGCTTACCGAGAGGTGATGCGCATCGCATTGCGCCATTACGAAGGTATGGTGACGCAACAGCTTTTGCATCCCCCTGGCTAAGGTTCGTTTTGTACAAAAACTTCGACAACCCGCGGCTCGCCTGAATCAATAGCGGCTGTCAGGGCCTGATGCAGATCGTCGGGATGCCTAACTGCCTCTCCCATGACGCCCATGGATCCCGCAAGGCGGATGAAATCTATTATCGGGTCGTCTATCTCCATCCCGAGGTGCTTTTCGTCGAGGGGATAGGTGCCGAGCACGCGCTTCCGGACAAGCTTCACCTGCCGGTACGAGGCGTTGTTGACAATGACGAAGGTGACCGGGATGCGGTAGTGCGCTGCTGTCCAGAAACTCTGCATGGACCACGCCGCTGACCCATCCCCCGACACGGCGATCACAGGCTTATGGGGCAGGCCGAGTTTTACGCCAAGGGCTCCGGGAAGCCCCGAACCTAAACTACCGCCTTTTCGGGCACGGAAGAACGTTCTGGGCTCCGTCCGCTCGATAACCTTCCGTAACATCTCGGAGGAGGACCAGCACTCATCCACAATTACTGCGTCGGGGGGCATCGCATCCCTGATCTCTGTCATCAGACGTGAGACGGCCATGGGTATGCGGTCCCTTTCCTTTCCAAGCTGAGTCCTCAGTTGATCGTCTGACCTCCTCTTCTCCTCGGCAATCCTCTCTATCCTTCTTTGGACGTCCTGTCGCGCAGGCCCGGACATGCCTTTTTCGAGTCTTTCGTTCAACTCAACGAGGCAAGCCTTGATATCGGCTTGAATACCGCAGTCAGCAGGCATATTCTTTCCGATCTCCCAGGGATTGTCGTCGATCTGGATGATCTTTGCATCGCGGGGGAGTATCCGCACCGGGTTAAAGAAACCGTGCGCAAAGAGAGAGCACCCGATGGCGATAACCACGTCCACATCCTGAAACACCTCTTTTGTCGAGGGGCTGGAAGGGTCTAGATCTCCAAGATACTGGGCATGGCTCACGGGGAAGTTGACATCGGCCATCCAGGGCTGGTAGACGCGAACCCCTGCCAATTCAGCGAAGCGGATGACTTCCTCGAGGGCGTCGCCTCTGGTGACGCCGCTCTCAACCAGTAATACCGGCTTCTTTGCCTCTCGAACGATCTTCAAGGCGAGCTCCAGGGCTGCCTTGTCCGGCCGCAGCCTTGGATAGAGGACCGTATTGGGCTTGTACTCAAAATCGAATTGGTGAGCGAGCACGTTCTGCGGGATGGAAACGAGGACCGGGCCCGTAGGAGGCTGTGCCGCGATCTTGAAAGCGCGCTGCAGCACCGTAGGGATGTCCTCTCCATGGACTATCTCGGTGCTCCATTTGGTGTAGATTCTCCCCATTCCCACAATGTCTCCCGTCAAATGGGGGTCGTATTGGAGAAGGCGGGTGTCGTTCTGACCGGCGGTAACGACGAGAGGAACATTACCCGTTTGGGCGTTGTAGAGAATGGGAAGGGCGGCCGCAGTCCCCGGTGCATTATGGAGGTTCAGAAAGCCGACCTTTCCGGAAGCCTTCGCATAACCTTCTGCCATTGCCGCGCAGACTATCTCATGGAGCCCGAGGATGTAGCGAATATCGGGGACGCCTTCGAGGGCATCCACAAACAGGACCTCCGTGGCGCCCGGAATCCCGAAGACATATTCGACGTCTTCTCCTCGAAGGACCTCGACAATTGCTTTTCGTGCAGCCATCATCGTCACGACGAATATGCCTCCTAGATCTTGTTCCCCACCTCCCATCCGGCCAGCGTAGTATCCGGGATAAGACCCGGCTTCTCGCCGTCTCCTATGGAATAGACCTCGGGGACCTTCCCTTTGACCTGTTCGAACAGGTCCCGGTTAGGCTGAAACGGCATGGCGGGAATGATTGCGTCCGCTTTCACGAGCCTGCGCTCTCCTTCCTTGGTCTGGATAACCAGTCCCTCCTTCGTAATCTCCTCCAGTTTGGCGTCGGCGATAAGTTTCACGCCCTTCTTCCCGAACCAGTAAAATAGACGGGTCTTTCTTTCTGGGTACAGGCCGTCGCCCAACCCTGTTCCGGCGTCTACAATCGTAACTTTTCTGCCCCTTTTGGTAAGGTATTCACCGAGCTGACAACCCTGTATGGCGCCTCCGATAATCACCACATCCTTGCCTACGGGCATCCACATTTTTGTGAGAGAGCGCAGCTTCTTCGGCCCGAAGGTCTTGAGGAAGAATTTCAAAGTTCCGTACAGGTCGCCGCTCTTCGTCACATTGGGACCGGCGATGCCGGGCACGTCCGGGTATGCGGGCTCACCGCCCACAGCGATCACCACCACGTCAGGCTTTATCGCATCCACATCCGACAGGGTGAATTCACGGGAAAGCATGACCTTGACCTTTTGCTTTTTGATCTGGGCCTTGTAGAAATCGATGATCAGCGTCACGTCCTCGACGTCGAAACCCTTCACCATCGCCGCTATGGGCAAGGCTCCTCCGAGGTACCCCGATTTCTCAAAGAGGGTCACCTCATTCCCCCTCATAGCTGCCACGCGGGCTGCCTGCATGCCTGCAGGACCGCCGCCGACCACTACCACTTTTTTCTTTTTTCCCGGGGGTGCGGGTTCGTAACTCTCCCGGCCGAAGCAGGCGTTGATGCGGCAGTGACGGGGTTCATTGTAGGTGGAGGAGCAATAGCCGCAATGGGTGCACGGTTGAATATCCTCCATCCTTCCTTCTCTCGCCTTATTGGCGTACTCGTGATCGGAAAGAAAGCGCCTCGTCATGCCGATGAGATCCACCTTGCCTTCCCGGAGGATCATTTCGCCGGTATCGGCAGCCAGGCCGCCCACGGTCATGATCGGCAGGGAGACTGTCTTCTTGATGATCGCCGCAACAGGCACGTTGACGAGTGGCCCCTTGTGGCTCCAATCGAGCTCCTTGGGGAACTCCACAACGGGGATGTGTGGTTCCGGATAGAAGAGGTTGTCCGCATGGGACGAGCCCCAGTGCATGCCCGCCCAGTGCGACCTCACCTGAAGGGAATGAACGCCGATCTCCTCATAGATTTTGGCGATGGCCTTGGCTTCTTCAACAGACAGGCCCAGTTCGCCGACCCCGAACTCGAAGCCGTTCATGAGCACCTGAATGGGGAAATCCTGCCCCACTCTCTTCTTGATCTCTTTGATAACCTCCACGACGAAGCGCGTCCTACTCTCGATGCTCTGGGGACCATACCTGTCATCCCGCCTATTCCAAAAGCGGGAAAGGAACGTATGGAAGAGGTGATCTGCGCCTGCATGGACCTCTATTCCGTCGAAACCCGCTTTTTGGGCCCGTACGGCGGCGCCGCCGTACCGGTCTACCAGTTCCTGGATTTCGTCAATGGTAAGGGCGTGGGGCGGCTCATCTTCGTGGACGTCGAATTCCGATTTCAGCGTCACCGCTGAGGCGGCCACTGCGGCTGCCCCCATATTGTAAATGGCGCCCCATGGGCCCCGATGGTAGAACTGCACAAACGTCGGGCAGTCGTATTGGTGTATGGCGTCGGTAAGCTCTCTGATGTTGTCGATGTACTTGTCGTTATCGATGCGAAACCGGCGGTCGCCTTCTTCGAGAAGAGGCCACTCCATGGCGGGTGTCTCGACAATCACCAGACCGGTGCCGCCCTTCGCGAGGGCGCCGTAAAAGGCCTTTGCCAGGGTGCCGACTCGCTTTTCCCCTGATTCGAAAAGGTAGCTCTGAGCTGCTGTCTTTACGAGCCTGTTCTTCAGCTTCACCCTGCCGATGTTGCACGGCGAGAAGAGCTTATCGAATTTGCTTTTTCCCATCCTTATTCCTCACTTCTTTGGCAATCCTATCATCTCCCTGGCCTCCTCCGGCGAGGCTATCTCGTAACCCAGGTCCTTGACGATGCGTATGCTTTTCGCGACCAACTGGGCATTGCTCTTCGCGAGCTCTCCCTTGGCATAGTAAATATTGTCCTCCATGCCGACCCTCATCTGACCACCGAGAAGCACCGACAACGTCGTGATGGGGATCTGCGCCCTTCCGATGGCACAGCAGTTAAAGATCGTATCGGGAGGCAGAATATTGATGAGGGTTATGAGATTGTCCGGGGTGGCGTCAACCGCTCCCTGATAGGCCATGCCCATGACAAAATTGACGTAGTACGGCTTCTGAATGAGCCCCTTGTCGATGAAGTTCTTCATCTCTCTGATCATGCCGTGATGGTAGATCTCCATCTCAGGCTTGATGTTTCTCTTTGCCATCTCCTGGGCGAACCTCTCCAGCTCCGGACGGGGATTTGCCCATGTTGTGCCGGCAGTAGCCCCTATTGTCCGCAGCATGGAACCCATATTCAACGAGGCCATCTCAGGCTGTGCGTTCAGGCAATCGAGCCTCTGCTCAAAGGTGAGACCTGGGCCGCCTCCGGTGCTGTCCTGAATAATAATGTTGCATTTTGCTTGAATCGCTGCGTGCAGCTCTTTGAATATCTCCACATCGCCCGTCGGCTTTCCCTGCTTGTCCCGGCCATGAAGATGGGCTACGGCAGCGCCTTCATTAAAACAGGCGTATGCGTCAGCGGCAACCTCGTCGGGCTGCTCCGGCAGATTGGGATTATCCTTCTTTGTCTGGACCCCTCCTGTCAATGAGACGGTTACTATGACTTTCCTCATAAGATTCCTCCTTCTTCAGAAATGGGTTGTACCTTATCTAGGCAGCGGGTATTGACTTCGTGCACTATTTTCCTGGCTTTTCGATAGCGCCGTCTTCCAGGATGATTCTCCCGTCAACAGCAACAGCGCCTTTGCTGTAGGCTATGAGCGGGTTGATATCCATCTCCTTGATTTCCGGGTTATCTTCTATCATTGTGGAGACCTTGAGCAGCAGTTCCTCGATATGCCGAATGTCCGCTGCGGGCTGTCCCCGGTACCCCTCAAGGAGGCGATATGCCTTTACCTCCCCGAGCATCGCCTTTGCATCTTGTCTCGTGAGCGGCACAATCCTGAAGGTGACATCCTTGATGATCTCCACGAGAGTGCCCCCGAGACCAAACATGAGCATTGGTCCGAACTGGGCGTCCCTGCTCATCCCGATGGCGAGTTCTATGCCTGAAGGCATCATTCTTTGAACAGCCACTCCTTCGATAACTGCGTCCGGCGCCTTATGAGAGGCTGCTGCCACGATCTCCGAGTATGCCCGAGAGACCTCATCGCGGGTCGCAAGGCCTATCCTCACTCCGCCGATATCGCTCTTGTGGGTGATCTGCGGTGATACGATCTTCATCACGACCGGATATCCGATCTTCTCGGCGGCAGCTACGGCAGCTTCCCCCGATCCCGCCAGGACAGGCTCCGTCACCGCAATGGCGTACTCCTTCATGACTTTCTTGCTTTGCAGCTCGTCGAGGACAGTCGTGGATGACGCCTTGACCACGTCCGAAAATACGGATCTTCCCCTCGGCGGCGCTCCTGGCGGCCTGTCTTCAGCCGTGCGCTCCCGTTTGAGCCGTGCACCTTTGAAAGCGGCGAGGTGGGAGAGGGCAATGAAAGCCCTCTGCTCGGAGAGAAAAACCGGGATATTATGGGCGAAGAAGTAGTCGCGGATCTTCCGTCTGTCCTCTTCCAAATCGATATGCTCCGGACCGGTGAGCTCGTCCGGCAATACGATCGCCACAGGCTTTCCGAATTTGTTCATGACCTCGACGGGTATCCGGAGCAGCTCTTCCTGCTCGTCCTCGGAAGCAGCCGTGGTGCCGGAGAATATCCTCCCCGTCTTTATCGAAAAGAATATCCGCCTTATGACCACGACGTCCACGAGGTCGTCCGCGGCCACTGCCTCCAGCGCCGACCGGAGGACCTGCAAAGGCGGATGGGGGTTCCCAATGTCGAGGGGATTCTTGAGAGATGTGCCAACCGGAGGAAGCACCTCATGGAGCCGGGCTATTGTCCCGCTTGCGAAGTCGGGCATCTGCATACCCGATGCTTCGCATGCGTCCGCGCCGATAACGGCGCCTGCTCCTCCCCCGCTCATGAGCGCTACCCTGGGGCCGCAACCCTCGGGGAGGCAAGAGAAACCGACCGCTGTGTCTATCAGCTCCTCGAGGCTCCCGAGCTTGATAGCATCGGTCTGCCGAAAAAAGGCATCCCACACGGCGGCTCCACCCGCAATCGAGCCCGTATGCGAGGAGGCCGCGGCCGCCCCCTTTGTGGTGAGGCCGGCCTTCCAGATCAAGAGTGGCTTTTTTCCGGCATTCGCGCGGGCTATCTCGAAAAACCGCCTGCCATCCCTCACCCCCTCCAGATAGGAGATGATAACCTTGGTCTCGTCGTCTCCCATGAGGTACTCGAGAAGGTCTGCCTCGTTGATGTTGCAGGCGTTGCCGTAGCTCGCTACCTTAGAGTATCTGATGCCTTCGCCAAAGGAGCGTCCCGTGATGCCCTCCGAGAGCTGACCGCTCTGGGCGATGAGGGCCGTGCCTCCTGTATCCCTCGGGAAACCCCCGCCGGGAACAACCGTTATTCTCCCCCCAGGGCAGTACGTTCCGAAGCAGTTGGGTCCCATGACGCGGATGCCCTGCCGCGCTATCTCCACGATCTTTTCTTCAAGCAAGCGGCCTTCTTCCCCGAACTCCCGAAATCCGGCGCTCAGGACAATGGCGGCCTTCACGCTTTTCTTGAGACAGTCGCGCAAGGTATCGGGCACAAAGCGGGCCGACACGCAGACGCACGCGAGATCGGCGGTCTCCGGAAGGTCGAGAACGGAACGGTATATCTTGTAACCGAGCACCTCGTCCCCGCTGTGGTTGACCGCGTAGATCTTTCCCTGGAAGCCGAAGTCGAGGAGCGCCTGAATGTAGCGGGTGCCATAGGACGTCAGTGCCTCCGACGCACCGACTACTGCAATGGATACGGGATGGAAGAACCTCTCCAGTCCGTTCATTCTCTCTCCTCTCTCCTGTGATCCCCGTCATTCGGTCGTGAGTTCATCAAAGACCCTCGACGGTCATCCCCTCTTCGCTCGCGTCCTGGCTGGCGGCTGCTTCGACGATTTACGAGAGCGGTCGGCTCTTGGCCCGAGGGATTGCAGTTCGATTACGCCGACATTTACGTCAGCGTAAGTGACAACTGCCTTTTCTACGGTCTCGTATCCCTCGTGGGCCACGCGTATCGTGTATGTTTCCGAGGCCTTGAGCCCATCGAACTCGAAATCGCCAAAACTGTCGGTCCTGCACTCGATCGTTTCGCCGTTGTTCCTCAAGTGCACCGTAACACCGGCAGCGCATTCGCCCAACTTATCTCCCAGCACGACCTCCCCAGCGATGAACCTCTTCGGAAGGTCGATATACCTCACGCTCGGCATGAGGGCGAAAGCCGGGTTGAGCTCCTCTGTCTTGGAAGAAGCAATAAGCCGTGAGACCTCACTCGCCGGATCGTCAAGGTCACCGAATACGAGGGCCTCGTTTGGGCAAGCCTCGACGCAGCGAGGCTCCTTCCAGCCCGCATCGAGGAGATGTGCGCAAAAGGTGCACTTCTGCGGTAACTCCTTTTCTTCGTTCCAGTAGATAACGCGGTGGGGACAGTTGAGGAGTGTCTCCTTCTTGCCTTTCGCCTTCTCCGGATCGATGATGACGATGCCGTCAGCCCGCCGGTAGACGGACTTGTCGGAAGCCTTGTTGACGCACGGTGCGTCCTGACAATGGAGGCAGGGCACGGGTATGTAATCGACCTTTACCTTTGGCGTGGACCCACGCTCCTTCTCGGTGACCTTCATCCAAGATTTGCCTTCTGCGGGCTGGGCGGCAGAATGGGGGAGATAGTCGTTGCCTTCAAACTCGTCCCTGCAGGCGAGAAAACAATTGTAGCAGCCATTGCATCTATCGATGTTGATGACCATGCCGTATCTGGCCATTCTTACTCCTCCTCCCATTTCTCTATCTCGATGAGGCATGAATTGGGCGCCATGCCAGGGGCGTGTCTCGAAACCATCCGCGACGGCGTAAGGATGTTGACGCATCCGCCTCGGTCGGTCGATCGCGCCTTGCCCGGCTCGAGAGGATCGTACTTGGCTGAAGAGGCGTAGCTGTGGACAATGCCCGGCAAGACCCTCTCCGTTATGACCGCGATGCAGAGGACCGCCCCGCGGTCATTGTAGAGCTTGACTATGTCGTTGTTCTTGATCCCCCTGGCTGCGGCGTCGATGGGGTGTATCCTGGCAGGCCACCAGGCGTATCCATCCTTCTTGATCCTATGAGTAGGTATCTCATTGAGCCATTTCGTGTGCGTGTCATAATGCGTGTGGAACGAGAACCTCGGATGGGGGCTGACGAGCTGAAGGGGATATCTCTTGTAAAGCTCGCTCCGGTACCCCTCCCAGCTCAGGATATGGTGGGGGAGTGGCGGCCGCTCGTCATCGTCGGCACAGTATGCCGTGAGGCTTTGGGAGACAAACTCGATCTTCCCGCTGTAAGTGGCCAGCTCGCCCCCCTTGTCCGTGCCCCTCTTCTTGTTCATCGGGTCAGGGGTGTCGCAGGGGCGTCCTTCGTAGAACCAGCGGAGGGATGGGGTAGGCTTATGGCCTTCTTCCGGGTTGATGATGAAATAGCCTTTCCTCTCCAATTCCTCCCATGTTACGTACTTGGGAACGTCCGATATCTCGAAGAACCTCCTCGCCCAGTCAACGTCGGTCTTGCCCTCGGTGTAGATATCCTTCATGCCGAGCCTATCCGAGATCAGGCTGAAAATCTCGTAGTCGGGCTTTGATTCCCAGAGAGGCTCGATGCATTTTCTCATGCGAACGAGAATTCTGAAGTTGTTGCCGCTGCATCCGTGCATGCTGTAGCCGCCGGAGGTCCATGCCTCGGATATGTCCTCGCGCTCGAGGTTCGTGCAGGCCGGGAGGACGATATCGGCAAAACGAGTCTCGCCGCCCCACCAGCAGTCCTGATTCACCACGAACTCGAGCTTGGGGCTCTGATACATTCTCACCCATTTGCTCGTGTCCACCATCGTCCCGATGAAGCTGCTCCCGTAACGGTAGAACATCTTCACCTCAGGGTATCCCTCCATGGGATAGACATAGTGAATGAACTGCTGCTCGATGGACTGGCCGCAGAACCCTTCGCCATCCCATTCGATAGGGGGTTCGAGTATGGCTTCCGGCAGGGTGATGCGGTAGAGGCGCTGCTTGGTCGGATTTACCATCTTCCTGTCAGCGGCGCGCGATATGCCCATCCTTGAATCGGGATCGGCATATCCGGGGAAGAATATGCTGGTATTTGAGGGGGCTCCCATGGTGGTGCCCCAGATGGCCACCCCCGGCTTACCCAGGCCCTGCATGGCCTGGAGGAGGATCATCATGCGCGCCCACTCCGTGGCATACGCCTGCCTCGAGGCGCTTCCTTCGCCGCCGCGGGTGCCTGCCGAGAGCACCGTTCTTTTGGAAGCCCATTCCCTCGCGAGGGTCCTTATCTTTCTTGCGGGGATGGCCGACTCCGCGGCTGCCCACTCGGGGGTCTTCGGTAGTCCGTCATCTTTGCCGAGTA
>Ga0187782_10003677_pt1 | contig 11445 bp, 9 predicted proteins | sample 0715_SJ02_MP15_2_FD_132454 | JGI IMG/M metagenome (GOLD analysis project Ga0187782, IMG submission 132454) | Tropical peat soil microbial communities from peatlands in Department of Meta, Colombia - 0715_SJ02_MP15_20_MG | ecosystem: Environmental > Terrestrial > Soil > Wetlands > Peat | place...
CCACAAATCTAAGTACCTGCGCTTTCTCAACAGCCGGATTGAATACGATGGAGAAAACTCCGGAAGAGCCGCTAAAGTCACGCTTCCATATCTCGTGCCCCGGACACGAATCGAGAGCTGGGTGAAGGACGCGCTCGATCTCCGGGCGCCCGCGAAGCCATTGGGCGATGTTCAATGCCGATTCTTCAATTCGCGGAGCCTGACCGCCAATGTCTTCAAACCGCGCAAGGCCAGCGTGCAATCGTCGGGAGAGGCCGCCAGGCCAAGCACCTGCTGCGCGGCGCCCAGCAATTTCCACGTAGCTTCTTCTCGAGCGGTTACAGAACCAAGCAAGAGATCGCTGTGGCCTCCAACATACTTTGTGAGCGCCTGGAGCGTGATGTCGACCCCGTGGGCGAGCGCATCGAAATAAACCCCCGCCGACCACGTATTATCGATGGCCACCATTGCGCCGTGCGCATGGGCCGCGTCAACGATCGCCGGCACATCCTGGATCTCCATGGTGATCGAGCCCGGGCTTTCGCACCAGACCAGACGGGTGTTGGTTTTGAAAAGCGCCCGGATTTCGGCTCCAATAGCCGGTTCATAGAAATCGTGCTCAACTCCCAAACGTCTCAAAAGTGTGGCGGCAAGCTTGCGGTTTGGCCCGTAGATGCTTTCGGGGATGAGAATGTGGTCGCCGGCCCGAAGAATGGCGAGATTCACCAGCGCGATTGCGCTTTGGCCTCCAGGGGTGACGATCGTGCGATATCCATTCTCCAATTCGCAAATCCGGCTAGCCAGTTCGAGCGTCGTCGGCGTCCCATAAAGACCGTAAGTATAGCCCGCTTCGTATTGGTCCCAGTTATCGTTGGCTGAAGCTGCATTGGAAAAAACGACGGTAGAGCCTCGCCACGTCGGATCTGCCAATGAGCGAAACCCTTCCGGGGCTCGAACGCCGGGGTGAATCAGCTTCGTCTTCCAGTTCGTCATTGCCCGATTATAGGATGGGGACATTTGATCCCGGGCGTCGCGCGTTGACGAGTGTTGGAGCAGGACCTCTCCAGCGGAATTCCGAACGGCTGGCCGGCTCGTATATGCGCGCCGTTTCGACATGATGCCGCTCGACGGCGCACCTGTGATTTACGATACATTGCGCGTCTCGAATCGCGACCCATAATACGTTTCAGGCTCTCAAGTCATGAGCGCCGAAATTGCCGATGAGATGCGTGCGCTCTTCCACAAATCCGCTTCCGGGACCGGGCCGCCAAGGTTGGGTTGGCATTAATTAGGGTAGGAGCATGACTGCCCACGCCATGAAGAGAAAAATCGTCGGAGAGGCGCAGCGGCTCGGCGCTACGCTGATCGGGTTCGCTCCTGTCTCTCGCTGGCGCGAATATGGCGAACTAAAACCGGAGTACTGGCCCGACGCGATTTGGAACAAGGCTCGAACAGTGATCGTACTGGGTGTGCCTATGCTGTTGCCGATTGTCGAGAGCACCCCATCGATCAACCATACCGTCTTGTATGACACAACTAACTCGCTTCTCGATCAGATTGCATATCGGCTGGCGGTTTTTCTAAACAACCTCGGGCACGCCTCGATATTTATGCCGCGCGATGGATACGGAAGCCTGGAAATTCTCCTGAAGAAGATGCCCGCTTGTTTCAGTCATGTATATGCGGCCAAATACGCCGGATTAGGCACCATCGGCTACAGCCACAATCTGCTGAATCCGAAGTACGGCCCCCGCGCGCGTTACGTCTCCGTACTGTCGTCTGTGACAGTTGCCGGCGATCCGGTAATTGCAAAGAATCTCTGCAAAGGATGCCGCTTGTGTGAAAGATTATGCCCGGCGCAGGCCATGCGGCCGTCGCCAGGCAGTTCTATTGCCGAGTTGGATGCGGTGAAATGCACGCACTTCCATCAAGAACTGGTGGCAGAGAATCGCTGGCCGTGCGGCGTTTGTTCAAAGGTCTGCGCGGTGGGCGAAGATCGACAGCTTTACGGCAGCACCAATGTGCGCGCCTATCTGGAAGAGCGCGAAGCCATCGCCGCCGACCCCGCGCATCCCGACTACAAACATCTTGTGCACCTGCGCACGCACGGTTCAAGCGGAGATCGCAAGTATTAAATGTGGACGGTTAGGAGCCGGTGCTTGTTTCAACCCGGTTTTATAACTTGACATGGTAGCGAAGCGCTCTGTAACCTGACGATTATGTTGTTAGATTGCCGGCAGGTTCTCGCTTTGCGGCCATGTTGTAGCACGCTTGTGCGAGGAGCGTGGCCTGGCAGGTAACGACTGGGATCATCCGCAGTAAACCAAGCAAAGCCGAACACCGCTTAGCCGCCCCGCCAGAATCATTCTGGACGGGGCTTTTCGCATTAAGGGCCCTCCTCGCCGGATCGGCGACAGCACTGGGGCAATAGCCAAATGAGTCACCTCTGCCTAGACGATTGTCCTTTCGTCTTTGGCTGTTGCCGCACGAATTGAAATTGCACTGAAGGAGAACGCCTTGATACGACACACTGCAAGAAAGACCTTGGCAATAGCTCTCATCTTAAGCGCGACAATGCCGTCCTGCCTGGCGACCGACGGTTACTTTGTCACAGGATTTGGAGCTAAGCAGCAAGGACAGGGAGGCGCCGGAGTAGCGTACCCCGCTGACAGCCTGGCGGGCGCCACGAATCCGGCAGGCCTGTTTTACGCGGGCAACCGGTTCGACATAGGAGTTACCTGGTTTCGCCCGACAAGGTGGGGAATCATCAGCGGAAACCAATTACCGCCCGGATTTCCCGATGTGAATGGAACTTACGATGCGAGCCGCGTGAAGAACTTCTTTCTGCCCGAGATTGGATACAGCCAGCTATTCAAGCCTAACCTCGCGTTTGGAGTCGCCATCTACGGCAACGGCGGCCTGGACACCTCCTACACCACGCCGATTCCATTACTCGGAAGCACGCGTGGCGGCGTCGATTTAGAGCAACTCTTCATCTCTCCCACGGCCGCCTACCAGGCCGGGAAGCATAACTTTTTCGGCGCGGCGGCTAACATTGCCTACCAACGCTTCACGGCGGAGGGCCTGCAGAACTTTGCGTCACCAAACATCTCAGTCGATCCTTCCGCGGTAACCAACACCGGGCACTCGAACTCTTACGGCGCGGGCGTGCGCGTGGGATGGATCGGGGAGCTTACTGACGCGATCGGCGTTGGGGCTACTTACCAAAGCCGAACTTATACCAGCGCCTTTTCGCGTTATCAAGGTCTTTTCGCCGAGGGCGGTAAGTTCGACGTTCCGGCGAATTTTGCATTTGGCGCACATGTGAAACTCGGACCCAAAGCCGCGCTGCTGTTCGATGAGGAACGCATCCTTTACGGCGACGTGAAGTCGATTGCCAATTCCGATGCGAATCAGGCGCCGCTGGGCGCCAGTGACGGACCCGGCTTCGGGTGGCACGATATCAATGTTGAAAAGGCGGGCGTGGACTATGAAGTAAGCTCGAGTGTCACCTTGCGCGGAGGCTATAACCACGGTGGTGTTCCATTCGACGACTCGCAGACATTCTTTAATCTGCTGGCTCCGGCGGTCGTCAAGGATCACCTGCACCTGGGCGCAACCTGGGCGTCGAAGAGCGGAAAAGAGATCAACATTGCATATGTGCATGCATTCGACAACACGGTGGACGGAGTCAACTCGATCCCGCCCGCCGATGGCGGCGGCAACGCCAACCTGCGCATGTACCAGAACTCGCTGGAGCTGAGTTTTGGCTGGAACAAGGGAAGGAAGTAGGATGCGCGGCAGCCTAGAGACAAAGGAGACGATCGCATGGCAGCCTGGTTTAACTCCGAATGGCCCTGGTATGTTGCGGGGCCGATCATTGGGCTCTTTGTTCCTGCACTGCTAATCGTCGGGAACAAAGTGTTCGGGATTTCGTCGAGCCTGAGCCACTTATGCTCGGCCATTGTTCCGGGCCAAATTGAATACTTTCGCTATAACTGGCGCCGCGTCGGGCTCTGGAATCTTGTGTTCGTCGGCGGCGTGCTCTTGGGCGGATTCCTGGCGTCGCACCTCGGCCCGCAACATGCCATCGCCATCTCCGATCAGGCACGCATCACGCTCGGTCATTGGGGAATTCATGACTTCTCGGGGGTTGCTCCTCACGAAATCTTTTCGTGGCACGCCTTACTTACCACGCGCAGTTTTGTTTCTGTTGTCATTGGCGGTTTTCTCGTCGGCTTGGGAACCGCTTACGCGGGAGGCTGCACCTCGGGACACGCAATCAGCGGACTTGCGAACCTGCAACTGCCCTCGCTCATCGCGGTCTTTGGATTCTTCGCCGGCGGATTGACGGCAAGCTGGTTTGTCCTTCCTTACCTGATCGGAGGCCTGCGATGAGCACAACGCTTCCGCAATTCCAAGGGTGCGGCGCCGAGGGCATCGGCGAGCCGGAGGCTAGGCCTGCTTTGTTGCCGGCATATTTCTTGCTCGGCACACTCTTCGGCGTTGTTCTGACGCGTTCCGAGGTTCTTTCCTGGTTCCGTATTCAGGAGATGTTTCACTTTCAGTCGTTCCGCATGTACGGAATTATCGGTTCCGCGGTGGTGACGGCCGCAGTTTCGCTCGCATTGCTGAAGCGCCTGAAACTTAAGTCCATTTCGGGCGAAGCGATTGCCGTGTCGCCAAAGACGCTGGGCAGCGGCATCCGCTACCTGGCGGGCGGAACAATCTTCGGTCTGGGCTGGGCGCTGACAGGTGCGTGCCCGGGTCCGCTCGTGGCGCTCATCGGAAATGGTGTTACCGTGATGATCGCCGGCCTTGTGAGCGCGCTCGCGGGGACGTGGCTCTATGGGTTGTTAAAGCCGAAACTTCCGCATTGAACCGCTGCGACTACTGAAAAGAGTTGGATAGCTAAGTGAGTCAAACCTTGAACGGACGGATTGCATGATAGACGATCGGCTAGAGTCCGGTCTATGCGAGCGGCCAATTATCGACATTGCTAGCGAGCAAAAACAAATTCGAGAGGTTCGAAAAATGACTGGTCGGCGTTTAGTGTTGTTCAGTGTTGCAGCCGCACTTTTGGTGAATGTTCCAGCCCTTGCACAAGCCGGGGTGCCAGCACAGGCTCCTGCAAATGCAGCTCCCGATTTTCCCGCGTGGGAAAGCTTCACCGATCAACTGCACAAGTTAGGAAGCCAGGTTCTTGCGAATCTGCCCGAGCGGCTGCGCAACAATGCTCAGGTGCAGCAGGAGACGGGACGGCTTTTGCTCGAAGCGGTCGCGGCCCGTACGATTCAGGCGATCAGCGCGGACGGCGATCATCCGGTCTTTCTTCCCGCGCTGAACGTGACGCTGAACGCGGGCCAGCCGAATGCCGACACCACCTACCGTAGCACGCCGATCACCGCGGGTGGGGTATATCGTTTGCGCGGGGAGATCGGCAGCTTGCGCATTTTCAACGTTGGAGAGTTTGCGATCCCGGCCGGCAACTCCGGCGCGCGAACCGCACCCATCTATCACGACTTCAAAACGCTTCATGTAGATGGGGCAGGCCATTTCGATGTGATTCTGAGCCCTGCGCGTCCAGATGGATACGCGGGGGACTGGTGGCAGCTTTCACCGGCGACGACTTCGTTGGTGATTCGTCAGGTGGCATTCGACTGGGCCTCGGAGCGCGACCCGCGCGTTTCAATCGAGCGCCTGGACAAGCCGGCACAGAGGCCGCGACCGGACGCTGCCGATCTGGAAAAAAGACTTCGCGGATTGGCGGACTCGATCGCCTCGAGTACCTTGAGGGTGGTCGATCACGTCGAGGAATTACGAAAGCAGGGCTATCTGAATCGCTTGCGCCAGTTCGATTACTCACTCGGCGGCTTGCCCACGCAGTTTTATTACGAGGGCGCCTACGAGATTCGACCTGACGAGGCATTGATCGTAGAAGCGAAGGTCCCTTCAGGCTGCTCCTATTGGTCGATCCTTCTAACGAACGACATTTTCGAAACAACCGACTGGTACAACAACCAGAGCAGTCTCAATGGCGCGCAGGCGCGGGTAGACAAAGACGGCGTGGTTCGCTACGTCATCGCGAACAGCGATCCCGGCGTGCCCAACTGGCTGGATACAGCCGGATATCTCAGTGGCGCAATTCAGGGGCGCTGGAACGAGTGCTCAGACAACCCGATCCCAACGATTCGGAAAGTGCAACTTGCCAGTGTGCGTCAATTCCTTCCGGCCGACACCCCCGCCATTTCTGCGGCACAACGCGAGCAGGCGATTCGCGACCGCCGTGCGGAGGTGCAACAACGGCCGCTCTGGTAAAAGGTTCTGGGGAACTTGTCTTGCGCAGGATTGTTGTCTGCACGGCGTTATCCAGGCCCCGCATTGGGTCTATCGGCGGACCCGATCCGCACTCGCGATTCGCTCGATCTGCTTAAGGTTCCATTCATCGCCGGAATAGGGCGTGCCGAACCAGGCGTCGAGTATTTCTCTGGCGACCGCCTCGGAAGTAGACCGCAGGCTCAATGCGAGAACATTGGCGTGATTCCAGATGCGAGCGCCCTTGGCTGTTTCGGCATCGGCACAAAGGGCCGCGCGAATGCCGATGACTTTATTTGCGGCAATCGATGCTCCGGTTCCGGTCCAACAGCAGACGACGGCCTCCTGGGCATCGCCGTGCGCTAGTGTCTCAGCAGCGTTGCGAGCGCTTAGCGGCCAGTCGACCTCGGCGTCGCCTTCCGCAATTGCTCCAAAACGCAGAATCTCGTGGCCGCGCTTTTCCAGGTCCCTTATCAGGAAGTCGGTAAGCGAAGTTCTTTCATCGCTGGCAATTGCAATTTTCATCGATGCCTCCTGCCCGCTAAATCTCACGTTGAAATACCTGCCTGAGTCTCTGCCGTGGATTTCGATTTCCCATGGCGATTGTAATTCTCAAGCGAAGGAAGCTGCGGCGCCGCACGCGGTCGATAGACAGTGCGCCGAAAAAAGATGCCGGCAAGGCGGCGCCCGCTGCCGGCGCCGTGGCTCACCGCATTCTTGCGTTATCTGAAACGGTAGTGCCCTAAGGGCACTACTTCCGAAACCATTGGATTGACCGAAACAGCCCGCCCTGCTTAAGATGAACCCATCGCTATGCGGCTCACCCGATTTCAGTGTTGTAGCCTGACGATCCCCCCATGTAGCATGGGGCGCGTGTTTGCGGCTGCCCCGGCGCCTTAGGCTCCTGAAGAATTCACGCTCTTCGAGGGAATCGATGACGCCGGTTCCGCGGGTTGAGATTCGGGCAAAGGCCGTTCGGCTCTCAGCGCATCGCGCTCCTTACGATCCCGCGCTCCTGCTTTCTATCGATCTGCAGTATTGAGACTTCAAGGCAGTCTTTCGAACTTGTTGGTGCGCTTCTGCGGCGATGCTCAAAGAAGCGCAAGCGGGAAGCACTCAATCAACCTAAAACCGATTTGCCGAATGAGGAGAACCGTCTATGAGCGCATTCAACCGCCGCATATTCTTGAAGCACTCCACACTGGCAGCAGCCGCCACTTCCGCCGGCATGCCGCTATTGGCCTGGGCAGAAGACGCCGGCCTCCGGCAAGCCGCCGAAGCAGTCTACATCTGGGGTTATCCGCTAGTGGGGTTCGAGCGCTACTGGAAGCTGGGCGCCGATGCGGGCTATGAGCTGAACCGCTTCGCGGTGTCTAGCGATCTTGCGACGCCCGCCGACAAAGTTGCCGGGCCGAATGTGGACACGCTTTACGGTTTTTCGTTTCTCGATCTGGCTGCCGAGCCGCTGGTGCTGCACGTTCCCGAGACGAACGACCGGTACTACTCCGTACAGTTGATCGATGCGTATCAGAACGTCTTCGATTACGTTGGACGGCGCACCACCGGAACGCACGAGGGACGCTACCTGTTGGCGGGGCCGAACTGGAAAGGGAAAGCCCCGGCGGGCATTGTGCGCATCGATGCGCCGACCAGCCGATTGCTGGCGTTGACGCGGGTTCTGGTGCGCAGCCGGGCCGATCTGGCCGAGGCACGCGCCGTGCAGGATCAGCTCACGCTTGAGCCGCTGAGCCGCGAGGGGCAGGAGGCGGCTAAACCGCGCACAGCTGTGGCTGCTTTCAATGTTTTTCCGGTTCTGGACATCGCATCTGCCGGGCCGAAGTACTTTGACGAACTCGGCGAAGCGCTCGCCCTCAATCCGCCTCCGGCGCGCGAGTTGGCGCCGCAAAGCCAGTTTGCGCAAATCGGCGTGGGGCCGGGCAAGAAGCCGGGCGAGAGCAGCAATGCGCCGGTGCTGGCCGAAGCGGCAGCGGCCGCGAACAAGCGCATCCGCAGCACCGACCTGGGCGTGTTGGTGAACGGATGGCGCGTGAACTTGGGCATTCGTCCTTTCAACGCCGATCCTCTGGAACGCGCAGTAAACAACTACTACGGACCTGGAGCGCACGTTGCCGAAGAGGGACTCTACTTCGGCCAGCGCGCCGATGGAACGGGCGCTCCGTTGAGCGGAGCTGCGCGTTACCGGCTGCACTTTGCCGGGGGGCAATTGCCGCCGGTCGACGCCTTCTGGTCGCTGATTCTCTATGGCCCCGACTTTGCACTGGTGGAAAATCCGATCCATCGTTATTCCATCAGCGACCGCACCGAAGGGCTGAAGCTTGGTGCGGACGGCTCGCTCGAGGTTCTCATTCAGACAGAACCTGCGGAGTCGGCAACCGCGAACTGGCTTCCGGCACCGGCTGGAGGGTATTCGCTGATCCTGCGCACTTACCAGCCGCGGCCGCAGATTCTGAACCGTAGCTGGAAGCCTCCAGTGCTGGAGCGGCTGGGATAAACGCGATCAGGGGAGAGATTCATATGGATCGGTTCGCCCGCTTATCGAGGTTCGAAGTTGGCCTAGCTCTCATGTCCTCGCTGTTGTCGAGCGCCCTGCCGCCCGGTGCGGGGCGCGCGCAAAGTCAGGCGCCGGGAGGCGCATCGCAGATTGAGGTTACACGCCTTGGGGATGGGCCGCTGGTGACCGTCGAAAGTTCTCGCACACTGGGAGTCAACGTGAATGGTCCGTCGTTGATTCGTGTTCCCGGCTGGGTCCAGCACTCGCTGGGTCGCTATTATCTCTACTTCGCCAACCACAAGGGGAAGTTCATTCGCCTGGCCTATGCCGATAAGATCAGCGGTCCATGGAAGATTTACGAGCCGGGAGTTTTGCGCGTCGAAGATACAGCGTTGGGCAGGCCTGCGCCGGCAATCGACACGAACTCGCTCTACACGCACATCGCCTCGCCGGAAATCTACATCGACAATGACAGGCACAAGATCATTCTGTGGGCGCATGGTTTTTGGACAGACGGGCAGCCGTGGCCTGCGAATCTGGACCCCGAACAAGCGCAACGCTGGCTGACCGAGCATCGTTACGACCAGTATTCGCAATCCTTCGAGTCCGCCGATGGGCTGCACTTTACGGCGCATCCGGCTATTACCAAGGCCGGCTACCTGCGCGTCTTCCGCTACGGGGAAAGCTTTTACAGCGTCTCGCGGCTCGGCCGGGTGGGCCGTTCCACGGATCCTTTCGGCGAGTTCACGCTGGCGCAGAGCCTGTTTCGGGATACTCCCTACGCCGGCAGGGCGCGGCATGTTGCCTTGTTGCGCCGCGGCGATACGCTGTATGTGTTCTTCTCCGCGTTCGGAGACACGCCGGAGCACATTTTGGTGGCGACGGTTGACTTGAGCAAGCCCTGGCAGGAATGGAAGGCCGAGCATCCGGTCGATGTGCTTACTTCGGAAACGGCCTACGAGTGCGCCAATCTGCCCGTATTCACTTCGCAGGCGGGCGAGCTCGACGTTCCGGTACACCAACTGCGCGATCCAGCGATCTTCGAGGAGGACGGGCACGTCTATCTGCTCTATTCAACCTGCGGCGAGCAGGGGATCGCCCTGGCGGAGATTCGCCTGCCCTGAGATGCGCGGCTCTTCCGGATCCCGCATCCCGACCGCGGCATTGCCGGCCGCGAGTCGAAGGAGGGCGGCGATCGCGCAGCCGAATTCCGAGTCCAATCAGAACTCTTCGGCGGTGTCGACTTGCGGTAGAATGTCGTCCTTGCGGGCAGCCCAGACATAGAGCGTGGGCAAGAGGAAAATGCTCATGACCAGGTTGGCCATCAAACCGCCGACAATGACGATGGCGAACGGGCGCTGCGAATCGGACCCGATGCCGTGCGAGACGGCCGCCGGCAAGAGGCCGAGCGTGGCTACGAGCATAGTCATCATAATAGGGCGCAAGCGGAGAATGGCGCCTTCGACGGCCGCCGTCTCAATGGTGTTGCCGCGCGCGCGCAGTTGATTGATGTATTCGAGCATAATGACGCCGGTCTGGACGGAGACCCCGAACAGCGCGAGAAAACCCACTTCCGACGAAACGCTGAAGTTGGTGCCCGTAGCCAGGAGAACCAGCAATCCGCCGACGCTGGCCATGGCCACGGTGGCCAGGATGAGTAGCGCCCACTTGAGCGATTTGTACATGGTGTAAAGGATGATGAAGATCAGCAGTACGGTGAGGGGAACGATGATGGCCATGCGCGCTTCGGCGCGCAGCTCGCTTTGATATTCGCCTTCCCAGCCGATGTGATAGCCGCGCGGCAGCTTGACCTGATCGTTGACTTTTTGGATGGCCTCGCGCACGGCGTCGCCCAAAGCTCGGTCGCGAACGCTGTATTTGATGGCCACATAGCGCTCGTTGTTTTCGCGATAGATTTCCGAGCCTTCATCGGCCTCGCGCACATCGCATAGCTGGGCGAGAGAGACACGCTCGCCGGAAGGCGACAAGAGTCGGATGCTTTCGATTGCCTGGCGCGTGTTTCTATACTGCGACAAATAACGGAGTGTGAGGTTATAGACTTCTTCGCCCCGAAGCACCTGCGTAAGTGCTGTGCCGCCGACAGCGGTTTGTACGGCATCCTGAACATCGGCGACGTTGATCCCCCAGCGTGCGGCCTTGGCGCGGTCGACGGTTACGTCCAGGTCGGGCTGTCCGGTGACCTGGAATACGCCAAGGTCGGTAACGCCGCGGACGCGGCTCATCACGGATTCGATCCGGTCGGCCAGGTCTTCGAGCGTGTGCAAATCCGAGCCGTAGATTTTTGTGGCCAACTCGCCCTTGACGCCGCTAACAGCTTCTTCCATGTTGTCTTCGATAGGCTGCGAGAACCCCCAGATGACGCCGGGGAAAGCCTGCTCCAATTGGTGCTGCATGGAAGCGATGACGTTGTCCTTGTCTTCATCGAATATCGGCCGCCATTTTTGCTTGGGTTTGAGGCCGACGAAAAATTCGATGTTGAAAAAGCCGGTATGATCTGTTCCGTCGTCGGGGCGGCCGGTTTGGCTGGTACACTCGGTGGTTTCAGGAAACGAGCAGAGCATGCGGCGGGCCTGGTTGGCGACGCGGATGGACTCGTCGGGGCCGACGCTTTGCTCGAG
>Ga0187782_10003678_pt1 | contig 11440 bp, 15 predicted proteins | sample 0715_SJ02_MP15_2_FD_132454 | JGI IMG/M metagenome (GOLD analysis project Ga0187782, IMG submission 132454) | Tropical peat soil microbial communities from peatlands in Department of Meta, Colombia - 0715_SJ02_MP15_20_MG | ecosystem: Environmental > Terrestrial > Soil > Wetlands > Peat | place...
CTCGTCATGCGGACTTCTGAACCAAAGCCACACTCGATCAATAAGTTGCTAGTGTCCTTCGATTCCGAAGTTCGCAAACGAGGCTGCCGCACAATGATGCGAACTTCGGAATCGGGACACTAGCCGAGATAGCGAGCTAACGGCCTCCCGACCGGCGTTGCACGACCAGGTGGCGCGGCGTGCGGCGCTCGACGACGACCGCGCGTGGTGGTGCGCCGGCGAAGCCTGGGCGACCGACCCGGCTGGCTATGGTGACGCGGTTTACGTCTTTGCGTTGGCCGAGCCGCAGCACCGCGCCCCGCGCCTCTTCGAACGGGACCTGCATCAACGACACGACGATCTCGGCCTGCTCGTTGAGGTCGTCGGTCAGGCCCTGCGCCGCAAGGACGGCCTCATCGACAGTCGGAGGATCACGCCGCACGCGGCGGCGGCCATCCTTCGTTTCCCAAACGTCGCTCATGTTGCACCTTCTGTGCCTGCTCTGGGCCGCGATTATAGGCCTATACCGCATTGCAGCAAGATATTTGTGCGACGCAACCCAAAAGCGCAAAACTACTGACCGGACAGGCAATTGCGGGCCATGACCCATGCGCGCTCGGGTCGCAAGCGACGCCGCCGGCTCCCGTTGATCGCGACGATCGGGACCGGTTGTCCGATCGTCTCGACGCACGCGCACTCCGCGGGAGCGGCATTTAATGCGCGACGCCACCTTGCGGAACGCTGCGACGCATTGTTGCGCGCCGGTCTCACTTAAGCATAAGTCGTTGCCGCCGGGAGGTACGGCCTTGCCTCCGGAACGGCCGCGTATTATCGAAAAGTTCCCGAATGGGCACAACAGGGGCTGACAATGAAGCGAGTAGTTTTTGCGATTGGCGTGCTGGCGGTTGCGTTCGCCGCCTCTACTCCGGCAAGCGCCGATTTCGCCGTGATCAGGTTCAAGGACTGGTCATGCAAGGCGTGGGCTCAAAGCAAGGTTGGACCATGGTCCCCCGGCGCAGTGTACTTGGCCGTCGGCCTGCCGACCTGGGACGCTGCCGTCCATAAGGGCAAGTGGTTCGTAAAGCACCACAGGTGCAAGGTCTGGTGGTGATAACCGGCTAGACATCCTTTCTGCTCGGGATGTTGTTGCTGCCTTCCGGAACCGGGGGGCGGCGTGCGTACGCGCGTAGAAACTGCGATCCGCTGCGCGCACTGGCCGGAGCTTGGGCGCGAGCATGGGACGTTGCGGGGCCGACATCCACGCCGCACGACAGGAATGCGTGCGGCCGGCCGAACAGGGGAGCTGGCGATGAGACGATGGGCATTTGCAATTGGCGTGGCGGCGGTCGCGTTTGCGGCCGCGACTGCGGCGCGCGCGGATTTCGCGGTGATCAAGTTCAAGGATGGCTCGTGCCGGGCCTGGGTGGATAGCAAAGCTCCGACGCCGCCCGGCGCCAAGTTCCTCAAAACCGGGCTTTCGAGCTGGGGCGACGCCGTAAAGCACGGCGGTTGGGCGACCAAGCACCACTGGTGCAAGAAGTGGATTTAGTCCGGCGGTCGATCGCTCCCTTCCGGTTGGCGTGAAATATCCTTTCTGGCAAACGACTGCAGGCGTTTGCACTTTCATCTTGTTGGCGAAGAGTCGTTGGCGCGAGCGTCATGCTCGCAGCCTGTGCGGCGCTTGCGTCGATGAGGACCCGGTACTATCGAGGCGTCCGCGGCGGGGGCACACAGGAGAACCCGACCATGAAGCGATTGATTTACGCGGTTGGTGCGTTGACGCTGGCGTTCACCGCGACAACTCCGGCGCGCGCGGATTTTGCCGTGGTGAAATTCGAGGCGGGTTATTGCCGGATCTGGTGGGACAGCGCCGACAATCCATTCGGTGCCGGTTGGAGCAAGATCGCCATCGGTCTGCCTGACTATCGGGCGGCGTGGCTCGCGCTCGACACCGCAATCGCACAAGGCATTTGCCGCTAGACTAGGCGTGATCGGCAAACGCGGGTGCGCGCATTCCGAAAGGGTCAGGCGGCCACAAGAAGCCAGACCATGATTTTATCGGATCACGGTCTCGAGCAGCATGAAGCGAGCGCGAAAAGCTTCCGGACAATTTTAGCTACCGGATGACCGGTTCGCAAAGGCTACCGCTGCGACCACTCAGCGGTAGCCGTAAGTCTGATCCGAGAAAAAGCCTCCCCAGCGACCTTCGCGATTGGCGCCGTAGCGGCCGGCGTATCCGGCGCTCGGATAGTAGTAGTCATCGCCCGGCATATTCCATCCGTAATCGAAGAGTCGCGCGCGGCCGCTGCCGTTGAACTGATCCGCGTGGGCCGCGTAGCGCAGCACCGGATGCGGCTTCTTGGCGATCTTCTTTTGCGCCGGCGGACTTGCAGCCAGAGCCGCGGCCTCAGCGGCGGGCTTCGCGGGCGATGCCTCTTTCGCCGGCGCCTCGGCCAGCGCCGCGACGTTGGTCGGCGATTGCGGCGTCGTCACCGAAGGTGACTCGGTAGCGGCTGGTCCGCCGTCGGCCGGCGGCGGCGCTGCCTGCTGTTTCCCCGCCGTCGCTTCCGGAGCCGGCGAAGCTCTTGTCTGCATCGACTGCATCGGGGCCGGTTGCGGATTGCCCGCGGGCGACACCGCTTCGGCCGGCCGCGCCAGCGTGCGCGCCGCAATCGACGTCTCCGCGCCGGGGCGTTCGGTCAATGAGAGCACGACAACGGCGCCCGCCGTTGCGCCGACCGCCGCCGCGACCAGAACGATTCGCGCCGTGCGCATGAAATTCGGCGCGGGCGCAAGGTAACCCCATTCCGGGTGGAAATTACCGACAGGACGCATGGTGACCTCCGAGGCAAACTGACCGTTGCCCCACCCGCGTCCTTGCACCGCCGCCGCACGGGAAACGTTTCTATGCGAAGCCGGTTCCGACAGCCACAAGATATGATGCCGGCCGACGGGGCCTCGGTTGCGGCAATGAACAACCAGTAAACAACCGGCGAGCGCGCGACTGCCCGCAGGCGGCTGACGAGGCCCCACGGCTTGGACAAGGCCCCCGATGAGCCGAACTCATCGGGGACAATACTTAGTCGACCAGAGACACCGGACGCTCGCGCGCTGCCTCGCTCGCGATCTCTTCCGTACGCGCACTGGCCGGCATCTGCAGCACCGTCGCGCGCTGGCCCTCGCGCAAACGCGTGACCAGGACGATTTTACCGTCGGGAAACTCCAGCGCATCGTGGTGCACGCAAGGCTGGTCCACATTGACCTGCCGGAACCGCGCCACTCTCTGACCGACCTTACGGCTCGGAAGAATACCGAGTGCCGGCTCGCATTCGACATCGTGCTCGAAAGCAAGCTCGGTGCCCGGAAGCAGGCACACGGCGACGTTCGAGTTGTCGACGGCCGAGAAGCCGCCGGTTGGCGTGTTGATGAACTTGGTTGTGACCAGCTTGTCCCCGACCGTGGCGGGGCGGCTGGCGACATGATGCAGACTATAGTCGCACATAGAAGGTCTCCTCTTCGCTGTGAACAGCCAGGGTGGTTGTCCTTCCGCGCGCCGATCGAAACAGCCCATGGTGGCGATCTTTTGTCGACGACCGCCCTCATTCACACACATTATCGGGAGCCGGAGGTATCAGTCGCCGCTGGCGGTCAAAATCGACAGGTTGCGGGAGGGCTTGGCTGTGTGCAGGCGCGCGGCGCGCACATGGCGCCAACTTGCCGCAGCAGCCGCCTTCGGCCCTCAGGGAATTGCTGGCACGTTCCTTACAACGAAGCGCTGAACATCGGACCGGCCGATGACGACGTCGTCCGCTGACCGCCGATACGGTCACCGATCGAGGCAATCCAGGACGGGATGCCGCCGATCGCGGCGACCGCACGTTGCGTCGCATCGACGACGCGGTCCTTAAGCTCCATGGTCTTGCCCAGGAGCGAGTCCGTATCGCGGCTCGCGGGCTCTACGGTTTCGTCGTGCTCTGCCTGCACAATCATGATCGGCGGGCCGGCCGGCGGCGCCGCGCCCGGTACCGGGGCCGTGCGCGAAGCGACCCGTTTGGGTGCGCCCGCCGCGACGACGGCGCGTCGCGCGGGAGCTGCGGCAGCCGGCTTCGCTTCCGCAACCACGCGGGTCTCCCGATCCTCCTCGGCGCGCCGGGTCTTTTCAGCCGCCATCTGGGCCTTGAGGAATTCGACGATCGAGGCATGCTCGTCGCGTAACAGCTGCATCATCTCGACGGACGCCGGCGCGGCCTGCTCCGCAGCCGTCGTGCCCCAGAAAGCATTCCCCAGCTGGTAGTGGGTGAGCACGAGACCCCCGATCATGCTGGCCAATGCGGCCGGCAGGATGTCGAGGACGAGCTTGGCGAAGAACCGCATCAACAACGGCGTATCCTGCGACATAGCCCCGACTCCTCACCCGTCATTTTTCAAACGGCCGGTCGAATTTCAAACACGCCTTATAGGCAGCCGCTGGCCGAGACCAAGGAATTTTTGCGGCGGTGATGAGGAATTCCGGCGGGTGTGTCCGCTAAGCAGACTGCGCCAAGCCGCCGATCGCCCAACGGCTGATCAGTTCTACCAGGCGGTCGACCGCCGCCTCGTCGAGCGGAAGGTTCAGCGGCGCGGCGGCGAGCTGGTCGCGGTTGCGCACGAACACGCTGCACTGACCGATCAGCCAGACCGCCGCCGCCACGAGCGTGCGCTGGTCCGCCGCGGGCAGAAAACGGCGCACGAGGTTGACCGCCACGGTCATGAAGGGGGCCGCCTCCTCGCTCACGAGCTGGCGAAAGACTGCGGTGGGGCGAACCGCTTCCCAATTGAAGAGCTGAATGTGACGGCTCAGCTCGTCGCGGGCCGTCAGCGGCCGCAACTGGCCGCGCACGAAGTCACCAAGCGCGACCTCGCGTGGAACAGCCTCGGCCCGTTCCGCGCTCGCAAGCTGATGTTCGGTCAGCGCGCGCAGCGCCGCGCGCAGCACTTCGCGGTAGAGGCCGTCCTTGCCGGCGAAGTGATAATTGATGGCGGCCTGGTTCACCCGAGCTCGGGCCACGATGGCGCGCACGCTGGTGCCGTCATAACCGCGCTCGGCAAACAGCCGCCCGGCCGCCTTCATGATGCGTTCGCGGGTAATTTCCGATGGTCGCGTCATCGCCGGCGGTTTTCAAACTCTCGTTCGAATTCAAATAGACATTCGGCGCCGGCGAGGCAAATCCGGGTGCGCCCGCCTCCCCCGATTGCACCGCCGATCGCACAATGAAGTGGCCGCGCTCAGTCGATCATGCCGACGGCGTACAGGACCACGCCCGCGAGCAGCAGAAGGTGCTGCGGCAGCAAAACGGCCTTGAGGCGCAAGGCGCGCCGCCCGAGCAGCGAAAAACGGACCTCGACGTCGAAATTCGATTGGCCGGGCCGCCGCGCCTCTTGCACCAGAGGAACGAGCGCGAGCGTGGCGATCCCGAAAGCGACCGACAGGGTGAGACACGCCGTCGCGGCGAGGCGCAGCCCCTCACTGGAGAATTCTACGCCGGCAGCCACCCAGGCAAGCAGCGCGATCGTCGCCACCAGCAGGTAGCTGTTGCTGCTGCTGATGAATTCAAGCGCCTTGCTCTGCGCGTCGGTCGGCGAACCATTCATGCGAGGCGGCCCCTCGGTGAGGCTCGAAAAGGGCGTTCGGGTGCGCCGAGACGACATCGGCGTTCTCCGGGCGCGAGTCGAAGCATTATGACCGACACACGCATCGCCGCAATGACTCCGTTCGCGCAGCTGGCTATCGTCCGCGCATGCTCGGGCCGCATCGCATCGAAGGCTACGCCATCGTATCCGCCGACGGCATGATCGCCGATGCCCACGGCAAGATGCCGGCGACTATCCGCAACGCCGCCGATCAGAAATTTCTCCAGGAGCAACTGGACCGGGCTGCCGTCGTGGTCCACGGACGGCATTCGCACGAAGGCGGCTCGCGCGCCGCGGGCCGCAAGCGCCTGATCCTGACACGCCAGATCGAATCGATCGCGCCCGATCCATCGCATCCCCACTCGCGCTTATGGAATCCGGCGGGAGCCGATCTTGCGGCAGCGCTCGAGGCGCTGGAGCCTCAAGCCGGTCCGATCGCGATCATCGGCGGAACCGGCGTGTTCGGACTGTTTCTGCCATGCTACGACGCGTTTCATCTTTCGCGCGCGGCGGGCGCAAAAATCCCGGGCGGGTTGCCGGTGTTTCCCGATGTCGGGCCGAAGGCGACAGCCGAGGACGTGCTTGGCGCCGCGGGCCTAAAACCGGGGCCCCAGCGCGATCTCGATGCCGCCGCCGGCGTCACCGTGACGACGTGGGAGCGCTGACGCGATGATGTTCCGTCCGGCTCCGCGCGCGTCAACTCTGTTGCGTGAAGGCGCGCTCGACTACGAAATCGCGCGCGAGCAGGCCGCGGCGCTAGGCCGGATGGGCCGCGAGCTAGAGAAGGCGCTGGCCGCACTCGCCGAGCACGAGCGCACGCACGCCGGCATCGCGGCAGCACTGGGATCGCCTCGAAGCCGGGCGCGGGCCGCGCTGGTGCACAAGGCAAGCTATGCACTGTGGTGTTTCATCGTCCAGCGCGAGGCCTGCGGCCTGCGCGACGCCCGCCTGATCATCCGCGAGTATGGAGTGCCCGCCGAGGTGCGCAACCGGATCGGGGTCCTTCCTACGAAGTAGCAGGAGATGGATCGGCTTTTTCGCCGCCCGAGCCTCGTCGCAAGCCTTTGTTCACCGTTGCCGCGGCATTCTCACCGGCGTGTCAATGTATCGCGTCCACGGCATGATCCGACCCCTCCCCCTGATTGACGAGCTCGAAGCTGCGGTTGCTGCCGGCAGCAACGCGCGCCGCATCGAAATGCTCACCCGCATCACCGATCTGTTCGTCGGCAACGCGCCACGCTATTCCGAAGACCAGATCGGCGTGTTCGACGACGTCATGGTACGCCTCGTGTGCACCATCGAGGCGAAAGCGCGCGCCAAGCTGTCGCACCGGCTCGCCCCGATCGCCAACGCGCCGGCCAACCTGGTGCATTTGCTCGCCTTCGACGACGACATCGAAGTCGCCCGGCCGGTCCTGAGCCAGTCGGAGCGGCTCGACGAACGCGCGCTCCTCGCCAATGCCGGCAACAAGAGCCAACGGCACTTGCTGGCAATCTCGCAGCGCAAATCGCTGAGCGCGGCGGTGACCGACGTGCTGGTCGAGCGCGGCGACCGCGAGGTCGTCCATTCGGTGGTCAAAAATACCGGCGCCCGGTTTTCCGACGCGGGCTTTCGCATGCTGGTCAAGCGGTCCGCCGGCGACGACGACCTGGCGACCGAGGTCGGCATGCGCGTCGACATTCCGCGACCGCACTTCCTCATGCTTCTGGAGAAGGCTTCGAGCGCCGTGCGCGCGCGGCTGGCGGCCGAGAATCCGCAGGCCAGCAGGGCCATCGAGGGCGTCGTGGCCGAGGTGGTCGGCGGCATCCGTAACGAGGCACGCAAAGCCTCGCCCGATTTTGCCGCCGCGCAAGCCACCGTGGAGCGGCAGAACCGCATCCGGCGCATCGGCGAGGCCGAAATCTACCAATACGCCCGCGACCGCAAGTTCGAGGAGACGGCGATCGCGCTGTCGCTTCTGTGCGACACGCCGATTGACGTCGTGGAGCGCGCGCTGCTCGATCCGGGCGCCGAGATCGTGCTTATCCTCGCCAAGGTTGCCGGCCTGTCGTCGACGACGACCAAAGCCCTCCTGCTGCTGCGCTCCGCCGACCGCGGCATGTCGGCCAAAGACCTCGAGCAAGCGCTCTCGAGCTACAACCGACTGCAGCCCGATACGGCGCGGCGCGTGCTCGGCTTCTTCCGCACCAGGGTGAAAAAGTCGCCGGCCGTTGTCGTGCCTCAAGCGGTCGCGATGACGGGCTGATCGCGTGCTTAAAGACGCGCGCGGCTGCGATGATCTCCGCGCCAACGCGCCTCGGCGGCACGCCGCGTGGAGCTTTACAAATTTTTCGGCAGAATTCGCTTGACTCCGGGGTGTTTGTATTTAAGTGGGGACTTTGCCGCTGTTGATCGGTCCAAAATCGGACCGCATCGGGCGGCTTTCGCTTTCCGTGGCGCCGGTTCGCCGGCATCTCGGGTTCTCATCTCTGGTTGGGGAGGACGGCATGAGCCAGAACGCCCTCTTGCGATCGGGGAAGGGCTTGGGGATCCCAGGTACCGCCCGAAAGGAAGACAGGAAGACCAAGCTGAAGTTGGCGGCTCCGGCGCCAACGGATGATCGGCAAGACGACGACCGCCAGGACCACTTCGCGGTGCGCAACGGCGTGCGCTGCGCCGGCGTGCATCTGATTATCGATCTGCACGAAGGGCAGCGGCTCGACGATATCGAGCACATCGAGGCGACGCTGCGACGCTGCGTGCAGGCGGCGCGCGCGACGTTGCTGCACATCCACTTGCACCATTTCCAACCCAACGGAGTATCCGGCGTGGCGGTGCTGGCGGAGAGCCATATCTCCATCCATACCTGGCCGGAGGCGGGCTATGCGGCGCTCGACGTGTTCATGTGCGGCTCGGCGAATCCCGACGCCTGCATCCCGGTCTTGCGCGAGGCCTTCGGCACCAAGCGCGTCGGGGTGAGCGAAATCCTGCGTGGCCAGGGCGCCTGAGCCGGCGGTCGATTGACGCGGCAGAGCGGCCGGGCGCGATCCCGGCCGCTTCTTCTTTGTCGGGGCGGGAGGGATCATGGCGGAGAAGCGCTGGATTGCCGAGACCTTGTTCGACGACCTCGGCTTCCGCATGAGCTATCGGGTCGACAACGTGCTCTATGAGCTGCAGACCGAACACCAGCACCTCGTGCTGTTCGAACATGCCTTCTTCGGCAAGATGCTCATGCTCGACGGCGCCACGCAGATCACCAAGCGCGACGAGTTCATCTATCAGGAGATGATGTCGCACGTGCCGCTGTTCGCGCACGGCAACGCGCGCGAGGTGCTCATCATCGGCGGCGGCGATTGCGGTATCGCCGAGGAGGTGCTGAAGCACCGAAGCGTCAAGCGCCTGACCCAGGTGGAGATCGATCCGGCCGTCATCGAATTCTCCAAGGAACATTTTCCGGAGTTCACCAAGCCGGTGTTCGCCGACAAGCGCTTCGAGAGCGTGATCGACGACGGCATGAAATACGTGGCGAGGACCGAGCGGCGCTTCGACGTGATCATCGTCGATTCCACCGACCCGCAGGGGCCGGGAAAAGTCCTGTTCAGCCGGAAGTTTTACGCCGCCTGCAAACGCTGCATGAACAAAGGTGGCGTCATGGTCACGCAGAACGGCGTGCCGATCCTGCAGCCGCGAGAACTCGTTTCAAGCGTCGGAAAATTCCGGCAACTGTTCGCCGACGGCGGCTGCTATATCGCCGCCATCCCGACCTATGTGGGCGGCCATATGGCCATGGGCTGGGCGACCGACGACCGGCGCCTGCGTCGCGCGCCGGCCGAGGCGATTGCGAGCCGCTACCGCAAGGCCGGCAGCTTCTCAACGCGCTACTGGACGCCGCAGGTGCATGCCGCCGCCTTCGCGCTGCCGCGTTTCATCGCCGAGCTGGCCGACAAGCCAAAGCCGCGTCGTTGAAGCACGCGTGGTGCGGCCAGAAATCGGCGCCCCGGATCCGCGGGCACCGGCCCGCTTGCTGGCCATCATCATCTTGTTGTGAAGTTCAATGCCTTGGTGGGCAGACGCTGCATATTCCACGCTCGGCAAAAATATTCTAGAAGGCACCTCATCCAAAGGCCACGCAACGCACAGTAGGGAGGATATTGCCAATGAAGCTCTACATGCATCCGGTGTCGATGACGAGCCGGCCGGTGCGGCTGTTCATTGCCGAGAGCAAGATTCCGGTCGATGAGGTGACGGTCGACCTGTTCACGGGCGAACACACGAAGCCGCCCTACTCGGAACTCAATCCGAGCTGTCTCGTCCCCATGATCGAGGACGGCGACCTGCGCCTGACCGAGAGCTCCGCGATCCTCAAATATCTCGCCGACAAGATCGGCTCGCCGGCCTATCCGAAGGACCTGAAGACGCGCGCCAAGGTCAACGAGGTGATGGACTGGATCAACACCAACTTCTATCGCGATTGGGCCTACAATCTCTGCTATCCGCAGCTGTTCCCAAACGTGAAGCACCGCAGCGACGAGGCGCAGTCGGCCGCCATCGAACGCGGCCAGCAGAACTCGAAAAGGTGGCTGAAAGTGCTCAACGACCACTTCATCGGCCCGAAAAACCAATATCTCTGCGGCAATCAGATCACCATAGCCGATTATTTCGGCGCGGCCCTGGTCAGTCTCGGCGAAGCCATACGCGTCAACCTGGCCCCCTATCCCAATATCCAGCGCTGGCTCAATAACATGAAGAAGCTGCCGAGCTGGAACAAGGTGAACGAGGTGTTCTACGGATACGTCGAGTCGCTCAAGCAGCAGCAGTTCCAAGCGATCTGAGGAAACAGCGAACGGGATCGACGGACCGACGACGTAACGGGCATCTTCCCCCTGTCGCGCGGTCCGTCTTCCAGTGAGCCATGAGAATAAGCCGCGACCGCATCCTGACGAGTCACGCCGGCAGCCTGCCGCGTCCGGATGATTTGATCGAGGCGAACCGCGCCCGTGAGGCCGGCGAAACGACCGACCAGCGGCGTTTCCAGGAAATCCTCGGATCGGCCGCGCGCGATGTCGTGCGCCGGCAGAAGGAGATCGGCGTCGATGTGCCGGGTGACGGCGAGTACGGCAAATCCATGGGCCACAAGGTCAATTATCGGGCGTGGTGGAGCTATTGCTTCAACCGTCTCGGCGGCCTCGATCTCGCCGGCCCCGGCCTTTACGAAGGTCCACCGAAGCGCGGCCGTCCCGGCGAGGTGGTGCTCACCAGTTTCGCCGACCGCCGCGATCGAACCAGGTTCTTGCAAGTCTACAAGGACGAGGTAACGACCGGGCCGCCGATGGCCCATTGGCCGGTATGCACCGGACCGATCGTCTACAAGGGCCAGGAGGCGATCAAAGCCGACATCGCCCATTTCAAGGCCGCGCTCGAGGCGAGCGGGGTCGAGGAGGGTTTCATGACGTCGGTCGCGCCCGCCAGCGGCGCGCGGTTCAAGAACGTGTACTACAAGACCGACGAGGAGTTCATGTTCGCCGTCGGCGAGGCGATGCGCGAAGAATACAAAGCAATCGTCGATGCCGGATTGATTCTGCAGCTCGACGATCCGGCCATTGCCGAGAATTGGGACATGATCAATCCGGAGCCTTCGGTTGAGGATTACCGGAAGTTCACCATGGTGAGGATCGAGGCTCTCAACCACGCCATCAGAGGCTTGCCCGAAGACCGCATACGCTTTCACCTGTGTTGGGGCAGCTGGCATGGTCCCCACACCACCGATATCCCGATGCGCGACCTCGTCGAGGTGATGCTGGCGGTCAAATGC
>Ga0187782_10003679_pt1 | contig 11439 bp, 7 predicted proteins | sample 0715_SJ02_MP15_2_FD_132454 | JGI IMG/M metagenome (GOLD analysis project Ga0187782, IMG submission 132454) | Tropical peat soil microbial communities from peatlands in Department of Meta, Colombia - 0715_SJ02_MP15_20_MG | ecosystem: Environmental > Terrestrial > Soil > Wetlands > Peat | place...
CCGGTGTTTGTCGTTTCAAACGACAAAGACATGCTGCAGCTGGTGAACGAAAAGATCTGCGTGCTGAATCCGCCCAAAGACAATTTGATTTGCGATGCGGCCAAGGTTCTCGAAATTCTGGGCGTGCCTCCCGAGCAGGTAGTCGATGTGATGGCGCTGCGCGGTGATTCGATCGACAATATCCCGGGAGCGCCCGGAATCGGTGACAAAGGGTCGGTCGATATCATTCGACGCTTTGGCAGCGTGGAGCAGGCGCTCGATCGGGCCGGGGAAGTTGAGAAGAAGACGTACCGCGAGTCGCTGCAGAATAATCGCGACAACATCCTGCTGAGCAAGCAGCTGGTGACGATTGACACCAATGTGGGCGTCGAGCTCGATGTGACCGCGATGAAGGCCGGTGAGCCGGATGTTGAGGCTCTTCGCAACCTGTTTGCCGAACTCGAATTCAGCTCTCTACTGAAAGAGCTATTGCCCGTTGTGGAAGTCAAAGAAGGCGATTACAGGGAGATCAAGTTCGAAGCGGAGTTTGCAGTGTACGTGCAGGATGTTAGCGCAGGCGGAACATTGGCGGTTGCAATTGCGACCGAAGAAGCCCAGAGCCTGAACGCGGATGACGAAGAAGAAGAGCCGGAACTCCCGCAGACTGAGTTGCTGGATCTGCGGCCGGCGGATGAAGAGGATGGAAGTTCAGGCCAGTTCAAATTATTGGCTGTTTCCAAAACATCGGGAGAGGGTGCAATTGTCTCGTTCAGCGACCCGACGCTCGCTATGCGCGTGAAGAAGGTGCTTGAAGATCCGGCTCTGGCGAAGAGCATTCATGACTCGAAGGCCGCGCTTCATTATTTCTCTGGGCTCGGTATTGCGCTCGCCGGTGTGAAGCACGATCCGATGCTGTATTCGTATCTGATCAATCCGACGTATTCGTCGCATTCAGTCGGCGAAGTTGCGCTGCGCGCTCTGAATTTGAAGCTCAGTGGCAACTTGGCAGAAGCCGCCGATATAGCGGGGAGGCTTGCATCCGTACTGCGCCAGCAGGTAGATGAAGAGGGACTGACGCAGGTCTACGACGAGATCGACGCTCCGCTTGTGCCGGTGCTCGTGCGCATGGAAGATGCTGGAGTGAAAATCGACACCGCGGTGCTGAGCGAGATGTCGGTGAAACTCGAACGCGAGGCCGATGCGAAGGCCCGCGACATCTACGATCGCTGCAGCATGCAGTTCAATATCAATTCTCCGAAGCAGCTTGGCGATGTGCTTTTCAATAAGCTTGGCCTTCCCATGCCCGTGAAGTATGGGAAGGGGAAGAAGATATCCACTGCGGTCGATGTGCTTGAGGGGCTTGCCGAGGAACACGAGGCGCCTCGGCTGGTGCTCGAATACCGTCAGCTGACGAAGCTGAGGTCAACGTATGTGGATGCGCTACCCGCATTAATTCGGAGCGGCAGTGGTCGCGTGCACACAACGTTTGGGCAGACGGGAACCGCTACAGGCAGGCTGTCATCGGCGAATCCGAATCTGCAGAATATTCCGATTCGCACGGAACTGGGACGGGAGATTCGCGCGGCGTTCATCGCCGAACCAGGACATTTGTTGCTAGCAGCAGATTATTCGCAAATTGAACTCCGGTTACTCGCGCATTTCTCGAAAGACAAGCTGCTGGTTGAGGCATTCCGGCGCGGCGATGACATTCACACGCTCACGGCGTCTCAGGTGTTTGACGTCCCGCCCTTGATGGTGACGGCCGATCATCGCCGGCAGGCGAAAGTCGTGAACTTCGGGATTGTGTACGGCTTGTCGCCATTTGGATTGTCGCAGCAATTAGGCATCGAACCAGCCGAGGCTCGGAAATTCATCGATGCCTATTTCGAAAAATATGCAGGGGTACGAGCGTTTATCGACGCGACGCTCGATGCGGCCAGGCGCGAGCAAAAAGTAAGAACGCTGTTCGGCCGAGTGCGGCCGATTCCGGATATCAACAGCAAGAATGTTAATCTGCGCGGATTCGCCGAGCGAACGGCTGTGAACACGCCATTGCAGGGGACTGCGGCCGACTTAATCAAGCTGGCGATGATCCGGATCGACGAGGAGATCAGGAAACGAGGAATGAAATCGCGCATGACGCTCCAGGTCCACGATGAATTGGTCTTCGAGGTGCCTGAGAACGAGATCGAGCCGATGAGGACCCTCGTGCGCGAGCACATGGAAGGCGCACATCAACTGGAAGTTCCGCTGCGCGTCGATTTGGGTGTGGGGCCGAACTGGCGCGATCTCGATTGACGAGGCAGATGCGGTTTGTGAACGGCGCAGATCGCGAGGCATGTACTAACGAGTATCGAATCACACGTGCAAACCTAGATTCCGCGTAAACTGATTCTCCACTCCGCTATACTTCCACCAACGATTTCTTAATTTAGCGCGCACTTCGTCGGTTCCAGCCGCACGGATGATGTTGTGTCTACTGCGGAGGAGATGAAATGAGTGCAGCAGCTGCAATGGCGCTTCAGCCGTCAGAAAACCGCAAGTCTGCGCGGCGACCTATCAGAGTGGCCCTCGACGTCATCGTTTTACGATCTGGAGTTCCGGAAAATTTGCCTGGACGCTGCCTCGATTTGAGCGAGGGCGGCGTTGGCGCGATGGTGGCTGGAGAACTGTCGGCAGGACAGCAGGTCGCTCTTGAGCTTCGGTTGCCTGATGTAGCTTTTCCTTTACGAGCGCGGGCACTGGTGCGTTATCAAGGCAAGTTGCGCTGCGGATTTGAGTTTGTTGGGTTGCCCCGAGAACAGCAGGAAATGATCTATTTCTGGGCGCATCGCCTTTCGCCGCGGCCGGTGCGGAGTGTGAGAAGTGAAGACACCAGTATGCTCGCAACCATAAGTGACTCGGGAATGGTCTCGCGTCCGGGTTTTGTCTCGCGGTTCCGTGGACTCTTTTTGGTGGCTGGTGTGCTGCTGTTGCTCGGTGTGGCTGCAGCCGGATATTGGCGCTGGCAGCACTCTTGGCACGAATTGGAGACCGATGTTTACGCGGCGCAAGAGATGCCATTGCGAGTGCCAGCTGAAACGATGGAGAAACGAATCATCTCGAAGGCGGAGCCGGTTTACCCGGAGCAGGCGCGCCAGGCGGGCACGCAGGGCTTAGCCGTGCTGGACACAATCATCGGAGAAGATGGTTCGGTTGAGCAGGTGCATGCGATTTCAGGGGACACGTTGCTGGTGAAAGCGGCAGCAGATGCGGTGCGGCAGTGGAAGTTTGAACCGTATCAATTTTCCGGACGTCCCGCTCGCGTCGAAACGACGATTGCGGTTGAGTTCGAGCTGAACTAAGTAGTTTGCGTTTTGAGTTGCTGCTCTTCGTGCCTCGGAGAGCATTTCTTTTGCTGGTGTGAAGTGACTGCCTCAGCGGCTAAAGCCGCCCACCTTCTGCTCTCGAATCGCAGCGCTGAAGCGCTTGCGCCACCCAAAGTCAGGTCACACTGAAGGCGAGCCCGGCGCTAATCGAATTTTTCGGCTTTCGCGAAGGCGTCTCCTTGCTGATCTTTCGGAGAGACGATCGGTTCTCCATCAAGCTTCCAGTCGATGCGCAGGGCGGGATCGTTCCACGCGATCGTGCGCTCATGTTCTGGCGCGTACAATTCGGTGGTCTTGTACAGCACGTGAGTATTGGCGGCCGTGACTCGAAAACCATGCGCGAATCCGCGCGGGATCCATAAGATCAATTTGTTCTCACCAGAGAGTTTGAAAGATTCCCACTGGCCGAATGCGGAAGAACTGCGGCGAAGATCAAGAGCGACATCGAGTATCTCGCCGGTGACGACGCGAATCAATTTCCCCTGAGCTTGCTTGATCTGATAGTGCAAACCGCGGATAACATCTTTGCCAGAGAAAGAGTGGTTATCTTGGACGAAAGTCTCGTTGATGCCGAGTTCGGCGAAGGTGCGCTGGTTGTAGCTCTCAAGGAAAAAGCCACGCTCGTCGCCGAAGACGCGCGGTTCCAGCAAGAGAACTCCGGGAAGGCTGGTAGCGGTTTTTTTCAAGCTTGCCTCGAGAACAGTTCCTATTCTTTACCTTTACTTTTCGAGGTAGTAATCGACAGAAGTAACGACGCGGACCGTTTTCATCACGCTATTGTCGGATCCATAGCCGGGCTGGTCATTCCCGCCCCCAGCCTGATCGGCTGGCAAAATCGAGAAGACACCTTGATTCGCCTGCCGGATCGCACCAACCTTGCTGCCGGAATCGGCGGCGAACCGATCGGCAGCCGCGCGTGCATTGCGAGTTGCTTCTGTGATCATGTCAGGCTTAATGGAATTGAGCCCAGTGAATTTGTAGGTCAAGCCCTCTCCGGTGTTGCCACCCAACACGACTCCCTTTTGCAGTAATTCGATGGTCTTTTGCGCGGCGGCGGCCACCTGGTCGACGCGAGAGGTGCGCACGGTAATCTGCTGCTCGACAATGTAGCGGTTCGGTGCGCGATTTCCGCCTCCATATTCTTGCGCCTGCGTGTCGACGACGCGAATCACGCCCAGATCGATCTCGGAGGTCCCGATTCCCTGGTCAGCCAGAAATTGCAGAACTGTTTTCTTGTCGGCGTCGGCCTTGGCGTAGAGCGCAGCAAGGTCGTTCCCGGCTTCTTTATACGCAAGAGGCCAGATTGCGAGGTCGGATTTAACTTTGCGCTCGACGAGCCCCTTGACCGAGACGTAGCGGTCGCTGAGGCGTGTGGCCTTGATTTCGGCTCCTAATATCCAGCCGCCGAGAATGAGGCCGAGGGCAAGCAGAAAGCCCAGGATCGATGTGGCACGAAGATTTTGGTCGGAGTTCATGGAGTGTCAGGAGGCATCACTTGGTGGAACAGTATATCGCTGGTTCGATCAACCGGAAGCCGCGAGCTGAAGCCACCTGCTGGGTCTCAAAAGACGCGGTCTTTCAGCAACTGCAGTAAATAGGCGCCATAGGTGCTGTTTTTCATGGGCTGGGCCAACGCTTCGAGTTCGTCAGCACTGATGTATCCGGAGCGGAAGGCGATTTCCTCGGGGCAGGCGATCATCAATCCCTGGCGTTTTTCGATCGTTTGGATAAACAACGCCGCTTCCATCAAGGCTTCGTGTGTGCCGGTGTCAAGCCATGCCATGCCGCGTCCCATTACGCAGACATTGAGTTGACCTCGTTCGAGATAGGCGCGGTTGACGTCGGTGATTTCTAGCTCGCCACGGCGCGAGGGCCGCAAATTCTTTGCGATCTCGACGACCTGCTGATCGTAGAAATAAAGACCTGTCACCGCATAGCGGGACTTCGGCTGCTTCGGCTTCTCCTCGATGCTGAGCGCTTTGCCTTGGGCATCGAATTCGACAACTCCGTAGCGCTCGGGATCGTGAACGGGGTAGGCGAAGACCCGGGCGCCTCTGTCCTGCTGGCCAGCATTGCGCAAATCTTTTACCAGGTCGTGCCCGTAAAAAATGTTGTCGCCGAGAACCAGCGCGCAACAGCTCGAGCCAATGAACTTCTCTCCGATTAGGAATGCTTGTGCGATCCCTTCAGGCTTAGGCTGCGCCACGTATGCAAGATGAACGCCGAAGCGCGTGCCATCGCCGAGCAGTTGCTGGAAGCGGGGCAGGTCGTCGGGCGTGGAGATGAGCAGAATGTCGCGAATCCCCGCCAGCATAAGTGTAGAAAGCGGATAGTAGACCATCGGCTTGTCATAAACAGGCAGCAAGCTCTTGGCAGTGCAATGAGTGACGGGATACAGGCGAGTGCCGGAGCCTCCGGCGAGAATGATGCCTTTGTATATTTGCTTTTCGGTCGTGGTCATCTCTTGTCGTTAGTGATCGTTGTTAGTGGTCGGTGGCGTAGTGCTTGGCCATCCATTGCCGATAGCTGCCGCTGGTCACATTGCGCACCCAGTCTTCGTGTTCCAGATACCAGTGGATTGTCTTGCGAATGCCGCTCTCGAACGATTCCTGAGGATGCCAGTTCAATTCGCGCTCGATTTTACGCGTGTCCATGGCATAGCGACGATCGTGACCGGGTCGATCTTTGACAAAGGTGATGAGCTTGTTGTGCGGAACGGCGGGATCGTTGGGCCGGAGTTCGTCGAGCAACTGGCAGATGGCTCCGACAATTTCGAGATTGTTCTTCTCGCTGCGGCCACCGACGTTGTAGGTTTCGCCGACACGGCCGCGGGCAAGCACGGTGCGAATGGCGCGGCAGTGATCCTCAACGTACAGCCAGTCGCGAACATTTTGACCGTCGCCGTATACGGGCAGAGGCTTGCCCTGGCACGCATTCAGAATCATCAGTGGAATCAGCTTTTCGGGGAACTGATGCGGCCCGTAATTATTCGAGCAGTTGGTAGTGAGAACCGGCAGCCCATAAGTATGGTGGTAGGCACGGACCAGATGATCGGAAGCGGCCTTGGATGCTGAATACGGGCTGTTGGGCGCGTATGGCGTGGTTTCGCTGAAGGCAGGGTCGTTGGGGCCGAGCGAGCCATAGACTTCATCGGTCGATACGTGCAGAAACCGAAACGCGGAGCGATCGGGTTCAGAGAGGGCCGACCAATAAGCGCGGGCTTCTTCGAGCAAACTGAATGTGCCATTTACGTTGGTGCGGATAAAATCGTCGGGGCCGTGAATGGAGCGGTCGACGTGGCTTTCGGCCGCAAAGTGCACGATGGCCCGAGGTTTTTCGCGGGCGAGCAGAGTGTTTAAGAAATCGCGGTCGACGATATCGGCCTGCTCAAAGCGGTAACGCTGGTTTGTCTGAATTGATTGCAGATTATTGAGATTCCCTGCATAGGTGAGCTTGTCGAGATTGAGAACCTGGCCGGACTCGGAGGCGATCCATTGGAGAATGAAGTTCGAGCCAATGAAGCCCGCACCGCCTGTGACAAGAATTAGATTTTCCATGCAGAGCTGCCAGCATCCTTTGACGGAGCGGTGCTCTGATTCTAATCAAAGCGAGGGCAATGTGGCGCGGCACGATGGTGTTGGGGCCGGAAGGAACCCTCTACTAACGTGCGAAATTATTCAATTCAATCCCCTGCAGAGACTGCCGCCGGGCGGGCAGTAGCCCTATCTGGCGCTGCGCTTCCTTCCACCGACCAGCCGAGAACTTTGTGGTAGACGTTTTCGATCGAAAGCGCAATTTCCGGCCACAAGTAATGTTTTTGAACACGGTCACGCTCGCGGATTCCAGCCTGACGACGAAGTTCGGGATTGCAAATAAGCACGTCGAGCATCCGCTCAAGATCTTTGGGGTCGCCCGTGCGAAAGGTGAATCCGGCGCCATCGACGACTTCGCGATTCTCCGGGATATCGCTGGTGAGCACGCATACTCCCGCAGCCATGGCGTCGAGAAGAGCCAGTGAGAGACCTTCCATGGTAGAGGGGAGCACGAACAAAGCGGCGCTTGCAAGCAGCTGTTCGAGATCATTCCCTGAAACCCAGGGTAAAAAGCGAATCCGCTCACAGGCGTGGGCACGCAGACTTTTGACATAGGAATCGGTGTGGCTTGAGCCTCCGGCGAAAACCAATTTCATTTCGGTTCGAACCCTCTCGAACGCCTCAATGAGCAAGTGGCAATTTTTTTCGGGCGAAAGCCTGCCGAGGAAAAGGACATAGTGATCGGGAAGAAGATCGTGCTCGCACAAATAACGCGTGGAGGCGCGCTGGATCGGCTTGGCTCCGTTGGGAACATAAATGGTCTCGCGCCAATAACACTCGCGATAGTACTTTTGCAGCGTTTGTGAGACGACCATGGTGGCATTCGGGAAGGTGACCGCGGCGCGTTCTCCTAAGCGCAAAACGTTGGAAGCGATGGCTCCCCATTTGGCGCGCTGCCAATCGAGCCCTTGGACGGTAACGACTGTTTTTTTGCCAACCAATCGGGGGAGGAAAGAAAAAAGCGCAGGTCCGAGGCAGTGGTAATGGATCACATCATTCTCCGATGCCATGACGCGCAGCGTGCTGAGAAAAGTGTGCACGAGCGTTTCCAGATGCTTGGTTCGGATGGTCGGCAATCGGCGAACCCGCATGCCGTTGTGTGTATTGATAGGAGGCGTGAAGTAGTCGCGGCAGTAAACGGTAACCTGATGGCCAAGTCGGGCGAGTTCGAGGCCGACCTGCTCGTAATAGGATTCGATTCCGCTGTACTTTGAGACCAAGCCGCGTCCTCCTATGAAGGCGACGCGAACGCTATTTGAGGGCCGCGGCTGCCATGATGGAGTCGGAAAGGAAAGGATCTTGCGCTCGGAAATAAGCCGTGAATAAAAGGCGAGTAGTTTTTCGAGGTGCTGTTCGGGGCTGTGATTGGATTCCACACGGGCGCGCGCGCTGGCTCCCATTTTTTCGATCAGGTCAGGGCGATCAAAGAGGAATCCGATGGAATGTGCGAATTGGTCGCGATCGCCAGGGCGATAGAGAAGGCCAGTTACGCCATGTTCGACGAACTCGCGTCGTGAACCTAGGTCGGAGGCGATGACAGGCCGCGCAAATGCGTAGGATTCAAGAATTGACTTACCGAGTGTTTCGTAGGCATGGGAGGGAAACAGTGTGAAAGTTGAACGAGCGATGAGCTTGTTCATTCCTTTGCGGTCGACGTTGCCGGTGAAGCGGACACGAGCAAGGTGAAGCTCGCGGGTGAGAGCCTCAAGCCGCTCGCGCTCGGGGCCGTCGCCAGCGATGATGACCGGGATGTGCGGTACGCGGACGAGCGCGCGGAGCAGTTCGTCGACTCCCTTTTCAGAAGAAAGGCGTCCGAAATAGAGCAGGTATCCTTCATCGGGTCCGAGTTCATTGGGCGCGGGCAGGGTTTGAAAATGAGGAAGAACACCGATGCGATCGGCAGGAAATCCGCTGGCGATCAATTCGCCTCGAACAAACTCGCTCGGAGCTAAGAAGAGGTCGACACACCGTTGATAGGTATGCAACCACTTGTGCAAGTAGGCTTCAGCGGCCAGAACCACCGCGCTGGAGCGACCGCCGGAATAACAGTTCTCAGTAACAACGTGATAGAAGGCTCCCTGGGTACACGCGCGGCACGCTTCTCCATTGGCGACCAAATTGTAGGAGGGGCAAACGATCTTGAAATCGTTCAGGTGATAGAGCACGGGGACGCCGCGGCGCTTGAATTCCCAGAGAATCGATGGGGACAGATGGTGATAAATACTGCGAACGTGCGCTATATCAGGAGAGAAATTGGCAATGCAGTCGCCTAAGCTGTGGCGTGCCGATCGCGAGTAGAGCGCGTGGGCCGCCAGACGCGCTTTTTTAAGAAGACTTGCCTGCGGATCTTTGAAATTGATGTTGGGCATACGATAAGCGCGGCCGGTGAAGGCGGACTTAGAGCCGTGATCCATCGTGAAAAGCGCGGTTTCGTGACCGCGAAGATTGATCTGTTCAATTAGCTCGAATAGATAGGACTCGGTTCCGCTAAACCGATAGTCGTACTTGTTGCAATACAGGATGCGCATAATCTCCGCCAAAATTTGAAATCCGGGATAGAAATTGATCGGCAAAAGCGCGCAGGTTTCGCTGACGGTTGAATGACGCGGCTACTTTCGCGCCCGCCGCGCGCCCGACTCCAGCTAAAGAAGGTTGATTGGCGTAAATCCAGTTGACTGCGTCGACGAAGTCGCTCCGAGAGCCAGGCTGATAAAGAAAACCGGTGCGGTGGTCGTCGACGAGTTCGGGGATGCCGGTGATGGCAGGCGCGAGGACGAGCTTTTCGTGAGACATAGCCTCCATGAGTGAGACCGGGATGCCCTCGCTCTTGCTGGTCATCACAACGAGATCGGCGTGCCGGTAATAGGAGGCGAGGTTATTGCGTGGCACGTGGCCAATGAGTTGGATTCGCTGTTCTAGGCCAAGCTTTGAGATATGACTTTCAAGTGCTTGACGGGTTGGGCCTTCGCCCACGATCCAGCAAACAAAGTCGAGCCCTCGCGCTTGAAGATCTGAACAGGCCTCGATCAGGAAACGATAATTCTTGACCGCATGCAGGCGTCCCACCGCAAGCAGACAGAAGCGCCGGCTGACCGTAGTTGTCGATGGGAGGGCAGGCCGGGAAAGAACACGGTCAACGCCGAGACGTTGAACCATAATTTTTTCGGGCGGCGTGCCGGGATAGTTTTCGAGAATGTAGCGCCGGTTGAAGTCAGAGATGGTGACGCAGAAATCGCAAGCGCGAAGCTTGGCCTCGAGCAGGTCGGCGCGGCGCAGCAGATCCGACCCATGGAGCGTGAAGCTGAATCCGATGCCGAGCAGGCGCGCAGCGACCAACGCCATCCATGAGGCGAAGTATCCGTGATGAGCGTGGATGTGAGTGACTCCGTAAGAGGCCAATTCTTCTGCCAAAGCCGCTCCCATGAGCGTGTGGCCAAGGGCGCGCAAGCGCAGGCCGGGAGATGCTCGCCGATTCAGCACCAGCGGCTGGATGAGTTGCCACAAGATGTGGCGATCCGAAGCTAGGCGAATGGCCGCCTTTACCAGTTCTTCATCGCCGAGTGGTTGGAAGTACTGAGTTTCTTTCCAAAAAGCGCGCTCGATCAGGCTGAGTCCATCGGGAGCCACGCGCTTGCCGCTGCAACAGATAACCTCAACTCCGCGGCGTCGAAGTTCTGTGATCTCATCCATGACATAAGGCTCGAGCGGCGAAGGGAACTGATTGGCGATGTAGGCGACTGTGGTCATGTTGCAGACTCTTTCGGCGCGCAGAGCATGCCCGCCAGCGTGAACAGAAATCCGATTACGAATTGGTAAGCCATATCGACGAAGAGTGCGTTCAGGAGATACACGCCGAGCAGTACGGGCCATACTTTGCGAAGCGTCGCGATGGGACCGCGTTCGTTAGTAGGACCTCGCCACGACAGACGAAGGAGATTTAGAAAGAGGATCGTGTACAAGACGAGTCCCGGCAGGCCGAACTCGACGAGCAATGCGAGGTAGGTGTTATGGACGTAATAAATGTGAAGGTGGTAGCCATCCATGCGACGTGCCAGCTCCTGATACATCCCGCCGACGGGCCAGCCAGTGAACGGATGTTCCTGGAACATGGCCCAGGCGGCGCTGTAAACAGCCATGCGGGCCTGAACGGGACCTCGTTCTTCGGTGCGGTCCCAGAACGCGTTCCGGAGGGAATGGTCGCTGAAGCCAAGGGCTAGCCCGCAAAGCAGACTGATTACAACAAGCACAATGCAGATTGCTTGTAATCGGCGTCGCGCCAGAAGGAAGCCAATCGCGAAGGTCGAAAGAGCAAACGATATCCAGACTGCGCGCGTCATGGTCGCCAGGATGGCCAGCGGCAGCGCCGCCCAGATAATCCAGACGAAGCGACGATGCCCAGTAGGGAGAACCAACGCGACGATTCCGAGCAGGTTCAACGAAACGCCGTTAGCTACGGCCTGCAAGAACGGCCCGCGGGCGCGATCGGGGTGAAAGCCGAG
>Ga0187782_10003680_pt1 | contig 11437 bp, 14 predicted proteins | sample 0715_SJ02_MP15_2_FD_132454 | JGI IMG/M metagenome (GOLD analysis project Ga0187782, IMG submission 132454) | Tropical peat soil microbial communities from peatlands in Department of Meta, Colombia - 0715_SJ02_MP15_20_MG | ecosystem: Environmental > Terrestrial > Soil > Wetlands > Peat | place...
GAAGCCCGATCGGAGGCGGAAGCAGCCCTGCGGATCGACCCCAGTTATCCGGCGGCGCTTGCTGTCCTGCAAAATATACAGATCAAGTGATCGCGCAGGCCGCCCGACACAAAGCAGGACTCGTGGTCGGGAATCGCAATCGACCCGGAAGCCGGCTGCGCCGCAGCCTCCGCCAGCCAGTAGCCACCGCGACTGGAACCGAGATTGGCCGCGAGTGTCGCACGCTTTGTCCAGGTCCGCGAACGGTCCATGCCGAGAGGGGAGCGCCGGCCAACGACAAATCGTATGAGATAATTTCTGTTTCGCCCGAGGAACTTATGTCCGAGCGCACGGTGTTTTGCGTTAAGTTGCAGAAACAGTTGCCTGGTCTCGATGAAGCGCCTTTCGACACCGAACTGGGAACGAGAATCTACGAGAACGTTTCCCAGCAAGCCTGGAACCAATGGATGGAGTTCTGCAAGATGCTTCTGAACGAATACCGGCTGAATCCAGCTCGCCCTGAGGACCAGGAGGCTATCGTCCGGCAAATGGAACAGTACTTCTTTGGCGAAGGAGTGCGACCGCCGGAGCAGTATGTCCCACCTAAATCAACTTGACCTTCCGACTGGCTGGGAGACCGTACTCAAACGTTCTTCTCGCGAGCCTTATGCGGGCTGCACCCAACCACTAGGCTCGGTCCAGATGTTTCTCATGCTGTGTTGGCTCAGCGTGAAATGCAAAATGGGCGTTCTCCGCTAGGGGAGATTGTAAAATTCCTCACGGCTCCAAGAATAGAGCATTTACCTGAGTTTCATTGTCGCTTGCTCCGTTGCCCGTCCTGCCATAAATCACAACCATGCAATCCCCGGAGTTCACCGTCACCGGATCCCGAAACACTCTCTCGACCTGTTTCTGAAGTGCTGCCTTACCCGTCCCGTCCCGCGGAATTTTATATTCCAGGGGCACACTTTCGAGGTGGAGGGCGTTCGCAGGAAGCCAACTGTATAGCGTCGATAACAACACCGGATTCGGGAACCCTTGGCTGTTGAGATTCTCACCAAACTTTCCGCATCCTCCGGGAAGCAAGTAAAAGTCGTTGAGCGCGCCCCATGCTCTGCCGGTCGGAAGCGGCCCGAAATTCTGTGTTCCGTCAAAAGTACTGTCGCTGATGTTCCCAAACAGCTCCGCCAAACGCCCGGGCGGCAGCGTAATCGGAACACCAAATCCCATCTCATCGTCCGTCGTCGCATTCTGACAGCCCCAATCTTGACCAAAACAGTACTCGCCGGATAAACCGACTACTCCGTTTTCGTTTGGAATCGATGGCTCGTATAACAGGTCCAGATCGGCCGACATCGTAACCTTGCCTTCCACCGCTGGCCCTCCACCAAAAACAAGACCCACACATCCCGTCATTGGCAAGGGGCGCGGGAAATGAAGGTCCACCTGAAATTCGGAGGCCGACTGCGAAGGATTCTTCAGAATATCGCTCCAGAAAAAATTTGCTCCTCTCAAACTCTGGTCATCCACTGGGCACCCTCCCTCCCAGTAAGCCAGGAGCCACAACACTTCACTGAAATTCGGACTGTAATTCTTGAGCGAAATCTTCCCCGTAAGCGCCCGCGCGCCCGCCGGCGATTTCGCCCCCTCCAGCACGTGATACATGTAGAGGAATTGCGGAAAGCCGGGTTTCGAGGTGGTCACAGAATGTCGAATATGTAGGACCGAAGCGTCGCCGGCGTTCTCCTGCCCCCACAGGTCACACATTCCCGCTCCAACCAGCATAAAAATTGCTGCGCGAACAGCAATTCTGTAATAGTTCATCGGGTCCCCCTCAGGTAAATCAGAAAAATTGAGCCGGCCGGTTTTTGCACCAGATCAAGACTTAAGCACATCCCGATTCCGTCGTTGATCTGTAACCCCATGCTCTGGCAAAAGTCGCACAGCGTGAGCATTTTAGCGTGGTTCCTCTAAGCGCCCGAACCGAGCACCCAACCTGTCTGCACAGCGACCATTGCCGGAATTCTGCCACATGCGACATAGGCGTTCTCCTGCTCGCTGCCAGCGGCTCCCGGAGCCACCAGGACCAGCTTAGACTGTCGCAGTAGGCGCAATCGCCGCGCCGCCTCCCGCTTGCAGTCCGCCATCGAAGAACCACCCCCAGATCCAAAACCAACACGGATGGCCCGTATCTCATGAGTTACCACCGTACCGCATAATGGCGAGCCTTTCATCGTCTTGTAACATCGTTGCACTAACATTAGTGCATGGATCCGCCGGTCTACGACACGCTGATCCTTTCCGACTTGCACCTGGGGTCGGAAATGAGCCGCGCCCGCGATGCTACTCGTGTGCTGAAAGAAAATCGCTTCCAGCGGCTGATCCTCTTAGGCGATATCTTTGCTGACCTCAATTTCCGCCGCCTCACCAAAGAACACTGGAAACTGCTCGGTTACATCCGCAAGCTCTCCAATCCCAAACGCAACGTCGAAGTGGTCTGGGTCGAGGGGAACCACGATCATGGCCTTGCCGATGTCATGTCGCATCTGGTCGGAGTTCGCGTCTATCGGGAGTACGCATGGGAATACGCAGGACTGCGGCATGTCGCGATTCACGGACATCAATTCGATTGCCTGCTCGCGAACAACCTGCGTCTGAACTATGTTGTGACGCTTCTTTACCTCCAGTTACAAAAGCTAGACGGAAAAGGACAGCCGCTGGCACGCCTGATCGACCGCCTCAACACCCGCTGGCTGCGCCTGTCGGCGAAAGTGGCGGCCGGGGCGCTCTTCTATGCCCGCCTACGGAAGGTGGACCGCATCTTCTGCGGCCATACTCATGTTGCCCTGCACGAAGAAAGGGACGGGATCCACTATTACAATTCCGGCGGCTGGGTTGACTCGGCTCCTGCCTACATCACGATCGATCAGAATGGAGTTGAGATCCATGAATACCGGGATGAAGCCGGGGAAGGACAATCGCTGGATTCCTCAGCCGGTGATTTCGCCTACGATTCCGAAGAGCTGTCGCCTCAGCTATGAATACAGCGGGTATCGGTACGACACTGCAACGTGGTGAATCGTGCGCAAGCTGACGATCGTTTTCCACCATGCTGGCGGAGGACACCGTAGCGCAGCCGAAGCCTTACGGGACGTCCTTGCGCGGAATCAGTGTCCGTGGGAAGTGACCCTGCTGAACCTGCAGGACTTGCTTGATCCTCTCGATATCATGCGCCAAGCCACCGGGGTGCGAATCGAGGACACGTATAATCTCATCCTGCGCAAAGGCTGGACACGATTCACCCCACAACTACTGGTCTTGCTGCAAGGGGTGATCCGTATTTCGCACGCCCGCGTGGTTAGACTGTTACGAGCATATTGGTCAGAGCATCCCGCCGACCTTGTACTTTCTGTAATCCCGCACTTCAACCGCGCATTGGCCGTCAGCCTTCGAAGAAATGGGGAGAACACGACATTTGTCACCCTGCTCACGGATTTGGCGGACTATCCTCCGCACTTCTGGATCGAACCAGAATCCCAGTACATCATCGTCGGAACCGATCACGCCCGCGAGCAAGCTCTGGCGATGGGGCACTCTCCCAATCGCATCTTGCAAGCATCCGGAATGATTTTGAAGCCAAGATTCTACGAGAGGAAAACGGTCGACGTCGTCGAGGAGAGAAAGCGCCTTGGGCTCGAACCGAATCGGCCTACTGGCGTCGTTCTGTTCGGCGGTCATGGATCGCGAGTCATGGTGGACATCGTCAGGAGGCTGGATCGCTGCCGCCGGGAAGTGCAACTGATCTTGCTTTGTGGCCACAATCAGCCGCTCGCGGCCCGGCTCAACGATCTCAAGAGCCGCACTCGAATCGTGGTGGAAGGCTTTACCCTGAACGTCGACTACTACATGTCCTTGGCCGATTTTTTTATCGGGAAGCCGGGGCCGGGCTCGATCAGCGAAGCCCTGCAGTTTCACTTACCCGTCATCGTGGAAGCCAACGCAAGAACGCTTCCCCAGGAACGCTACAACGCCGAATGGATCACCGAGAAGGGATTCGGAATTGTTGTCCCGAGTTTTCGCGGGATCGCCTCCGCTGTCGAACGCTTGCTCGAGCCCCGGACGTTCGATGACCTGCGCCGCAACGTCAATGGGTATTCGAACCAGGCTCTATTCGAGGTTCCGGATTTTCTCGAACACTGCTGGAGCGAGTCGCACCGTCATTCACCATCCGCGGGGCTATTGCCCGTCGGCGGATAGTCCTTGATCGAAATATCAAACCCGTGGTGATGCCAAGGCGGCTATGTTCCGCGTCCCTTGCCAAGAGCGGCAAAGGGAGCGCGCAACTCGTGATTTGACCCTCTCCGTGCTTTCGCAGGCACCCTTCGATCTCGCTTCAGAAGTGAATCACGATGCCGGTCGAGAAACGCGGATTGTTCTGCGAGGTGCTGAAGAAGCGAGTTTGCAGCAGATCCCCCTGAAGGCGCCAACTAATGAGGGGAAATAAATGATAGTCGAGGCCGCCGCCGAAGGCATCGGAAAACGAGCTGCTGGAAGTGGACACTCCAGTGAGACTGGCGCCTATGTGCCCGCCACCAAACAGGGCGTGCACAAAAGGTCGGAACTTGTGGACCTTGAAGGAAAGTTGCGGGCCGAACAGGAAATTGTATTCCGATAGATTCGCATTGCCGCCCACCCCGGAAATCGTTGTATTTTGCGAGCCGTAATGTCCGCTGAGGTCGGCCACAATCCCGAGCAGGGGCAGAAACTGACCTTCCACCGATCCGTTCCAACCATTCATATTGGTCGACTGTCCCGGAACCAGATTGGTCTGAGTATAAGAATAGCCGATGAACACATTTCCGCTCGGAATCTGGCCCCAGGCGAAGGTGGTAAACAAAAGAGCCACCCACAAAATCTTCGCACACTTACCCATCATGCAGTTCTCCTTTCGACTGTGTGATTAGAAATCTATTGGATGCGTTGCGAAACAGAATAGATGTCGTTATGAGGGGAGTGGGGGTTACCGAGTCGGTTTCGAGAGCCAGCAAGACGGCTCAACAGAAAGGGCGGCGCGGTTGCCCAGGCTATTCTCGCTGTTCTTTCAAGAAAGATTGTTAAGTAAAGATTAGTAAAGATCAAAGATTCGGTCCTATACCTGCTCGCGGGCCTCGCCCAGGGTCACGCTAAAATCCATCTTCCGTTTGCCGCGATAGGCAGTCACCTTCACGATGTCGCCGGCGCGATGTCGATTCATGATCTGCGCCAAGTCCTGCTCGTCCTCCACCTTTTCTCCATCCACCGCTACAATCAGGTCGCCGCCAAGCGTGATTTGTTCGTTCCCCAGGTAGGCACGTTCGTTTCCGCCCCGTAACTGGGCGCGATCGGCAGCCCCGCCGGGGACGACCTGCACGATCAACAATCCGTAGTTGGCGGGCAACCCCATTTGCTCGGCCAGGTCGGGATCGACGGGAATCGTGCGCACACCCAAGGCCGGTCGCCGCACGCGTCCCAGGGTGACCAAATCATTGAGCACGGCTTTCGCCGTATTGATCGGAATGGCAAATCCGATCCCGGCGCTTTGTCCAACGTTCGAGGCAATCATGGTATTGATTCCGATCACCTCGCCATGCCAATTGAGTAGGGGTCCTCCGGAATTTCCCGGGTTAATGGCAGCATCGGTCTGGATGGCCTCCTCGATTTGGGGGCCGTCGGGCTCTCGTACCGAGCGAATCGAACTCACAATGCCGCGGGTTAGCGTTCCGGCTAACCCGAAGGGATTGCCAATGGCATAGACCTTTTGTCCGACCTGCAGATGCGTGGAGTCTCCTAGGGTCATGGGTTGCAGGTCCGGCGCTTTGATCTGAACCACCGCCAGATCGTGCACGCGATCGGTGCCGACGATCGTCGCCAGATACTTCTTGCGATTGTGCAAGGTGACTTCCACCTGCCGCGCATCGGCCACCACGTGATAGTTGGTCAGTACGTGGCCGTCTTTATCAATGATGAACCCGGAGCCTTGACCTTCGGCGGGCAGCAAGCCGTAAAAGAAATCAAAGGTTACTGCCTTCGAGGTGATGTTGACGACCGATCCAATATTCTTGTGATAGACGGCGATGTTGTTCTGTTCTTCCGGGTCGAGCGAATCGTCGCGGCTTGCCGCCTCCGTGATCTCGATTTTATCGGGATGCCCCAGCCCTTTCGCTGCTTCCTCGCGGCCAGGACGGTAGGTCGTGTAATAAAAGAACACCCCGGCCAGGACGCAGGCGATAAGAGACGGTCGCAGCAGCTTCATAGAAATGGGTCCCTTCGATCGGATGCGATTCTACGATTGATTGTAAATAATAATGATCGACCCTAGTGCATTCCGGTCTGTCTTCCGACTTTTTTTCGGGGGCTCGCTGTCCGATCTCTCGTATTCCGAGCCATTTTCCCCTCTTCCAGCCGTAGCTTCTCGTGAATCTCCGCCACTTGTTTTCGTGTCTCGTCGAGCGAGCCGGAATTGTCGATCACGTAATCGGCGGCCCGGATCTTTTCTTCATCCGGGAACTGGGCTGCCATGCGACGCGCGACTTCGCGGCGAGCCGTTTCCATATCCACTCCCAGCCGCGTTGCCCAGCGGCTAATTCGCTGCTCGGGGCGACAGGTGACAACCACCAATCGATCGAATCGCCCTGCGGCGCACGCCTCGAGTATCAACGCCGCCTCGACCATTGCAATCCCGTGTGGATCGCGGTGACGGAGGCTCTCCATCCATGCGTTTTCCCGCGCGATGACCGCCGGATGCACGATGCGGTTCAGTTGCTCGATCCGGGTAGGCCCCACCCCCCCAAACGCCGCCTCCGCTAGTCGCGCTCGATTGACGGTTTTGTCTGGATTCAAAATACCCGGACCGAATTCAGCGACGACCTTGTCGTACACCGCCTCGCCCGGCTCGATCAGTGCGTGGGCAACCTTGTCGGACTGAATCAAATGGGCGCCGAGCGCCGTGAACATCTCCCCAACCAGGGACTTGCCGGAGGCGATCCCGCCGGTGAGTCCGACTTTCAGCAAGCTGCCCTCCTGGGGGCTCGGAACTGCGCCAAGGCCGGGAAAACAGTCCTGGCTCGTGCCCCACCGGCGTCCAAGATCTGCGGTTCAAACCGCTAAACCCGCGACAGCATCTGCACCCCACGTCTCATCTTGGCCGCCTTCACGGTATTCGCCATCAACATCGCAATGGTCATTGGCCCGACACCGCCCGGCACGGGTGTTAGCCAGCCAGCCACCTCCGCTACCTGCGGATGAACATCTCCTACCAGGGTTGAGCCCTTGGCTTGAAATGTCTCCTTGCGCTTGGCGTCTCCCCTAAATAGGCGGTCGAACTCAGCTTGCTCCGTGACCGTATTCATCCCCACATCGATGACGGCGGCACCGGCTTTGACGAAGTCACGGGTAATCATTCCAGCTCGCCCGATTGCCGCGACCAGAATGTCTGCCCGCCGGCATACGGCTGGCAAGTCTCGGGTCTTGGAGTGACAAATCGTGAGCGTCGCATTGTGATTGGTCAGCAGCATCGCCGTTGGCTTTCCCACGATGTCGCTTCGTCCCACCACCACGGCGTCCTGGCCGGCGATCGGAACGCGGCTGCGCTCGAGGATCTCCAGAATTCCTGCCGGCGTACACGGCACCAAACCGGGGCGCCCGGTGGCCAGAAATCCGATGTTCATGGGATGAAATCCGTCGACATCCTTGTCCGGATTCACCGTCATCAGAACCTTTTTGGAATCCACCTGCGAGGGCAGAGGCAGCTGCACGAGAATGCCGTCAATTTCTTCCCGGCGGTTCAGATTTGCGATGAGGACGCGTAATTCCTCGGTAGAGACGCCTTCCGCAGGGGTGTGCTTTTCACTATAGATTCCGACCTCTTCGCACGCTTTTACTTTGCCTCGCACATACACGGCCGAAGCCGGATTATGTCCTACCAAGACCACGGCGAGTCCGGGACGCATGCCGGCGGCGGTCATCTGCTGCACTTCGGCCGCAACCTCTGCCCGAATCTCGCTTGCGATTTTGTTACCGTCGATGATCCTTGCCATTTCTCCTCAACGTGCCGCCCATGGGTTCCAAGATTCTTGGAGCCACGGTTCCCAGACAGCTTGGGCGGCAAGGGCTCAGCGGCGGAAGAAAGGAAACTCCGCGCTCCCTACGTTCTTTACATTCGCTTCCGCAAACTCCCGGCACCGGTCGAGCGCGGCCTGTAGTTCCTCGAGCGAATTCCCCCGCGCCAGGTCATCGCCATCCGGCGGCACCGGCATCTGCCGGCTCACCCGCATCAGCGCCCGCGAAAATGGCTTCGGGATCATCAATCGGTCCCAGGTCTTCAGCACCCAGGCATCGCTCAGCGCAATATGAAAGCCGACCATCGGTATACCCGTCGCTCGCGCCAGCAGGACCGGGCCTGGTTTTACGACCTGTCTTGGTCCGCGCGGGCCATCAATGGTAAATGCCACGATCCAACCTTGTTCGAGCTCCCGGCGCATGCCGAGCAAAGCCCGTACGGCAAACCGGCTGCTCGACCCACGCACCTTGACGAACCCGAACTTCTGCATGATCCGCCCGGTATACTCGCCATCGAAACTGTCGCTGCTCAGCACGCGAATGTTGAGGTTGCGCCAAAGATACATCGCCGGGATCATCGCACTGTGCCAGAACGAATATACGAAGGGACGTGCCTCAAGACTGCCGGGCGAGCCTTGTTCCCAGGAGACCGCAAAGCGAATCGTCGGGCCCATGAGCTGAATGATCCCATACCCCACCCAGGTAATCAGCCACAACTGAACTCGCTGCCAGAGCGTGAAGCGCCCTTCGGGACGAGAGGCCTGAGCCGATGCCGGAGTCGTGGCCGTGGTGCTCACTCTAATATTGTACCGTTCGGATTCCGCCGTGCCCCGGGTGCGCTGCCTGGATCCCGCCACGCCGCACTGACGGTGGGAATCGCAATCGTTCCACCGCAGTGGTGAGCTGAGACCGGACACCTGGTGGCGGCAAGAGAATCGTGGTTGGGAATGCCACCGTCGTCACAGCGTGTGCAAGTATGACAGCAGATCTTCGATCTGTTGCTGCGTGAGCACCTGCCCATAAGCCGGCATTTTGTTGCGCCCCATCTTGATGACATCGGTGACGCGATCATCGTTGGCCGGCATTCCGCTCATCGGCAGGTACGGCTGCTTGAAAACCTGCTTCATACTTGGTCCCTTCCGTCCGCGAGAAGAGTAGGGAGCATGGCAGCGATCGCAGTATTCATCATACAGGCGGCGTCCCGCGGCCTGTTGCGCATTGAGCCCTAGTTCAGCGTCGCTCTTGCGTCGTTCAATATCGCAGCCAAGGGTGCTGATCCCCAGGATTGCGAAGATCAGAAGCTTAAGAGGAACCTTGCGATTGCCGGTCGTCGAACGCAGAACGAAAGCCCTCCTCCAACGTCCTAACGCATAACGCAGATGTACAATAAATCATAGAGTCGATCCATGTCAGCTGGCGGAACGCAGGTGGAGGTAAAGCGAGTGTATGCGAGGCCTTTGCTCTCCGACGGCACGCGGGTACTGGTGGACCGACTTTGGCCACGTGGCCTGGCAAAGGATCAGGCCGAGATCGATACCTGGCTTCGTGAAGTTGCCCCCTCGAACCCCCTGCGCAGTTGGTTCCACAGCCATCCTGCAGAATGGTCGAGCTTCCGCCGGCGCTACTTGAAAGAACTCTCCGGTTCTGAGGCGACCAGGGCTTTAAATGAACTCTATCGCCTGGCTCATGGGAAAAAGCAACTCACCTTGCTATTCGCCTCCCGCGACGAGGAACACAATAACGCTGTCGTCTTGAAAGATCTGCTGAACGGGATGCGCAAACCTCCTACCGGCACCGGGCCCGCCGGAGCCCGCGTCGCGCGCCACCATGAGGCAAAAACCATGCCGCGCAGATAGGTTTCACCCGCCCGCCCCGAGTTACCGGCGTTACACGTTCGGGAAGGCTCCGCCGATTCCAGCCGCGCGCCACAGTTGCCAGACTCAGGATGAGTCTGGCAACCGTTTTTGGGCTGGCGTGCGCGCGGTCGAACATCCGCTGGGATGAGGCCCGGAGCTTGGCCCCAAGGTGCATGGCTAGGCGGGCAAGCGGATGACGCCCGGCTTCAGTTACGGTGTGACCTTGAAGATCACTCCATCGCCGTATGCACCACCTTCGTTGGTTGTGCCGTACAAGTTGCCCTGCGCATCGAAGACTAGGTTGCTGAACGAAAACAGACCGTCGGTGTCCCCGGTAAATACGTGAAGGGAGCGGTACGTCCAGGTGCTGGCGCCGGGTGTCAATTCGTAAACCGTGCCGGCGTCGTGGCTGCCATCGCAATGGGTCGTCGCGTAGATATTGCCCGATGCCAGCAAGAGGTTGCGGAACGTTCCTGAGATGCCCCAGCCTGCCAACCGATAAAGCACCTTGAAGCTCCAGGTGGAGCCGGAGGGAGTTAGTTCAAACACTGTGCCACCACCTGAGGAACCGCCCCCTCCGCCGTCGGTCGCAGCACCATAGAGGTTCCGCTTGGCGTCGACGACGATTCCGGCATAGGGAACCCCGCCGTCGCTCTCCATCGCAAAAGAGTGGAGAATCTTCTCTGTCCAACCGGATGTTGACGGGACTAGTTCGAAGACCGTGCCATGTCCATAGGTACCGCCTGCGGAAGTCGTGCCATAGAGGTTGCCGGCCGCGTCGAAGGTCACGCCCGCCACCGGATGCGCCCCGTCGGCGCCGGTGCGGAAGCTGTACAACACCTGTTCGCTCCAGGCACCCGTGCTCGTCGCCGGACGAGTCAGCTTGAAAACTACGCCTCTGCCAGCCTCGCCGCCATCGAAGGTCGTGCCGTAGAGATTTCCGGCCGCATCGCTTGCCAAAGTGGCCTCAGGATGTGCGCCGGCAGCTTCGCTGGCGAAGCGATATAGAACCCTCTCCTTCCCCGCGGATGTCACCTCAAACACGGTTCCAGTATTGTCCGTACCACCATCGAACGTCGTGCCGTAGAGATTGGTGCCGATCAGAATCAAACTGGCTTCTGGATCTGCGCCGTCCTCGCCAGCGGCAAAGCTGTATAGCACGATCTTCTGGCCTTTGTTTGTGAACTTGAACACCGTTCCTTGCCCAAGATCTCCGCCGGAACTGGTCGTGCCATAGAGGTTTCCTGAGGAATCAATCGTCAGGCCAGCGAGCGGACCAGCGCCATCGGTTCCACCCGAGAAGCTGTGTATTACCTTGAAGGTTTGGGCCTGACTCCCGGGACACGCGGTCACTAGTACGCCCAGCGCCAGCGCGAATGCCAGCAGCCCTCTGCTTCGAGATATCCCTTGCAATTTCATTCCGTCTTTCCCCTTGTCGAGTTTTGATTTTGTGCCGCGGTCGACCGTGCTCTCGGCGTATCAGGAAACCCCGGCCGGCACCAAAC
>Ga0187782_10003685_pt1 | contig 11434 bp, 8 predicted proteins | sample 0715_SJ02_MP15_2_FD_132454 | JGI IMG/M metagenome (GOLD analysis project Ga0187782, IMG submission 132454) | Tropical peat soil microbial communities from peatlands in Department of Meta, Colombia - 0715_SJ02_MP15_20_MG | ecosystem: Environmental > Terrestrial > Soil > Wetlands > Peat | place...
AGGAGGTCCTCGAACGCATGCGGCTCCTCGGCGCTCTCGCTGCCCATCTCGTCCGCCGGACGAAGGAGGTGGCAGCCGTAGAACGCGCCGACCTTCATGCCCTGGAGCGGTCGGCGGACCTTCGCCTTCACGGCCGGGAGGCCGATGTCCTCGGTGAGGACGCGAAGGAGGTGCTTCACGTTCGCCGTCCCGCGGTACTCGATCCCGAGGGGCCGCAGGGCCGCATCGACCCGGGCCTTCACCGCGGGGTCCTGCATGCGGACCTTCGCGAGGGTGAGCATCCCCTGGCACGTCGAACAGATCGTGAGCACGTCGAGCCCCGCGCGCTCCGCGATCGCGAGGTTCCGCGCGTTGATCGCGATGTTCAGCACCTCGTTCGCCTCGTCGACGAACCCCGAGCCGCAGCAGGAGAAGTTCGGGAACTCCACGAGCTCGATCCCGAGCGCCCGGCAGACCCAGCGGGTCGCCATGTCGAGCTCCTTCCCCGACTCCTGGGCGACGCAGCCGGGGTAGTAGGCGAGCTTCATGACCCCTCCTTCGGGGGCGGGTCGAGGGCCTCGTAGATCTTCTCGACCTCGTCCATTCCCTCGATCGTGCGGGGACGCCTCAGGATCTCGGGCTTCTTTCTCCAGATCCGGATCCCCTGGCCGAGCTCGCCCGCCATGCCGGTGAATCCGGAGGTGGCGCGGACGAGCTTCATCTCGTTGAGCAGCCCCTGTCCCTTCAGGTTCTCCTTGAACCCGATCGCGTGGCGCGAACCGAGCTCGGTGCCTCCCTGGACCGCGATCGCCATCTCCTTCAGGTCCCGGATCCGCTCGGACGGACGGACGTCCTTCGGACAGGCCTCGGTACAGAGATGGCAACGCAGGCAGAGCCAGAGCCCGTTCGGCTGGATCCGGACGAGCCGCTCCTCGGTCGCGGTGTCCCGGGGGTCGACCACGAACCGGTAGAGCTTCGCGAGCGCCATCGGACCGGGGAAGGCGGGGTCGGCCTCGACCGCCGGACAGGCCGAGTAGCACGCGGCGCACGCGATGCACCGCGGGGTCTCTTTGAACCGCTCGACCTGCGCGGGGGACATCGAGGTCGCCTTCCCCTCGGGCATCGGGCGTCGCGGGTCGAGCTTGAGATGCGGCTCGATCTTGTCGTACTCGTTCCAGAACGGGCGCTGGTTGACGACGAGGTCGCGCAGCACGGGCTGGTTGCGCATCGGCTCGACGACGACCCGGCCGTGACGCTCGACCTCGGGGCCGATGTGGGTCTCGCAGGCGAGCCGGCTCTTCGAGTTGATCTGCATCGCGCACGACCCGCAGATCGCGCTTCGGCAGGAGTAGCGCAGCGCGAGCGTGGGGTCGACCTCCGCGCGGATGCGCAGGAGGGCGGTGAGAACGGGCGTATGCGGGGCGAGGTCGAGGGTGTACCGCTGGTAGCGCGGTGCCGTGTCCTTCCCCGGCCGGAACCGGTAGACGTCGAACGCGGCGGAGATCGTATCCGCGGTCATCAGTACACCCTCTCCTTCGGCTCCCAGCGGGTGAAGGCGACCGGAGAGTACGAAAGGGTCGGGGCCGTGGGTCCCCGTTGCGCGAGCGTGTGCTTCATCCAGCGGGCGTCGTCGCGCTTCGGGTAGTCGGTCCGCGAGTGCGCCCCGCGGCTCTCGGTACGCGCGTACGCACCGACGACGATCACCTCGGCGAGGTCGAGGAGGTGCTCCGTCTCGATCGCGTCCGTGAGGTTGAGGTTGAACACCTTCGATTGATCGACGACGTGGACACGCGAGAACCGCTCCTTAAGCGCGCGGACGCGTCGCAGGCCCTCCATGAGGTCCGCCTCGTTGCGGTAGATCCCGACGTACCGGTCCATCGTTTTCTGGAGCTCGGTGCGCACCGTGCTCGGGTCCTCGCCGTCGGCCCGGCCCACCCAGCTGCGGTACGTGCCGGTTGCCGCGTCGAGGTCGCTCTCCCGCATCGCGGTCGCCGGGGCTCCCTCGACGTAGGCGGCCGCAGCGATCCCGGCCTGCTTACCGAAGACGAGGGTCTCGAGGAGCGAGTTCCCTCCCAACCGATTCGCCCCGTGGATCGACACGCACGCGGCCTCGCCGGCGGCGAAGAGTCCCGGGACGTTCGTCTCGCCCCGGATATTCGTACCGACTCCGCCCATCATGTAATGCTGGGCCGGGTAGACCGGGATCGGGTCCGTCACCGGGTCGATGCCGGCGAAGAAGCGGCAGTAGTCGCAGATCTCCTGGAGACGGCTCTCGACCTTCTCTTTGCCGAGGTGCATGAGCTCGAGATGGACGTATCCGCCGTACGGACCCTGGAAACCGCGCCCCTCTTGGACCTCCGTCACGATCGCGCGCGAGACGACGTCCCGGGAAGCGAGGTCGAGGACGTGGGGAGCGTACTTCGCCATGAACCGCTCGCCGTTGACGTTCTTCAGGATCCCGCCCTCGCCCCGGGCCCCTTCGGTGATCAGGATCCCGGACTCGAGCAGCGCGGTCGGGTGGAACTGGACGAACTCCATGTCCTTCAGGAACGCCCCCGCGCGGTAGGCGACCGCCAACCCGTCGCCGGTACAGCTGTGAGCGTTGGTCGTACGGCCGTAGACCCGGCCCGCGGGGCCGGTGGCGATCACGACCGCCTTCGCGGCGATCTCCTCGAACTCGCCGCGCTTCCGGTCGAGGGCGACGATCCCCTGGACCCGGCCGTCCCGCACGACGATCTGAGTGACGTCCCATTCCTCGTAGACGGTGAACCGTTCGGTGCCGAGGCGCTCCCAGAGCCCCTGCAGCAGAGCGAGGCCGGTTCGGTCGGCGGCGTAAATCGTCCGAGGGAACCCTGCGCCGCCGAACGCCCTTCGCGCGAGCGAGCCGTCGTCGGCCCGGCTGAAGATGGTTCCGAAATGTTCCATCTCGATGACGGTCGGCCCGGCCTCTTTGCAGAAGAATTCGATCGCGTCCTGGTCGCCGAGGTAGTCCGCCCCCTTCACCGTGTCGTAGATGTGCGTGTCGACGGAGTCCTCGGCCCCGACCGCCGCGTTGATGCCCCCCTGCGCGGCGCCCGAATGGGAGCGTAACGGGTGCAGTTTCGTGACGATCGCGACATCCCGTCCCGCCTCCGCGGCGGCCAGCGCCGCGCGTTGTCCCGCGAGGCCCGCTCCGACCACGACGACCTCGTGACGCACCATAGGAAATCGTCGGTCCATTCGGGCGGAGGTTTAATCGATGTCGCTGTCCGAAGCGATGCGACCCGCCGGGGAACCTCGACCACGAGGTTGTGCGAGGTGCCTCGGTGATGTGGGCGTAATCGCCGCGTGAGCGCTTATATAGCGACCTCGGGTCGGCTGCGCGACATTCCGGGCGACCGGAGGTACGACGATGCACACGGTGATCAGCGCGGCCGACGAGGAGCGCCTCCTGAAGGGCACCACGACGATCGGAATGGTCTGCAAGGACGGGGTCGTCCTCGCGACCGAGCGCCGCGCGACCGCCGGGACGCTCATCTCGAACAAGCAGACCCAGAAGCTGTTCAAGATCGACCAGAACATCGGGATCACGATCGCGGGCCTGGTCGGGGACGCTCAGGTCCTCGCCCGCTACCTCAAGGCCGAGGTCTCGCTCTACCGGCTCCGCCGCAGCGCCCCGCTCAGCGCGGAAGGCGCGGCGACGCTCCTCGCGAACATCCTGAGCGGGAACCGCTACTACCCGTACTACGCGTGGCTGATCCTGGGCGGAGTCGACGGAAAGGGCTCGCACGTCTTCTCGGTCGACCCGGCGGGCGGTTGCATCGAGGACAAGTACGTCTCGGTCGGCTCGGGTTCGACGTTCGCCTACGGTCTCCTCGAGGAGGGGTACTCCCGCGACCTCTCCACCTCGGACGGGATCGACCTCGCGCTCCGCGGTCTCACCGCGGCGATGAAGCGCGACAGCGCGAGCGGCGACGGCTACCTCGCCCACGTCATCACGGCGAAGGAATACCGTGAATTGTCCGAGGACGAAATTAATAAACGTCTGAAGGCCCTCAAGATACCACTGCCTCCGGTCCTTCCGTAAGGATCGACGGGCCCGGACGGCCCGACCAACCCCTTCCGTCCGAACCCTTTCCGTCCATCAGGCATGAGTTTCGAGTCTCTGCTAGAGCAAACCCGGGAAGCGCTCGGCGAAGTGCTACCGGAAACGATCGAGGTCACCGACATCGAGCTGGAAGGCCCGCACGTCGTGGTCTACACGAAGCAGCTGGACGCGTTCCTCTCCGGGGGCGACTACCTCCGGCAGGTCGCGCAGCGGCTCCATCGTCGGGTGGTCGTCCGCTCCGACCCGGCGACCCTCATCGACCCCAAGGAGGCCGAGAAGGCGATCCGCGAGTTCATCCCCCCGGAAGCGGAGATCAGCCAGCTCTTCTTTGAACCCGAGACCGGCGAAGTGACGATCGAGGCGTCGAGCCCCGGCGCGGCGATCGGCCGGGGCGGCTCGGTCCTGAACGACCTCAAGAAGAAGATCGGCTGGGTGCCGACCGTCGTCCGCACTCCCCCGATCCCGTCGAAGACCGTGGAGGAGGTCCGGATCCACCTCCGCAACTCGTTCGACGAGCGCCGGTCGTTCTTGAAGAAGGTCGGGATCCGCATCGCCCGCGACCCGCTTCCCGAGAAGCTCTGGGCCCGCAACACCGCCCTCGGCGGCTATCGCGAGGTCGGACGGAGCGCCCACCTGCTCACCACCCAGAACTCGAAGATCCTCATCGACTGCGGGATCGACCCCGGCTCGGACCGAACGCCGTTCTTCAACGCCCCGGAGCTTCTGCCCCTCGACTCCCTCGACGCGGTGGTCGTCACGCACGCGCACCTCGACCACTGCGGGCTCGTCCCGGTGCTCCTCAAGTACGGGTACAAGGGACCGATCTACTCTACCGCGCCGACGCGCGACCTGATGACCCTCATGCTGCTCGACGCGATCAAGGTCGTGAATCAGGAAGCGCGCAAGGGGCTCTACGACTCCTCCCACGTCCGCGACCTCGTCACCCGGACGGTCCCCCTAAGGTGGGGCGAGACGACCGACATCGCCCCGGACGTACGGCTCACGATGCACAACGCCGGCCACATCCTCGGCTCGTCCATCTGCCATTTCCACCTCGGCGAAGGCGACCACAACCTCGCCTACTCGGGCGACATCAAGTTCGAGCGGAGCTGGCTGTTCAACCCGGCGACCAACCGGTTCCCGCGCCTCGAGACGCTCGTCCTCGAGTCGACCTACGGAGGGTACCGCAACGTCCAACCGAGCCGTCAGCAGGCGACCGAGGAGTTCAGCTCGCTCACCAACAAGATCCTCGCCCGCGGAGGAAAGCTCATCGTCCCGGTCTTCGCGGTCGGTCGGTCCCAGGAAGTGATGCTCGTCCTCGAGGAGAAGATGCGGGAGGGCAAGATCCCGCGCGTCCCGGTCTACCTCGACGGGATGATCTTCGAGGCGACCGCGATCCACACGGCGTACCCCGAGTTCCTCAACAGCCAGCTCCGGACCCAGATCTTCCAGCAGGGAGACAACCCGTTCCTCTCGGACATCTTCCATCGGATCGACTCGCAGCAGATGCGCGCGACCGTCCTCGACTCCAAGGAGCCGTCCATCATCCTCGCGACGTCCGGGATGATGAGCGGAGGGCCGGTCATGGAGTACTTCCGTGCCTGGGCCCCGGAAGAGAAGAACGGCCTCCTGTTCGTCGGCTACCAGGCCGAGGGGACGTTCGGGAACCGGCTCCAGCGCGGGGTCAGCGAGGCGTCGTTCCTGGACGGCGCGCGACAGTCGTCGGTGCCGGTGAAGCTCGAGATCGCGACGATCGAGGGGTTCTCCGGGCACTCGGACCGGGTCCAGCTAATGAACTACGTCGCGTCGCTCGACCCCCGACCCCAGCGGATCATCCTGAACCACGGCGAAGAGTCCCGGATCCTCGACCTCGCGTCGAGCCTGCACAAGCGGTTCAACGTGGAGTCCCGGGCGCCGTTCAACCTGGAGGCGATTCGGGTCCTCTGACGAGACCGCGCCGGCCGGCGGTCCGTGGGACGAAACCCTTTATACACGCGCCGGGGTCGTAGAATGCGGGCCCCTTAGGAGGGTTCGAATGGGTCGTCCGCAACGAAGGTTCTTGGTCCTCGGGCTGGACGGGGGGACCTTCGACCTCCTCGACCCCCTCATGGCCGCCGGGGAGCTCCCGTTCCTGAAGTCGCTCGTTCACCGCGGGGTCCGTGCGCCGCTGCGCTCGGTCTACCCGGCGAAGACGATCCCCGCGTGGTACTCCTTCGCGACCGGCAAGGACCCGGGCGAGCTCGGGATCTACGGCTTCACGGAGCCGGACGGCGGGCCCGGTCATTCGAAGCTCGTCCAGACGTTCCGCCCCGCCGAGGCGTTCTGGGACACCCTTTCGCGGGTCGGCGTCAAGGTCGGCGTCCTCAACTTCCCGTTCCGTTCGCCCTACCCGCTCCACGGCTTCGTCGTGCCGGGGATGTACGCGGGACCGACCACGACCTATCCGGCCGGCCTCAAGAACGAGATCGAAGAGACGATCGGTGGGGAGTATCCCCCCGAGCTCCCGGTCTTCCGCGACGCCGAACGGACCAAGTGGTTGGCCGAGGCGACCCGGTCGGTCGAGCAGCGGGGACGGGTCGCCGCGCGGCTCGCGGAGCGGCACAAGCCCGGGTTCCTGTTCGCCCTCTTTCGCGAGACCGACCGGGTCGAGCACCAGCTCTGGTCGGAGCTCGCCCAGCCCGTCGCGAAGATCGCCCCCGACCTCCTCACGTTCTGGCGGGCGGTCGACCGGGCGTGCGAGCAGGTCGACCGCGCGTTCCGGTCGGACGACGCGCCGGCCGTGACCCTCGTGATCTCCGACCACGGGCACGGAGCGATCCAGTCCGACTTCCTCACGAACCGATGGCTCGCCGAGCAGCAGTTCCTCGTCTTCCGGCAGGGCGAGGACCTCGGGCGCCGGCGCCTCTTCGGGCGCTTGCTCCTCTACGCGCAAAAGGTCGCGGTCGCCCGCCGGATCCTTCGGCCGCTCGGGGACTTCGTCCGGGACGGTCGCCGCGCGCAGATCGCCGAGTTCGTCGGCGGGGGAAGCTCCTTCGAACAGTTCAGCAAGCGGATCGACTGGGAGCGCACCCTCGCGTTCTCCTACCCGGTCCCCGAGGGGATCTATCTCAACCCGCACAACCCGAACCTCACCCCCGAACGACGCCAGGAGCTCCTCGCCCAGATCCGCGAGCGGCTCGAGAAGTACCCCGATGCCCACATCGAGGTGCTCGACCCGCAGACGATCTATCGGGGTCACCACAACCTCGCGCAGTCGCCGGCGCTCCTCATCCGGGTGGACGGGATGTGCACGGAGCCCCGGATGGACTTCGGCTACCCGAACTCGTTCATCCGCGAGCGCCCCAACTTCTTCTACGGTTCGGGAACGCACCGGATGAACGGCATCCTGATCGGCGCGGGGGACGGGATCCGGCCCGGCGCCACCGCCGGTACGGTCGACCTGGTCGACCTCGCCCCGACCATCCTCGAAGGGATGGGGTGCGAACCGTCCACCGAGATGGCCGGGCATTCGTTCGGCCAACGCATCGGCCTCTCGGCGTGAGCGGTTCGCTCCGCCGGAACCCTTTTCGGGCCGAGCTCGCTCCGACCTCGGATGGCGGGGCGGTCGGTGGACCTGGTCGCCTCGGGTCCCCCTCCCGTGGACCCGTACGACCCGGCGGCCAGCGCCTGGGCGCTCGCGGCCGCGCTCTCCGCGGCCGGGGACGCGGTTCGGGTCCTCCACCTCCCCGGAGGAGGGGGCGGTCCCGCTCCTTCGGGGGTCGAGACCGTACCGGTCGAGATCCCGCTGCGACGGCCGGGCGCTCCGGTCGAACCGGCGGAGTTCGCCGCCGCCGCGGGCCGTCTCCTCCGGATGGGGGTCGACCTCGTCCTCCGCGACCCGGTGGGGCTCGGCCCCCTCGGCACCCCGCGCGCTCGTCGCGGGCTTCCGGTGGTCGGCGCGTTCGTTCGTCGAGTGGAGCTGAGGACGTTCGAGGCCGAGCGGCAGGGTCGCGGTCCGGTCGGGGTCGTCGACCGACTCGATACCTGGCGGGACCGACGGGCGGTGCGCCGCCTCGAACGGGCCGCGCTCCAGGAGGCCGACCGACTGTTCTTCGACGCGCCCGAGGTCGCGAAGTCCGTCGCCGAGGAGTACGACGTCCCGGCGCGCAAGCTCGTCGCCGTTCCGCCCGCGGTGCCGCTCCTCCCGCCGCTCCCTTCGCGGGACGAATCGCGCTCGCAGCTCAAGATCCCGCCGGACGTTCCCGTCGTCCTCGCGCTCGCCCCGTTCGACGCCCCCGAGCCGAGCGGGGTGGACCGGGTCCTCGAAGCGTTCCGCCGGGCGCGTCCGTTCTTTCCCGGCGCCCGCCTCGTCCTCTGGGGGGTTCCGCCGACGTCCGACCCGGGCGTCGCGGCCGTCCCGGGTCGGTCGACCGACACGCTCGCCGAGGCGCTCGCGGGCGCGGACGTGGCCGTCTTCGCTCGCCGCGCCGTCGGCTTCGACCCGGGGGTCGTGCTCGCCGCCCGCGCGGGCGTGCCGCCGATCGTTCTGCCGGGGGCCGTGCTTCCCGTCGACCCTCAGGAGGGCGTGCGCGCCGCCGTCAGCGATGACCCCGGCGACATCGCCTCGGTCGTCGCGGAGCTCTTGGCCGACCCGGCCCTCCGTCGGACGGTCGGTCTCGCGGCGAAGCGGTTCGCGGAGGCGTTCGCGCCCGAGCGCGTCGCGGCGTCGGTCGGTGCCGCCCTCGCTCCGCGGGCCGCCGGCTAGCGGTCTCGCTCCACCGGTTCGTCGAGCCGCCACTCGGCGAAGCCGCGTCCGCCCGACGCCCGTCGCACGGCCCCGACGACCCCGCCCCACGGAACATCGGTGGGGATCTCGCCGGAGTCGATCCGGTCGAGCACGGTGCGGAACCGCGCCCGAAGGTCCGAGTACGGGTCGTCCTCCCCGGGGCGGACCCACGCCCTCGCCGGCCGCAGCACCCGAACGACGCCGTCTCGGGCGACCCAGACGCCCACGGGTGCGGCGCGCGTGGTGTCGGTGCGGCGCACGAGCCGGTGCGCCGCGAGCTCGGACGGGACGACGACCGCGACCCAGTCTCCCCACGCCCGACGCTTCAGCGCCTGCACGAGCACTTTCCGGGTCCCGGCGACCTTCGCCTCGACCAGTCCCACCTCGTTCCCCCGCCGGGCAGCGAGGTCGAAGTAATCCGCCGCATCCGGGTTCGGGTAGACCCGGTACCCTTGGGTCGCGAGGAACGTCGCGGCGGCCGCGACCACCTCCGTCTCGCGGATCCGCCGCCTCGGTGCCGCCGGGGAGGCGCTCACGCCCCGGTCCTCAGGAACCAGCGGTCGAGACGAGATCGAGGGATCCCGAGGACGATCGGTCGCCCGTGCGGGCACGAGTACGCCGGCTCGGGAAGCGCGTGCAGGGCCGCGAGCACCCGGGAGAACTCCTCCGCGTCCACGACGTCCCCGGCGCGCAGCGCCGCGTGGCAGGCGACGGTCGCGGCCCGCCGCTCCTCGAGCCCGTCGGGGAGCGTCGGGCGTCCCCCGGCCGCGAGCTCGTCTAAAAGCTCGCGCAGGGCTTCGGGCCGCGCCGCCCGGCCGCGGTACGCTGGCACGGAACGCACGAGGACGGTGTCGGGGCCGAACGGATCGACGTCGAACCCCGCCGTCCGGACGGTCTCGCCGTTCGCTTCGAGCGCGCTCCGCTCCGCGCCGCTCAATCGGACGGTGACTGGGGCGACCAGCGTCTGCCGTTGGAGCGATCCCGTGCGGCGGAGCTCTTCGTAGACGACCCGCTCGCTCGCGGCGTGCTGGTCGATGAGGACGAGCCCTTCGTCGCTTTCGGCGGCCCAGTAGAGGGCGTGCAGACAGCCGAGCAGCTGCATCCGTGGGTGGCCGCTCGCCGCGCGGACCGGGGTCGGGGCCCTTGGCACGTGGGGTCCCTCGAGCGTCTCTTGACGGGTCCTACGGTCGGGGCTCCGGGCGAGCGCCCCCGCGCGTTCGGCCGGGGCGACGGGTGAGGGCCGGAGCGAGTCGCGCGCGGCCGGTGGCTCGGCGACCTGCGGAGTCATGACGAGGGCCTCGCGAACGCGAAGGCGGACCGCGTCGAGGACCTCACGTTCCCGGGCGAGGCGGACCTCGCGTTTCGTCGGGTGGACGTTCACGTCGAGCCGGTCGGGCGCGACCTCGAGGTGCAGGACGCCCACGGGAAAGCGCGTCCGCGGGAGGTAATCGCCGTACGCGAGCCGGACGTGCTGTGCGATCGGTCGGGAGGTGACCGCTCGGCCGTTGATCGCGAGGAAGAGCCCTCGCGACGACGGCGAGGCGACCCCGGGACGGCCGAGCGCGCCGAAGAGCCGCCCTCCCGGAATCTCGGCGGAGACGTCGAACGAGGAGGTGAGGAACCCGGGACCGAGGACCCTCGCCGCGGCGTCCTTGAGCCCGTGCGCGGGCGGGTACGATGCGACCTCGCGGCCCTCCGACTCGACACGGAGGCCGACCTGCGGGCGGGCGAGGTAGAGCCGCTCGATCGTCTGGAGCACCTCGACCTGCTCCGACGGGGCGCTCTTGAGGAATTTGCGACGGGCCGGGGTGTTGAAGAAGAGCTCCTCGACCTCGACGGTCGTGCCGGGAGCCCGGGGGACCGAGAACCGTCCGGTGAGGGTACCCCCGACCACCGAGATCCCGTCGGCGACCTCGCTCCCCGCGGGCCGCGAGACGAGACGGAAGCGGGAAACCGAAGCGATCGCGGCGAGAGCCTCCCCGCGAAAACCGAGGGTCTCGACCCGTTCGACCGGACCTTCGGGAGCGAGCTTGCTGGTCGCGTGACGCTCGACCGCGAGCTCGAGCTCTTCGGCGAGGATGCCGCTTCCGTCATCGGCGACCTCGATCCGTTCGAGACCTCCTCCGACGAGGCGGACCGTCACGGCCGAGGCGCCGGCATCCACCGCGTTCTCCACGAGCTCCTTCACGACCGACGCCGGTCGCTCGACGACCTCTCCCGCAGCGATCCGGGCGACCGTGTCCTCCGACAGGCGATGGATCCGGCGGGGGGCCGGACGCTCGTCCGGGCTCACGGCGACTCGGTCTCCTGCCCGGAGTCGCTCGCGGCCCGGTGCTTGAGCTCCCGAAGTTTGTGGAGGGCTTCGTCCGGCGAGAGCTCGTTCGGTTCGAGACGCCGGAGCTCTTCGACGAGCGGATGGACCCCGCTGCGCTCCGAGAGGAGCACGGCCTGCGTGAAGCGAGGGGTACGACGCTTCGGGGCCTTCGCCGACGTGGGGACCGGGCTCTCGGTCTCGAGGCGTTTCAGAAGACGCTCCGCCTCGGCGAGGACCCCCTCGGGAAGACCGGCGAGACGGGCGACGTGCACGCCGTAACTTCGGTCGG
>Ga0187782_10003687_pt1 | contig 11431 bp, 9 predicted proteins | sample 0715_SJ02_MP15_2_FD_132454 | JGI IMG/M metagenome (GOLD analysis project Ga0187782, IMG submission 132454) | Tropical peat soil microbial communities from peatlands in Department of Meta, Colombia - 0715_SJ02_MP15_20_MG | ecosystem: Environmental > Terrestrial > Soil > Wetlands > Peat | place...
GCGGCCACCGGCATCAATCCCAACTTGCTCACTTTTCTAGGCCTGCTCGTCAATTTCGGCGCAGCGGCAGGTTTTGCGGTGGGAAATTTCCGCGCCGGCGCGATCATCATTTTCTTTGCGGGATTTCTGGACATGCTGGACGGGCAGGTGGCCCGGCGCCAGAACCGGGTAACCGCTTTTGGCGCTTTTTACGATTCGACACTGGACCGCTATGCGGACATGGCTTTGTACATGGGGTTGCTGGTGTATTACTCCGTGAGCGGACGCACGCCTTATGTGGTTTTGTCTGCCGTGGCGACGGCCGGGTCGGTGATGGTCAGCTACGCGCGAGCGCGGGCCGAATCGCTGATTCCGCTTTGCAAAGTGGGGTTCATGGAGCGGCCGGAACGCATGGTCTTGCTGATCATCGGCGGAGCGTTCAATCGCATGGCGCAGGTGCTGTGGGTCATAGCGATTGTTTCCACCATCACGGTTTTCCACCGCATCTACTTTACCTGGCAAGAGACAAAGGCTGGCCGCATCCTGCCCAATCTCAAAGTCAACGGTGCATAATTTGCGTCGCACCGCTCGGCAGGTCTACGAATGGGCTGAGTTCTAGGTGGTCTGCGCGCTCGCAGTTTGCGTGCCTTCTGCAGATCCTTTCATCCACGCTTCTACGGGTTCCGCGATGATGCGCTTGACTCGTTCTTTTAGCGCCGGGACATCCTCCTTGCTCAGTCCTCGGGTTTCAATCGTGTCGTGTAGATAGACGGTGATGGTGGCTGGGCGGAGGATCCAGTCTTCCGTCCGCAGGTGGGCTATGGAGCCGACGAGGCTGACGGGAACGATGGGAACGCCAAGTTGCTGCGCGACGCGGAATCCACCGTCTTGAAACTCGTTCACATGGCCGTCCCGCGTGCGCTTGGCTTCCGGAAAGATGATCAAGCTCGTACCGCTGTTGACTGCTGCCTGGGTCAACCGCCACAGGCGCTTTACTTCTTTCGGGCTCCGCACGTTGGCCACGGGCACGTTGCCGAAACGCTTCATCAGCCAGCCATAGATTGGAATCTTGAAATGCGATTCGAGCTCCCAACCGCGCACCAATTGCGGAATCGCGCAATACAGAATGAACGGGTCGAACAAATTGACATGATTGACCATGAAAAACGAGGTTTGCTTGTCGTCGAATCCCGCAGCTTTTTTTACGATCACCGTGGCGCCGGAGAAAAACGCGATTCTGCGGCACAGCCCGCGCTGCAGCCAGTCATTCTTCCGCATATCCACCACGACGGCCAGCGCGACCAGAATCGGCACGACAATCGCAAAGTGCAGCCAGCTCACTCCCCACAGAAAAAGGCTGCAGATGATCTCCCAGAGGCGCTTCATATGTAAACGTCCATCGCGCCGGGTTGAATTTCCAGCGTTGCGCATTTCAAGCTGACGATTTCTCCGTCCACCATCACGTCCACGGGAGCATCCAGATCGAATTCCACGCGTCGTACCGCGCGCCGGGAGGCCAGCGGGTGATCGAGGTGCGTCCCGTCATAAAGCCGCGGGAGCATCTTGAGGAGTCCAAGCCGCGCGATGGGTCCCCAGCGCACATATTCAATCAGTCCATCCGAGGGATCGGCGGAGGGGGCGATGAGCATCGTCCCGCCGGTGTATTTGCTGTTGTTGAAGGAGAGAAAAAGGCAGGGGCGTTCATCCCAGTCGTGGTCGTCATCGCAGCGCATCTTGAAGACGGGATGATTTAACTGCACAACCTTCACGAAGACTCCCAGCAAATATCCGAGATGCCCGAACGGCTTGAAGAGACGGTTGGTAGTTGCGCCCACGTCTGCGGTAAAACCCAAGCTCAGGAGATTAAAAGAATAAATTGTTCCGGAGGCGTGCCGCAAACGCAGAAGATCGACGCGGCGCTTCCTGCCCGCCACAAGAGCTTCGAAAGAAGATTCCGCGCCCTTGTCGGTGAAGTCGCGCAGAAAGGAGTTCCCCGTGCCGAGCGGCAGAAAACCCATTTCGACGCGTCCCGCCGGCGTCGCGCGCCGAAAAATGCCGTTGATGATTTCGTGCGCGGTGCCGTCCCCGCCCACGGCAAGAAAACGATGATATCCTTGCTCGTAAGCTTCGCTCGCCAGCTCCGAGGCGTGGCCAGGCCCCGAAGAAGCGATCACATCGATGCGCAGCCCTTTTTCTCTCAGGCGGCTGAGAGCGTCTCCGGCGCGCTTTGCGGAGCGCCCACCACCGGCCGCAGGATTCACAATAGCCAGAAACTTTTCGATCACAGGAGTTCCGTCGAGGGAATTTTACCTTTTCCGGCGCTAAATCGGCAGGATGGCTTGTTCACGCTTGAGCTTGCCGAGGCGCTCCGCTAGAGCCACCCGAACAATCTTGAGAGAAGCGGTCAAGGGAAAATCCTCGTTATAGAGCACAATGCCGTGGACACGTTTGTAATTCAGGAGGCGGCTGTTGCGAGCCGCAATCTCCTTTTGCAATTCGTCGCTGAACGATTGTCCGTGATCGAGATGAATGACGAGGACCAGTTGTTCGCCGACCATGGAACGGCTGGGCCAAATGTAATTCGCCGCAAACACGCAGAATTCCTTGACCGGCAGGCCTTCAAAAGCCTGTTCGACGTCCTCGGCGTACACGTTTTTGCCCTCTTCGGTGACGATCATGTTTTTCTTGCGGCCGAAGAGCTGCAGGTGACCTGCGCGATCGAATCGCCCCATGTCGCCGGTCATCAGCCAGCCGTCCACGATGGTTTCCGCCGTAAGTTCCGGTTCGTTGAGATACCCAGCCATGACGGTTTTGCTGCGCACGGCCACCTGGCCAATTCCGTCTGCGTCGGGATTGAGAATCCGCACTTCCATTCCGGGCAGCGGTCTACCGACGGTATCGGCACGAAAGGGTTTTAGATCATTCACTGTGATGGCGGTGCCAGCTTCGGTCAGGCCGTAGCCATTGGCCACTGGGATGCCGAGGTCGTAGAAAAACTGCAGCGTCTGCGGCTCGGTGAACGCGCCGCCCACTATGATGGCTTCGAGCTTGCCGCCGAAAGCGGCGTGGACTTGCTTCAGCAGGAGGCGACTCAGGGGGAGCACCGGCCGGCTTTTGGTCATGGCGATATTGATTTTGCGGAGGAGTTCGAAGGCGCGGCGTTTTTGTGGCGGCAATTCGTCAAAGCGAGCTTGCAACCCTTTTTGCAGGTTTTTCAGCACCAGCGGCACGAGGCTAACATACGTAATCTGATATTTGGGGAAGGCCTCGCGGACGTATTCGGGGCGCAGGGTGCGGAGGTGAACTACCGCGGCGCCACACGTGAACGGCCCAATGAAACCCACCATGAAGTCAATGGCGTGATTGGTGGGAAGAATGCTGAGGTATTTCACACCCGGCCAAAACGGATACCACGTCGTCAGCGCGACGCACTGCTCCAGGTAATTGGCATGCGTCATCATGCAGCCTTTCGGTGTGCCTCCGGTGCCGGAGGAATAGACAATGCATGCCAGGTCTTCCCGTGTTCGTGGAACGAAATCCGGGCTCCCTTGTCCTCGAGCGGATTCCCAGGTGATTGCGCCCGCGAGATCGGCGTTTGGCGGAGCTTCGGTCACCAGGACGGTTTTCACGTTGCGAGCCTGCGCGCGCCCGGCGGAAGCGCTGAGTTGCCTCCAGATGGGATATTCGGTGATCAGCACGCCGGCGCCGGAGTGCTGCAGAAGTTTCCATTGCTCTTCGGGCTTCAGCTTGTAATCCAGCGGAACGAGCACGCCGCCACAATAGAAAATGGCGTAAGCCGTAATCAGCCATTTCGACTGATTGGTCATAATGATCGAAGCGCGGCCACCCGCGGCAAAGCCGGAGTCTTGCAACCATTTGGCGAGCGGCAGCGCGCGTTCCTTGAAGTCGCGATAGGTGAGCCGCTGCTTTTCTTCGCCACGGTCGGATTCGTAGAGGCACACTTCGCGCGGCCAAGTTTCCAGCGAGTCGCGAATGGCCACTCCGAGCGACGAGTATTTTGTCAGATCAAGCATTACAGGCGGGAATGCACGCGTTCGGCTAGCGTTTTGAAGTTACTGACGCCCTGGACTTCGTAATCGGGCAACTCGATGTGAAAGTGATTTTCCAGCCGCGAGAGCATTTCCAAGGCTTGCAAACTATCGATTCCGAGTTTTTTGTAAAAATCGTCTTCAGCTTTCAAAGAGCCGGGCGCGGCTTTGAAATGCTTGGTGGCCAGCTCCAGGATTTCCTGGGTGGTCTGCTCGATTGTGCGCATAGCCCTAAATCTATCATTGCCGCGCTGCCAAGGAAAATACTGACAGCTCATTCTGACGTGGGATCCGGGAACAAAACTTACCGGGCGACTTTTTGGTCGAAGAATTTGGCCATGGTTTCGAGGGCTTCGCGGGTTTCGGGCAGTTGGAAGTGGTACCAGAAGGCGTGCGGCAAGGCTTCGTAGACAATAAGTTGCGAGTCGTTTCCGGCGCGCAGCAGGGCGCGATGAAAAATGGTGGTGTTGCTCAGCAGCAGATCCCGCGTGCTGGTCACCAGCAAGCTGGGCGGGAAGCCGTGCAAATCGGAGTATATTGGCGACAACACGGGGTCTCTGGGATCGGTGCTGCCCACATACGCATCGCCATGCGTGTGCTTGGGATCCGGCGGCAGCAGCGCGCCGGGCAGACCTTCGAGGGTGAAGAAACTCTGCGAATCCCCACCGTGGGCGAAATCCGCAAGCAGCGAGAACATCCCCAATGCTCCGGGCAGCGGAAGGCCTGACTGTTTCAACTTCGCGGTGACCTCGCCGGTCAGAATGCCGCCCGCTGAAGTACCAAAAATCCCGATGCTCGCCGGCTTGTATTCCTTCAGCAGTTCTTTGTAGACGGCGACAACATCGTCGACAGCGGCGGGAAACGGGTTTTCCGGCGCCAGTCGGTAGTAAACGGACACTACGCGCGTCTGCGCCAACGAAGCGATGGGTACGCCTTCGATGAGCGAGCCGGAATCCGAATTGAACCCGCCGCCGTGAAGGTTGATGAGCACCCGGTGGTGGTTCTTTTCGGGAAAATCGTCGGGCGTGATTATGTCAGTCCGGACGCCGCCAATGATTTTTTCTTCGACTTTGACCGGGAATAGCTTTCGCGCTTCGGCGGAGTCCATCTCGCGCCACTTGTCGGTCAGCGCGCGCCGTTCGGCAAGCGTTTGCGGAGCGAAGGGATGCAGCGTCAGCGATTCCAGCCACTTTTGCGCTTCTGGGCTCACCGTGGAAGGCATGGGGATGATGCGCGTGACGTGCGCGGTGCCGTCAGCGTCGAACTGCGCGGAGTTCCCGGCAGGGGGCGCATTTCCGGGCTGCTGCGCCCAAGCCACCAAAGCTACAACTGAGAAGCAACAAACCAGTGGGGCGACTCTGGTTTTTTCTATGCGTATATTCACGGTTCACCAGCCTTTGGAAAAATTAGGAAGCCGAGGAGCGAGGCTCGGCCGGAAGGTGTTTCATTGGCTCATCGGATTCCACAAAACGTTTCAGGTTTTCCATCACTACCGGGCGGTCGAAGAGTTTGCAGAATAGAGCAATTTCCTTGTTGAGTTCTGCCAGCGGGATCGGTTTGACAAATCTCTTCGCGGCCACGCGCGTTTCGGGATCGAACTTTGTGACCTGTTGCGCCATGGAACGCGCAACTTGCAAGGCATAGCCTTCGCCCGCCAGATGCGCCACCAATCCGGCCTGATGTGCGCTTTCCGCCTTCACGGTGCGGCCGGTGTACAGCAGATCGCGGATGAAACTGTTGCCGACATCGCGGCGCAACCGCGGGATGCCGCCAAAACCGGGAATCAAGCCTAGGCGCAGTTCGGGAAAACCGAAACGCGCCATCTTGTCGGCCACGATCAGATCGCAGGCGAGAGCAAGTTCCAGTCCACCACCCATGCACAGGCCATGGACCGCTGCGAAAGTCACAAACGGAGCCGCGTCCAGCGCATTCAGAACGCGGTGAATGCGCTGAAGAAAAACGCGGACGCCCGAGATGCGCTTGGCGCGCTTCAGAAGCAATGCACCGTGATACAACTCTTTCAGGTCGGCGCCAGCGGAGAACCCGCCGGGACGCGCGCTGGTAATAATACAGGCGCTGGTGGAAGGCGCAAGGCTTTTGATCGCTGCAGCAAACTCTTCGAGGTCCGCGAGCATCAAGGAGCCGATTTCGTTCAAGGGCTCGTGATCGAGCGTCAGTTCAACAACGCCGTTGCGCCACTCCCAGCGCAGCGCCTTGCCGCAAAATTCTTTCATCCTGCCTTCCCGGTGGCCGCAGCCGCATGCTGCTTGTATATCTGTTCAATCTCTTGAGCAAAGCGCGCACTGATCGCGTCGCGCCGCAATTTGCCGTTTGCGGTGAGCAAACCGTTTTCCGGCGTGAACGCCTCCTTCACGATGACGAAATTCCGGACTTGCCGGTAGTGTGGGAGTTCCGAATTGACGTGATCGATGGCAGCCTGGACCAGGTTTGGCTCCAGGGCGCCGGTTATCAGAGCGGAGAGGTAGCCGCGTCCGTTCCCGAGCACCACAACCTGCTGTGCTGCGGGCAAAAGCTGCAGGATTTTGTCTTCGATGGGTTCGGGAGCAATGTTGTGGCCGGAGTTCAGAATGATCAGATTCTTGATGCGCCCGCTGATGCGCCAGTTGCCCTTGGAATTTACTTCCCCTTGATCGCCAGTATGAAAGACACCACCCTGCAGAACGCGCGCCGTTTCCTGCGGCCGATTCCAGTAGCCCGGAAAAACGTTGGGGCCCCGCACCACAAGTTCATCGTTCTCGCCGACCATCAGGTCGATGCCGGGAATCGCCGGGCCGACACGCCCGGGCTCGCTCAGGATTCGCGGATCATCCATGGTGCAAATGCCACAGGTTTCGGTGAGTCCGTAGACTTGCCAGATGGGAACGCCGAGCATAGCAAAGAAGTCCTGCGTTTCCGGCGCGAGGGGCGCCGATCCGCAAACAAGCCCACGCAAATTTCCGCCAAAGCGGGCGCGAATCTTGCTGAAGATCAGCCACTGTCCCAGAGCCAGCCAGAATCCACCGCCGCTTTCACCTTCCTGCTTCGCTTTCCACGCATCACAGGCCCTGCGGTAGATCGAGCGGAGCAAACCGCCGCGCTTCGACATGGCGTCGTCCACGCCGCGACGCACGCGTTCGAGCAGCGTGGGCACGTTGAAAAAATAATTTGGCTTGGACGCCAGGATTTCCTCTGCCACCTTGTTCAAATCGGTCGATAACGTGAGCACCGTTTCCTTCGACAGGCACGACAACGTCACAATCCACGACGCTGCAAAGTTGAAGGGCAAATATTGAAACACTTCCATGGGCTTCGGCTCTTTCCAATCCAGCCGCTCCATCCAACGGGTAGTGCAGCCGAGCATGTGATTCAAATTGGCGGTATGGAGGCAAACCCCTTTCGGCTCCCCGGAGGTTCCCGACGTATAAATGATCGTGACGAGATCCTCATTCTTACGAGTATTGGGCGGCGCCAAGATCCACTCTCCCGGTTGGATCTTGTTCATCGCTTCGCGGAACGACAAGCGTTGCGGCGCTTCCGGACAAACCTTCTCGACTCCCTCTCCCAGTGCAGCGTCGCTGACGAAGAAGAACCGCGCCCCGCTGTCTTTCAGCATCCCCGCAAGCTCTGTGGGAGCCTGCCGTGAATACAGCGGCACCACAATCGCGCCTTCAGCCATCAGCGCCAAATCAAAAGCAATCCACGCCACCGAATTCGCGCCCAACAACGCGCAGCGATCGCCCGGCTGCAAGCCGAGCGCCCGCAAACTGGCGCGAGCGGCTCCTGCTTTCTGTAACATTTGGCGCCCTGTGACACTGGTGAATTCGCTGCCGTGCACCTCGCGGAGAACGACACGCTCCGTAGCGCTTTGCAGTTGTTCAAATACCTTTTCGAGGAAATTTCCCATTAGCTTCAGCTTCCTGCTGCCACCCCCGCGACCGACGTATCGTACTCTTCCACCAGTTTGCGCAAATCTTCGGCGAGAGGAGGTAGATTGTCTTCCCAGCTCAGAACTCCCCTGCGCAGCGGAAAGTCCGGGTACGTCCTGCGAACTTCGTCCTCGAGGAAAATGGCCATCTTGGCCATGGCCTTCAGATTGTTGACCACCGTGCGGCCGATACTCTCGCGGATGGCGTCCGCTTCGATAACCAAGTGCTCCATAACCTCGGCCAATTTCGGACCCAAGTCGGGATCGTCGACGGTGAGCAACAGGTGCTGATGCCCGCGCTCGCGCATGAGATTGCGGATGCGCTCGTCCATGGTGACGCCCGCGGACACGACTCCGGCGGGCATGCAGGTCACGATTCCGTGGTAGCGCGAGGAGACCATGTAGGTGCACGCGCGAAGCATGGAGACAAGCTGGAACATGTCGTAATCGTCGGAAGTGAGAATCGGCGCGCCGGGTATTTCCTTGGCGATAGCGCGGCAAGCCATGGCGTCGAGGCGTTCCATGGCCACCAAGATTGGGAATACGCGGTGTTTTTGCAGGAAAGCCTTGGTCGCCTGGACATAGCTGTCAATGTAGTGCTGAACTTTGCGATCCACTTCGGCGCCGGACTCGAAGAAGTACACGGTGCGGTATTGGCTGTCTTTGAAGGCACCGGTCGTCAGGCGTGAAATGTACTTGCCAATGGAAGCGCGGACCGGCCAGACAAAAGGATGAATCGGACAGAGCGCGAGGATCGGCGTTTTTTCGTCCCAGCCTACGGCGCGCAGCGCCTGCTTTGCATACTCGGGGGGATAAGGCTCAAAAGTCCAGGCGGTGTCTGCCCCCAATTCATTGCGCACGCCCAGACTGGTCAGAAGTTGTTGTGATTCCAGGCTCCGCGTAATGACCAGGGATTCTTTCGTGTAACGCGTGCACATGTTCTTGATAAGGTCATCCATGTGCCCAGCATCGCCGCCGTAAGCTACCGATAGTTTGTTCTGTGCCGAAGCGAGACCCAGCGAGCCGATCATCATGGTGGTTAAGGCATTTGCAAATTTGCTCTTGAACATCGAGCCTTCGCAGGCAATTACGCCGTGATTGGCGTGCACTTCGCGGAACAAAAATGGCGGATACACATCCGGCAAGTGTACTTGTTTTGCTCCATCAAAATAGCCCTTGGTGCGGTCGAAGTTTTGCGTCATCACACTGAACGCGACGTTTTCCGCCCCTAAGACGTGCCGGACCTGCCGCAGCATCTCCTGGACGCGCACGTCGCTGCCGGTGTTGCGCGTCCCGTTGTATCCCGCGAAAAGCAATTTCAATTTTTCGCCGGGAGTCCAGCGCTTGCCCAGGCCGAACATCCATCCGATGCGCCGCAATTCGATCAGCGTGCTGACCCAGAAAACCAAAAGAAAGTCCGTCATGCCACGGCGCTCCCTGCCGCGCTCACGGGCACGGCTGCGCGATCCGGCCAGGGTTTTGCCGGATACTTGAATTTGTTCGCACGGCTGAATTGCAACAGCGGATACGCATAGCTCGAGAATTTTGCGGGCTGTTCACCCATTTCCTGGACTACGCGCGAATTATCGAACACGGTGTTCCAGTCAAGATACGGCCAAAACACCTTCAGCAGCGAAGCGCCATAGCCTACCGCACCGCCTTTGAAGGCCAGCCAGTTCACGGTTTTCGAAAAGGGGCTGCCGAGCCAAGGCTGGTAACTCGGTCTGCTCCCGCCTGCGGCCGCCAGAGCATCGGTGAGTTCCTTGTACTTTTGTGAGCCTGTTCCGGACGACAGATGGTAGATTGCGAAGCACGGATTCTCCATCTGATGAATCTTCACGATAGCTGCGCCGACATAATTCGCGGGCACGATGTCGATGCGGTCGTCCGGGCGCAGAGGCAGGACGGGGAGGCGCGCGAGAATGTCGAACGCCTGGACCATGTCAAATTGCGTGGTTTCCGGACGGCGGCTGTCTCCCATGACGATGGCCGGCCGGAAAATGGTGTGCGGCACATCCGGCAAAAGCTGATGCACCATGTGCTCGCAGAATTTCTTGGTGCGTGCGTAGGGATCGTAGTCCGAACGCGCCCAATCGATGGACTGATCTTCGGTCACCACTTCGTTCTGCCGCTTCCCTGCTACAGCCACGGTGGAAACGTGAGAATAGCGCCGCAGACCATGCCGATTCTGCGCGCGCCGCGCAAGCTGGATGACTTCGAGTGATCCGCGCAGGTTTACGTTCAAGCATTGCTTTTCGGATTTGCGGTTCAGCGAAGCGGCGCAATGGAGGATGGAATCCGTGGAGTCCACCAGCGCGTGGTATTCGTCATCGTCGAGGCCAAAGCGCTCGCTGGTCAAGTCTCCACGAAAAATGCGCACGCGGTCGTTGAGATACGCCCAGAACTCCGGGAAGTCCAGGTGCAGTTGCAGCGATTGCCACAGCCGTTCGCGCGCCTCTTGCTCATCCTTGGCGCGAACCAGGAGATTCAGCCGATCCGAATACCCGGTAAAGAGGCCCGCTGCCAGATAACTCCCGAGATACCCTGTCGAGCCTGTCAGGAAAATGGCCATAGGAAGAATGAACCGTCTACTGCGTCGCCGCCGATGCACCCTGCGGCGGCACGGACCAATCCAGCACTCGCGCTTCTCGTGCCTCCAGCGGTTTGCCTTCCATCAGCGGATAACACCAACGCCGCAATGCCGGTATGTGAATGTTAATCCAGTAATCCCACCAGTCAATCGTTTCCGGAGAGAAATCAAACAGGTCCTTCTCCTCGGATCCCAAAGCGGCCGAGAGGAGCCGCGCATTTTCGCACTCGAACACGTGCTCGTTATGCAGAATAAAGGGCTCATAGAGCTGGATCAGCTTTTGCGCACGACCCAGGTCTCGCTCGGCCTTTGCCAGCGGCGCTTTGAAGAGGTTCAAAGCGGTGGCCACCTTATTGAGGCGCGAGACCACCGCTTTTTGCATGGGAATGGAGAGGCGCTCATAGCGTTGTTTGGAGACCGGGATGGTTTCGAGCTTCACCTTAAGCCAATGATCGATACCCTGCTGAGCGCGGTAGTGCTTCCGGTGCGCCAAGCCCGTTAATTCGATGGAACGGCCCATGTTGACCGGGTTGATCGCCGAGGTCGCCAATTGGTAGAGTCGCGCATGTTTGCGCTGGATCAAAGCAGCGGCAATCAGGGTCATGCCGCGTGTCACCATGTCCACGGGAATCACGTCCAGGCATTTGCGTTCGTTCGAAGGCAGTTGGCGGAAATTGGTGCCCAGCAAATAGGAGAGCGGCCCGGAAGTATTAATGCCTTCATTCCATCCGCGGAAGGGCGTGCGCTCGGAAGTCTCGACAATCGAGGGGCGCACCACCGCGATAGCAAGATCCGCACCTCGCTGCGCGAGCACGGATTCCCCGAGGCTTTTTGTGAAGGTGTAGGTATTCGGCCAACCGAGATACTGTGCGCGCTTCATACCCGCAC
>Ga0187782_10003688_pt1 | contig 11429 bp, 12 predicted proteins | sample 0715_SJ02_MP15_2_FD_132454 | JGI IMG/M metagenome (GOLD analysis project Ga0187782, IMG submission 132454) | Tropical peat soil microbial communities from peatlands in Department of Meta, Colombia - 0715_SJ02_MP15_20_MG | ecosystem: Environmental > Terrestrial > Soil > Wetlands > Peat | place...
CACAACCTGGCCGACAAGCACGACACGCATGTCGCCACCACCCTGCGAGTCATCCGCGCCTTACGGGAGCTGCCCGCCGACGCGAGACCGCAGCACCTTTACGGCTGCGAGGTCTGGCGGAATCTCGACTGGCTGAATGACGATGACAAGGTGATCTTCAACGTCGAGGCTCACGAAAATCTCGCCATGTCGTTGGTGGGCGTCTTCGATTCCCAAGTGGCGGGCGGGAAGCGATATGATCTTGCCACCATGGGCCGGCGACGAGCCAACGCCACCTATCTCGCCTCACACGGCGTGGATGAGTCGACGGCGCTGATTTTTGGCACCGACCTGACTCCCCTGATAAACGACCCGCAACTCAATGTGGAGCAGTACGTCCAGCGATTAATCCATCACTTTGCCGAGGAAGTCTCCGATCGGCTGGCCAAGCTGAGCTGACGATTCCCTGGGGAGATAGGTCGGAGGTGGTTCCGAAGATACCCCTCACCCCAACTCCCCTCCCCCTCTTCCCTCTCCCCTGGGGAGAGGGAAGAGCGGAAAGGGGTAATAGGGTGAGGGGTCTGGGCCGCCCTAACTCCTAAAAGACGCGTTCAGTATCGACCAGGAGGGTCACCGGACCGTCGTTCAGGAGATCGACTTCCATCATGGCCTGAAACTGTCCTGTCTCGACGGTGATTCCGCTGGCCCGCACCGCTTGCACGAAATCTTCATAAAGGCGAGACGCCGACTCCGGCGGCGCTGCCCGATCGTAGCTGGGGCGACGACCCTTGCGGCAATCGCCGTAAAGCGTGAATTGGGAGACGCAGAGCGCGGCTCCCTTGGTTTCCAGCAGCGACAGGTTCATGCGGCCGTCGCGGTCGTTGAAGATGCGTAGGTGGATGACCTTGTCGGCCAATGATTGCGCGTCTTTCAGAGTGTCGCCTTGGGCGACCCCCAGCAGCACCAGCATTCCTGCTCCAACCTTTCCAACCGCTTGACCGTTCACCCGCACTTCCGCTCTCTTCACTCTTTGCACGACAGCCCGCATGGAAGACTCCCCCGATTCGGCCGTTGCGGGGCCCCGAGGTCCGCCCGAGCGGCGGCTGAGCGCCACCGCGCACAGGCACGAAGCCCGCTATGGGGCCGAAAATGCTGGGGCTCGGAGCCTTCTGAGCCCCACCTATATGCAGATTTTGCCATATATGTATCAAAAAGCGCCATTCTTCGGCGGTCTTTCACAATGTGAAATATTCTTGTATGGCTATCTCCTTGAGCCTAGGCAGGTTATAAAATTCTGTCTCAGCTTCTACCGCTGTTCCCACTGTCTCATTTTCAAATGATAGGCTACCATCATGGATAGAGAAGCGCCAGCCCGGGCTCCACAGGCCGCGATGAACGAGCCACAGAGGTCGTTGCACGCCGCCGTTTTGCGCCCGGAGACCCCGCTTCGCTTCTCGCCATCGGGAGTCTTGCCTGCCGCACAGCCCTCTCAAAACGCCGCCCTGCAGGCGGGGACCGAAGCGCGGCGGGTGCGCAGAGTATGGGCGCGCTGCGGCGCGTCCATTCAGGAAGCCTGCGGCCGGTCGTCGGTCCCCGCCGAGTTCCTGGGCGCGTTGACGGCCAACGAGTCGGGCGGCGACGCCGCGGCGGTGCGCTTCGAGCCTTCCGTCTATGGTCACTTGAAGGCGCTGGCGGGGGGCGAGCGGCCGCATTACGCGGGAATCGGCCCGGAGGCGCTGGGCAAGGAGCTCGAGGCTCTCCTGCACCCCAAGACGGGTGAATATCACGCCCGGTTCCTCAACAGCGCGTTCATGAAGGGGCAGCGCCAGGGGCTGGCCGCGCAGGCGGACGAGGCGCTACGTGGCGGCGGAAGGAAGGTGAGAGTCGTGACTAAGTTTTTTCAACAGCTCTTCTCGGAATCCGGCGAGGCCAGCTTCGCCCGCCTGGGGGCGTTTGTGGCGCTGGTTTTTGCCTGTGGATGGGTCAGCTACCTGGTCTTGCACACTCACGTCCTGCCCAGCCTGGAGGGCCTAACGCTGTTTGTCGGCGCGCTGTACGGGCTGGGAAAAGCCAACGAAACGCTGCAGCGCTTCATAGGGGGCAAGTAATGGCCACGGGTCAACCTCCGTCGTTCAAGTCGGACCTGGACAGGATTCGCGCCGCCGCCCAGGAACTGTCGAACCTCAGCCTGGTGCGAGGCCTGAGGCGAATTGCTCCGGGCCTGCCGGCCGCCGCGCTGGCGGGGCTGGCGGCGATGTCGCTGGCCTGGACGTGCGAGCACCAGGCGCGGCGCCGGGAGGGGGAAGCGGCCCGGCAGGAGAAAAAGCAGGCCAGCGAGCAGATCTCGCAACTGCAACAGAAAGCGGCCGGCGCCGTACGCGCGGCGCAGCAGAGCACGCAGGCCGCGCAGCAGCTTGAAGCTCAGCGGCAACAGCTCACGCGCGAGGCACAGGGACTGCGTCAAAGTCTCGGGTCACTCCGCAAAGAGGAGCTCGCGCGCACCAGCGAGGTGGCCACCCTTCCCGCCCAAGTGGTGGAGAAAAGGGTGGCCTCCCGACTGGGAGAGCAGGTTTCAGGTGTCGGGGGCCAGGTGTCAGGGGAAGAGCAGGCTTCGGGTGCAACTGGAGAGGGATTGCGAACTGCCCACCCCCTCACCCGTCCCGCGGCGGCTGGTGAAAACGCCGTCGCGGGACACCCTCTCCCCCAAGGGGGCGAGGGTTGGGATCAGCAGGGGGGCGAGGGTAGGGATCAGCAGGGGGGCGAGGGTTGGAACCCAGTTCCAGGCGAGGGTGGGAATCACGCGGGGGGCGAGGGTACGAACCCAGTTCAGGGCGGGGGTGGAGACCAAAACGGGGCGATGGTGCTTTCGGAGCAAGGGGCGAGAAAAGTTGAAAGCGCTTTTATCGAGCTCGATTCCTGCCGGCAGCAGGGGCAGGTGATGGGCCAAGAAATCTCCAACTGCGAGCAGCAGGCGAAGGTCGACAAATCGCTCCAGGACCAGCAAGCGAACACGATCACGCAGCTCAAAGCGGCTCTGGCGGACAAGGATCAGATTCTGGCGCGGAGCGAGCAGGAGCACAAAGCCGAGTTGAAGGCGGCGCGCGGCACCTGGCAGACGCGCCTTTATCACGCCCTCGAGGTCTTCGCGGGCGGATTTATTGCGGGGGTGATGGTGCGATGAACCCTATGGACCTACAGCACGTGGCGCTCTGGTGGGGCCCCGGCATCGTGCTGCTGATCACCTTCGGCTACGGTTTTCTGCGCCTCGCGCACTACTGGATCGAGAAGTCCATGGAAGTGAAGCGGCAGCAGATGGACGGCGCCTACGGCCTGATCCGGCAATACATCGAGAAGTTTCTGGGCGCGCAGAGCGGGCAGGCGGACGCGCTTTCGCGCCTCGCCAATTCCGTCGAGCATCACGAGTCGCAGGAGAGCTTCGAGCACCAGGAGATCCTGATCGCCCTGAAAGCTCTGCATCGCGATATGAAGAACCTGCGCTGCCGCGCCGCAGAGGATTTCTGCGCGATGTGCGGTACGGGCGGGTTAAGGCGCGGCGCTTGCCCGATGGAGGGATCGCAGTTCTGCGGGGCGGAAGAAGCCGCTGGGGCGGAAGTCGAAACGGAGGGAAGTGACCCCTCACCCGTCCCGCTCCGGCTGGAGAAAGCGCCGGCAGCGGGACACCCTCTCCCCAGGGGAGAGGGCGGGTAGCGCACAAAGGGAGAAAGCGGGTAGTACACGAGGGGAGAGGGCGGGTAGTGCACAAAGGGAGAGGGCAGGTAGTGAGCAAGAGGAGAAAGCGGGTAGTGAGCGTTGGGAGACGGTGATCAGAGTGTTGGTGTTGAAGAATTATAGAAAACGATATTACGCTTCGAGGAGTTAACCTATCATGGCCGGCAGCGTTCGTCAAAAGGAAATGATTCGCGGCAAGATTATCTACTATCTGGGACTCATTTACCCGCAGGCAGCCACCTTGCCCTTGCTACAGGGCGAGCTGGATATTATTGGTTACCCCGTGCCGCTCGAGGAATTGAATTTTCACATTGCTTACTTGGCTGAGAAAGGCCTGGTGGCGGTGGAGCGCGTGCGCGGGCCCCGCTCGCGGCGCGAGATTCCGCTGGTGAAGATCACGGCGCAAGGCATCGACTATTTCGACGGCCGCTTGCCCGCCGATGAAGGCGTCTACGTGGAGCCGCGGCAATGAGGAAGCGCACCCAAAATATCGCGGCGATCGAAGATCCGCCGCCGGCAAACACCACGCCCTCGCCGTGCGGTTCGGCCAAACCTGCGCCGGTTCCCTCGACTCCCGGGCCCAAACACGAATCGAGTGGCTCGGAAGCGGCCCCCGCTTTCGGCAGCCGAGAGTCCGGCACCACACCCTCACCGGATGATAAGAGGACGGCTTTCCAAGAGGCGCAGCCCCGCATCGAAAAGCTGCTGGCTGAGGGCGCGACCTTTGAAGATGTCTTCGAGGCCGTGAATCAAAACGGCGAGTCCGACGTTTCTCTCAATGATATCCGGGTCCACTTCCAGGGTAACCCAAACCTCCAGGCCAAGCGCATGCGTTATCTGGTCGAAAACGCAGAATTCCTTCTGACGGGCCTCGGGGATCCCAAGTCCGCCGAGGAACGCTTGGCGAAGGCTGCTTACCTGGAGGCTTATCTGAAGTTGCACCGTGACGCGGCGCCGGTTGAGCTGAAGGACGCGGAGCACGCTCGCATGGAGCGCGCCAACCTGGACCTTAAGCACAAGCTCGTGATCGTTCAGCGAGATAAGGCTCGGCAGGCGCTCAGCTACTCGAAGCAGAAGACGCGCATTCTCGTGCTGACGCAGGAAAAGATTAAAGAAGAAATTCTGAAGCTGCAGCAAGAGGCTAGCAGGCAGAAGTCGGGTGAGCCCATGGGGCCGGCGGTGCTGGAGAGAATTCAGCAGCTCTACGGGCTGGCCTGTCAACGGCAATCCTCCGGAGGACTGGGTAATGTCCCGTCGGCGTAACAATTCGGTGGGCAGAAGCAAGCCCTTGGAGTGCGGCAGCGGAGCTGCCGCCTTGGCACCCGGAACTCACAGCCCCGGAGATGCACCCCTCGTTTCAGTTGCAGGCCAAGGCGGCAGCTCCGCTGCCGCACTCCAAGGCGCGGCGCGGGTTGTGCTTTCGGGGCCGGCGGTGCAGTTACTGCCTTACCAGCGGCGCTGGGTGGAAGACAATTCGACGCTCAAGATCGTGGTGAAAGCGCGCCAAATCGGCTACTCGTTCGCGGCTTCCATTCGCGCCGTGCTCGAGTGCCTGAAAAGAAAGACCACCTGGATCTTTCTCTCGAAAGGCGAGCGGCAATCGCGGTTGTTGATGGAGAAAGTCCAGGAACACATTCAGTCCTGCGGGATTCTGGCGCGGGCCTGTGAGTCCGCGTTCTTCGAAGGCACGCTGATCAAGCAACTCGAGGTGCGGTTCGGCAACGGGTCGGTGATCTACGGGCTGCCTGCCAATCCCGACACGGCGCGCGGTTATTCGGGGAACGTGACGCTGGACGAATTCGCGTTTCACGCCGACGCCGACAAGATCTATGCCGCCCTCTTCCCCACCATCACGCGCGGCTACTCGATCGAGGTGATCTCGACGCCGAACGGGCAGCAGGGGAAGTTTTATGAGTTGGCGAAGGCGGCAGGACTGACACAGGCCGAAAATCGAAATTCGAAATCCGAAATCCGAAATCCGGAAATCGAAAGCCGAAAATCGAAATTCGAAAATCGAAATTCGAAATCCGAAATTCGAACTCCGGGGATCGAAATCTCAGATTCGGCGACGGAAAATGGCGGCGATTTTCGAGTTTCGAATTTCGAATTTCGTGCTCTCCCGGCCTGGTCGGGGCATTGCGTGGACATTTACGAAGCGATCCGGCAGGGGCTCGAGATCGACCTGCGCCTGCTGCGCGCGGGTTGCGACGACGAGACTTCCTGGCAACAGGAGTACTGCTGCGAATTTGTTTCCACCGCCGAGAATTTTATCCCGCCCGCACTCGTCGCCCAGTGCGTAAGCGCCGAGGCCTCCACGGACTGCCCTCCTCAGTTCCTGGCCTCGGCGCCCCACCTGGGTGGAGGTGCGGCCGGCGAGGGCGCCCACGAGGGGCGCTTCTACACGGGAGATTTTTATCTGGGCATCGACATCGGGCGGCGCCACGACCGCACGGTGTTCTGGCTGGACGAGATTCAGGTGTCAGGTGTCGGGTGCCAGGTTTCAGGAGAGCAGGTGTCAGGAGAGCAGGTACCAGGTTCCAGGTGTCAGGTTCCAGGAAAAGCGGGTTTCCCTGACACCCGGCACCTGACACCTGGCACCTTGGCGGTGGCGCGCATGGTGCGGACGCTCGCGAACACGCCGTTCGCAGAGCAACTGGCCATCGCCCGCGAACTGCTTTCCTTGCGGCGTGTAGGGGGACCCCTTGGGGTCCCCGGGGGAGGGCAAGCCCTCCCCCTACAGACAACCGGGGAATATCTGATTCGCCGCGCCTGCATCGACTCGACGGGCATGGGCGCGCCGCTGGCGGAGGCGCTCGCGCAGGAGTTTGGCGCGCGCGTCGAGCCGGTGACGTTTACCGCCGCGGTGAAAGAGGACCTGGCGTATCGCGTGCGGCGGCGCATGGAACAGCGGCTGGACTTGATTCCGGATGCGCCGCAAATCGCCCGCGCCTTTGGCGCCGTGAAGAAGCTCACCACCCTGGCGGGCAACACGCGCTTTGACGCGGAGCGCACCGAGCAAGGCCACGCCGACGCCTTCTGGGCCAAAGCATTGGCCGATCTGGCGGCGGAAGAGCAACCCGCCTCGCATCTGCGCGAGGGAGTCATTGTGGGAACGCCGCGGGCGGCGGGGTGGATGCCGGCGGCGCTGCCGGCGGTGTTTTGAATTTGCGATTTGTGATTTGTGATGTGTGATTTGAGGGTCGGAATTTGAAATTTGAAATTTGAGATTTGCCATTTGACTTTTGACCTGCTCGTCCACGAAGAGAAAGTCAAAAGGCAAAACGCAAAAGGCAAAACGCAAAAATGAGCCTATTTGAAACAGTTCGCGAAGCTTTGACGCCCGCCATCAGCTATCCCATGGTGACCCTGTTCCCTGGCGGGCCGATCGGCAACGACGTCGGTCTGAATCCCGCTGCGCAGCCTGGAGGTGGAGCGGTCCCCGAGCCCAATCCGCAGATTGATCCACAGATTACGCAGATTTCTCAGATTCAGAACGGACCAGACGCGAACACCGGCAGTCACGAGGCGATCACAAATCAGAAATCGCAAATCACAAATCACAAATCACAAATTGGAGCCCCTGACACCCGGCACCTGACACCTGACACCTCGTTGCGTGGCGCGGTGGGCACGGCCAACTTTGCGGGATTTATCCGCGACCTGGGCGAGTACAACCCGGTGCTCGAGGGGCGCAACGCGTTTCTGATTTACGAGAAGATGAGGCGCTCGGACGCGGACGTGAAGGCGGCGTTGCTGGCCTGCAAGCTGCCCATCCGGGCGGCGGACTATCAAATTGTGCCTGGCGCAAAGGAAAACGAGCCGGGCTTTGAGCTGGCGAAACAGATTGCCGAGGAGGTTCGGGAGAACCTGCTGGGCGGACTCGAGTCGCCCACCAGCACGGGCTGCTGGGTGACTCAGAACTTCGAGAGTGTAAAAGAAAATGCGCTACTCTGCCTGGATTTCGGCTGCGCCGCCCACGAGGACTTGTGGCACATCGACGGGGAGAAGGTCCGGCTGCGCAAACTCGCGCCGCGCTTGCCCTACACCTTCTACCGGTATCACGTCGATGCGGACGGCGAATCGCTGCTCTACGTCGAGCAGTACGGCTACCGCGGCAACAACTTCGTTAATGTGCTGGTGCCCGCCGAAAAGCTCGCTTACTTCGTGAACGACATGGAAGGGGCGTACTTCTACGGGCGCTCGGTGCTGCGCGCGGCTTATCAGCACTGGTACATGAAGAGCCAGATTTATCGCATCGATGCCATCTCCATCGAGCGCAACGGGCTGGGCGTGCCCACCATCAAGCAAGGCGCCAACGTTTCCGCCGAGGACCGCAAAGCGGCGCAGACCTGGGTGCAGATGCTGGCCGCGCACGAGAGCACCGGGATTTCGCTGCCCAACGGCTGGGAGTTCGCTTTGACGGGAGTCTCCGGACGGGTGCGCGACCCGCAGGCCTCGATTCAGCACCACAGCGAAATGATCATGCGCTCGGTGCTGGCCAACTTTCTGACCTTGGGGACGACCCAAAGCGGCTCGCGCGCCCTGGGCGGGTCGATGCGCGATTTCTTCTATCTGTCGCTCGAGGCGCTCTCGCGCAAGATCGATGAGACCATCAGCAACACCAGCATCCGGCGCCTGGTGGATTATAACTACACGCCGAAGCCGGGCACGCGGCTTCCCTACCCGCGGCTCATCACCTCGAACATTGTGGTGATCAATCCGCTCGACCTGCTCGAGGTGGCCAAGGACGTGGGCAAGTTCGACGTGGACCTGCTCCAGCCGGATAACGACACGGAAAACTGGATTCGCAAGAAGTGCGGCTTGCCGCTGAAGTCGAAGACGCCGCGGGCCCGGTATGCCCCGGTGCAAGAGAGGATCGAGGAAATCGTGCAAGGGGATGAGGCTGGCGCGGAAGACACCCCTCACCCCAACCCCCCGGGGAAAACCGGTAGGGGGACGGCTTGACGTCCCCAGGGTAGGGCAAGCCCTACCCCTACCGAGGTGAAGGTGAGGGGGTAAGCGGGCTGGAAACCCGCGCTCCGACGAAAAACAACGGGAAGGATCTGACATCATGGAGAGAAGACTCAACATTCTTTATTACGTTTTGCTGGTTCTTAGTTTGGTCATGGTGGCTGCGTCGCTGGTGGCCAACCACGAACTGTCGCAGTTCCTCGCCGAGGGCGACCCCACGCAGTTGACGCGGCCCACGCTGCCGCAGCGGGCGAACGGAACGCCCGTGGAGATCATCACGCCGCAGGGAAAGCAGTGGAGATACGTGAATTTCCAGGGCGGCCAGTCCGTGGCCGAGTTTCTCAATAACCTGGGAGAAGAATTGTTTGGGAAGGCGGCGTATGCGCAGAGCGCGTCAGAGGCAGTGGTAGGGGGACGGCTTGCCGTCCCCAGGGTAGGGCAAGCCCTACCCCTACAGGAGCGGAACACGCCGCGGGTGCCGAACATGGTGCGCCTGATTGCGCGGCATGCTGACGGGACGATCTTTTACGACCGGACGATTCACAATCTGCGGACCAATGCCGGCATTAACTGGCAGTACAACCAGATGGCGGGGACGACGGCGGCCGTGTGCACGTACATTGCGCTGAGCAACTCGGGCGCCACGCCGGCCGCCACCGATACGGCGCTGGCGTCAGAAATCACCACGAACGGGCTGGCGCGCTCTCTGGGGACAGCCTCGCACACGTCCAATGCCTCGAGCTATACGCTGTCGTACCTGTTCACGGCCACCGGCACCCAGGCCGCGCAAAACGCCGGCATGTTCAACGCCTCGTCGAGCGGCACGCTCTGCTTCGAAAACACGTTCACACAAGTTTCCATGAACTCCGGAGACACGCTGCAGGTGGTATGGACGGTGAACTTCTAGCTGTCGGCAATCAGCCATCAGCTCTCAGCAAGGCTGGGAACTGAGCACGCGGGCGCCCACGAGGGGCGCCCCTACCGAGGATTCGATGGGAAGGGACAGCGGGCGAATGGTGAAGGAAAGCCAAAACGCGAGGCAGGGGCGGAACGGCATCTGGAATTCCGGATTCCGAATTCCAGAATCCAGATCTGCAGCTTCGAATTCCAAATTCCAGATTCCGAATTCCAGATCTCGGTTTTCGAATTTCGGATTTTGGTTTTCGAATTTGGGATTTCGGTTTTCGAATTTCGGATCTCGAATTTCGAATTTCGAATTTCGAATTTCGATCTTGATCTGCGTAATCTGCGCAATCTGCGGACCCGCCCGCGCCACGATCAGTGTGGTCGAGTACAAATGCGCCAACAGCGCCGGCAGTTCGGGCTGCGCCACGGCCGGGACCTCGAGCGCCACCGTGACCTTCGGGACCGCCACCACCAGCGGCGAGGCCATCGTAGTGCTCACGGTGGGCGGCACGGGCGCCTCGGCTTACGGCGCGGTCACCGACAGCGGTTCCGAAACCTACACGCAGGATTCCACCCTGGCCATCAAGGGCATGTCCGCGCACTACGATAGCACCGTCTGGTACATCTGCGGCGCGGCGGCGGGGATCACTTCCGTCACCTGGACTTACGGCACGGCAGACTCCGCGAGCGGCGCCATGATGATTGTTGCCCACGCTCAAGGCATCCGAGCCTCTTCCTGCCGCGATGTGGCGGCGAATTACCCCAGCTCTGCCCAAAGCTCTCCTTGGGCGAGCTCTTCGGTAACCACGACTTCCGCCAATGAGTGGCTGGTCGGCCCGGTTTTCGAAAACGGCGGAAACAGTCTCGCAGCCAGCGGCAATTGGAGTGCGGAGGTTGAGGCCCAGACCGGTACGGGGAAGATGGTGGCGTTTTTCGACCAGAAGGTTTCGAGCACCGGAAGCTTTCAGAACACCGGCAGCGATTCGGGCGGCCAAGCGTTCCCGGCCATCATCACCTTCGCGGGCACGAACAGCTTCACGGCGATGCCGAGCGAGACCAACATTGCGGGGGATTCGGTCAGCAGGCTGTTCGCGCACACGGTCACGCCCCTCGAGACGGCCGCGGCCTCGGACGCGATCGTGCAATCAGCATCCCATTTCGCGCGGCTCAGCGAGCTCGATGTGGAGAGCGACGCAGTGGCTTTGCAGTCCGGGCATGCGGCGCTCATGGCGGAGACGAATGTGGCCAGCGACGGGCTGGCCCGCCAGGCAGCACACTGGCGCGGCGAGACGGAATCCAACACCGCCGGCGACAGCCTGGCGCGCGCCGCGAGATTTGTCCGCACCTCAGCGGAGGCCAATACGGCGAGCGATTCGATGAGTCGCTTGGGCAGCTTCGCGCGCGGCGCCCTCGAGAGCGACAGAGCCAGCGATTCCTTGGCCAGGCTGGCAGGCTTTGCGCGCCAGGCCGTCGAAACCGGCGCCACAAGCGATTCGGCGGCGCGCCATAGCCTGTGGACGCGCGCGGTGGTCGAAAGCCTGGCTGCCGGCGATGCGCTGGGCGCGACCGCAACAAAATACCTGGGCCAGCCAAGACACCAGGAGGACGTTCCCGGGCGTATGAAAAACGGCAGCGTGCCGGGACGCACCAAGACGGGAGAGGCGCCCGTGCACTAGAGCCGAAATTCGAAAATCGAAACTCGAAAATCGGCTGAGTTTCGAATTTCGAGTTTCGAATTTCGAGTTTCGAGAATTGACCATGACGATCTACAAAAGCCCTTTCGAACAATTCACGGTGTCGGTGGATTTCACCGCTGACCTCGGACCGGGAAACAGCGTGGCCAG
>Ga0187782_10003689_pt1 | contig 11428 bp, 12 predicted proteins | sample 0715_SJ02_MP15_2_FD_132454 | JGI IMG/M metagenome (GOLD analysis project Ga0187782, IMG submission 132454) | Tropical peat soil microbial communities from peatlands in Department of Meta, Colombia - 0715_SJ02_MP15_20_MG | ecosystem: Environmental > Terrestrial > Soil > Wetlands > Peat | place...
CAACAGTGTTCAACGGTGATTACCCCGAGCTCCGGGGACCGATTCAGCGTATCGTCAGCGATGAACACCGATGCACGCCTGTAGCAACAACAAGCTGCGGCTGTTGACTGAGGGCTGTTGGCGAAACCGAGTTTGCGGCGGCTAGGAGGGGTTTGTTAGACTGGCTCCCTATGGCATCGCTGATACGAGAAATCGGGGAAAGCGCCGTGGCGCTGGTGAAGGGCTTCAGGGTCACGTTCAAGACCATGTTTGAGAAGACCGTGACGGAGAATTATCCCGCCGCACCTGTAAATTTTCAGCCTCGCTATCGTGGGATTCACGTGTTGCAGCGCGACGAAGACGGCCTTGAAAAGTGTGTCGGGTGCTTTCTGTGCGCCGCGGCGTGCCCTTCCAACTGCATTTATATCGAAGCAGCGGAGAACACGGAAGAGAAACGTATTTCGGCAGGTGAGCGCTACGCGAAGGTGTACAACATCGACTATTCCCGCTGTATTTTCTGCGGCTACTGTGTGGAGGCGTGTCCTACGGATGCGATCACACATGGGCACGGGTTTGAGCTGGCGACGTACGATATAAATTCGCTGGTGTACCGGAAAGAACAGATGTTAGAGAAGAGCAGAGGTTAGAGACTAGAGATTTAAGATTGCAGCAGGGAAGCGGCCCGGAGGGATTCCGGGCCGCTTTTGTTTTGGGAACGTAATCAGTAAAGGATGGTCGATGGGAGAGCGGGCAGCCTGAATTACTGGAAGTGATGCGAGTGACGGAGCGCGAGGCGGGCTTGGCGCGGAAGCCAAGGGGCCTCGCGCTTTGTGTTTTCAGTGCGGCGGACGAGGGCCGGCGAAGTGCGGCGTCTTATAAATCATATACAGGTAGCAAGACGTAATGCTGGCGAGGTGGCGGTGAGGGACGCGGAAACAGGAAGCGGCGCAAGAAGTCGCGAGGCACACCAACACGCGTTTGCCAGGGCCGCACAACAGCCGAGGGTGATGCCGTCTTGGCGCGGTCAAGCACATGGCATACGTCGACGAACGCGTGCGTTGAGCAACGTTGCTACGAAAACGGCGAAAGACCACCGCAAATCGGACCGCAGAGCCGCGGAATACTCAGGAACCGTTGCCGAAATTCGTGGGCGAAGGGAAATGCTCCGCGAAAAGGTTATCGGACGCAGCACTGCCGTTGGAGGGGGCGGCATCGGGGCCTTGGGGCTCGCCGGCAACGGCGACGGCACGCTGGCGCTGTTCGATCAGCCAACGGGCCAGGTTCGCAGCGGTGGTTTCCTGAAGCCATTGATCGAGCAACTCGGTGATCTCTTTTTTGAGATTCGCGGCGTGTGCCAAGCGGGAGAGCTCGTAAGACTGCAAAGTGTTGCGCGAAGCCGAGAGCAGGAATTCCCAGGGAGCCTGGGTGCGAAACTTGGACACGTGGCCCTCCCAAAGCAGGCAGCAGCGTGAAATACGAAGTGCACAATAACAGACGAGTAACATCTAGGAGTAGTAGCCAAGCGGGCAACAGTCTGTGGAAAAGTGTGGAAAAGCAGGAAAACCCGGCGCGTTGCTGCAGTGCCTGCTCTGGCGACTATGAAGACCCGGATGCTACTGCATGGGAAGGGGATACGGCACAGGAAGGCAGCAATTCGAGGCACCCGGCGGCGGAGAGCGAAGGGGCGAACAGAGACCAGGTCGAGTGACTCGCGGACGCCACTGTTACCCAGACAGTTAACGGAGGAGGATTCCAGATGGAGGGAAAGAGCAGGGATCACGCGCAAGGGGCGCGAGAGCATCTGCCGACGCAACTGGAGGTGTTGCGCGGCGTGTTGCAGTTGGCGGCGCAATGCGGCGCCTGGATGACGCTGGCAGAGTTGGCCCGAAAAACGAATTTCCCGGAGGCCAGCATATCCGCGCAATTGCGCCACCTGCGGAAGGCGGAGCATGGCGCTTATCAGGTGGAAAAGCGCCACCGGGAGTGGGAAGAGGCGCTGAAGACGAATACGAAGGAGAAGGTTTGGGAGTACAGAGTGAGGCCGTGAGGTGGAGGAGGCCGAGGAAGTTGAGGAGGTAAAGGAGGCAGAGGATTCGGAGCCGGAAAGAGGAAGAGGTGCGTGGCGTTGGATCGTAAGAGCCTACCCTTACAAACCAAGGGTGGGGCACCCTCAAGTTCATTGAAGAGTCGGAAGGCGGCGGAGGGGAACATGAGCGTGAAGGCGGAGTTGGCGTTTGATGTGTGTTGGGAGGTGTACCGCGGCGCGCGGGAGGTGCTCGAGACCAAGAGGGGCGTCGGAGCGCTGGATTGGACGCAGGGCTCGAAGTATTTGTGGAGGCCGGACCTGCGGCCCAAGCTGAAGGATTGGGTGGCAGATTTTGCTTTGGCGGGGCAGGCGGCGTTGGCGGACCCGCACGCCGCCTCGAGAATGGTGATGTTTCGCTTGTACTACCTGGGATTGGCGGAGTACAACCGGGCTCGGCATTTTTTGGGCTTGAGCGAGCGCAGTTGGGTGAACTGGTCGGAGGAAGTGCGCCGCAGATGCGGGCAGGAGTTGCTGCGCCGCGGCATGTTCCCCCCGCGCAGGTACTTCAACGGCCAGGCGTAAGCGGGCGTCGGGCAAGGGTTTGCGCCAAGTAGATGTGACAACGTTGGACTTGCGTGGAGTTGTGGAAGACAGGGTTTCCGCGAGCCTCAGGCTGCGGTGCGCGCGACGGCATTCACGCGTGCAGATACGAACCATTGCACGGAATGGAGAGTCAAGAGAACGCAGAATGCGAAAGCCGAGTAAACGAGGCAGTATCGGAAATTGTCCAGGACGTACGTAGCGCCTGTCAGCTTTGACTGTGCAACGCTTGCGTAGCTGTCCAGTGCTAGGACAGAGATGCAGGATCCGAATGCAAAAAATGTGAACGTATGAAGCTGACGAAGAGATGCGAGGGTATTGCGCAGTCTGTCGACCGAATACCCTCGCACAGGCATTGTGGCTGGTTGATTGAGAGCGCCCGCAGTCAACAGCACGATTGACGAACTGTAGACCGTCTTGACCGCGACTGCAGCAAGCAGCAGGAAGAACAGTCTCCCGAGTAAGGGAAGCATTGTCCAAGCTGATCTAATGTCGATGTCCGTCATGAGAGAAACACCCCTGGTAGTTAGACACCGTGGAGGGGTATTCAGTGTCCAGGAAGCAAGTCGAAAAACAGAGGAACGCTGGCTAACGCACAGCAAGATGGTCGCTCACGCACAGGAGTTTGCCGGATTCGGTGGAGGCGACGCGGGTGTTGGTGGAGAAGCGGTAGAAGTGGTCGAAGCGCTCGCGGGGAGACCACGGGGGGAGATTGGCCTCGCGAAGTTGCGTGAAGCGCTTTTGGAAGCCGTCGAGGGTCACGCCGGTGCGGGGATCTCGCGGAGGAACCGGGCAGCGGGCGCAAGGGTTGCTGCCCTCGAAGTGAACTTCGCCGATGGTGAAGCGCACGGCGCTGCGCTCGTTCTCCCCGAAAAGCTGGTCCTCCCAGAAGGCAGGCACGCCTTGAATTTCCAGAGTGGTGCGGAAACGTTCGCGGACTTCGTCCAGCGATAGGCCAGGAAACCATTCGCAGACGGCCTGGAGCGAGGCGGTAGACACAATGGTCGGGCCGTTGGCGAGGGTGTCATCCGGGAAGCCCCCCGGCGAATAGCGCACGATGATTTGCTGCTCGAAGAACACGCTGAACCATTCCGCCGCATCCGCATAGGCATCCGGGAACGCGAAAGTGCGCGCGGGTATCTGCCGCCGGTCGGCGGGGACAGACAGAGTGGCGGAGCGAAGACCCGGGGAATAGCTGGCGCGGATGTGATGGATGAGGGGAGTACGTTTGCCGTTGACCCATTTGCCGTCTACGGAGTAGAGCGCCCAGGCGCGGTCCAGAGCCAGGCCACCCGAAGGGGAGATGCGCGCTTCGGTCACGTAGATGGGATCCAAAGACTTGATAGGGTGCAGACGGATGTTCGCGAGCGTTGGGGTCTGGGCCGCAGAGTGCACCGAAAGAGTTTAGCAGAGGAAAGAAGAATTTGTGGGGCGGGCACATATTTCTCTTGACATTATATTACGATATGGTACAATGTGTGGCGTAGAAGAGTGTATCTGGCCCCGGCGATGAGCTGGGGCTTTTTGTTTTGAGGCGCGCAAGCAGGTTGGTGCGGCCCTCGGAACCAGAGTTCAGCCAGCGGAGGCAGCGAGCGAGCGCGGAACGAGGTGGTTGGGATATGCTCCCGCCTTTCCCGCAGCCTCGAGAACCTGGGAGGCGCTGAGGAGCCGCGTGCTGTGAATGTGCGCGACGTCTCCTCCCGCGAACAGCGCGATGTCCACGGCGCTGGCGGTTACGTCTTCGGGTAACTCGCTTAAGACCAGCACGTCGTAGGAGTCGAGAGCAAAAAAAGCTCCCAGGACCTTCCCTCCGAGCGACTCGATAGGAGCGCGAACGGCCTGAAAGCGATCCTCTGTACTCTGAATCACGCGAGTCCAAGCGGAAGTGGTGAAACTAACCTGGTGACAGAAGCAGGGCATGGCCTTTCTTTCCGGGGGAAGGAAAGTTTCGGCATGATGCGCTCGCGGGATGTTGGCGTCAAGTCAAAATCAAGTGATAGCTGAATTAGAAATTGGAGAATGCGCAGAGCGGCGCATTGGTCAGACCACGGACCATAAAGACGGCGGAAGTTCTTGAAAGCGCTCAGCCGAACGAGCCCGCGGGACTCATCCAGGGCGAGCGGCGGGTCAAAATGAAACAGTGCCAAGCATTTTGTCCCAGCGCGGGGGCGCGAGCGGCGTGGATACCGTGTGCCCGGAGGGCGGAGCGCGGGTCATCGTTTTGCCGCAGGCACGGAGACGCGATCTTCGGGACGATGTTGGGGGTGCTGGCAGGTGCAGGGGTGAATCCGAGAAGAAAAAGAAAAGATTTACCACAGAGGTCGCAGACGCGAGCAGAGGGAGCGGAGAGTTGTTCGTCAAGACCCGCCGATTGACCGCAGTTCCTTGACCCCGCAAACACAACTTGAACGCGAATGGCTGTTTGGCTGGCCGGACCTGAAGGTCCGACACCCTGAAGAGGAAGGCCCGCATCGCGAGTTCTGAAGAACTCGCTCCCCCGACTAAAGTCGGGGGCTTCCGCATCCGTCTCTGGGCTTCCACATCCTCCAGGATGACAAGGAAATCCAGGGTCGGTGAGGGCCGAAAGAAAGAGCTAACCACTAAGGCCGCAGAGGAAAGCAGAGGGGGCGTCGGCCTGAGAGCTGCGAGTGAGATGGACGGCTGTTTCTGAAGATAGGCCACTTCGTGGGCTCGCGGAAATTGCGGGGTGGAGGATGGCGGCATACGTACGAACTTTGACGATGAGGGAATTCCGGAGGATGGATTCGCTCTCCGGAGAGCTGCGCGTTGTAGGCGGATCCCGAACGCGCAGGGGAGTGCGCCGGCAAGGTAGGCGGGCGAGGCACCTGACTGCGCAGGCAGGCAAATCGCCGGGGGTTCCAGCTGGCACTGACGCCGCATGTGGAGTGGCCGCTGGCGGGAGTGCGCACACCTCCAACGCACACGCCGCGAGCCGCGGAACGGACGCAGAGCCGGCAGAACCCAAGGCCGGCCAGGCCGCGCGCACTCCTAAGACAGAAAAAACAAAGGCACCTCAGACAAAACGTCGAACTGCAGGTCGCAGACAGAAAAGCAAGGGTTTTTTCCAGAAAAAAGACGCGACCGGGACGGCGAAAGGCGGAGGCGGCGATGGGACCGCCAAGCCAATTGAGAGTTTGTGGGACGAGCGTGTGCATCTGGATGGCGGGGACGATCTGCCAGCGGAGGGCCCGGGGTTCGTCGACGCGGTGAACGAGTATGTGGACCTGGTGAGGCTGACCGATTCGCTCCTGCGTGAGCGAGATGAGAAATCGTCGAAGAGTCTGTTGGAGAAGTTGTTGGAGATGAAATACGGGAAGGGCGGAAAGACGGAGCTTGGCGGAGTGCGGCCGATTATCTGCGATTTGCCCGGACCAATCCGGGATTGAGGAGGAAGAGATGGCGAGTCCGAAGGTAGTGTTTGCGGGAGAGGTGGCACAGATTGCAGGGGTTGGCGCGGTGGTGTTGGGAGTTGTTCTGAGTTTGCATCATTGGGGAGCCGCGGCAGCGTTAATTGGGGGAATTTCGGCGTTTTTTGTTGGCAAAAAGTTACGGGGCGCATGATGCAGGAAGGGCAAGATTGACCTTGAAAGTTGATGCCCAAGAAAGACCGTATAGCGGGAACGCGAAATCCCAAGTTGAACAAGAACCGTGAGGCGGCGGGAACGAAAGGGGCCGCGTCGCCGAAGTCGGTGAGCGAGTCGACCTGGGACTATTTGAGCGAATGGTATCGGGCTTTTCCGCGGCAAAGAGAATTTCATGAGGCCCGGGCGAAGTATCGATTATTTGGCGGCGCAGCTGGGCCCGGGAAAACAAAGGCGCTGCTGTGGGAAGCAATACGACAGGCGCTGGAAGTAGCCGGCAGCGACACACTCTTACTCCGGCGGACGTTTCCGGAGCTCGAAACCTCGCTTCTAACACAGTTCCGCAGAGATGTGCCGCGGGAACTCTACCGAAGCTATAACGAAGAAAAGCATGTAGTGACCTGGAATAACGGTTCGACGACGAGATTTGGATACTGCCGAGATGAAAACGACGTCTATCAGTACCAGGGGGCAGAATTTCTGTTCATCGGCATCGATGAACTGACGCATTTCACGTTGAAGCAGTGGCAGTTTTTGACTTCGCGGAATCGTTGTGCGGTGCAGGAGTATTCCTCGGGGCCGAATGCCGGGAAACGCGTGGTTCCCTGCATGGCGGGGGCGACCAATCCGGGGAACATCGGACATGCCTGGGTGAAGGAGCTTTGGATCGATAAGCAGCCGCCGACGGGTTACGACCGGCCGGAGCAGTACGATCCCATCGATTACGACTTTATTCCTGCGCGCATAGCCGACAACCCGATCTATGCCAATGACAAAAACTATTTGAAGACGCTGGAAGCGTTGCCGGATCGCTTGCGGAGGGCGTTTCTGGAAGGCGACTGGAGCGTTTTCGCGGGGCAGTATTTCGACGTGTTTGAGATTGGCCGGCACACGGCGCGCGCGGAAGAGATTGGAATGCAGCCGTGGTGGCTGCGATGGATTTCCATCGACTGGGGATTCCACCACCCGAGTGCGGTGTACTGGCATTGTGCGGTGCCGGGGGTAGTGGCGAGTGGTGAGTGGCGAGTGGCGAGGAAGAAAGAGGAAGAGTTCACCACAGAGGCCGCAGAGGTCCACAGAGGTAACGGAGAATTCGGCGGCAAGACGCAGGGGTTGAGATCCGTCGGCGCAAAGGGCGCGCCTCAGGATGACAAGGGCCGGCTGGAAGCCCTTCCAGGGCAAGCCGGCGCTACGACGGGCGGCGCCGGGCCGCGGATCGTTACTTACAGAGAATTCCTGAAGAGCGAACTTTCGCCGCGGATGCTGGGCCAAGCGATTGCCGAACGCAGCGCGGGCGAGCGCATCCGCGAAATAGTGCTCTCGCCGGATGCGTTTGCGCACCCTACGAGCGAGGCTTCCATTGCCGAGCAATTAGGCGAGGTGCTGGAGCACAACGGCTTGCCGCGGCCGGTGCAAGCTCAGGACGACCGTATCGGCGGATGGCAGTTGATGCACCAGATGCTGGCGGACGACGAGTGGGTGATTACCGAGAATTGCCGCGAATTGATTGAGGGCCTGCCGCAGTTGGTGCGAGACGAGCGGCGCGTTGAGGACGTCCGTAAGGTCGAAGGCGACGACGCGGCGGACGCGGCGCGTTACGGCGTGGTTTCCGGCGTGCGATACGCCGGGCTTGGGGCACACAGAAGTGCGCCCGGGGCGGGGCAGGCCCCGCCCGACTCGTTTGGCAATGGAACCGCAAGGTTCGTGCCCGGCGTGCCACTCGATGTGCAGATTCAGAAGCAGATCAGCGCGCAAGACCCTACTTCACGTGCGATTCATTCGCAGCGGCTAGCAGCTGAAGCGAAGCAGCAGTTGGGCGGGCATCGGTTTGCGAAAAGAAAATGGAATTGGTGAGCGCAAAAGTGGCGAGTGATGAGTGACGAGTGGCGAGAAAAGAAAGAGAAGAGTTCACCACAGAGAACACAGAGGTCCGCAGAGGGCACAGAGAGTTGGGTGACAAGACGCGGTGGTTGAGATCCTTTGGGACGCAAAGAGCACGTCCCTCAGGATGACACACGCGTGCTGGGGCATGAGCCGGTCTAAAGACCGGCCGCTACTTTGTGGAGCCGGAAATTTTAGCGAACCAGGATTTGGGAAGCAATTCTGACGGGGAGAAGGCGATGAAGAAACTTTTGGTGGTGGTGGCTGCGGTAGCGGTTTTGGTTGGCGTCGCTTGGTGGATTTGCTTGCCGCGTAGCGCGAGGGCGCAGAGCGCTTCGGCACAGTTTTCGCGCGCGGTAGGAATTTTCGATTCAACGAAATATGGCACCTGGGGTGCGTATGTGCTGATTGGCAATGCGGCCACGGGTTCGCAGACGATCACCGTTTGCCCAGCGATGCTGGCTCTGCCGGACGGGCGCGTCATTCAGCCGATGGCGCCGGCGAATGGCGTCTTTGCGCCGATTACGGTTGACGCGCAAGCACCTTCCTTGGTGGAGACGGTCACGCCAACGGCCTATTCACTGGTGGCGCCGCAGAGCGGCACGGGCAACGTACCCTGCGCCGCAATCACGGCAACTTTCGCCAATCTGCACTCGGCGAGCTACAGCACCAGCCAGGTCATCAGTGGCGACCAGGGCATCCAGGAAGCCATAAACGACGCCAGTCTGAACGGCGGCGGGTTGGTATTCTGGCAGATCGATCCGGGCATCGTGACGTTGAGCACCGGTGGTCAGTCCACGAGCTTGGGCACGGTGAAGATCCCCACGCGTTCTGTGGTCACTTCTGCTACAGCTCGAGTCTCAACCACGATTACCGGGTGCAGCGGCGGGTGGTCGCTTGGATATTCGACCGGCACGGAATTTGGCGCGGCGAATACCACGTTGACAGCCGGGACCACTACGGACAGCTCCACGTTGGTGCCGAACTATACATTTAATGCAGCCGCTGCGGTACCAGTGGCGTTTTGTACCACGGCTGCGGCGACAGCCGGTGCCATTCACGCGCACGTCGTCGGGTACAAATTGGCGGCGCCGGCGTTCTGAGGCAGTGGCGAGCGATGAGTGGCGAGTGACGAGAGAAGAAAGAAAAGAGTTCACCACAGAGAACACAGAGGTCCGCAGAGGGCACGGAGAGTTGTTCTTCAAGACGCGCCGGCTGAGATCCTTCGGCGCGAAATACACACCTCAAAATGACAAGGGCCGACGAAGGCGAAGACCCCACATGCAACACCAGCATGTGGGGCACCCGACGGAGGGAAGAGCACAGGCAGGAGCGCCTGTGCCACAGGAGTGTTGATGCTGGGCTGGTTGAGGAGCGCGGTGCGATCGCGGTACGTGCGGATGCTGGAAGAGGAGAACGCGCGGTTGCGGGCGGAGAATCGCGCGTTCCTGAATTCACTGCTGGGACGCGCGGGGTTTCCGCCCGTGGAGTTTGGGGACGGGGCGGCGCCTGTCATTGCGCCTCGGTGGCGCAAGCGGTCGTGGCACCAGATTCAGACTATGAAGGAACGTGAGGCCGGAAGTGAAGACGCGCTGGCGGAGGGCCTTGAATCGTAAGCGCCCATCCTTTTTGCAAAGAACGCGGAAGGGATGCGGCACCCTCAAGCACCTTGGCGGTGCGCGGTTTCAGAGATGGGAAACGACATGAGTGCGTGGGAACGAGGGATGGCAGCACCGGCGGATGGGAACGCTAGCGACACAGACGCTGGCATGAAAGCCAGCGCTACATTGGGACTGATCGCGGCGGAGCTCGGGCCGAATTTGGAGCGGCTGGAAGAGGAGCGGCCGGATCTCGTCAATGTGCTGCGGGAGTTAGTGCGGGAGTACCGCCAGGAGGGCGTCGTTGCGCGGCGGCATGAGATTCGCCGGATTCGCCAGGCGCGTTTGTTCTGGCAGGGCATGCAGTACGCCTGGTGGAATCCCTCGGACATGAACTGGCATTTGCCGTACGAGTCGCGGTCGAATGACGACCGCGAACTCGAAGAGATGCCGCGCTACCAGTTTGTGACAAATTTTTATCAGGGGTTTGGGCTGTCGTTTGTGGCGGTGATCTCGCAAGACGTCCCAAGCGTGCGGTTCTACCCCCAATCCATGCAGTCTCTGGTGGATATTGCCGCGGCGCGCGCGGCCAGCGACGTCGCGGAGTTGATCGAGCGCAACAATCATGTGGAACATCTGCTGACCTCGATTGGGTATTTTCTGTGGACCGATGGAAAACTCGGTGCGTATGTGCGCTACGTCGAGGATGGGCAGCGGTTCGGGTTCCGGGATGAGGAGGTGCTGGAAGCGATCGAAGTGCCGCTGGGGCCCGACCATTACGTCTGCCCTGAGTGTGGCCAAGAGACGGCTGTCGAGGACGGCGAAAAAACAAAGCTTAACGCAGAGGGCGCAGAGGAAGAGGCGCAGAGGACACGGAGACATCCCGGCATGGGCGTCATCGAGGACGCACAGCGAGGAGTGGCTGTGCCACAGGCTTGTCCGGAGTGCGGGGCGGAGCTGGGAGAGAAGGATCTGAGGAGGGCGGAACGGGTGATGGTGCCGCGAGTGGCTGCGGTGCGGCGCGTGGCGAATGGGCAGGAACTGATTTCCATTGCGGGCGGATTGGAATTGAACACGCCGGTTTGGGCGAATGAGATGCACGAATATCCGTATCTGCAATGGCAGACGGAAGTGCATCGCGCCAAGCTAAAGGCCGCGTATCCGTTGGCGGCGTCGAAGATCGAAAGCGCGCCATCGCAAGGCGCCGAAGACGTGTACGCGCGCGTGTCGCGGTTGAGCGTCGAGCAGGGATTGCCGACGGTGCATCCGGGCGATGCGCTGATGAACTTGATCACCTTTGACCGCACCTGGCTGCGTCCCTGGGCGTTCTATTCCGTCGAAGATGAAACCGTGCGGCGGGATTTGCTGGCGCTGTTCCCGGACGGTTGCTACGTGGCGTTTGCCGGCGATGTCTATTGCGAAGCGCGCAATGAAGGCATGGACGACCACTGGCGCGTGCTGCACGCTATGCCGGGAGACGGACAGAACCGGCCGAGTGTCGGCGATTCGCTGGTGCAGGTGCAGGAACGCTACAACGCGTTGTCCAACATTCAGGCGGAAACCTACGAGTATGGCATCCCGCCGATCTACGCCGATCCGCAGGTCCTTGACTTCGATTCCATCGGCAATCAGGTGGCGGAGCCGGCAGCGCATTTTCCGGCACGCGCGCGACCAGGCCAGCCACTCGCGGCGGGATTTTTTCAACCCGCTCCGGCGCAAGTGCCGCCGGACATGATTCGTCA
>Ga0187782_10003691_pt1 | contig 11426 bp, 11 predicted proteins | sample 0715_SJ02_MP15_2_FD_132454 | JGI IMG/M metagenome (GOLD analysis project Ga0187782, IMG submission 132454) | Tropical peat soil microbial communities from peatlands in Department of Meta, Colombia - 0715_SJ02_MP15_20_MG | ecosystem: Environmental > Terrestrial > Soil > Wetlands > Peat | place...
ATGCCGTGACGCTTGCCCGCAGCCATGCGAGCGACACGCGAAGATTCCGGGTGAAAGATCGACGACCCCATGCCCAGCAGAGACGACCCGACCAGCACCACACCGTAGGTTCGCGCCATCGATATAACCACGAGTCCGGCGAGCGAGAAGATGGTCCCGCCGGGAAGCGCAAACGGCGCAGGCCGCCTGTCTGCCTGGAGGCCGACCAGAGGCTGCAGCAGCGACGCCGTAACCTGGTAGACCATGGTGATGGCGCCGACCTGCCCGAACGTGAGCCTCAATCCCGAAGCCAAATTCGGATATATAGAGGGAAGGAGTATCTGCATCATGTCGTTCAGCAGATGGCAGAAGCTTATGGCGAGAATCACGCCGAATACAGTAGTGTTGGCGGACGACGGCGTGGCGATGCCAAGCTGAGTTTCCGGCGCGAGTATTTTCTCTTTCCTCATCGGGCTTTGGCACGATACCACAGCGACCGAGGACAGACGTTCCACGTCGGAAGGCTTATCTCGTGCTGCGCCGGATCGAGACCTGGAGTTGGCCATCGAGTTCTCGGGTCTTCGCGGTGATCGCGAGGCGCGTTTTCGTCGGTCCTCCGTGGTGGTGTGCAGCGTTACAAGCTGCCCCTCCGGGCACTATGATTCCGCTCCACAGAAATTTGGGGTGCCCTCGGTAGAGGTCAATCGCGAGGTGGCTCCGGCTCCACGTCCTCGATGAAGAACACTCCAACGCCGTTCTGACCCTTGTTGCGGCGGGGTTCACAATGCCTGACCGTGGCTCGCAGGGAGATGGTGCCAGCTCCTGTTTGATCGTCCGTGTTTTGGATCACGACACGCAATTCTGACTGCAGCCGCGGCCGATTGCTCAAGCATAGGTAAGCGCCGTAAACACTAACATCACGCACGGTTGCCTTCTCTTCGAAGGCCGCTCCTTCTTCCGTATGGCCGCTTACATGGGCCGTCAAGCATAAGCGCCGACGCTGCCCAAGACGAGCCTCTGGCAAGATGACATCGGTACTCCTCCCATTGAGCGTGATAGACATTCCCTCAATCGCCGCCCATGTAGGCGCAAATTCTTGCCGAGCCGCAGAAAGAAATCCATCTACAGTGCTGCTGGACGAGTCGGGGTCGTGATGGAAAAGCACCAGGTGCTTCACCTTCGACTCCCGGGCGATCTTGACTCCTTCAAGCCAGCACGAATGTCCCCATCCTTTGCGGGTGGATGCCAGCTGCTCGGGTGAGTACTGCGCATCGTAGATCAGCACGTCCGCGCCTTGCACCAGCTGCCGCAGGTTGTCATCAAACTCCAGCGCTCCCGGCTCGTTATCGGTCGCATAAACGACCGAGCCGGTCGGCGTATCCAATCGATAGCCAAGGCAACCCTGGGGATGGTTCAGCCAGGCCGTCTTGATGTGCGTTTCTTCGATTTCCCACTGATCTCCCCCTTCCACCTCACGGAACGTGCGCGCCGCGGCCATCGTGTTCACATCGACAGGAAAATACGGCTTGGCCAGCTGCGCTTCCAATACCTGCCGCAAACTATTGCGTCCGAGATACTTCGATTCGAAGCTATAAAAGTGGAAGCGGTTTTGCGCCTCGAAAAACGGGTGAAAAAAAGGAATTCCCTGGATGTGGTCCCAGTGGTAGTGCGTGACGAGGACATGGGCTTCCACTCCGGCGTCGCCTCGCCATTTCGTACCGCGGCCGTTCAGCGCGTGCAGGTGGTTACCGAGCATGCGTAGGCCGGTTCCACAATCGAAGATAAAGCGGCCGCCCCCGGGTGTCGTTAGCTCTACGCAGGCCGTATTCCCGCCATAGCGCCACGAGTCGCGTTCAACCGTTGGCGTCGATCCTCGCACGCCCCAAAAGACCACTTTGGTGAAACTCTGAGTCATCTCTACCGAGTAATCCCCGCGGATTCAGCGCTCCGAGACGCCTACGGAAAGCCAAGCCACGTTCATGGTAGGTGGCTCAAGAGAGTGAAGTCAATTGAGTTTCCCCCCGGAGCACCGTGAAACACACTTCCCTCAAACTCCTCGTGTCATCAAGCAGGTCTGTTGCGCCATCAGTCTGTCCGGGTAGAATCCCACCATGGGCATTCATGTGCACGGCCATTCCCATGACCACCATCTCGGTGGGCAGGTCTTAGGCGGCAAGACAACGGGCATTTTAGGCTTCGCCGTCGTGGCCACGCTCGTTCTGGTACTGATCGAGCTCTCCGCTGGATACGCGGCTCACTCCATGGCGCTCGTCAGCGACGCAGTTCACAACCTGACCGACGTGCCCACCCTGGTGATCTCCTGGCTCGCGATGCGCTGGGCATTACGTCCTCCGACTCATGAGAAAACCTATGGGTATCACCGTTCTGGAATTCTTGCGGCGTTCGTCAACGCCATCGTGCTCGCCCTGGCAGCTCTCTTCGTGATTGGCGGATCGATCGCCCGGTTGCGCAGCCCGGTGGAGGTCCGGGCCACTCTCATGCTATGGGTGTCGGTTCTCGCCCTGGTCATCAACGGAGGCATCACACTTTCTGTGCATCGGGGACGCAGTGATCTGAACGTTCGTACCGTCTGGATTCACAACCTCGGGGATGCCCTATCAAATATAGGCATCCTGGTTGGCGCGCTCCTCATTCATTGGACGGGCGCGCATTGGATTGACGCCGTAATTGGTATCGCCATTGGAGCCATGGTTCTTTGGTCGGGGCAGGGAATTCTTCGAGAGAGCGGCCACATCTTGCTGGAAGGGTTGCCGCGAGGGATGCGCCTGGAGGACGTGGTTTCAGCGATTCTACGAATCGAACGCGCTCAGGAGGTGCACGACGTTCACATTTGGACCCTCGGTGGCAATCTCCACGCCCTCTCTTGTCACGTGCGCATCCCCGACATGCACATGGAGGAGAGCGAGAAGATTCTTGCCAGTATTCGCGAGGTTCTCGCCCGGGATTTTCACATCACCCACACGACCATTCAATTCGAACGTGCCGGCCTGCCTGCCAAAGCCGGACTGTACATGCCTGCGCCCGCCAGCCACTCAGCGAAATAGCACGCTCCGAGGCCGCGGCGCGTGCTGGCACCGCGGGCAGAAGTGGCTGCTCCTGCCAGCGACCACCGTTCGGCGGATAAGGGTGCCGCATCGGAAGCATTTCCGGCCCTCGCGCTGATATACGCGGTGCCGCCGCTGAAATCCTCCAAGGTTCCCGTTGGAATCGACATAGTCTGCGATCGACGAGCCACGCAATTTGATGGCGTCGTTCAGAACCGCACGCACCGCGTGATACAGGCGGTGCAGTTCGTTTGCCGTAAGGTTTGCGCCGAGCCTCATCGGATGGATGCGTGCTCGCCATAACCCTTCGTCGGCGTAGATGTTCCCGATACCGCGCAGAACGTGCTGATCGAGCAGCAATGCTTTGATGCGAGCGCGCCGGTTCCTGAACAGCGCTACGAATTGCCTCTCGGACGTCTCAAGCGGGTCGAGGCCCAACTTACCAAGACCGTTTTCTTGCAAGCCGTGCGTCAGTCCGATGCGACCAAAGCGACGAACGTCGCTATAGCGCAATTCGCGGCCATTATCGAGCGTGAACCAGACATGGGTGTGAGGCGCGGCTGGCGCCGTAGCTTCGCAGGAGACCAGACGTCCCGTCATGCCGAGGTGAATGAGTAGCGAGAAATGGCGCGCGCTTCGGTCAGTGGATTCGAGATCGAGCAGAAGAAACTTCCCATGTCGCCGGACCGCCGAAACTCGTGTGCCCGGGACTTGTTGTTCGATCGCCGCCGGATCGTCGATGAAATCCGTCTTGCCGAGGCGCACGCTCAAAATGCGTCTGCCTGGCAAAGCGGCCCGAAGGCCCCTTGCAATCGTCTCCACCTCGGGAAGTTCCGGCATGGTTGTAATCGGCGTCGCTGCTTGTTCGCCACAACGGCGAGCAAGCACCCGATAATCTCCAAGGTGTCGTGCGGGTCTAGCGACATTGTACGCGAGTTGGAGTCTCGGGCCCGTGGGCTTCCGATCTAAGGTAACGGGATGCCTGGGGAAGCGACAATGCCTGCCATGCGGAGAATTTCGGCGTACTCCTCCTCGCTGAGAGGACAAATCGTGAGCCGCGTGTTCTTGAGAAACTTGATCTTGCGAAGCAGGCGGTTTTCGCGAAGTTCAGACAGCTTCACCTGCCGGGGAAGCCGTTCGATCGCGCGTAAGTCCATGACCAGCTTCTTGCTGTCCGGGTGCTCCGGGTCAGAGTATGGATCGCGCGTGACTTCGGCCAGGGCGTAGAGCGCGTGTTCGGGACGGCCGTGGTAGCAGAGCGCTCGGTCGCCCTTATGAATCTGTTTGAGCTGCCGGGCCGCATCGGGGCGGTTCCCGGCGTGGCGCCACATCTCCTTGCCTTTTACAAAGAGGGTGTCCCAGTGGTAGACGCGAGGGTCAACTGCCAGCAGCCAACGCCTTGGTTTGGTCGGAGCCTGCGTCATCCGCAAAAGTGTCGCGCGAACTATACACGGAACTGTCCGCCAAGTGTGCAGAAATTTCCATCGAGGCCTTGCAAAACCCAGGACTTGCACCACAGAAAAGGTGCGCGCGCTTAGCCGACATCTACGAAGATTTCGTCGCCCCGCACCTCCACCGCGTAGCGCTCAACCCCCATCCCTCCATGCGGACTGACCTGGCCGGTGGTGACGTCATATTGCCAGCCATGCCAGGGGCAGGTCACGATCTGTCCCTCGAGCTCGCCTTCCCCCAAGGGCCCTGCCTGGTGGGCACATATCCCGCTGATAGCAAAGAACTTGCCCGCGACGTTCGCCAGCGCAACGGGCTTACCGCCGGCCTGCACCTCGCAGATCTTGCCCGCAGGAATCTCGCTTGTTTTCGCCACTCGGACAAACCCCATGTCTTGGCTCCTCGGTATGGTCAATAGCCTGCCAGACGTCTGAGAAGGCCCTGTCGATCAACACGCCCACGATGTGGCGTTTTGTGTTTTCTTCACTCGCTGCCGGCGCTTGCGGCCCTCGCTTGCGACTCTACCTTCTCTAGGAGCTCGGCGAACTTCGTCTGACGGTCCTTTTGGTCGTGGCCCTGGTACATCTCGGCGATCTGCGTCGCGTTCATCGAGCAGAACTTCGGTCCACACATCGAGCAGAACTTGGCTTCTTTGTAGAAGTCGTCCGGCAGCGTCTCGTCGTGCATGGCCCGCGCCGTGTCGGGATCCAGAGAGAGCTGGAACTGTTTGTCCCAGTCGAACAGGAAGCGTGCGTAGCTTAAAGCGTCGTCCCGGTCGCGCGCACCAGGGCGATGCCGCGCCACATCCGCAGCATGTGCCGCGATTTTGTACGCGATCACTCCTTGGCGGACGTCATCCGCGTTCGGTAGACCGAGATGTTCCTTTGGCGTGACGTAGCAGAGCATCGACGCGCCATGCCAGCCAATCATCGCCGCTCCAATCGCGCTGGTGATGTGGTCGTACCCCGGTGCAATGTCCGTCACCAGGGGCCCGAGCGTATAAAAGGGTGCTTCGTAGCAGAGCTCGTTTTCTTTCTCTACCTGCAGCTGGATCTGGTCCATGGGGATGTGACCGGGCCCTTCGATCATGACCTGTACGTCGTATTCCCAGGCCTTTTGGGTTAGCTCGCCAAGCACACGCAGTTCTGCAAATTGCGCCTCGTCGCTGGCATCGGCCAAACACCCAGGACGCAAACCGTCCCCCAGCGAAAAGCTGACATCATGCTTCTGAAAAATTTTGCAGATGGCCTCGAAGTTCTCATAAAGAAAATTCTGTCTCTTATGGTGACTCGTCCACTGCGCCAGCAACGCGCCTCCACGGCTTACGATTCCGGTGATTCGGTTTCGCACCAGCGGCAGAAACTCGCGGAGCACGCCGGCATGGATGGTCATGTAATCGACACCCTGTTCCGCTTGTTCCTCGATCACTTCCAGCATTACGCCGATGGTTAAATCCTCGGCCCGTCGCACGCGCGAAATCGCTTCGTAAATAGGAACCGTCCCGATCGGTACCGGAGAGGCATCGAGGATGGCCTTGCGGATCGCTCGAATATCACCGCCGGTTGAAAGGTCCATTACCGTGTCCGAACCGTAATGCACGGCGCGATGGAGCTTTTCTAGCTCCTCGCTGATGTTCGATGTAGTGGCAGAATTCCCAATGTTCGCGTTGATTTTGCAGCAAAGCGCGACGCCGATTCCCATCGGTTCGAGGTTGCGGTGGTGGATGTTGGCGGGAATGATGGCACGACCACGCGCCACTTCGCTGCGTACCAACTCGGGCGAGAGGCTTTCTCTCATGGCAACGTATTTCATCTCTTCGGTAATGACGCCCTGGCGCGCGTAGTGCATCTGCGAAAAATTCCGCTCACCGCCATTCACCGCGACCGACCGCTTCTGAATCCAACCATCCCTGAGAGCCATAGTCCCTCGCTACCGACAGCGGCTTTGCTACGCCCGCCATCGCGCTCATTATCGCACCGCAACTGTCATGCGGCAACTTGGCGGGTTGCACTGTCGTTAGCACATGATATGTCCGGTTGAATTAGCAAGTGAAATGTCCGCCTTTAATGCAACCGGAGGGACTGCGACCAGGCAAGACAGCTATGGGCTGGCCACCGCCCAGCCCGCTCGCTATGATTAGGCGTGGGGTGGGCAAGCGATCGTGCCTGGCAAACGCGCCCTTCAGCACGCTCCCTTGCAATCGCAGTTTGGTCGCGCTATGAATCCGTGTGAGAATGTTTGCATGCCAAAGAACCTTATTGCTCTCCACTTTCTTTTCGCGGCCGCTGCTCTGCTCGCGGGAACTACCCCAGCTCAACAGACGCAGGCGCCTGCACCTTCGTCGAAATCCCCGGCAGCGAAGACTGCGCCCGCACCTGCGGCGAAGAGTTCCGTGGCACCGGCCACGACTCTCACCACAGACCGAGAGAAACAGAGTTATGCCTTGGGCATGAACATCGCCAGGGGTCTCAAGGGACAGTCGGTCGACGTGGACCCAACCATTTTGACCCGTGCGATCAAAGATGTTCTGACCGGCGCGAAACCCCTGCTCACCGACGATGAAGCCATGGATGAACTGAAGAAGCTGCAGGTCGAAGTCCGCCAGAAACAGGACACGGAGCGAAAAGAGCTGGGAGACAAGAACCTGAAGGAAGGCCAAGCGTTTTTGGCCGCCAATAAGACCAAGGATGGGGTGGTCACATTGCCGAGTGGCCTGCAGTACAAGATTCTGACGCAAGGCAATGGTCCGAAGCCCACAGCCAACGACACGGTTGTGTGCCAATATCGCGGCACTTTGATCGACGGCACCGAATTCGATAGCTCCTACAAACGAGGTCAGCCAGCGACGTTTCCGGTCAGCCGAGTTATCAAAGGTTGGACCGAGGCACTTGAGCTCATGCCCGTCGGATCAAAATGGCAACTTTTCGTTCCGCCCGACCTTGCCTATGGCGACCGCGGCGCGGGCAACTTGATCGGCCCGAATGCTACGCTGATCTTCGAGGTCGAGGTGTTGTCGATCCAGGGCGCGAACCCCGCAGCGCCCGGGCAGACCGGTACCAAAACCAATCCCTAGATCCCCGGTTGCGTCGAACCTATGGAAAGCAAACAGGGGGAATCGAGCCAAATCACGAAGATCTGCCGTCGAGCTCCACGGCCATTTTGGGGGATGGCGGTGGTGTTCTCCCTGGTTATATCCGACGGCCTGGCTGCGGGCTCCCTGCACCACTTCGAAACCACTGGGCCGAGACCGGCAGCGCAGGCACCTTCGGCCGCGGATACCCATTTCGAACTCACCAAAGACAAAGGCTACCGCTTTGAACGGGACGGATGGATTTATGTCCATCTTGAAGGTACACCCTACGACGTCGGTTATCAGCACGGATACCTTCTCGCCACGGAGATCGCCGACGCCTTCGCCACAATTCGCCTGGAGATGACGCACGACACCGGACGCGACTGGGATTTCTTTCGTCGTGCCGCGCACACGATGCTCTGGCCGAAGCTAGATCCCGAATATCAGTTTGAGCTGAAAGGAATCGTCGACGGCCTGCACGCCAGCGGCACCCAGCTTGATCTCGACGACATTGTCGCCTTCAACGCATTCTCCGAGTTGCCCGATTACTACGTGCCGTGGCTCAACAGTCAGACGCAAGCTGCGGCGTCGCTCGGTCGGAGAGCCTTTGAGCATTGCAGTGCCTTCGTCGCCACGGGTAGTTGGACGAAGGATCACGCGATCGTCATGGCCCACAGCAACTGGACGACCTATACGGAGGGCGCTCGCTGGCGCATCATCTTTGACATCCTTCCCGAGAGAGGCTATCGCATCCTGATGGACGGTTTCCCGGGCGCGATTGCCAGTGACGACGATTTTGGCGTCAACTCCGCGGGCTTGATGATCACGGAAACCACCATCGCCAATTTTCACGGCTGGGACCCGAACGGCAAGGCGGAATTCATGCGCGCCCGCAAGGCCATGCAATATGGCGACACGATCGACAGTTACGTGAAAATCATGCTCGACGGCAACAACGGCGGGTACGCCAACGACTGGTTGCTGGGCGACCGGAAAACCGGGGAAATCGCTCGCTTCGAGTTGGGCCTTAAGCACAACAGGATTTGGCGAACGTCGGACGGCTACTTTTCAGGTGCGAATTTTCCGAGCGATCCAGACCTGATCAAGGAGGAAACCACGTTTGATCCCAATGATCCGGCCAGCGGTCCGAATGCGCGCCGCATCCGTTGGGATCAGCTGCTGAACGGCAATAAAGGTAGGATTGACGACAGTCTCGCCAAGGTTTTTCTTGGCGATCACTATGACACCTTCGCAAAGAAAGAAGGTGCAAACCGCCGCACCCTTTGCGGGCACGGCGACATGCAAACCCAAACGCTCCCCGGTTCAACCAGCCCGCCCTTTGAACCGTATGGTGCCGTCCAAGGCAAGGTGATCGATAGCCGGATGGCTGCGTCCATGAGCTTCGTCGCGCGGATTGGCCATCCCTGCGGGATTTCCTTCGATGCGGCGAAATTCCTAGCCGACCATCCGGAGTTTTCCTGGCAAGCGCCCGTGCTGCGCGACATGCCGGCAGGTCCGTGGAGCGATTTCCGCATTGGCCAGCATGTCGCGCCGCGATGAGGACTAACTGTTTTCGACGCGCAGGTTGTTTGTGACCGAGAACACATTCGGGACTTGGTTGGCTGCCATTCCGGCCAAGTTCCTGTCCATCGGGGACCTCACCACACCTTCGAGTGTGACGTGACCGTTCTTCACGATGATGTGAATCGGCTGCACACTCCGAATGAGGTAAATGTTAAAACCGGGAGCGCCATAGATGGCACGAAATTCGGCGCGGCGGATTTGATCGTCCAGCGGCGAGGGCGGAAGTACCTCGATCTGATTGTCCACCGATTCCACACCCTCGATGCGACTGACGGCGGCTCGAGCATCCTCTTTCAAAGCGGGCCGGACCACCTCACCCAGTAGTACAACCTGACTGCCTCTGACCTGGAACTCCAAGTTGTCAAACAGGGAGTAGAAGGGAAGCATCACCAGTTGGTGGCGAACCTGGTTGGTGAGCGCTGCCGCGTAGTCGGCCGTGTCCGGTGGTGAGGCTGGCCGGCGGGCGTCGGCTGTAACGGCCGTAGCGAGCAACGCAAAAGAAAGCAGAAGTACGGGATGTAGCGGTTTCAAGTTCCAACCCAACTTGCGCATAAGATCCTCCGATTCCTGATGAAATTTTCTATGAGTACAACTGCACTCTGTTTGATGCACGATGGGCCCGGCACGTTCGCAGCAGGGGGTATACCCAATGGTCATGGCTGTCTGATACGCACCACGTCGCGGGGCCCAACTGGCAATTGGGTGCGGAAGGTGTTACAAAACAAGAGCTTGTCCAGGGTTGGTCCGTGGCCGATATTTGCTCTGCTAAGGGATGTAAGTCCACTGTGCCAGCGATCCTTGCTGCGGAGCGGCTGTGTGTGCTGCATTACACGCTCTTTGTCGAACAGGAATGCGCCGAGATACGGCGCGAGACGGCGCTCGGCAATGCTAGCCACGAACGGCAGCTGGAATTCATAGAAAGAATCGCCAAGCACGGCGAAGCGCTCGTTCACGTCGCAACCGGCGGCTTCACAATGTCTGACGAAATCAAGGCGCGCATCCTAAGCACGCTTCTGACGTTGATGAACTGCCGTGAGAATATGGATCGGGCAGCAATGCGGCAGTCCGCCCTGCGACGCTTTGTCGGATAGCTAGAACCTTTCCTTTAAGCCCCCAGGTAGCGCGCGTATAGCGAGCGGGCGACGGCAGGATCTTTCGTGCCCTTGACGATGGTGCGGCCGTCGGCAAAGACGGTCATCTCATAGGGGGGTACGCGGAAACGCAGAAGGAAATCGTTGTTGCGAACCTCTCCGATTGAAGCGGATAAAAGTCGCCGGCCCAAGTCGCCGAGGTCCAGCTGCCGGCCGCTGGCGTGAATCTGTACCGAGTCGCGCCCGCACAGTGTGATGTGCGGCTGTGCCTTCCCGGCAAGATAGATAAACTCGCGGTGTCCGCAGGTTCGGCACTCGGGGTTGCGCGCAACACGAATGGATTGAAACTTCCCCGTCCAGACGTCGCAGGACACGAGCCGCTGATGGAGCGCGTCCTCCCTTCCTGCGAGGATTTTCAGGGCCTCCGCCGCGGCCAGAGACGCGGCGACGCTGGCGGCCCCTCCCAGAATGCCCACGGTGTCGCAGGTGGCCTCGTTGCCGACCGCAGTGCCATCGGCTTCGAGCAAACAGGCCAGGCAAGCTGTTTCTCCCGGACGGATCGTCATCGTTACGCCATAGCTCCCCACGGCTGCGGCGTAAATCCAGGGGACTCGGAGTGAAAGCGCGGCGTCGTTGATGAGAAGCCGTGTTTCAAAATTATCCGTGCCATCGAGAACCAGCGTGAACCCTCCGAGGAGCTCTTCGGCGTTGGCGGGGGTCAGGTCGGCGACGACGCCTTCGACAGAAACCCCTGAGTTGATTGCGCTCAGATGGCGCTGGGCGGCGACAGCCTTGGGCAAAGCCTCGCGGGCATCGCTTTCCTCAAAAAGCGTTTGGCGTTGCAAATTCGAATGCTCCACATAGTCACGGTCAATGATGCGAAGCCGGCCGATTCCGGCCCGTGTCATCAGACCTGCAATGACCGTGCCAATGGCACCACAGCCGACCAGAACGGCGCCCGCCGCCAGCAGTTTTTCCTGGCCCGGTTCTCCGATTCCGGCGAAAAGGATCTGCCGGGAGTATCTTTCGCGGTCCTGACGCTTCATGGCTTTGGGTGGCTGACTCAAAACCATCATAGCGCCATTTGGCGCCGGGCAGGCAACGCGCTTGTGCTAACCTCTCCTCTTAACCTCTGGGGCGAATGAAATTCCTACGCAAATCAAAAACATCCGCCCACGGCGACTC
>Ga0187782_10003692_pt1 | contig 11426 bp, 12 predicted proteins | sample 0715_SJ02_MP15_2_FD_132454 | JGI IMG/M metagenome (GOLD analysis project Ga0187782, IMG submission 132454) | Tropical peat soil microbial communities from peatlands in Department of Meta, Colombia - 0715_SJ02_MP15_20_MG | ecosystem: Environmental > Terrestrial > Soil > Wetlands > Peat | place...
ATCGACCTTGCTGTTGCTGCGTCCATCCTTTCCGCCTATCAGGATAGAAGCTGGGGAGAGGCCGCCTTTTTCGGGGAGGTGGGCCTGACAGGCGAGGTGAGGAGGGTTGTCAGCATGGACCTGCGGCTCCGGGAGTGCGAAAGGCTCCACGTCGGGAAGGTCCTATGCCCCGCCGGATCGGAGACCTCATCGGGGATAGAGGCGGTGCCCGTGAGACATGTCAAGGACCTCTACAAACAGCTCATTGGCCAGCCATCGTCCGCACCCTCCCAGTGAAGGGTTGAGCCCAAGGAAGCGCTCCTTTCCATAGAAGCCCTCTCTTTCGCCGCCCCCTTTGGGCCCGCAGAATTCGCATGTGCAGTGGTGCTGTAAGGTATGACGAATATACTTGACAAGAAAAGCTCAACAATCTAATCTATAAGCAATGAAGATTTCTACGCAAAGCAGATACGGCCTGCGCGCTGTCTTCGACATCGCTTACCACTCGGCTGGAATGTCGACCCAGGTGAAAGACATATCTGCGCGCCAGGCCATCTCTCCCCGGTACATCGAGCAGATCTTCCAGAGGCTGAAAAAAGCCGGCATCATCCAGAGCATCAGGGGGCCTTCTGGTGGATACTACCTCGCAAGGAAGATCGATCAGATCAGCGTCGGCGACATCGTGCGGGCCACTGAGGGAAAGATCGAGCTTGTCCATTGCAGCGGACCGAGAAAGAGCGTCAACAAGGCCTGCGACAGGATGGGCCAGTGCGTGGTGCGCGACATTTGGATGGAGGCGTCAAAGAGGCTCATGGCATACCTCGATTCGATCAGCCTTGAGGACTTGTGCAGGGAGGCCCAATCGAAAGGCCTGGAGCGGGTCATAGACAAGCACCTTATGTACTACATATAATATCTTCATGAGGTAGAGATCGCTCGGGGATTCAAAAAGGGTCCTCTTTAGCATCGTTTCCACGTTTTTCCGGGCCCGCCGAGCCTACTTCAATTTGGAGACAGAAGATGGCTGCCATTGAAGCGCCTTGCTCCCGGTGGTCGCAGTGGCTTTTGAGCATACTGCGGATTATCACAGGCTTTCTGTTTTTCGAGCACGGGGCAATGAAGCTCTTCGGCTTTCTTGCGCCGCCCAACATGCCTTTGCCCCACCTCTTTTCGCTCATAGGGCTCGCCGGGGTCCTGGAATTCTTCGGGGGACTGGCCATTCTCCTCGGGCTATATACCCGGCCCGTGGCATTCATCCTTTCCGGTCAGATGGCCGTAGCCTACTTCATGGCCCACGCGCCGGGAGGCTTCTGGCCTGTCCAGAACAAGGGCGAGGTGGCGGTGCTCTACTGCTTTATCTTCCTTTATCTCGCAGCTGCCGGAGGCGGTCCGTTGAGCCTCGACCGCCTGTGGAGGAGAGGCCTTTCCCGGCGCGATCCGGGAAGCCCGTCCTAGCTTCTGCATACGTCTATTATCCCTCGGGAGGTATGGTGCATGAAAGTCATGGCGTTCAATGGGAGTGCGCGAAAGAGCTGGAACACGGCGACCCTTCTGTCGAAGGCCCTTGAGGGGGCCTCGGCCCAGGGCGCGAGCACGGACCTTGTCCATCTCTACGACGTGGATTTCAAAGGCTGCATCAGCTGCTTCGCGTGCAAGACGAAGGGCGGAAGGAGCTACGGCAAATGCGCCGTGAAAGACGGCCTGGCGCCCTTGCTTGCGCGGGCCGCGAAGGCGGACGCCCTCATCATCGGCTCCCCCATCTATTTCGGAGCCGTCACTGGGGTAACAAGGTCCCTCATAGAGCGCCTCTGCTTCCCCTTCATGACCTATACCGATCCGCCGGGATCGCTCTTCCCCCGCAAGGTAAAGACGGCCCTCGTCGCCACTATGGGAGCCCCGGAGCAGCATGCCAGGGAGGCCGGCTTTGTCCAGCATGTCGCTTCAGCGGAGAGCCTCCTGAGGATGATCTTCGGGGCATGCGAATCTTTGATGAGCTTCGATACCTATCAGTTCGAGGATTACTCGAAGATGGTGGCGGAGCGCTTCGACCCGGAGCACAAGGCGCGCAGACGGGCTGAGGTCTTCCCGAAGGACTGCGAGGCAGCCTTTCAACTGGGCGCGCGCCTGGCCAAGCGATAGTCCATCCCTCTGAGTCGAGAGTATTTCTTGGTTCGGCCGACCCATGTTCGGAATCGCCCCTCTAGTGCAGGGTATCCGCCGCCTACAGGCTCTTTCGCACGCCATTCCGAACGTACGGTTGCCCGTCCGGGAAGGCTGTTCTCGCAGATTCGCATCGCGAAGCGTCAAGGGAACTAGTGCTTCAGCTGTTTCTTCGCCGGCCTGATGGTGAGCACCGGGCAGGGCGACCTGCGCACCACCTTCTCTGCGACGCTCCCTATGATGATGTGTTCGAGCCCGCCTCTCCCGTGAGTTGCCATTACCACGAGGTCCATGCCCTCCGTGCGCACGTAGTCCACAATCTCCACGAACGACACGCCCGTGCGCACTGTCTTTACCACGGGAATGCCGGATATGCCCTTCGCCATCTCGTCGAGGTCCTTTCGCACCTCCGCCTCTATGCCCTTCTGCACAGCCACCATGTTCTCGGCTGCCATGAAGGACTCGTAAGGCGTAAAGTAGTCCATGTTCGGGATCACATGAATCAGGTGGATCGTCGAGTCGAAACGCCGCGCGATCTCTATCGCGTGTTTGAGGATATCGGCGGTGTATTCGGAAAAATCGACAGGAACGAGGATCTTGGAGAACATCTCTGACCCTCCTCTGCCCGGTATTTGGCTTCTTATTCCAATTCTAACTCAACGCTATCTTCGTTGCCTTCGTCATCCGCTCCTCGACGTACTACCAATGTACGCCCTCGTCGCTCCTTCCTCGGCGCCTCGATATCGCTTTGATTTAGAATTGGAATTATATACCCGGTTCGTCCCCGAGTCAACAGATTCCCCGGCCTCTGCGAGGGGCGTCACCATGGGTGCGCCTCCACGTTTTCCCGAAAGCTCGCCACGCACCCGTTTGCCGCGTTCGGCTTTAGACAACGCTGTTCATGGGGCCGGTTTTTGTGCTATATTTTTTGGGCAAAAGAGGCAAGTGGACCTTTTCAGTCCGGGTGAGGTGGGGTTTTCCCTGGTGGCGAAAGAGAAACTGATTGTTCTGACCTCAACCCTGGCCGAAATCTACATGGGTCAGGGCCTTTTCGAAAAGGCCAGGGAAGTTTACGAGCGGCTTCTCTCGAAGGACCCCGGGAACGATCTTTACCGGAGCAGGGTCTTGCTCCTTTCGAAAGACTCGCCCAGGAAACGAAAGCTGAAGATCTTGTCAGGCCTCTTCAAGGCCATAGAAGAGCGACGCGATGAAAGAGCAGCGATTAAATAGAGTGCTTGAGATCATCGGGCAGAAGGACCTCCATGCCTGCGTCCTCAAGGGGATGGACAACATATTCTATCTTACGGGGTTCCGCGGGTCCGAAGGCACGCTGCTCGTCACGAGGGGAGACGTGGTGGTGCTGACCGACAGCAGGTACATCACCCATGCCCGGGAGGTGGCTGAAGGCTGCACGGTCATCGAGACGAGGCCGAAAGACCGTATCCTGGCGACCCTCTTCGAGCGATACGGCATCACGAGAACGGGCTTCGACAGCTACCACACCATGTATCAGACGTTCCAGACCCTAAAGGAGGAGACCCCGGGCGTGGAGTTCGTGCCCCTTTCCAACGATATCGAGGCCATAAGGCGGTGCAAGGACCAGGACGAGATCATGGCGGTGAAAAGGGCGGTATCCATCGCTACCGAGGCCTTCGCGAGGGTCATCGAAAAGATAAAGCCCGGGAGGACGGAAAAAGAGATAGCGAACGAGCTCGACTACGCGATGCGCTGCCTCGGGGCTGACGCCCCCTCCTTCGAGACCATCGTTGCCTCGGGCCCGAGGGCTGCCCTGCCCCACGCCCGTCCCACGGACAAGGCACTCGTTGCGCACGAAGAGGTGATTGTGGATTTCGGCTGCCAGGTGAACGGCTATTGCACCGACGAAACCTGTACTATCCCGCTGGGGGAGCCTGCCGGCAAGATAAGGGAGATCTACGAGATCGTCAGGGACGCCAAGCAGAAAGGCATCGAGGCGGTGAGACCGGGCCTGCCCGTCAGGGACCTGGACATGATCGTGAGAGGGTTCATCGAGGAAAAGGGTTACGGGGAATTCTTCCGCCACGGGACCGGCCACGGAGTGGGCATCGCAGTGCACGAGGCGCCGGCCATCACGATTAACGGGGAAGGGCTCCTCGAAGAGGAAATGATCATCACCGTCGAGCCCGGCATCTACCTTCCCCACGTGGGCGGCGTGCGCCTGGAAGACATGGTCCTCGTCACAAAGACCGGCGGAGAGGTGCTTACCAAGTTGAGAAAAGACTTACTGGAGACGTAAAGGGGGGTAGCAATGGCAATGGTCGTCGCCACAAGTGAGTTCAGGAAGGGCTTGAAGATCCTTCTCGACAACGAGCCGTTCACGATAGTCGAATTCCAGCACGTGAAGCCGGGCAAAGGGGGGGCTTTCGTGCGGACGAGGGTGAAAAGCCTCGTCACCGGGAATGTGCTGGACAGGACCTTCAGATCCGGGGACAAGGTCGAGATCCCGGAGATGGAAGAGAAAGAGATGCAGTACATGTACAAGGAAGGGGACAACTACTACTTCATGGACGTGAATACGTACGACCAGCTTTTCGTCGAGGAAGAGAACCTGGGCGATGCCAAGAATTACCTGAAAGAAGGCCTGACCATCAATGTCTCCTTCTACAAGGGAAAAGCCATCGGCGTCGACCTTCCCAATTTCGTGGACATGGTCGTGACGAAGACGGAGCCGGGGATGAAGGGCGATACAGCCCAGAACGCAACGAAGCCCGCGGAGCTGGAAACAGGATATGTGATACAGGTGCCCCTCTTTCTCGAAGAAGGGGACATGGTGAAGATAGATACGAGGACCGGGGCTTACATCACCAGGGTATCGAAGTAGGGAAGGCATGTTCATCACGTTCGAGGGCATCGAGGGGTGCGGCAAGACCACGCAGATCGAACTCCTCCACGGATACCTGAGGGGCAAGGGATACCGCGTGGAAAGGACGCGGGAGCCAGGGGGCACGGCCTTCGGCGAGGCTTTGCGCCAGGTGCTGCTCAAGAGAGAATTCCGCGTCCTTCCCCTGTGCGAGCTGCTCTTGTTCATGGCCATCCGGGTCCAGCACATAGAAGAGGTGATCATGCCCGCCCTCTCCGGGGGCGGCATCATCCTCTGCGACAGGTTCATCGATGCAAGCTATGCCTACCAGGGGTACGGACGAGGCATAGATCTCGGCATCATCGGCACCCTCAACCGCCTTGTCACCAAGGGGGTCATGCCCAACCTGACGATCCTCCTCGACTGCGAGGTTGCCACAGGGCTCGCGCGCAAGCTCGTCAAGGAACCGCACGCCGACAGGTTCGAGAACGAGGATGTGTCGTTCCATGAGAAGATCAGGTCCGCTTACCTGAAGCTCGCCGAAGAAGACGCACGAAGGTTCTTCGTTGTAGACGGAGGCCGGGATATCGAGACCGTCCACAGGGCCATAAGGGAAAAGGTGGAGAAGCTGCTGGAGAGCCATGGAGTTTAGAGGGATACTCGGCCACGAGCAGCAGAAGCTCATGCTCTCCTCGCTCGTCGAGAGGGGGAAGCTCCCCCATGCCCTTCTTTTTGCAGGGCCGAAGGGGGTGGGGAAGAGGACCCTCGGCCATGCGCTGGCGCGCCTTCTCTTCTGCGAGGAAGGGAGCGCGTGCGGCGCGTGCCGCGGCTGCCGCCACTTGGCCTCCGCCACCCATCCCGACTTCACGTTCCTCCCCGGGGAGGCATCCATCAAGATCGACGAGCTGCGCGCCATCAGAAAAGAGGTGTACGAGCAGCCTTTCGAGGCGCCCCTGCGCATGGTTCTCATGGACAACGCCGAGGCCATGACGCGGGAAGCGGCGAATGCACTCCTGAAGACGCTGGAGGAGCCGCCGCCCTCGAACCTGTTCCTCCTCGTCTCGTCGGGGGAGCAGGAGATCCCCCTCACCGTGCGTTCCCGCTGCATGCGCATCGGCTTCGGCCCCCTTCCCAGGGAGACAGTACGCCTCTATCTCGAGGCCTCAGCGGGATGCGACTCTAGCCAGGCTGACATCCTCGCAGGCCTGGCAGGGGGCAGCATCGCCTCGGCCCTCTTCTGGATGGAAGAGGAGCACTTCGCCATGCGTTCGAGGATCGCATCCCTCATTACCGGCAAGCGCCAGGGTTTTACCAGGGTGGCCCTCCTCTCGGAAGCCATTGCCGCTGGTGGGCACGAGGCAGAGTACCTCTTTTTTCTCCTCTCATTCCTCCGGGATGTGTGGTGGCTCCACGAGACGGGCGATGTTGCGGGCCTCACGAACAAGGACCTCAAGGGCTCCATGGAGCCCGTGGATGCGGCACGGTCCCTTTGGGCGCACACCTGTCTCGGGAGGGTACAGGAGACAATGAGGACCCTGCGCTACAATGTGAACAAGTGGCTCGCCATAGAGCACCTAATGATAGACGTGATGAGGCCCGCATGAAATCGTGCCGCGTGAAATTCGACCACGTGACCGGCACCATCGAGCTGGAGACAGGCGAGGACCTCGTCCCGGGAGACCAAGTGGTCTGCGAGCTGGACAAGGGGGAATGCCTGGGCATGATCGCCACGGAGCCCAAGGAGACCTCCCGGGAGGGCTTAAGGCGCATACTCCGGAAGGCCTCCCCTGAAGAGATCGCCTCCCATAGGGCTTTGAGGCAGAAAGAAGGCCACGCATTCAGCGTCTGCAAGCGGAAGATCGAGGAGATGAAGCTTCCCATGAAGCTCCTCAGGGCAGAGTACCTCCTCAACGGATCGAAGCTGCTCTTCTACTTTTTCTCAGAGGACAGGGTGGACTTCAGGGAGCTCGTGAAAGAGCTGGCCAAGGAGTTCAAGGTGCGCATCGAGATGCGCCAGGTCGGCGTGAGGGACGAGGCCAAGATGATCGGGGGCCTGGGCAACTGCGGAAACGTGGTCTGCTGCAAGCGCTTCCTCAATTCTTTCTCCATCGTCTCCATCAAGATGATGAAGGAGCAGAACCTGCTCCTCAACCCCTCGAAGATCTCCGGCGTGTGCGGCAGGCTCATGTGCTGCCTGGCCTACGAGTACGGCATGTACGTGGACCTGAAGAAGGACTTCCCCAAGGTGGGCAAGAGGGTCATGACGCCCCAGGGGGAGTGCAAGGTGGTGAAGCTCAACGTGCTCACCCGGACCGTTACGGTGGAGACTGCCGAGGGCAGGGAGGTGACCTTTCCCGTAGGGGACGTGAAGCTTCCCAAAAGCGGAGAGACTTAAAACAAGGTGAGAATTCCCTACTACATTACCACCCCCATCTACTACATCAACGACGTGCCCCATATCGGCCATGCTTACACTACGGCTGCTGCGGACGTCATGGCCCGGTATAGGAGGATATGCGGGTACGACGTCTTCTTCCTCACCGGCGTCGACGAGTACGGCCAGAAGGCTGAAAAGGCAGCCCAGGCCCAGGGCATCAGACCCCAGGAGCTTGCGGACAGGATGGTGCCCACCTTCACCAGCCTCTGGACGATGCTGAACATCAGCAACACGGGCTTTGTCAGGACCACAGGGGCGCACCACAAGAAGGTGGTCCAGTACCTGTTCGAGAAGATCAGGGCCAAGGGCGATATCTACCTCGGCCAGTACGAGGGCTGGTACTGCATACCCTGCGAGACGTACTTCACCGAGCTTCAGGCCAAAGACAACACGTGCCCCGATTGCGGGCGGGCCCTCGAGAGGCTCAAGGAGGAGAGCTACTTCTTCAAGATGTCCTCGTACAGCGGGGCACTCCTCAGACACCTGGAGGAGCATAAGGCGTTTGTCCTGCCCGACATGAGGTACAACGAGGTGGCAAGCTTCGTGAAGGGGGGCCTGCGCGACCTCTCCATAAGCAGGACCACGTTCACGTGGGGCGTGCCTGTGCCCGGAGACCCAAGGCACGTGATCTACGTCTGGTTCGATGCCCTGGCAAACTACCTGACCGGCATCGGGTTCCAGACGGACATGGACCTCTTCGGGCGGTTCTGGCCCTGCGACGCGCACCTCATCGGAAAGGACATCCTCAGGTTTCACGCGGTCTACTGGCCCTCCTTCCTATTGTCAGCGGGCCTGGACCTGCCGAAATCCGTCTTCGCCCACGGGTGGTGGACGCAAGAAGGCCAGAAGATGTCGAAATCTTTAGGGAACGTCGTCGATCCCGTGGGTGTGGTCAGGGAGTACGGCGCAGACGAATTCAGGTTCTTCATGTTCCGGGAGGTCCCCTTCGGCTTGGACGGCGATTTCTCCCGGAAAGGCATCAAGGCCCGCATTAACGGGGACTTGGCGAACGACTTCGGCAACCTCGTGTCGCGGAGCGCCAACATGATAGGGAAGTTCCTCGCAGGCAGGCTCGATGCGCCCAAAGAGACGGGCGGTACGGACGCGCACCTCGTGGGCAGCATCGAGACCCTTGTCAGTGAGTACGAGAAAGAGATGGCAATCTTCTCGTACTACAAGGCCCTAGGCGCCGTATTCGAGATTACGGCCCTCCTCAACAAGTACATCGACAGTGAGGCGCCGTGGAAGCTCGCCAAGGAGAACCCCGCGAGGGTGCCAACTGTGCTCTACAACGTGTGGAACGGCGTGCGGATTGCCACTGTGCTCCTCTATCCCTTCATGCCCGCGAAGACGCAAGAGGTATGGAAGGCGCTGGGAATGGGAAGCCGGATCGATAAGGTGACCTTCGATAAGGAGAAGGGGTTTTATCTGCCGGGGGAGGTGGGGGTGATAGGGAAGGTGGCGCCGCTCTTCCCTCGCCTGGAGTAAGCCGGGATCGCCCCCTCGCGCTTTAAGCGCTTCTCTAAAGAGATCCCTCAACCCCCCGGAGGCGGGCTCCCGGGTCTGCTTCCTCTTCAGGGTGAGGTGGACCGGGCGCCACGGAAGGCAGATCGTCGCGGCCAGTCAACGCGTATCCCTTCTCCTTGAAGAGTCTTAGGCACGCATCGACAACCACGGGGTCATAAAGGGTCCCTCTGTTCTTGCTGACCTCATCCATGGCAGCTTCGATCCCCTGGGCCGGCCTGAAAGGCCGATGGGAGGCTATTGCTTCTACGACGTCCGCGAGGGCAATGATCCTCGCCTCGAGAAGCACTTCATCCCCTTCGAGACCTCTGGGATATCCCGAGCCGTCGAGCCTCTCATGGTGTTGGTATATGATCTCGGCGATGGGCCAGGGGAACTCTACGTCCTTCAAGATGTCGTACCCCGCCAGCGCGTGGTCCTTGATGAGCTCGAACTCGTTTTGAGTGAGCTTTCCGGGTCTGCTCAAGATTTCCGCCGGCACGGATACTTTTCCGATGTCGTGAATGATCGCTGCCATCCTGATGCCTTCGATCACGTCAGGGGGAAGGCCCATTTCAGTCGCTATGGAGCGGGCAAGGTCTGCTACCCGCTTTTGATGGCCCGCCGTGTAAGGATCCCTCATCTCGACGACCTGGACTATCGCCTGGATGGTGCCCCCGATGGCCTTCCGGAGATTCCTGAGCGTGGACCCGAGCTTCGCTTCCGCCTGCTTGCGCTCGGTAATGTCCTGGTTTGCGCCGTAGTATCGAGTCATGCGGCCCGTGGCATCCTTGTGACAGTGTATGCGCACCAGAATGTGGCGCAGCGCGCCGTCGCCGCGGATGATCCGGTGCTCGAAATCCATGAGGAATTCAGGCTCCCTGCTGGCCAGGCGCTTCTCCGCTGCCTGCTGAAAAATCCACAAGTCGTCTCGATGCACGAACCGCCTGCGGTACTCGTCCCTGGACATCCGGTAGCCCCCTTCCTGTTCTGCGGTAGTGCCGTAAAGAGCATAGAAGGGATCATTGAACACGAACTCGTTCGTTGTCAGATCGACCTCCCAGTAGACGATGACGGCGAGGTCCATGGCCTCAGATAGCCTGAGCTGGCTTGCGACCAGGGCCTCCTCGGCTGTCTTCCGCTTGGTGATGTCTTGCAGCAAGGTGACGATGTAATCGATCGAGCCGTCATCGCCGCGTATGCATTTCACCGAAATGGTTGCGTAGATGAGCTTCCCGTCTTTGCGAATGAACCGTTTGTCCATCGAGTAGCCGTCGATCTCCCCGGCGAGGAGGCGATTGGCTAAGGCGACGTTTTCGCGCAGATCGTCGGGATGCGTTACCTGCGCCCACGTCATGTGGAGCAGCTCGTCCCGCTCGTACCCTAACATTTTGCAGGCCTCGTCGTTGACGTCGAGGGTGCCTTTCGTGGGCGACGAGAGCACCATACCGATCAGCCCAAGCTCGAAGTAGCGCTTGAACCGCGCCTCGCTTTGCCGCAGCTTTTCTTCCGCCCTCTTGCGCTCCGTGATGTCGAGCGCCATGCCCAGTACGTGGCCCTCCCCCGCAATGCAGACCAACTCTGCAGAGCCCAACATGGTGCCCAGCTCACCAGATTTCTTCAGGAACTGGAGTTCGACATTCTCCACCCTGCCCTGCCTTCGCACGACCTCAGCCATCCTATCCCGCACTTCGGGAGAAGCCCATACCCCCATTTCCCGTGACGTACGGCCTATGGCCTCCTCACGACTATAAGCCACCATGCGCAGGAAAGCGGGGTTGGCATCCACGAGCCCTCCGTCTTCGAGCCTCGAGAGGGTAATCCCCATAGGGCTGGATTGAAAGATCGTGGCGAAGCGCTCTTGACTCTCGCGCATCTCCAGCTCGACCTGCTCGCGCGCGTCCATCTCCCTTTTCAGCCTTCGCAATTGCCTTCGCAGGGCGCCATAGAGCAAGACGGCGGTGACGGCCACAAAAGCCCACCCTTTGTACATCACGAACTTCTCGACCGTGTCGGCGTCATGGACGAAAGCGGCTAATACGAGGCCCGACAGCACGATCCAGAGGGCACCGAAGAATGCGTACAGCAAGCTCGTGCGCAAGGCTACCCGCGTAAGCACATCACGGTCCTGCATAGGACTTAAGTCCCCCCTACCGGGATGACCCGCTTCCGACTAGACCGATCATCCCTCCCTATATGAGGTTATCGGCCGATATAGCGAGAAACTAAGGATGGGCTTCTTGGGAACCTAACTTCCGCTTTTCACGGATGGGAAGGTTTCCTCTGCTTCCGCACATCTATTGCCTTGATCACCTTTTAGCGAGTTTCAATGGATAAGCCTGCGGCGTAGCTTTTAGGGGAACCATTTCTGATTCTTGGCGTCCCTTAGCCTCTTTCGCTTGAGATGCTAGTGTCACGCCACACGTGTCATGTCGCTCTAGCGCTATGCTTTAAGGGCGTGTCACCCGTTACCTCCTCTTAGCAGCCTCGTCCTAAGAAAAGCATATC
>Ga0187782_10003693_pt1 | contig 11425 bp, 8 predicted proteins | sample 0715_SJ02_MP15_2_FD_132454 | JGI IMG/M metagenome (GOLD analysis project Ga0187782, IMG submission 132454) | Tropical peat soil microbial communities from peatlands in Department of Meta, Colombia - 0715_SJ02_MP15_20_MG | ecosystem: Environmental > Terrestrial > Soil > Wetlands > Peat | place...
GACCTATCTCTATTTCACTTACCCCAAGGAACTGCACGGCTTCGCGCAGAGAGACCACCGGCTTGACGCTTGGCGGAAGCAGATCGCATTCCTGGACCAGTTTCTCCAGCCGAAGCCCGGGCGAAGCATTACCTCGACACAAGACATCGTACTGGATGACGGCGCCAGCCAAGAGTGAGACCGGCATGTCGGCCAGCACCCTCATCCTAACCTCCGAGGCGGTTTCATGAATTCGATCAGGCGCCTGCGAACCAGAGAAATATGACGGCGCATGGCACTCTGAGCCGCCTTCTGGTTACCTCGTTCGAGGGCGTCCAGAATCGCCTTGTGAGCGCGAGGCGCGGTCGACGCGGAAAGGTCGTACGTCTTTCGACGGCAAAGCCACAGCTGGTTCTGTATGTTGTCCAGCGTGCGGCAAAGTTCGGCGTTACCCGATGCGGAGGCGATCAGTCCGTGGAATTTCGTATCTTCCTCAATGTGACCGAGCCGGTCGCCGGCCTTAAGCAGCGCCCGCGTGCGCGCAATGCTTTGCCGCAGACTCTTGATTAGATCGGGCGTAATGGCAGCCGCGCCTACAGCGTACACCTCGAGAGCTTCGCGGAGTCCGTAGAGGTCCATGACTTCCTGCAAAGAAAAACTGCGCACACGTGCGCCCCGCCGGGCTTCTATGCGGATGAGGCCTTCAGTGTGAAGGCTATTCAGCGCCTCACGGACCGGAGACTTACTAATGCCGAGCTGACGCGAAAGGTTCTCTTCGGTAAGGCGGGTTTTGTCGTCGAGGTTCTCGTGAAGGATGTAGTTCTTGATACTGGTGTATGCAAGCGAAGTAAGGTTCTGCGGGGCAGCCAGCTTATTCATGGAATCCATCGTGCCTTATGGCATTTTAAACAGACCAGCCATGTAACATTTCAGATATCAGATTTTATTGGGGGTCCATGCCCGCCATCACGCACTTCGAATGTTCGCGCTGCCACGCGCACCTTTCCGCCGCCGTTCTGCAAACCGTGTGCACCGAGTGTCAGAATCAGCCGGCCGGCGCGCTCTACGTCCGCTATGATTTCGCGACCGCGCGCGGTCCGGCAGCGAGGGAGGCGGTCAATGTACAACCTGGCTCGCCGTGGAAAGGAATGTGGCGCTACCATTCAGTGCTTCCGGACGTGAAACCGGTGACATTGGGAGAGGGATGGACGCCGATGCTCGTCAGTAAGCGCTTTTCCAATGCCTATCTTAAGGAGGAGGGCGCCAATCCGACTGGAACATTCAAAGCGCGCGGGCTGGCGCTCGCGGTGACCATGGCTCGGCACTTTGCAGTAAACAAGGTCGCCATTCCCTCTGCAGGCAATGCAGCAGGGGCGCTTGCGGCTTACGCCGCTGCGGCTGGCATCGAAGCCCACATATTTATGCCGCGCGACGTGCCGTTTGCCAACTACGTTGAAGCGGTGGCTTACGGTGCGAAAGTAACCCTAATCGACGGATTGATCTCAGACTGTGCGCGCATTGTGAACGAACGCAAAAAGACCGAAGGATGGTTCGACGTCTCCACGCTCAAAGAGCCGTTTCGCGTGGAAGGCAAGAAGACCATGGGTTACGAGCTCGTCGAGCAATTAGGCTGGGAGTATCCTGATGCGGTCTTCTACCCCACGGGCGGTGGTGTCGGCCTGATCGGCATGTGGAAGGCATTTGGTGAAATGGAACAACTGGGATGGGTGAAGCCCGGCAAGCGGCCGAAGATGATCGCCGTGCAGGCTGTCGGCTGCGCTCCCGTGACGCGTGCATTCGAGGCCGGAGACCGATCCAGCCAGATGTGGCAGGATGCGGCAACCTTCGCTGCCGGTCTGCGCGTACCAAAGCCCTACGGAGACTACATCATTCTCGACATTGTGCGCGCATCCGGCGGGCTCTCGCTCGCAGTCACCGACCAGGAAATACTGAATTCGATATTGGACTGGTCGCGCTCCGAAGGGATATTCCTTTCGCCGGAAGGGGCCAGCGTGACCGCAGCATACGATAAATTGCTGACCAGCGGGTTCCTGAAGAAAACCGATCGCGTGGTTCTTTTCAACACCGGGTCGGGACTCAAATATGCCGACGTGACGGCCGCCGCGATGGGTTTGGAGCGCCCCGTTCACGAAGCGCAGCCGGCCTGATCTCGATCGATCTTTCACATTGGGAAGAAATGTGCCCGAAAGCCGGAATCCGGCGGAGATACACGCGAGGTGAACCACTGTGATCGGCTCTGAAACAGCGTTAACTCCGTCCACCGGGAAGCTGCGCGCCAAACGCGTGCGGCTCGTTGCCAGCTTGACGGCCTGCGGGGTCGCGTGCTGGGCAGTTGGCGCGGCAGCCTCATGGACGGGCCACCCATCCTGGGGAACTGCTTTACGCGGTTCGTCCCTTCTGATGGTTGGAATCTTCGTGGCGCGCAAGCCGACGCTTCTCGCCTGGACTTTCTTCGCCATGCTAGCCGGAATCGAGGCGGGAATTCATTTTCCGCAAATCGCCGCGCAGGCGCAGCTTCCCGGAGACCTGTTCCTCCGCCTCGTTCGGATGGTTGTGGCGCCGCTGATTCTCACCAGCATTCCCGCCGGCATTGCCACGCATAGCCAGTTGCGCGCCGTCGGCCGCGTTGCCCTGAAGGCCATCATCTACTTTGAAGTCGTAACCACCGCGGGACTCATCATCGGTTCGGTTGCCGAGACCATTTCCGGCGCAGGTTGGGACATCGCATTGCCCTCGACGGCTAGGCCCGATTCCCCTGGCGCGGAACCGGCGTCCCATGCCTGGCAGCAGACCCTTCTGAACCTGTTTCCCGAAAACATCGCCCAGGCGATAGCCGAGAATCGCATCCTGCAAGTTGTCGTCTTCGCCATTCTCTTCGGAATCGCCCTGGCCGCGGTTCCGGACAAGAAGCGCGCTCCATTGGTCAATATCCTGCATGTGCTCGCCGACGCCGTCTTTCAGATGGTGCGCATCCTCATGTACCTGGCTCCGCTCGCCGCCGGATCAGCGATGGCGTATACGGTCGCGAAAATGGGTCTGGCCACGCTTATACCGCTCGCCAAGCTTGTCGTCACTTGCTACATCGCACTCATTGCGTTCTCGCTCCTGGTCCTTTTGCCTAGTCTCATTGTCTTTCGCGTACCCATCCGAAGATTTGCGTCCGCCGTGGGCGAGCCTGTGGCCATTGGATTCGCTACCACAACCTCCGAAGCCGCTTTGCCGCTGGCAATGGAGCGGATGGAAGAACTCGGCGTGCCGCAATGGATGGTCTCGTTCATCATCCCTCTGGGATACAGCTTCAACATGTGCGGCTCCAGCGTATACATCTCCTTGGCAGCGGTATTTGTTGCCCAAGCTGCGGGAATGCACTTAACGCTCGGCCGGCTCGTGGAGATGCTGGCGATGCTGGCGCTGGCCAGCAAAGGAATGGCCGGCGTGCCGCGAACGGTTTTGGTGATTCTGCTGGCTACGGCGAGCGCTATCCACATTCCCGCAGCCCCGATTCTCTTGATCTTGGGTATCGACACGGCGATGGATATGGGAAGAACCGCTGTGAATGTGCTGGGAAACTGCGTGGCCAGTGCTGCTATTGCGCGGACTGAAGAAAAATGCGTTTTCTCCAAGGATTCAAACACCGACGAATGACCCGCGAAGGGCCTGCGAAGAACGAAAAACCGCAGTAGGCAAGCCGCCTGCGAGAAGCAGACGGATATATCTAACCATAAACATCCTATAATCACTTTCCGATGCAGAAGCTTGAGAATATCAGGTTGAGTACATCCTCAGGCGTGGTTTGGCCGGTGAGAGAGTCGAGGGCCCAGAGGGCGCGGTAGAGGTCGAGGAGGATCATTTCGTGAGGTATGGCGGCCGTGTTGGCTTTGGCGGCATCGGCAAGGGCGTAGATGGCTGTGGAGACGGCCTGGTGTTGACGGAGATTGGTCAGGATTCCGGATTCGGCCGCGGCTCCGCCGGTGGCGAGAGCGAGGATACGCTCGCGAAGGGTGGAAATGCCTTCACCGGTCAGGGCGGAGGTGGAAAGAGTAGAGAAGGTGGCGAGGGCAGGATCGCCGATGCGTTGAGAACTATTTCCGCGCGATGAAAGATTACTCTCGTTCGGCGCACGTTCCTGCTCGGAGGAGAACGACGAATCGAGTTTGTCGGCAGGTTCCGCGTCGGTCTTGAGAAGGTCTCTTTTGTTCAAAACAACGATGACGGGGCGGCCTTCGACTGCAGCGAGCAGCCGGTGCTCCTCTTCATTGAGCGTTTGCGTGGCGTCGAGGACGACGAGCACGATCGCGGCGTCGGCGAGGGCTTCGCGGCTGCGGCGCATACCGAGATGCTCGGCTTCGTCGATTGAATTGTGAGTCCATTCTCGCAGGCCGGCGGTGTCGATGAGTTCGAGTGGGATGCCGTTAAGAGAGATGCGCTCGGTGACGGTGTCGCGGGTGGTGCCCGGAGTGGCTGTGACGATTGCGCGGTCGCGCTCGACCAAGCGATTGAAGAGCGAGCTTTTGCCGGCGTTGGGGCGACCGACGATAGCGAGAGTAATACCGTCATGAACGACGCGGCCGCGCAAGAAGGAGGCTTCGAGTGCAGCGAGAGCTGGGGTTAGTTCGGCTATGCGGCGCGCGATTTCAGATTGTTGGGCGACTTCGACGTCGTCTTCGGCGAAATCGATGCCGGCTTCAAGAAGCGCAATAAGCTCGATGAGCGATTGTTTAAGCGGTGCGACACGTCGGGTCAGGGCGCCGCCCATTTGACTGGCGGCCTGGCGTGCTTGGGTGAGGGTTTGGGCATCTATGAGGTCGCGAATCGATTCGGCTTGAGTAAGGTCGAGGCGGCCGGAAAGAAATGCTCGGCGGGTGAATTCTCCGGGCTCGGCGAGGCGCGCGCCGAAGTCGACCGCGCGGCGGAGCAGGAAATCGAGGACCACTGGCGATCCGTGAGCGGCAATTTCGATGAGATCGTCAGCGGTATAGGAGTTGGGAGCGGAAAAGAGGGTGACTAGGGCTTTGTCGATGCGGGCGGAGGGATCGGCCGGATCGAGAACGTCGGCGAGACGGGCATGGGCATGCTCAAGTGGCTGACGGAGAGAGACAAGCTGCTCGGCGATGCAGGTGGCGAGCGGCCCGCTGAGGCGCACAATTCCGATGCCGCCGCGGCCGGGAGGCGTGGAAATGGCGGCGATGGTGTCTATCGCGGCGTTGTTGGCTGGAACCGGCTCGGCCATTCGATGGTTCTAGTGTAGTGGTTTCTGTGAGGGCCTCATGTGCATTCGCAGGCCGCAAATAAAGTTGTGAGGGAAGCGAGCACACGCAGTGGCAAGGGTAAGAGGGCTGCAAAAGGCAGCGGCGCGGCCAAGGAAGAATCATCCCTTACAATGTAGCGATGCCGGAACTACCCGAAGTAGAGACGATCGCTCGCGGTGTAGATGGACGCGTGCGGGGCGACCGGATTGTGAATGTGTGGCTGAGTCGGTATCCGCAACCATTCAAAACTCCGCGTACGAGGCAGATCGATGGCCTCACAGGGCGTGCGATTCTGGCCGTTCACCGGACGGGGAAGCACATCGTGTTTGAGTTGGGAAGGCGGCGGGAGCTGAGCGGGCGCGAGAGAATGGGGGGAGCTGACAGCGCCGAATTGGCATTGGCTGATGCGGAGTGGATCGTGCATTTGGGCATGACGGGGAGGTTGTTGGTTACTGGCCCTGAAAATGCCATTGCACCCCATACTCATGCGCGGTTAAAACTTGAGAGCGGGCGGGAGCTGCGGTTTGAAGACGCGCGACGATTTGGGCGGCTGGAATTTCGCGAGCTCGTTGATAGATCGGTGTTTAGTGCGCCAGGAGCGGAACCGCTTGATATCGACGCTCGGGATTTCGCCGCGCTGTTTCGGGGACGCCGACTAACGATCAAGGCGGCGCTGCTTAACCAGACCCTGCTGGCCGGCGTGGGAAACATCTACGCGGATGAAAGCTTGTTTGATGCCGGGATCGGGCCAAGACGGAGAAGCAACCGGCTAACCCTCGAAGAACTGGAACGGTTACGCAAGGCTCTGCGGCGGGTCTTGAAGCGAGCCATACTACGAGGAGGATCTTCGGTCTCGGATTACCTGGATGCGGACGGGTCACGCGGACATTTTCAACTGGAGCACTGCGTTTACCAGCGGACGGGTAACCCTTGCCGAAGATGCGGAACTTCGATCCGGCGGGTGATCGTGGCTGGTCGAGGAACACATTATTGCCCAAAGTGCCAGACATGAATGTCTCAGATCTGGATGCCGAGTGATGGACTCAAGGGCTGGCTATGTTTTCTTGAAGGGTTTTTGTTCTTCGTCTTCCAGAATCCGGACAATTCGGACGCTGGACCGGTACAAATGAATGGAACGAAATGATGTTGTGAACGGAACACCGATTGCAACGCCAACACTACGTACCGGCCTGCGAGAAGAATTCCAGCGGGTCCGATCAAGACCGGGGGTCCGGCCACAGCATCCGCCAACGAGCGGCCAAAAGGGAGCCGGACGGAGAGCACACATCCGGGGGCGGCGGATTTATTCGCCGCTCTTAGTTTGGCCGGGAGGCCAGTGACCGATGAAGACGTTGAAACGCCACTCCAGGTCGGAGTGGCGTTTCCGTCGAGAAGACTATTTCGAGAAGCCTTATTTTTTGATGCCTTCGTTACGAAAGACGCCGTCGTTCGGTTTGCCCCACTTGCCAGGGTTCGGGCTTCAATGTAGTATCAAAGATGCCTATTAAGCGGCTGACGCGGGCCACCCAGAGATGGGTAGAGCAAGCTCGCCGCAGAGCAAGCAAATCTCGCCCGTCAGGTGCGTTTGCATCAAGCAGTGCGCGGCGGAGGCTCACATAGGAAAGGGCATCAACTGAGAGAAGTGGAGGCCGCGCCGAGGGGTTCCGGCGACCGGACAGAGTCGAATGACGACTCCCGCACTTAAAGAGGCTATCGCATTCTCACAGGGGTTAAATTGGGGGAACCGCCGGACTGAGGCGGAACGGAGAGCTCGACGACGTTCTGGTCCGAAGCGTTCTACCGCACTTGCGAAGGCGGTGGATTGCTTTTGAAGAAGGGCATGTATTCAAGGAGTCTGCCGCAAGATCCTGACAAGAGTGGAAAGTGCGCGGCGCGGGAAGAAAAGCTGCGGGAGCAATCTAAAAGGCGCTCGGCAGATGGAGCGAGAAAGCAAAGCACCAGGAAGTACACGCATCATGACAATTGAATCGACGCAGCCCCAGCCTGAACAGGGGTCTACTCCTGACATGGGTCAGGTGCAGTCGCACAAGCATCGGCGACGGCGCCGCCGCCGCAAGAATAAACCAGCGCAATTGGCGGCGAACCAAGGCGCACAAGGCCAACAACCGCAGGTGCACCAGCAAATACAGACGCAAACGCCTGTGCAGGTGCAACCGCCGGCGCCGCAGCAGTCCGCGCCGCCCAAGCCTCCGCAGCATCAGCATCAAAGCCGGAAGAAGAAGAAATTCTTCCAGAAGAACCAGCTCCAAGCCGCGCCGCCCGGAAACAGTATTTCTGCGCCGCCGCAAGGTAAGCGCAAAATACGGCAGAAGGGTCCACGAACCTTTGTCGGTCCCATGGACCACAGCTATCGCGCGGTTAACGGCAACGTGGCAGATGGTCCGCCGTCAACGATCCCGATCGCGGGCAACGGCCATCGAGGGGGTTATTATCCCGACGCCTATTCCCCCCCGCACGCTGCGCCCATCCGCGAAGATGCACCGACGCGGATTTTCTGCTTCATCGAAGATCTGTTCTTTTTGGCGAAAATTCAAGAGACGGCACGCAAACTGGGTGTGAAGGTGGAGTTCGTTAAGGGCGATAAGGACGCCGTGGCGCGCATTTATGAAGCACCGGAAACCGAAAAGCCGTCACTGCTGGTCTTTGACCTGAACAACCTGAATGCCAAGCCCCTTGCGCTGATTCCCAAGTTCAAGGCGAAATTCAAGAAGTCGGTTTCAATCATCGGATTCCTGAACCACCTGCAGGGAGACTTGAAGATCAAGGCAACCGAGGCAGGATGCGACGTGGTAATGCCGCGGTCGGCGTTTTCGCAAAGTTTGCCGAGCTTGCTGCGGCGCTACGGTGTGGAAGAGGAAGAAGAATTTTCGCAGCAGCCGGCACTTTAGACTGGTAGCCTGGACTACACGAACAGCGGAACAAGAGAATGATCGCGGTTCTCCTCACCGTTCCAATTTGCATTTAGGTGTCTCACTCATCCCGGGGGCCAAGTGAGCTTACGGTCGCCGAGCAGGTGCAGGTGAAGATGGTCGACGCTTTGGCCGGCGTCTTCCCCGGTGTTCACAACGACGCGATAACCATTCTTGAGACCTTTTTTGCGGGCAATCTCTGCCGCGCCCCAAAGCAAATGGCCCAGCAAAGTGCTTTTATCCTCGCCTGCCTCGTCGAGCGAGCCGATGTGTTCTCGGGGCACGATAAGTATGTGCACTGGAGCCTTGGGGTTGATGTCGGCGAATGCATAGGCGAGGTCGTCCCGATAAACGGGCGTCGATGGCAGCTGCTCTTCAATGATCTTGCAAAAAACGCAATTCATGATTCGAACAGTGTACACGCCATCAAGTCATCGCACCCGATCTCACCTTCAGCTTACAATGGCAGCCATGGCCGCTTCTGCCGCTTCCCTTCCCTTTCGCGTAATTCACACGGTGTGTTCGCACGACTGCCCCGACTCGTGCGCTGTACTGGTGACGGTGAACGAAAAGGGGCGCGCTGTGAAGGTGCAGGGCGACCCTTCGCATCCGCTGACGCGGGGATTTCTCTGCGGCAAGGTCGCCAAGTACCTCGACCGCGTGTATGCGCCGGACCGCATTTTGTATCCCCTGCGGCGAAAACCTGGTGTAACGAAAGGGCCCCTCAAGCGCGGGCGCGAGCACGAGGCTTTTGAACGCGTAAGCTGGGACGAGGCGCTCGATGCCATTGCGGTACGGCTCAGAGAAATTGCAAATCGTTACGGATCCGAGTCGATTCTGCCGTACAGCTATGCCGGGACAATCGGCGTGCTCGGGTACGGTTCAATGGACCGCCGGTTCTTTCACCGGCTAGGCGCGAGCCAACTTGACCGCACGATCTGCTCTGAGGCTGGCGGGAGAGCATGGAACCTTGTCTATGGGAACAAGACCGGGCTGGCGACGGAGGATTTCCGGCTGGCGAAACTGATTGTTGCGTGGGGCGCGAACATTCATGGCAACAACATTCACCTGTGGCCGTTCGTGGAGGAAGCGCGGCATAGTGGAGCGCGGCTGCTCGTTATCGATCCCTACCGCACGCGCACCGCGGCGCTAGCCGATTGGCACATTGCGATTCGTCCGGGCACCGATGTGGCGCTGGCGCTCGGGATGATGCACGTGATTCTGGACGAGGGCCTGGAAGATCGCGCATACCTGGCGCATATGACGCTAGGAGCAGAGCGGCTGGTCGAACGCGCGCGCGAGTATTCGCCGGACCGCGTTGCCGTGTGGACGGGACTGACCGCGGCGGAGATCGAGCGGTTGGCGCGCGAATACGCGACGACACGGCCCTCAGCGCTGCGCATGAACTACGGCGTGCAGCGATCTGAAAACGGCGGCGCGGCGGTGCGTGCGATTGCAATGTTGCCGGCGATGATTGGCGCGTGGAAAGAACGCGGCGGCGGCGCGCAGCTTTCTACCTCGGGTGCTTTCGAGTGGAATGAGAATGCGGTTCGGCGGCCCGATCTGGCGATGGTTTCGCCTCTGAGGCGGTTGGCTCGTGAAGTGAACATGTCGGAGCTGGGGCAAGCGCTTACAGAGCTCGGATCGCGCGCTGAAGATGGGCCGCCGGTGCACGCTCTGTTTGTCTATAATTCGAATCCCGCCGCGGTGGCGCCGAACCACAACACGGTGCAACGTGGATTAATGCGCAGCGATCTGTTCACTGTAGTACACGACCTGTTCTTCACCGACACGGCGGACTACGCAGATTATGTTTTGCCTGCGACGACATTCCTCGAGCACTCCGATGTGCAAGGCGCTTACGGGCACTATTTTGTGCAGTTGTCGAAGCAGGCGATCGAGCCGTTGGGAGAGGCGCGATCGAATGTGTGGTTGTTTGGCCGGCTTGCGCAGAAAATGGGGTTTACGGAGAAGTGTTTTCGGGACACGGAGGACGAGATGATTCGGCAGGCGTTGGCGATCGGCGCCGATGGACACTCGCAGAACCCGGGAATGGAGCACATCGCGATGGAGGAGCTGGAGCGGAATGGCCGCGCGGCGGTTGCCTTCCATTACGGTGGCGAGCCTCCGTTTGTATCGGGACCGCTTCGAACGCCTTCGGGAAGGGTCGAGTTTTACTCGGAGACGCTCGAACGGGCGGGACTTGATCCGCTGCCCGCGTTTGTGCCGCCCAAGGAATCGCGATGGGGCGAGGCGGCGAAGAAATACCCGCTCGAACTGTTGGGACGGAAAAACGATAACTATATGAACTCGACGTTCGGGAATTTGCTCGGGCATAGGTTGATGGAGGCGCGGACAAGCCAGCGATTGGAGATGCATCCGGTGAATGCAGAGGTGCGAGGAGTGGCGGAAGGCGATCGGGTGCGCGTGTTCAACGATCGCGGAGCGATCGAGTTGACGGCAATGATGAATGAGAGTCTGCCGGAGGGCGTGGTGGCGGCGCGGCTGGACTGGGCCAAGCTACACGCGGATGGCGTAAACATCAACGCGCTGACGAGCGAGCGGCTGACGGATATCGGCGGCGGGGCCACGTTTTATTCGACCCTGGTGCAAGTCGAAAAAGCAGAGAGCAAACAAGATTGACGGTATGGAGCTTCGCGGATGTGCCGGCATCCCGCTTTTTCGCTAAATTTGCAAAGAACAGGGCATTCGGGTAATTGTGGTACCAATCCCGAACGCCTAAGACACGAAAGACCAGTGATCCCCGAAGAGAAACGGAGCGGAAATGATTTCCAGACGCAGCATACTGAAGCTGCTGGGCACGTTGCCCGCGGCAGGATACCTAACCACGCGCCATGGAGCGTGGGCCGAGATTGCGAGCGAGAGACTTCCCAAGCGGCTGCTGGGACGGACCGGCAGGTGGGTGACGCCGCTGGCTCTGGGCGGGCAGGCGTCGCTGCAATGGACGGCGGAGGGGATCGACGCGCCGGACATTGTGGTGCGTGCGGTGCAACTGGGAGTAAATTACCTGGACTCGGCGAACGTGTATGGACCGAGCCAGATGAATTATGGAGAGGCGTTCCGGCGCCTGCACCTTGCGCCGGGCGCGGCGGACTACAATCCGAACCTGCGGGAGAGTTTGTATATTGCGAGCAAGACGCGGGAGCGGTTTGCGCTGGGTCCGTCGAGCCCTTCGGCGCAAACGCCGGGCGCGACGGCGGTGAGCGACATCAAGCGCACGCTGAC
>Ga0187782_10003695_pt1 | contig 11423 bp, 8 predicted proteins | sample 0715_SJ02_MP15_2_FD_132454 | JGI IMG/M metagenome (GOLD analysis project Ga0187782, IMG submission 132454) | Tropical peat soil microbial communities from peatlands in Department of Meta, Colombia - 0715_SJ02_MP15_20_MG | ecosystem: Environmental > Terrestrial > Soil > Wetlands > Peat | place...
AAAGCTTCGAAGGCACGCCCAATAGGCTGTTTAAGACTTGCGATTGCTGAGATCCGAAGTAGAGAAGGCGGCCTCTGCTTCTTCTTCGCAATCGACCTCATATCGAAATTCACGTTTGGCCGCATGTACGAAGGCGCCAATCGACACACGGCAATCGCATTTCTTCGGGAAGTGCGCGAAGTGCTGCCCTATCGCATCCATACTGTTGTCACGAACAACGCCAAGCCGTTTGAAACGCGTTTCCGGGCAAGGTCAGCGAGTCGCTCGAGCTCGCCGAACTTCGATACGTTCTGCGCACGCTACGGGATCCAGCACCGCGTGACGCGGCCCGATTATCCCTGGAGCAGGGAACAAGTCACGCGAATGAATCGGGCTTACGACGCTGGGGCAAAAGTCCCTTACCATCAGACGCGGCGTCAAGCTGAAGACAGCATGCTGCGCTACCATAGAACCTACAATTTTGGCAAACGCCTCAAGGCCCTCAAGGGCCTCACACCTTACGAGTCTATCTGCAAGGTTTGGGAGCAGAACCGGAAGCTGTTTTGGACAAATCCGTATCGCCACTTCGCATCCGACGCTCTCCTGGTTATGTCAGGCGCCTAGGCCCGAACGACTGAGCGCGTCTGACAGTTCGAGGGGCGCTCGCGCACAACATGGTGCGTGACTCAGAGACTTACAGGAACCTTGCGGACGACCGGATCGCATGTCCATTGCGACCCGTCGCGCCGGCGTGGCAGTCTTCCACAAGGCGAGCAGGAGGACAGGGCATGGCACACATCGAAGGCGGCTGCCTGTGCGGGGAGGTGCGGTACAGTGCGGATACCGAGCCCCTCTTTGTCAGCGTATGCCACTGCACCGACTGCCAGCACTTCACCGGCTCGGCCTTCGCGACAATCATCGGAATACGGGTGCGCGCTTTGAAGGTAACGGGAACACTAAAGACGTTCACTAAGCTGGGCGGCAGCGGCAAGCCGATCCATCGCCGCTTCTGCCCGGAGTGCGGCTCCGGGATCATGGATGAAGCCGATATGCTGCCGGGCGTCGCGATGGTGAACGCCGGCTCGCTGGACGATCGGAGCTGGGTGAAGCCGCAGTCGGAACTCTATTGCGACAGCGCCCAACCCTGGGTACAGCTCGCGGCAGAATTGAAGCGCTTCGCCAAGGCGCCGGCCTGAGCCAGTTGCGTCTACGAGAACGCGCTTGAGCTCATTCGCTGGCAGCCACCGCAATGACAGGCCATGGTTATGATTGGCCGGGTACTGATTCGGATTCGCACGTCACCGCAGCGGCATCACATTCCTCCCGTCGCGTCAGAAGTCGACGGGTGAGATCGGCCGAAAGCCGGGATCGTTCTGCCGGGAGAGCTGCAGGGAATCGCGGTCGATCTGTCTACCCGCAATGTAGACGCCGACCACCTTGCGAGTTTGCGAGATGTCGCGATCGGGTCGGCCGTCGACGATGATCAGTGTCGCGAGCTTTCCGGGCTGGATCGTGCCCCAGTCGTTTGCGCCGATGAAGTGGGCGGCGTTCTGCGTCGCGATCGAGATGGCTTCGAGCGGTGCGAAGCCCGCCTCGACCAGGAGCTCAAGCTCCCGATGCAATCCTTCACCCTGCATGTCACCAGGATAGGGCGCGTCGGTACCTGCCGTGAGCAACACGCCGGATTGGAACAGGGCCCGGGCATTGTCCATCGCATTCTGCAGTAGTCCGACCCACCGTTGAGCCCGTTCGACTTCTGCCGATGGCAACTGCCGGGCCGCCTCGGCTCTCAGACCATCGAGAAACCCGGGCGGCGTCGTGTCGCGCACCAGGGGGTCCTGCAGAAATGCCAGTTTCCCAAGGCGCCGCCGGCTTTGACTCTCGAACACCGACAGGGTCGAGATGAAAGCCACCTGGCGATCGCGCATGAGCTCCACGTCGCTGGAGCTGAGCTTGCGTGTCGGCAAGTGTGCAAATCCGTAAATGCCATCGGCGACGAGGTCGGGAGAGCCGTTGCGCTGCCATTGATCGATGATCACGCGCAGCGACACCTTGTGTCCCTCCTCCACCAGCCGCGCGAGCACCGGATGCGACAGCCCGACGTAGGCCTTGATCAAATCGACGTGGTCGCGGCCGAGTGCCCGGACGACATCCGGCACCTGTGCAACGGAGGACACCGCGCGCGATAGCGGCGGCCAGGCCGGGTCAGCCCCATCGATCAGCGGCCCGACGCAGTAGATGCGGGGCCCGAGCAGCCTCCCGGCCGCGACTTCGGCACGCAGCTGCACGATGAACGGCTCGACGTTGCCAGTATCGAGCACCGTGGTCACACCGGCGTACAACAGCGCGTTCATGTATCGACGGTAACCCAGCATGTCGGTCGCCACGCCGTCCCAGCCACCCATCAAGTGCACATGCATATCCGCGAGACCCGGCATCAACACCTTGCCGCGCAAGTCCGTGACCCGGGCGCCACTGGGGACGCTCACCGATGCGGCGCGGCCTGCGGAGACGATGCGATCACCGCGAACCACGATCGTCGCATGCTCAATGGCAGCGGCACCGGTGCCATCGATCAGCACGGCGTTGGTGAAGGCCTGCACGGCGGCATCGGCGCGTTGCGGTTGTGACGCCGCGTGACCGGGGGCGAGGCTCGCCACCGAGATGGCTACGCCAAGTACGAATAGCGGGAAGGCGCGACGGCGGCCCTTTGGGGTGTCGGGCGACCTGCGGACCGCTCGCATCGGTTCACTCCTGCACAGTGCGGTGTCGGAAAGGCGTGTGACACTACTTGAACAAGTATCGTCCCTCGAGGCCGATCGTGCGCGGCTGGTTGGTCACGAATCGTGGCATGCCGGGCACCTCGGCCCCGATCAGGATGACGTCGCCGAGGTTCGCATGCTTGTTGGTGAGGTTCTTGATGAAAGCCGTCAGCTCGAGGCGCGAGCGGCTCGCACCCAACCGCAGATCCGCGATGTTGTAGGAGGCGCGGTACTCGAGCGGCGGGTAGTTGTTGCCGGAATAACTGTGGCCGACATACGCGTAACTGGCGCGGGCAAATCCTGACCACTCGGCCGTGAGAAGCCGGGTGTACTCGAGGTTGGCCGCATAGTTGACCTTCGGGACCTGGTACACCGGGCTCCCCACCGGTTGCGGAGTGGCGCCTTTCTCGGTGATGCGCGCATTCTCGTAACCGAAGGCGGCCCCGAGTGTGAGCGCGGGTGTCAGTCGCCCGTTGAATTCGAGCTCGACACCCTGGCTGCGCGCACGTCCTGAGTTGGCGGTAATGCCGTAGCCGCATATAGGCAGCGCAACCAGCTGCTGGATGTTGTCCCACTCGATCCAGAACCCGGTGCCATTCAACGTGAAGCGGTGATCGGCAAAGCTCGACTTGACCCCCGCCTCGTAGTCCCAGAGGTCGTCGGACTTGTAGTTGGCCACCTCGGCGTGAGTGAGGCCGAGGTTTGCGAGGTCCGTGTCACACCCGGTCGGGCCCGGCCCCGGAGGCAGCGCGATGTTTTCGCCGCCCTCGCGGAAGCCCTTGGCGGCACTGCCGTACAAAAGAACATCCGGTGTCGCCTTGTATTCGAGCAGGTACTTCGGAGTGAAGCCGCTCTCGCTGGTCGGCGGCGCGATGTAGGTGCTACCGACATTCTGGTAGAACAGGCCGTTGGTGTACTGGTGGAACGTGTCGTCGTCCTCAAACCACCTCACGCCAACCGTTGCCTTCAGGTTCTGCAGAATGTCGAATGAGGCGTCGCCGAACAGCGCCTTCTCCTTGGCTTCGCGGGAGTCGATGAAGCTCAGCAGGTTATCGTTGGGAGCGCCGATGGCCGCGGGAAGTCCCTGGGCCGTCCACTCATAGTTGCGGGGCCGCGTGCTGTCCGAGTAAAAGCCCCCCACGAGCAGCTGAAACGGACCGTGGAACGTCGATGCGAAGCGCACTTCCTGCGCGAAGCGCCGTAGGTCGAGCGCGCGGGTGATGGGGGCCGGGAGTGGATAGGGAGGACTGAAGGCGTAGGTCACGAAGTCGGTGTCGTCCTCGGTCTCGAATGTATTCCGATCGAAGTAAGCGGTCGAGGACACGAAGCTGCCGAAAGGCGCCGTGTAGTCGATGGCGAGGCTCGCCAGATACCACTTGTCCGTGCCGCCCGTCGAGAGGTCGAACACCTCGCGCTGCACGAGGTTCTCCGCGTAGTTGTACGCGTACGGGTCACCGTCCTGGTCCGTACGCTGATACATGATTCGCGGCGTGATGGACAGCTCGCTCATCGGCTGCCACCTGATGGCAATCTGCCCGCCGTAGTACCGCATGCTGCCGAGCTGCGTGAGCGTGGCGGTAGGTGGTGCCGTATAGGGGCCTACTTCCTTGTTGAAATAGCCGTCGTCGAACTGCTGGAAGGCACTGATGCGCACGGCCAGCGTGTCGGTGACGAGCGGTATGTTGACAACTCCTTCCTCGATATTGTTGAAGCCGCCGTGCTCGGTCCAGGAGCCCCCGACGTGCACCTGGCCGGTGATCCCCGTGGCGCTGACGTCCGGCTGCTCGGTGATGATCCGGACCGTGCCGCCCATCGACTCCGCGCCGTAGAGGGTGCCCTGCGGGCCCCGCAGCACCTCAATGCGCTCGATGTCGACGATGTGGGGATCGAGCGTCTCGAGCACCGGCGTTTCATCGATATAGAAGCCGGTGGTATTGGATCCCTGAATGCCTCGCAACGCGATGCCCCGGCCGGCGAGGTTGCCGTCCGCCGCGCCGATTCCGAACGATAAGTTGGGGATGTCCGTGCCGTAATCGAAGAACTGCTGGGCGCCCATGGCCTCGAGGTCCCGTGCCGAGAGCGCGGTGATGCTCACCGGCACATCCTGCAGCGATTCGGTGCGCTTCGTGGCCGTGACGATGACCTCCACGAGCGCTGCGCTCGAGGTGGACTCGCTCGTGGCGGTCTGCGCCTGGGCGGGTGTGGTCACAGAGCCGACTGCCATACTCGCGAATGCGACTGCGCTCGGCAGGTTCGACCGAATCTTCCCCATCCGTCTGTCTCCCCGTTGGCGATGTCTCGTCAGCGCGACGAGTCCCGCGCAGGCATGCTGCTGGCAGCCTGCCCCTCCCCAATTAACGGGCAGTTCCTGCGCAAGCACAGCATGCAAATCGACGGGAAAAGTATGCTTTCAGAAGTTGAGTCGCGCGCGATGTGCGTTCTCAAACGTAAAGACAGAGTAGCGAAAGCCCGATATCGCGACAGTGGCGTGGAGGTAACAAACGGGCTACATTTTTGACCCCACGAGCCGGGATGCCCTGGAGTGAACGAAAAAGCCGCTACGATCACCGTGAGTGAGCTGCAGGAGCATCTGCGCAGCCCTCCGTTCCATCAGCTCTTCGATCTTTCCTGCGTCCGTCTCGATCGTGGCGCTGGCGAGCTCGAGCTGCTAATGCGCTACACGCCCTCCGTCGAGCGCTCGGCAGGGACGCGTCAATACCACGGCGGAGCGATTGCCAGTCTCATTGATATCGCCGGCGACTACGCGCTGTGGGCGGTGCTCGGCCACGGCGTGCCCACGATTAACTTTCGCACGGACTATCTGCGTCCCGCCGCCGCCACCGATCTGCGGGCCGTCGCCCGCATCAGGCGCGCCGGCAAAACGGTCGCGGTCGTCGATATCGACGTCCTGGACGATCAGGGCCGGCTCGTCGCCATCGGCCGCGGAACCTACAGCACCAGGGAAGGCTGAACGGAGCGCGCGCCGCAGGCGCCTCAGCGCTTGAGCGCCCCAGCGGCTTCCAACGCCCGCGCCATGAGTGGTCGCTTGTCCGGCTTGTGCGTGCTCGCGACCGGCAGCTCGTCCACCACCACGAAGGCACGGGGGTGGCTGAAGGCCGGCCCTGACTCGAGCGCGAAACGCTTCAACTCCTCCAGCGGCAGGCTCCGGTCCCTGAGCACCACGAACGCAATCGGAATCTGGCCCTTGACCTCATCCGGCACCGGAACGACCGCCGCCTGCAGCACGGCCGGGTGACGTTCGAGCATCTTCTCGATCTCGCCGGGAAAGACGTTCTCCCCGCCGCAGACGAACATGTCATCGGCCCGGCCGGTGAAATAGTAAAAGCCCGCGGCGTCACGGCGCATGACATCGCCCGTGTCGTACCAGCCATCGTGCAGCTTCTCGCGCGTGACGCCCGGCAGATTCAGGTACTCGGTGAACATCGCCGGCGAGCGCACGTGCAGGACCCCTTCGTTCTCGGTGCTGCCGACGAGGCGCACTTCGACCTCCGCCAGCGGATAACCTAGCGACAGCAGCGGCCGCGGCAACCCCGCGGGGTGCTCCTCGAAGATCGAGGGTCCGGCTTCGGTGGTGCCGTAGCCGTTGGAGATGGCGGCGTTCGGAAACATCCTCTGCACCCGCGCGACGAGCGCCTCGGTGAGCGGGGCCGAGCCGATAGTCACCGCCTTCACGGAAGAGAGGTCGAGCCCCGCGAGCAGGTCCTGTTGCCGCGCCAGCAGGGCAAACATGGTCGGAATGCCGCTCAGGTGCGTGCAGCGGTACTCGGCGACCGCCGCGAGATGTGCGGCTGCGTCGAAGCGGGGCATCAGCACCACCTCGACCCCATTCAGCAGGCAGACCGAGAGGTTGAAGAGCGCGTTCATGTGATAGAGCGGCGCGACGATCAGCGAGCGCTCTCCCACGGCAGGCTCCGCTGCCACGTGCACGCTGAGTGCCCAGAGCTGCCCGGCGTGCGACAGCACCACCCCTTTGGGGCGGCCGGTCGAACCGGACGTGTAGAGAATCTCCGCGGTGCCGGAGGGCGGGCGCCTGGCAGTGAAAGGCGCGGTGCCGCGCTTCACGAACGCGTCGAAACCCTCCGCTCCCTCACTCCGTATCCGGATGCGCTTGAGATCCTTCGGCAGGAGCGGCTCGCGCGCGCGGTCGACGATACAGAGACCCGCGGCGCAATCTTCGAGGATGAAGCGCACCGTGTCCGCCGGCAGCCGGTGGTTTACCGGCACGGCCACCGCGCCCGCGCGCATGGTGCCCATGTAGGCAATGAGGTGCTCGGTGCAGTTCTCGGCGAGTATCGCGACACGCCCATCGGGTGCCACGCCCTCACGCGTTAGCGCATCGGCGAATGCGTCCGCCGCGGCATCCAGCTCACCGCACGTCCACGCGCGCCGCGGCGGCAGCAGGTCGATCAGCGCACCGCTCTCCGGGGAGAGGCCGGGTCGCAGCAGTTTGCCGAGATTCCCGCCTGTGGCCGCGCTCATGTGCCCCATCACGGCTTAAGCAGCACCTTGCCGACCACCTCGCGATCCTCTAGCAGCCGCTCGCCTTCCGCCGCCTGTTCGATCGGCAGTACCCGATCGATCGCGGGCTTCAGGCGTCCGTCGCGGATAAGTCCGAGCAGGGCCTCGAGGTCGGAGACCGACCAACCGTTCGAGCCGATGTAGTGGTGCTCGAAGGTCCACAGGAAGCGCGCATCGGTGATCACCTCGAATCCGGCGGTCGCCCCGCAGGTGAGGACGCGCCCGCCGCGGGTCACCGTGCGCTGCGTGTCGCGCCACGTGTCGCCGCCCGTGAAATTCACCGCCACATCCACCCCGCCACCGCCCGCGACGCGAGGTTTGCCGTAGAGCCGCTTCGCTGCCTCGACGAAACTCTCCTCGGCATAGTTCACCGTATGATCGGCGCCAAACGCGGCGAGAGACTTCTGCTTCGCAGCCGAGCCGGTACCGGCGATGACCTCCGCGCCGAGGAGTTTTGCGAGCTGCACGCAGGCGACCCCCACACCTCCGCTCGCACCCAGAATCAGGATCTTCTCGCCGCGGGCGAGGCGTCCCTGAGTGACGAGCATGCGGTAGGCCGTCCCGTAGGCGAGCGGGAGACTCGCCGCGTCTTCGAGCGACACGGCATCAGGGACCGCAATGAGCTGCGCGGCGGGAACGGCGACATACTCCGCGCGACCCCCGTGCACGGTCTCGCCGATCATGCCGAAGCGTTCGCCGTCGCGGAACACCGGATCGACCAGCACCCGATCCCCGATCCGCCAGGCGGTCACGCCGTGCCCGAGCTCGGTGATTTCCCCCGCAATATCCGAGCCGACGATTACCGGCAACGGAATTCTGATGCCCGGCATCCCGCGGCGGGTGAAGATGTCGTGGAAGTTGACCGCGGTTGCCGCGACCCTGAGCACTACCTCTCCCGGCGCCGACTTGGGGGCGGGAAAGTCGGTGGCGAGCTGCAACTGGTCGCGGGCACCGTGACCAACGGTGAGGACCGCTCTCACTGTGTTGACCGGCGCTCGATCATGGGGTACGAGGGTAGCTCGCTCTTGTGCGCAGGAAAGATGCCGCCAGACGACAATCTAACGAAAAAGGAAGGCTCACATAGCCTTTCGGCATAAGGCTTGGCTTCAGTACGGGCTTACCATAGGGTCGATCGGACCCAAAGTCACGTGAGCCGCGACGACGATGCTGAGTTCTGCTCCGGCTGACAGCAGCCTGCGACCACCCGACGACGTTACCGACCTGGTGGTGGCCGATCGGCGCATCGCGGGGCTCTCCTGGAGCGCGTACCGCTCGGTTCTGGATGCACTCATCGCGCGAGCCGCGCTCGACCACGGAGCGTGCCGCCCTCGGCAGGAGGGTGACACCCGTGCCCAGGGGCATCGGGTCGTGCGCGAGTACCTCTCGAGCGAGGACGGCGAGGGGTATTGGGACTACTTCCAACTGAACGACGAGCTGACACTCTCCATCACCGACGCCACGTATCGGCGCGACCATTGGATCTCGGTGGAGGGAGGTCGCTTTTTCAAGGTGAGGGTGCTGCTCGCCGGGAAGCTCCTGCAACCCGATGGGGAGGTGATGCTGCAGGGACCGCACGCGCAGCTCCACGTCTGCGCCGGCGAACGTGGCGGCGGTTACGCCATCGCGGGCGGCACGGCGACCAAGCTTGTAGTTCTGCATTGCGCGCCGGAGCTGCTGACGCGGCGGCTCGGGTTTGCACCCGGCGAGGCACCCTACCCTTTGCAGGCGCTGACCGATGACAACGGCGCGGCCGGCCGGGCCGTGAAGATTCGCCTGACGCCCGAGCTGCTGCGTGCCGCTCAGTGGATCGACGCATCGCGCTTTTCGGTGCTCCCGGCGGTCCGCACGGTCTGTCTCGAGGCACTCGCGATGCAGCTGCTCTGTCACACCGTCACCGACCTCTCGGGGCGAGAACCGTACAAGCCCACAATGAGCCTCCCGCCGCGTGATCTGAAGCGAATTTACGACGCGCGCGACCACCTGGCGCAGCACTACGCCTCCCCGCCCACGATCCCGCAGCTGGCACGCATGGTTGGCATGAACCAGACGAAGCTCAAGGCCGGCTTCAAGCAGACATTCAAGCTGACGATCTACGCGTACATCCTGCAACGACGCATGGAGGCGACTGCGCAGCTGCTGGTCGAGCGCGAGTTCAGCGTGGCGGAGATCGCCTACCGCGTCGGCTACGAGTACCCGGCGAACTTCAGCTGTGCGTTCAAGCGCTACTACGGGTGCTCACCGCGGCAATGGAAGCGCACCTGAGAGCACCGGTGTGCCGGCGAGTTCAGCTGATCATCGCGTAGCTCCATGACGTTCCACATCGACCACCTGATCACTCTTACCCGCGACCGCGAGGGTGCGCGGGCATTACTCACCCGCATGGGCTTCGATCTGACCGAGCGCGGCGAGCACCCCGGGCGCGGCACCTCCAACCATCTGGCGTTTTTCGGACGCTGCTACTGGGAGCTCCTCTGCGTCGATGAAGCCACGCCGGGGAACGCGGCGCTCCGGGAGCGCGGCAGCGGTCTTGCAGGGTGCGCACTACGCACGAGCGATGCGGCGTGTGATGCGCAGCTTGCGCGCACTCTCGGGGCCGGAGCCGGTGAGTCCGAGGAGTTCACCCGCCCGGTGAGGATCGAGGGTGAGTGGAAGATCGCCCGCTTTCGCATCCTAGTACTGCAACCTCCGCACGCGATCGATGCTTATCTCTTTTTCTGCCAACACCTGACCCCGGAGCTCGTCTGGCCGCGCCAGCCGCGCGCCCATCCGAATGGTGCGTTCCGGATTCGCGCCGTGCACGTCGCGGCGCCCAGCCTGGAGGAGGCGCGCAGAGGCTTCGAGGCACTCCTCGGCACCGGCGGAGGCATCGAGCCCACGATCACCTACGACTCGGCCAGAAGCTATCGCGAGCGCTTCGGGGACAGCGCGCTGCCCTCGGCGGGGATTCGGCCGCGGCTCGCGAGTCTTGAGTTACAGGTGCGCGACCTCGCGCGGTGCGAGGCCTGGCTCTCGCAGCAACGCGTATCCTTTCAGCGCGACGCCAAGGCCATACATTGCCACGACGAGCTCATCGGCCACACCATCGTCTTCAGCGCGTAATCAGCGTGAACTGATTTTCGCGAGGAACGTCAGCAGCTTCTCCCACGCGTCGAAGGATCCCTCGCAGTTTGCATTCGGGAGCCCACCGGTCGCCTCGAAATCCTTGGCCACCGGGTGAAAGACGAAGCTCGAGAGCGGACCACCGGTGCCCACGCGCGACACCATGTGTCCGGCGCCGGGATAGATGTGGACCTCGACCTGGTCGGCCTTGCCGTGCTCGATGAGACGCCGGCGAATCTGCTCCGCGCCGATGAACGAGGGCCACATCTCATCGGCCCCTCCGGCGATCGCCAACACCGGGCCGTTCATCCTCTCGTAGGGAATCCCGACCGCCGCCGACACGGCAGGATCGCTCCACGTCTTGAGGTAGTACGGCGTTCCGATGAAGCCCGGGGGCTCCTCGGAATGCTGCGCCTCACCGGCGTTGTTCGAGTCGGTTTCACCGTGATCGGCCGCGAGCGGTTTCCCGGCGTACGTCCATGCCGCCACCACATCGGTGATGCCTGGACCGAAGGCCCCATTCGTCAGGTGGGAGGGCACGTAGACCACGGCTGCCGAGAACTCCTGCGGAAAATAGCTGGCCGCGAGTCCCGCACCCTCCGATCCGCGGGAGGTTCCCATGATGGCTACGCGCTGAGCGCCCGTGCGCTGCTTCAGCCATTGTGCACCCGCGCGAAAGCTCTCGAGCGGAATCTCACGGAGGGTCGAGGGCAGATCCCGGTAGTCGAAGATGCCCTGAGCGAGCGCCGGATGGCCGTGGCTTGCAAGTAGCGCAGCCTGAGTTTCGGGCAACCCGCCCCCGGAACCCGCCAGCACGACGACGGGCACACCGGCCGTGACCCCTGGTGCCGCAGGAAAGAACCGGCCGCGGACGCCACCGGGAGCTGTGACCTCCTCGGGCACGACGCCGTTTGCATAGCTGCGCGACGCCGACGCCGTCGCGACCACCTTACCATCGATGCTGGCGCCGACCGAGACCGTGTAGAGCGCAAGCACATCGAGAGACGGCGTAGTTCCGAGCTCGGGATGCTTCTGCAGGTCGGC
>Ga0187782_10003696_pt1 | contig 11414 bp, 11 predicted proteins | sample 0715_SJ02_MP15_2_FD_132454 | JGI IMG/M metagenome (GOLD analysis project Ga0187782, IMG submission 132454) | Tropical peat soil microbial communities from peatlands in Department of Meta, Colombia - 0715_SJ02_MP15_20_MG | ecosystem: Environmental > Terrestrial > Soil > Wetlands > Peat | place...
GGCGGGGACGGCGAAGGCGGAAGCGGAGAAGCAGTAAAGCCAGTTGCCGGCAACTAGCCTCTAGCCCCTGGCTGCCGGCTGCCAGGTTGGAGCTTCCGGCTTTCCGCTTTTTCTTCCGGGTTGCGGGCCACAGGCTACGCGTTGTTGATCCATTCGAGGCTGAGCTGAGAGCCGGAACGCAGCGATGCGGGGGTGGCAAGGCGGCTGCCCAAAGGCGGCGTATGCGCGGGTATTTCGAAGACGAGGAAACGGAGCGCGAAGAGCGCGGCCGCGATACCGAGGTGACGCTGGGTACAGGTGCGCTGGTAACGATTCCACTGGCGCTGCTGGCGGTGTGCGGGCTCTGTTTTGTGCTGGGGTATTTGGTGGGACATCGGCGTCCCGCTCCGGCGACGACGGTCTCGGTGCCGGCAACGGCGCCGACTCCGGCTCCGGATCAGGAGCCGCTCGAGGGCAGCGATACGATTCCCAAGCCTACCGCGGAGGCGCAAGCGCCTGTGGCGCCGGAGGCGCGGACGAGCGATGCAGCGCAGGCGCCCGCGGCACAGAGCGAAACGAATCCTGCGGCTGCATTGACGGAATCCGAGCCGCCCGGGCAACAGGCTGTACCGGCGGCCGCGAGCACGCCGACCAGCGCGGCAACAGCACAGCCTCAAGTCAGGCCGGCCCTTGCGAACAACGCGCCCGCAAGTTCGCAGGCTGCAGTGCCGCAGAATGTGCAGCCCGCGTTGCCTGCGGGGCCGCCGCTGATGGTGCAGGTGGCGGCTGTGTCTCACGTCGAGGACGCCGAGGTGCTGGTGAATGCCCTGCGCAAGCGCGGCTACCAGGTGGTCGAGCGGCGCGACCCGGCGGATGGATTGATCCACGTGCGGATCGGGCCATTCGCGGCGCGCGATGAGGCAAACCGGATGGCGAGGAAGCTGCTAGACGATGGGTACAATGCGTTGATTCAGCCGTGAAGACAGGTGTCAGGTGTCAGTCGATTCGTGCGGGGAACGAGACTTGGCGCGGCGTTGCCATTGAGTCACGAAAAGCTCGTGATCATCCTCGCATCCAGTCGGGCAGAGCGCTCGCAATGGCGGAGCGGACGGCGGTGGAGAGATCGTCGCGCGAGGAGTAGTCGGCGGGATCGATCGGCGGGTGAAAGACGACGTGCGCCGTGCCTGGACGGATGCGCATGCTGCCACGGGGAAGGATCTGCTCGGTTCCGTAAATGGAGACGGGAATGCAGGGCGCGCCGGAATCCATGGCGAGATGGAACGGACCTTTCTTGAAAGGCAAGAGACGAGCGTCGGGCGAGCGCGTGCCTTCGACGAAGAGAGTGATGTGCAAGCCGCTTGAGAGAGCACGCCGGGCGTCGTCGACGGCGAGGCGCGCACTTTCAGCGAGGCCGTCGCGGTCGACGGGAATGAGCCCGCCGAGTTTGAATGCAAGCCCAAGGATGGGAATCCGCATGAGCGAGCGCTTGAGGAAGACGGAGGTGCGGCCGGGAAGGTGCGAGATGAGAGCCGGCGGGTCGAGGTTCGAGACGTGGTTTGCCATGAAGATGCAAGCGCGGCCGGCGGGAATTCTTTCTTGGCCTTGGACTTGAATTCGAATGCCGCCGACTCGAATCGCGACGCGGGCGATGAAGCAGGCGGTGGCGTAGAGTGGCATCGCGTTGCGCGTGACGAGGGTGAACGGAATGAGGATGGCCGCCGAAGGGAGGACCAGGACGAGAATGAAGATGAAAACGAAAATCGAGACGATCATTTGGGACCCGCGGAATATGCCATGAGTATCGCACTTAGCGCGTTCAGGTGCGCATCCATTCGGGGAGGCCGGAGGCGATGGCGGCGCGAACGGCGCGCATGAGCTCGTCATGCGAGGCGAAAGCCGCGGGATCGATGGGATGGTGGAAGATCACGTGAGCGACGCCGGGATGGATGCGCTTGCTGCCCTTCTGCAGGATGGTTTCGGTGCCGTAGATGGAAACGGGAATGCATGGCGCGCCGGCGGTCATGGCAAGGAAGAACGGACCCTTCTTGAAGGGCAACATGCGGCCATCGGGCGAGCGGGTGCCTTCGACAAAGTTTGTAATGTGGATGCCTTTGGCGAGGACCCGCTGAGCCTCGGTGACACTGCGCTGCGCGTCGGCGCGGTTGCCGGTGCGGTCCACCGCGATGAACTCGCCTTGACGGAAGCCCGTGCCGAGGATGGGCAGCTCCATCAGCGCGCGCTTCATGAAGGCTGAAGTGCGGCCGGGGATGAGCGAGATGAGCGCAGGCGGATCGAGATTGGAGACGTGGTTGGACATGAAGATGCAAGCGCGGTCGCGAGGCACGCGGTCGAGACCCTGGGCGCGGATGCGGACGCCGGCGAGGCGGCAACTGGACGAAAGCATGAAGCGTGTGGCTTTGTAGAGCGGGAGAACGTTGCCGGTGAGCCAGCACCAGGGAATGAAGAGAAGGGCCGAGGGAATGCCCAGGACGACCATATTGGCGATGAAGACGAGAGACCAGATCATGCGTGGCTGTTGATTCGATCTTAGCCTGCATTTGTCACAGAGGCGCAAGCGCAGCCTTGGGATACCCCCTATCCCCCCTCCGATGTTCTCCGCAAGGAAGTTGCTTGTATTCAGCGGCTTAGGCGAGGCCAAGCGCCGTAAGCCGATGAAAACGCGTCACTTCGTTGCAGCTTATAGATGGCAAAGCAGTTGAGGTGCGATCAGTTTCCCAAGAGGAAGCCGGCCCGGATCAGCTTGTCTTTGAAATAAGAGTAGCCCAGAACGAGGAAATTTTATGCAAAGCAGTGAGAAAGGGAACAAGGGAACGAGGGACCACGCAATCAAGGAGTTAGCAGAGGGCGAGAGGCGACTGCCAAGTGGTGAAGGCTTGACGAGGTGACAGAGTCAAGTTAAGCGCCAGAGGCGGAGAAGCGCTCGCGCAGGCGCGCGGGAAGTTTGTCATAGATGCCGTCGAAGCCTCCGTTGGAGAGGATAGCGACCACATCGCCGGAAGCGAGCTGGGGCGCGACGGCGGCGACGATGGAGTCTGCGTTGTCGAGGAGTTCGGCTGGAGTTCCGTCGCGGTTGAGAGATCGGACGACTTCGCCGGCGTGAAGGCGCTCGGCTTCGGGAATGCGCTCCTGTTGATAGACGGCGGCAAGGACGACGCGATCGGCGAAGCGAAGGCTCTGGACGAGATCTGCGGCGAGGACTTTGCGGCGCAGCGTGTTGGAGCGTGGCTCAAGAACCGCCCATAGACGCGCTTGCGGGTAGAGGGAACGCAAGGCGCGAAGGGTTTCGCGGATTGCGGTGGGGTGGTGGGCGAAATCCTCAACGACCGTAATGCCGTTGATTTCGGCTCGGACCTCTAGGCGGCGCTTGACACTTTTGAAGGTGGTGAGGGCTTCGATGATTGCGTCTTTCCGAATGCCTTGGCCGGCGGCAAGAGCTGCAGCGGCCGTTGCGTTGAGCGCGTTGTGTTCGCCGGCGAGTTGCATATCGAACGCAGACCAAAGAGCACCATTGCGGAAGACTTCCCATTGTGTGCGGCTGCTTTGATGATGAAGGTTGCGTAGTTGCCAATCGGCAGTGTCGCTGAAGCCATAGCGCTCGATGCGGCAGAACGCGTGACCGATGCAATCGGTGACGTTTTCGCTGCCATCGTAAGCGACGATGAGGCCGTGGCGAGGGATGAGATTGACGAGGCGCTTAAAAGCTGTTTTCACCTGCTCGAGATCGGCATAGATATCGGCGTGGTCGAATTCAACGTGGGTCAGAATAAGGGCGTCGGGAAAGTAGTGGAGGAACTTCGGGCCTTTGTCGAAGAAGGCTGTGTCGTACTCATCGCCCTCGACGATGAAAGTGCGCGTACGGCGGAGCTGGAAGCTGGAGCCGAAATTCTCCGCGACTCCGCCGATGAGGAAGGACGGCTCGAACGATGGATCTTTGCGCGCGGCCGACTGAAAAATCCATGCCAGCATGCTGCTGGTTGTGGTTTTGCCGTGAGTCCCGGCGACGACCAATGACTGCCGGCCACGGAGGAACTCGTCGCGCAGCAGCGCGGCCATGGAGATGAAGGGAATGCGTTCGTCGAGAACGCGCTCGACCTCGGGATTGCCGCGAGAGAGCGCATTGCCGATGACGACGAGATCGGGCGCGGGCGTGAGGTTGGATTCGGCGTAAGGTTCGAGGACGGGAATGCCGAGGGAGCGAAGGAGATCGCTCATGGGCGGGTAGGCAGCTTTGTCGGAGCCGGTGATGCGATGGCCCTGAAGCTGGAGGAGGCCGGCGAGCGATGCCATGGCCGTACCGCAGATGCCGCTGAGATGAATGTGGCGGGGCGTGCTAGAGATCGGTGGCCCAGTTGACGGTTCCATGCAGATCCTTTATGCGAGCAAGCGCTTTGTCGTTAGTAACGAGGACAGCGCCCAGCGCGATGGCGTGAGCAGCGATGAGCAGGTCCATCACTGCAAGAACGGTTCCCCCGGACTCGAGCTTCACTCTCAAGTTGCCATAGGCGGAGGCCTCTTTGCTTCCCCAGGGCAGTATACGCAGCTTAAATAGCAAGCCTTCCACGGCGGCGTGGAGAGCGTGGGCCTGGGGCCGTTGAGCCAGGCCGTAGCGAACCTCGGCCTCAGTGATAGAGGAGATGCACGCAATTTCGCCGGCGCGGAGGGACTGGAGGCGCGAACGCGCGGCGATTGATTTACCCTTGGCGATGTAGCTTAGAGTGTTGGTGTCGAGCAGATAGGTCATCGCTGCTTCCGGCGAGGAAGGGTTTCCTCAACGATCAGTTCCTCGATCGCTGAACGGCGTGCGGGCCGACGCCGATCGCGCTCCGTTTGGGAGAGAAATCCTGCAGGAATTCTAGCGGCATCGAGCGCGGCAAAAACCTCGCTCCATGAGCCGGGTCCTTCAGAGAGGATGATGTTGCCGTTCTTGGGGTCGCGGCGGATGGAGACTTCGCGCGAGCGAAACCGGTATTCGTGAGGGATCGTAACGTGCTGGCTCCTTCCGCTCATGAAGACCCTCGCTTTTAATGTGTTCTGCACGACATTGCCTCCAGCTATATATCATGCTATATAGCTCAATCGAAGTCAACGCTCGCAGGCGCGATGACACAGGGCGAGAAAAAGTGCGCTTTACTTTGCCACCGCCGGTTCGAGGAGGCGCAGTTGAGGATCGTCGCCGAGGGTGAGTTCGGCTTCGACGCCGAAGGTGAGCGTGACGTTCTCGCGGGAGACATGCCCACTGCGCAGGCCAATGGCGATGGGACCGGGAAAATCGTCCAGTGCGCACAGGATCGCCTGGTCGAGGAGATCGGGAGCACTACCGGGCGAGACGCAATCGAGCATTTCACCGAAGACGATGCCGGAGACGGCATCGAGCTTTTGCGCAGTGCGCAGTTGCCAGATCATGCGGTCGATCTGATAGGGCTTGACGTTCGTGTCTTCAAGAAAGAGCAGAGAACCTTCGGTCAGCGGCTCCCACGGCGTGCCCAGCAAAGAAACAAGAATACTGAGGCAGCCTCCGTAGAGGGTTCCGCGCGCCGGGGCCTGATTTTTGCCGGGCCTTAATAGGCGCAGACCTTCGGGTGGGCCTAGGCTGTAAAGGTCGCCGGCCAAAGCGGAGCGGAAGCTGGAGAGATGGACACCGTCGGGACGATAGAAATCTGCAGCCAGCATGGGTCCGTGAAACGCGGGAATACCAAGCTTATTGAGTAGGCGCAGTTGGAGGCCTGTGAGATCGCTGTAGGCGAATAGCGGTTTGGGATGCGCGGCAATAGTATCTAAGTCCAGGTTTTCGAGAAGGTAATTCGATCCGTAACCGCCGCGAATGGCCATGACGATGCTGGTGTAAGGGTCAGAGAAGGCAGCGCGAAAATCGTCGAGCCGTCGATCAACGGTTCCCGCGAAGTAGAGCGGCCCACGCTCGAGCGCATCGGGATCGAGCACGGGATCATAGCCCAGGTCGCGCAGCGTCTTGAGTCCGGTCTCGACGCGCTCGGCTTTGGCCGAGCTGGCGGGCGAGACGAAGCCGATGGCTGCCGCGGAGGGGATGGGCGGGAGTCTGAGCAATCCGGCCATTTCACCAGGCCTCTCCACGGGCGATCAGAGCAGCGGGTCCGGTGAGATTGAGTTCGGTTCCCGGGCCGTCCCAAGCAACGGTCTGCGAGCCACCTGGAGCGACAACTTTAATCGGCGAGGTGCAGCGGCGCAAGGCCAGCGCCGCCGTGGCAGCGGCTGCACTGCCTGTGCCGGAAGAGAAAGTTGGGCCGACGCCACGCTCAAAGATACGAATATCGATTTCGTGGTCGCCTGCGATGCGCACGAATTCGACGTTGGTATGCTGCGGAAAATCGCGATGGACCGAAATCTCCGCGCCGAGAGTAGTCCAAGTGCGGCGCGCTAGGGTGAACTCTGGATCTTCGACGAGAACGACGAAGTGAGGATTGCCAGTGGTGACTTCCACGCCGACGACTTCGACGCCATCGATGAGTTTGAGCGTATGCGGCATAAATCGGGGAACGCCCATCCCGGTCGTGACGTCGACAGAGAAACCCCGATCGGCAAGCACGGAGTCAATGCAACAGACGCGAAGGCCTGCTCCGGTTTCGAGTTCCAGTGGTTCGCCCGGTTTCGCGCCGAGCGTATAAGCCATCCAAGCGGCCACGCAACGCGTGCCGTTGCCGCTGATCTCGGCGACCGATCCGTCGGCGTTGAAGAGGCGTATGCGGCCGGAGCGAGGGCTTAGCCGCGATTGATTCTTCCATGCAAAGAATTCGATCCCATCGGCGCCGACGCCGGTATTGCGATTGCAGAGGCGTTGGGTGAGAGCCGGGTGGTCTTCGCCGGCAGCGGAATCTTCGCTGACGATCAGGAAATCGTTGCCGCAGGCGTGGGCTTTGGTGAAGGAAATCAATTCTCCTCCGAAGAGGGAAGACGCTGCACAGTTTTTGTCACGGCGAGCCTCATGCTTGTTCCTTGCCCGATGCTAACACTGCGATCCCGAATTGCTGAATGAGGTGCGAGAGCTAACCGTCGAGCGGCCAGCACCGTTCAATACAAAGGCGCATAGCCTTTGAGCCATTGCCGGGAAACGTAAACAGTGGCGGACGGCTGGTCCTTGGCGATAAAACGCGCAACGACGCTGAGGCCGGCGGGATGCGCCTTGACGGCACGGTCGACCTCATCGCCGTCGAAGGCGAGGACGATGGCCGCGTGAGTGGCGGGTGCAGCTAATGCCGCGCGCCAGGTGAAAAGATCGCCCTCGTTGATGGTTTGACGAAGCGGAACGCCGGTAAAAGCGACGATCTCGGGATAAAGCGATGTGTTCATAAGAATGGGGCTGCGCGGCAGGACGGCGAGGAAATCTCGCAAGGTTGGAGGGATGGCTTGGTCGTAAGAGAGCCGTGCGTCGAGGTTCTTTGTGCTTTCGACGTAAACCAAGGGGCAACGCGACAACTGAATGGAGTTGTAGGCGAGGAGCGCGAAGAAGAGGGCGAACGCCACGCCAGGAACAAGAGGACGGAAGCGCGAGAGATGAGAAAGGCGCGGAATGTAGCGCGAAATGCTAAGCCGCGAAAGGACGCGCGGCGCGGAATCAGCGGCGAAGCCGATGCCGAAAGCAAGTGCGGGCAGCAGCTCTAGTCCGTAACGCGTGTTGTAGTAACTGTGGGGCCACCAGGCGGGAAGGAAGACAGGGACCGAACCGTACGCGACTGACCAGGTGTAAAACGGGACGGGTAACCAGAGCAGCAGAATCCATGAGAAGGCGCGACGGCGAGAGGCGGAGTTTGTAGCGGGCGGAAGAGCGAGCCACGTGGCGATGGTTCCGAGAACCACGACGACGAGAACGACGTTGCCGCGGAAGTTGCCCCAATCGGGTGCGGCAACGGAGTCGAGGAGAGAGACTTTGAGGAAGAAGAGGAGAGCGACCGAGGGCGAGTGCCAGCCGGGATGGAGCGGCCAGGCGCTTGGCGCAGTGGTGTGGAGTTCGATGGCTCGGGCCGAGAAGGGGCCACGCGCGAAGAACAGCCAATCGCCGAAGATGACCGAGTTGTATGTGAACCAGAGAATGGGCGCGGCGGCGATGGCGGCGCTCAGCAGCCAAAAGGCGATCGAATCGAGACGGCGGCGGCTCCACATTGCGAAACCGACGCCAGTCCACGCGATGAGCGCAATGATCCAGCCGTCGTAACGGGTGAAGATGGCGGCGACGAGCATGGCGGCGATGGCGGCTTGCAGGCGGGCAGCTTGCTTTGGATCTTCGTCGAGCGCGTGGCGCCACTCGACGATCCAGACCACGATCCAGATCGTCTCGCAGATAAAAAGCGGCTCGGTCATCGCCGTGGTTTGGAGATAGAGCAGGTTGGGATTGAGCGCAAAGAAAGCGAGCGAAAGCGCGGCTGCGGCGCGGGGGATGAAATGCCGCGCGAGGCGGTAGAGGCCTGCGCAGGCGGCAATGTAGGCAAGCGCAGACGGGATGACGCCGGCCAGACCCGTGACCCACCACTCGTAGTTCTGCACAAAGGGGATGAGAAGGATGTGCGGCAGCGGCAGCCACACCGAGCCGAGTTGCGAGAAACCGGGCGTGCGCGAATCGAAGATGCGGCGCGCGATGTGCAGATGTGCGACGGCGTCGCCGTAGTTGAGCATCGCGTCGCGACGCCAGCTCCAGAGGATGGCGACGAGAGAAGCTGCGGTCGAGCAGGCGATGACGGCCCAGCTTTCGGCCTGCGTGGCGCCGCGTTCAGTCGAGATGGGTAAGCTCGCGGAAGACATGGAATCGCGCGTCGATTTCAGGACGTGAAAGCTGCTCTAGGCGCTCGGTGCCGAAGCGCTCGCAGGCGAAGGAGCCCATGACGGAACCGTAGAACATGGCGCGGCGGAAAGCGCCGGGAGTGAGGTCAGGCTCGGAGGCGAGATAACCGAAGAATCCGCCGGCGAAGCTGTCGCCCGCACCGGTGGGATCGATGACCTGCTCGAGCGGAAGCGCGGGGGCTCTGAATGTGCGGTCGCCAATGCGGCCTTTGCCGGAGCTGTGAAACAATGTCGCGCCGTATTCTCCGTGCTTGACGACGAGAAAGCGAGGGCCGAGGGCCATGACGGCGCGCGCGGCCTGAACGAGGTTGTTGTTCGCGGCGAGCATGCGGGTTTCCGTGTCGTTGATGAGAAGAACGTCGAGGCCCTTGAGAACTTCTAGGAGAGCCGGCCGATGGTCCTTGATCCAGTAGTTCATGGTGTCGCCGGCGACGAGCTTGACGGCTGGCATGGATTCGCGGACGCGGCGCTGGAGGATGGGATCGATATTAGCGAGGAATAGAAATTCGGAATCGCCGTAGGTAGAGGGGATTTTGGGCTCGAAGGAAGCAAAGACATTGAGCTCGGTGTTGCGCGTCTTTGCCTCGTTCAAGTTTTCGAGATAGGAGCCTTCCCAAAAGAAGCTTTTGCCGGGGACGTGCTCGATGCCGCGGGTGTCGATGTTGCGGGCTTTGAAGACGGATTCCTGATCGGGGCCGAAGTCGTCGCCGACAACGGCGATGACGCGAACATTGGTGAAGAAGCTGGCGGCGAGGGAGAAGTAAGTGGCGGCGCCGCCGAGGCAGCGCTCGCGGCGGCCGGCGGGAGTTTCGATGGAATCGTAAGCAACGCTGCCGACGACGGTGATGGACATGGATCTCCTTAAGGGTTTGGGTCGCGCTAGCGCGGCTCAGGGCGTGTAGGTGTGTCCGTCGATTTCTAGGACCGAGCACCAGAAGCAGTAGCGCACGCGCCTTAGAGGCGCAATTTCGGAGGTGTCGAGCGAGCGCCAACGATGCAGGCCCACTCCGCAAAGCAAGCCGGCAAAAGAAAGCGCCTCGTGCTCACGATGCGGCCATAGTTTTGCCAAATTCGCAGCGAGCTCTCGATCTGCCGCTGTAGCGGATTGTGATGCGATACTCATTGCGCTGTCTGAATCAGCTTTCAAGTTTACCAATCGAGGTACTTGCCGAAGAGGAGCTTGAGGCGTTCTTTGGCGGATTGTGGAATGGCGTCGGGTTGCGTGAGCACGGCGTATTTGGCGGCGGAGGCGCAGGGGCAATTGCGTTCGCGGGGCAGAGCGGCGACGGCGGCTTTGACAACTTTGCAGGCGTTGTCGGCATTCTGGTGGAGGACGGCGACAATCTGCTCGACACTGACCGCTTCGTGCGATTCGTGCCAGCAATCGTAGTCGGTGACCATGGCGATGGTGGCGTAACAGATTTCGGCTTCGCGCGCGAGCTTGGCCTCCTGCAAATTGGTCATGCCGATGACGTCGGCTCCCCAACTGCGATAAAGATTCGACTCGGCCTTGGTGGAGAATTGCGGGCCCTCCATGCAAACGTAGGTGCCGCCGAGTTTGCCGACGACGTTGACGGCCTTGCAGGCGTCGGCCGCGGCTTGGGCAACGGTCGAGCAAACGGGATCGCCGAAAGCGACGTGGCCGACGATGCCGTCGCCGAAGAAGGTGGAGACCCGATGGAAGGTGCGATCGATGAACTGGTCGGGAATGACGAAGTCGGTGGGTTTGTGTTCTTCTTTGAGCGAGCCGACGGCCGAAATAGAAAGAATGCGCTCGACGCCGAGCTTTTTGAACGCGTAAATGTTGGCGCGGAAGTTGAGCTCCGAGGGAAGGATGCGATGACCGCGGCCGTGACGCGCGAGGAAAGCGACGCGGCGGCCTTCGAGCTCGCCGAAAACGAAGGCGTCGGAGGGCGAGCCGAAGGGAGTGTCGATCCGCTCCTCGTGGATGTTAGTGAAGCCGGGCATGGAGTAGAGCCCGCTGCCGCCGATGATGCCGATTTCTGCGTGGGGCAAGTCTTTCTCCTTCGGGATCCCTGAAAGCTTCTAGCTGCTAGCTTCTAGCCTCTAGCTTTTCCCAGACCAAAGAAGCGATCCGCAGTCTACTTAACTCGAGCTAGCAGCTAGTGGCTAGGAGCTAGAAGCTGTTCTCAACGTTGGTCAATCATACGGATGGATTCCATGAAGACGTCGCCGTCGATGGTCAAGCTGTGGGCGCTGATCTTATCTATCGTATCCTGCGCGGTGTGGTGGTAGCTGTTGTTGGGGCCGTAGTCGAGGTCAATCACGTCAATCGACGGGACGCTGCGCTCGACAAAGGCCAGGTGATCGTCTTCGATGGCCATCTCTTTTTGGAAGAAGTAGCGCTGGTAGCCGTATTTCTTTGCCGCCTGAGCGACGAGCGCAACGAGCCAGTCGGTGGAGTGGGTTTCATGCTGGATGTCGAGGTCCTTGTCGCCGATCATGTCGGCGAGCATGAATGCCTTGATCTGGGAGAGCGTGCCGTCGCGGCCCCATTTGGCGGCGAGATGGCGGCTACCGTAAGTGGAGTCGGAGCGCGACCATTCGTGGATGGCTTCTTCGCCGTCGAAGAAGACGAGCCAGAC
>Ga0187782_10003697_pt1 | contig 11414 bp, 13 predicted proteins | sample 0715_SJ02_MP15_2_FD_132454 | JGI IMG/M metagenome (GOLD analysis project Ga0187782, IMG submission 132454) | Tropical peat soil microbial communities from peatlands in Department of Meta, Colombia - 0715_SJ02_MP15_20_MG | ecosystem: Environmental > Terrestrial > Soil > Wetlands > Peat | place...
GAGGCCGTGCACGAGTTTTGAATCATCGACCGATGCCCCATAGCGGCGCACTACGCTGATATCATCGGGGTCTACAGTTTTCTTTCCATCAACGTCCTCAGCGACGAGCTCTACCGCTTCGACCACCATATCAGCTATACTGCTGAGCATCATCTCAGCGCCCTTTCCCGTTATGGCCGTCATCGCGACGTTTTTCAGCGTCGCATCATCACCTTTAATAGCCATTTCAGTAAGTGCGTCTGTCGCCTTGTGCGCGGCCAAGTTGAACCCCGCAGCAATTACCGTAGGGTGGACATCTTCACTCAGAAGCTCCTCTGCTTCTCGCAAAAGTTCACCTACGAGCACGACTGCAGTTGTGGTCCCGTCGCCGACCTCGTCGTCCTGGGTCTTAGCGACCTCTACTACCATCTTTGCAGCCGGGTGTTCAATATCCATCTCTTTCAGAATGGTTGCTCCGTCATTGGTGATGACAACGTCGCCTATAGTATCGACGAGCATTTTGTCCATCCCTTTAGGGCCGAGAGTCGTTCGCACTGCATTTGCGACGGCGCGCGCTGCTTCGATATTCATGCTTTGGGCTTCCTCGCCTCGTGTCCGAGTAGCGCCCTCTTTTAGAATCAAAATCGGCTGTCCGCCGGCACTAACAAGTTGTCCTGTGGGTCGTCCTGCCATACTTTTCCTCCTGTAAACGTGAAATGACGTGATTACATTGCGTACAGTTCTATATAAAATTGATGGCAAGCCGCAACTCAACAGGGATGTTACCAGTGGCTCAGCTGGCTGACTGCCGCAAAAACGGAATCTGGACCTTACTATCGCGCACCCTACTCGGCATCAATTCGCTTCAATTTGTCGATCGTTGCCCCGGGATGGTCACGCAAATATTCCGCTATCCGTTTCTTGTGGATCAGTCTACAGTCGATACACGTCCAAATCACGTCGCCTTGAGAGCTCACTATCCACCTGCCAAGCTGCAAGTCCTCACACGGGTACTTCGGACAATAGCAAAACACGCAAACTTGTCCTTTGAAATGACACGGATAGTGGGGGCACTCTTCGCCTTTCGGCAGGCCCTCCGGCTCCGCTAAACGCTCACGTTTCTTGCGATCCTCAGGAAACTCCTGTTCCTCAGCGTTTTTCATTTTTTTACATGCAATAGTAGCCTTCGTTCCGCCACGCGAACGCACCGTTTACGCCGTGCTACCCGGCTCTTGACTTAGGCGCCAGCTTCGTTTCTAGCGCCGCCACAGCCAGATGAATTCGCTGTCAGAGATTCAACTATTGATTTATATTATGACATTTATCAGTATTTAGAGGTTTGAAACATGCCTATTGGAGATATAGAACTCAAAGAACTTAGAAAAGACATGGGATTCTCCCCGGCGCTTTTGAAGCTTATTTACGAGTCGCATCCGAAGATGTTTGACGTCATCTATAACATGGATAAAGCGCTTCTGGGCGACGGAGCGATTTCGGCAAAAACAAAGAGACTAATCGCCCTCGCTGTGGTTTCCGCAATGGGCTGTGAAGCTTGTGCAACCGCACAGATGCGGTCCGCGATGAACATGGGCGCTTCGCGCGAGGAAGTCCTCGACACGCTGGGGGTCCTCGCGGTGACGGCAGGCATTCCAGCTGTCGCGACAGCTCGTGACGCGCTCAGGAAGTGTTGCGAACTTCCCGAAGAAGATTGGGGCGGAGAATAGGATACGGTTTTACCGCTATCTTCAAGGCAGAAACCAACTGCTTGACGTGCTCTCTCAAGCGGGAACACATCAGGCAAATATTTTAATATTAATGTTTTCATAATAATATATGAAAATCTTTTGAGATGCCCTGCAAAGCCCCCGCCGCTTTCGGGTTTTCGAACCAAACTGGCGGAATCGCTTGACCCACATCACAAGCAACTGAAATTCGCGCCCGTTGATGTCAGAAAAATGAAGGCGTTGAAGGCGCAAGAAATATCACTAGCTAACGGGCATCGAGATAACCGCAAAACTCACTGACCGTCAAAGTGATTAGCGTGCTGGTTCCAGATCTAAGCGAAGGCCATTGCATATGACAGTACTCTGCACCATAAACAATTGACTCAGGAAAAAACCTCTTACGCGGAAGGATGTTCTGAGTTCACTACGGTCGACTCTATCGAGAGAGTTTCCTAAGAGAGCAGGATGATCCCTTTTACTCTATCGAGAGAGTTTCCTAAGAGAGCAGGATGATCCCTTTTTTATCAATAATGAAATCGACAACCTTTCAAACAAATGGGAAAACAAAGTGGTACAGGTGAGGGGGGTGACTCTATCGCAATTGAATTTTATTTAAACATTCAAAACGCACGTGGTGTTGACTATGTCTGATGAAATAAGAATTGCAGATGTCGCAGGCAGTAAAGTCCTGTGGGACCCGTCACAGATGCGCAAGATCCAGGAACACCCCTGCTTTTCCGAAAAAGCGTGCCATACATTCGGACGGTGTCATGTTCCGGTAGCGCCCAAATGCAATATCCAGTGTAATTACTGTATTCGTGACTTTGACTGTGTAAACGAGAGCCGCCCCGGTGTCACGACAAAAGTGCTGAATCCTGATGAAGCTATGGAACTGGTTAAAAAAGTAACTGAAGAATATGAATATATCAAGGTTATAGGGATCGCCGGGCCAGGTGAGCCGCTCGCCAATGAAGAGACCTTCGAAACGCTTCGCCGCCTTCACGAGCAGTACCCCAACGTTATCAAGTGCATCAGTACAAACGGACTATTGCTGCCCGAAAAGATTGACCTGCTCCAGAAATATGACGTAGGTAATGTCACCGTCACCCTTAATGCGATTGATCCCGAGATCGGCGCAAAGATCTACCAGTTCGTTAATTACAAGGGCAAACGCTATACAGGGATCGAAGGTGCAAGAATTCTCCTCTCCCAGCAGTTAAAAGGCATTGAAGAGGCGGTGAAGCGGCACGTCATCGTCAAAATTAATACGGTCTATATTCCAGGCATCAACGACAAACATATTCCAGAGATCGCGAAAAAGGTAGCCGAGATGGGCGTGTATACATTCAACGTCATCCCCCTCATCGCACAATACAAGTTTGCCGACATTACGCCGCCAACAACAGAGATGAAGCGCAAAATGCAGGACGAATGTGCAAAATACGTGAAACAGATGCGCCACTGCAAGCGGTGCCGGGCAGATGCAATCGGAAAACTTGGAGAGGATATTCAGTCCTGCCTCTACGTTAGCCCAGTTTAGGATGAGCCAACGCACCGCTGACGCCAGTGGGATTCCAGGACGTGAGCGCGGGTATCAAGCCGTTCTTCGATGCCCCGGTGGTGGCGAGTAACGAGACAGGGATCCGTATCAGTTATTTTTTGAACGGCAAGCAGAGCTTTTTTGCTGGAAAAGTTAATCACCCCGTGCGCCATTTGAGTGAGCGGTGTCTTCCATGTTTGGTCAAATAGATCTAAGTGTTATCGCTGACCTCGCGATTTTTATCGTCGTAGTCATCGTTATTTATCTCCTTACTGGGCTTCGCGTGATCTATCAATATGAAAGAGGGGTGAAATTCACCTTTGGATCCTTTAGGGCCGTCTACCCTCCAGGATTGCGCTACGTGTTCCCAGCCTTTCAATCGCTCAAGAAAGTAGACTTGCGCGTGAACACCCTAGACATCGCACGACAGGAGGTCATTACTAAAGACAATGTCTCGTGCCAGATCAACGCAGTGATATTCTACAAAGTAGTCGAGGCGGACAAAGCGGTCATCGAGATAAGCAACTACGCGTACGCAATAAACCAACTCGCACAGTCGAGTCTGCGGAACGTCGTCGGAACCGCTGAGCTAGACACGGTTCTCGCTCGACGTGACGAGCTCGGCGAAACAATCCGCAAGTTTGTCGACGAGTTTACAATGCCGTGGGGCATTCACGTATTATCAGTCGAGCTGAAGGACGTCGAGCTCCCTGAGGAAATGAAGCGATCGATGGCCGCACAAGCTGAAGCAGAACGCGACAGGCGCGCGCGCATTACGCTTGCAGAAGGTGAAGCGATGGCAGCGGATCGGCTATTAGAAGCAGCTCGGACGATCGAGAAGTCACCTGCCGCTTTACAACTTCGGCTCTTTCAGACCATGGTCCGAATCGGTGAGGAGAACAACTCCGTTATCGTGCTTCCCGTCCCAATGGAGATCCTTAACTTGTTTGCAAGGCAAACGAAAGACTGACGATGAATCAGTGAGTAACGCCACGGAGACACGAGTTGTTTGGACGGTTCCAGGGCCAGCACCAGAAAAGCGGCTAATGCCGCTTATTCCCCATTTGAGCGCTTTCAAGCTGAAAAAACGTTAAAAAAATTCGAAAAAATGCTCTTTTTAGAGAAGAAGAGCCGGACAGCTTTGCTTTTTACAAATAGAAAACTATTAATTGGGGAATCTGCGCTTATTTACTGTTATGAAATCAAGAGTTGCCATCCTCATTGCTACAGTAATAATCGCAAGCGTTCTAGCCGCCGGCTGCACGTCCAGCACGCAGAATACCTCGCAATCTGCTAGCAGCACAACCCACGATCCAGTGCTCCAGGCCGTCATCAACGATGATCTGCAAGCGTATAACAGCGCCACCTGGGTTCGAACATTGAACCAAACAGTTGAGTGGGTCAATGCCACAACCGCGATGGTAACCTACAGGATGAGCGGGACGAATGAAAGCCTCACATATACAGCACAGTACACGAAGTTCGCCTCTACATCTGACGCAACAAATTATGTCAACTCCATAAGTCAAGGATACAACGCTACAACAGCCGCCGAATTGGAAGCTTTCCCAGCTCTAACAACTGCAAGCTCCACTAATACCCATCAGAGCTACCTAAACGTTACAAACAGCCTGCCCAGCACGAACTCGTATATAAAAATGCAGGGCGACCAGCCAACGTCTCCTGCAAGTTACATAATCCAAGTTGGTGAGGTCGTCACAACCTTTAACGCGACACTCCAGGAAACCAGCTAAACGCTGAAAAACCTTTCTGTCGCGCCGCAACAAAGCAACTCCGTGGTTAAGTCAGCCTTGGGGTTCAGCGCAATGCATTGGCGAGAGCTATTGCGAGAGCCGTTTCAGCGTATCGTTCGACAGTTGCGCAACGACTCGCATCAGGTCGTCAACCAGCATTAGCGCGACGTTGCTTATTGCCTCGTCAGGATAACGCAGATCCAAGCGCGGATCGCGCCTGACTAATTGTTTGATCTCTTCAAAAAGAAACCTGTGCGCTTTGCTTAATTCTTCTGGGGTTACGTCCCCATGGATCAGACGAGTGTATATGTTCTCGAACTGATCCGTGAATCGCTGAGCAAGTTGCATTGCCGCATCTCCTGACACGAAGTCCAGATGCTGCTCGAATATGCGGGTTATAGCTGTTTCCATTTTTTCGCACATCGGGGCGGAGCCACCAAGGAGTGATCCGCAAGATAATTGTTGTGGCAAACACCTTAAGCAACGATAGTTAATAACATCGACGACTTGAGCGCTTTAGGTCGTGTTCACAACGCGGCAGGCACCCGCCGGCCATTCATGCGGCGCAAACCCTCTTCGGCACGGATCGTCGCGCCGTAGAGCGTTGCATTAGCGCGCGCAGCAATGCGCTCAGCGCAGATTGCCCCACAGCCCCCGATCTTCGTCGCTTCACTGTTTATGATTCTGTCTACGCCTATTCTGGCTCTTTCTTAAGGGGACGTATTGAAGTACTAGCGAGGGTTGTATTAAGTGTTCCTTCTTTGCTTCGCGCAGCGGAGCAACGTTTACTGAGCATTGGCACGATGACCAGGAAAGTGATGAAATGGATAAGCGCGACACGAAAAGACAAGAACGCTTCATCGCAGACTCGTACGAGCCGTTAAACATATTGGCAGTGAGTCAAGGCGATGATCGCGTCGTACTGTCTGCTCAGGATTTTGAAAAACTACTCGCTTGCAGGGATATCGTACTGTTGGCAATGCATAGCAAGAAGGACGTTCCCTACAGTCTTGTGAAGGATGCGCTCTCAAGCTACGGCTGGCGCGGTCTGTCTTAAAGATGGAAACGCGTTTCTATGAACGTGCAGATAGCCAAACCACAACGCCGGCACAAATAGGTATCTTTAAGTCTGCGTGCGAACCAACAACTGTAGTAATACTCGGAATAGACTGGCCTTGCTCTATTCTGTAAACCGATTTCCCTCTACGAGCGCGTTATGGATAACGAAAAGTTCTGCAAGAACTGCGGCGCTAGGAATCAGCCGTACGCCGCAATTTGCGCAGATTGCGGCGAGTCGTTCATCGCCCCCGTAACGTCGCCGCCCAAGGCTGCCGCGCCTCCGCCGGAAGAACCTGCACGCAATGACGAGGGCAAGCACGTGGGATTGGGCAGTGCATCTCCTCCGCTCAAAGCCTCTTCGGGTCCGAGCGGTGAGCAACCCTACGCCTCTTTACCCGAGGAGCCCTCTCGGCGGCAGTTTAAGAAACGATATGTCCTTTACGGCGTGCTAATTCTTTTACTATTATCTACCGTGGCAGGCGCGATTGCTGCGTCTCAACAGGCGGCGAACAGACCCGCAGCTTCGCCGACTGTTCAAGCGTCGGTCGCTGCGACGACGCCGACTCCGCAAGCATCAGCCTCCGCGACGGCAACGGTAACGCCAAGTACATCACCCACCCCACAGCCGACGACGTCAGGCGTGCCTGATTACGCGAGCAGGTTGAATACCGCTGGTCTGGGTGCCGGACTCGTCACGGTTTCACCATTTGAGCGCGTCACGGCGAATGGTAAGCAAGCCTACGCGGGTACGCTTGTGGAGAACGGAAAGACATATAACGCACAAGTCTACCCTATGAACTCTTATTCAGATGCGCTTGCCTTCAAGAATCAACTGATAAGCGTGTACGAAACGCAAGGCTACACCGCGTACGCTCCTGGCATAGTTGGGAATTCTAGTCTTAATTTGTGGTACGGCCTTTCAGGAAATACGCTTGTCGGCGTTTCAGCAATGCCAACCTCGCAAATCGACACACCGATAACCTTGGTGATGACCACAACAATTTAGAGACACGTCGTTTGCCACGTGTCGAAGAGCGGCGAAATCAGATACGGCCGATCTTAAGAACGTCCGCACTGAAACAAAAGCGCCTTTTTTTGAAGCTTTACGTATTTACTACTTGATTCACGTATTGTGATAACTCATGACCAGTGATGAGGAGTTTACCCGCCGTTTAATTGGGTTCGGCCTCAGCGAAAAAGAGGCACAACTCTATCTGTATTTACTTCAGTACGGTCAAAATACGCCTTCTCCACTCGCCAAATCGCTAAAGACGTATCGTGAGGACGTGCATCGTGCGCTTAATAGCCTTAACGAGAAGGGCATGGTGCGCGCCTCGCTCGATGCGCGACGGTCTACGCCGCTGTGGACCTCGATACAGCGCTTGAGTCTGCTGCGAAAAAGCAGGAGAGGCGAGCTCCGTGAGATGGAGGCGCGAAAGTGGGAGCTGCAGGAGCTTTTAAAGGAGCAAAAGTTTCGGCCGTCGGATGAGGTGGCCACCTTCAAGATTATTAAGAGCGTTAAAGAAGTCCTCACTGTATCGATAGCCAGCGTGATCCGCACCTTTGGGTTTGGCCTTGTGGAACGTACTAGCTTGAAGTTACTGAAGACCTGCATCGAAGAACGCTACGGCTTTCGTCCTCTAAAAAAGGGGATAGCTCGGCAGATTCGGACCGACGAACTGCCCCATTTAAAAATCTTTTTTTTTTGCGATTCTTTCGTCGTTTAAAGCTAGAAAAGCTCCGTTCAGGCTTACATTAACGAGCACAGTAGGCCGACGACAGAAGCGAGTCCGTCCTGTGCGTTGTCTCAAAAATCGTCGCAGCGGCGCTGTCCAGTCAACGGACTTCACGCGGCAGCTGAAACATCGGGTAGACGTGAGACCGCTTCGAAGTATGAGGGCTTTCTTGTGCGCGCAAATCGGTTGCGCGTTGCGTGTAACGTGTTGCGAGGGCGATCCCGTGCTTCATCATCTACAGCGCACGGATCAGAGACGACGGACTTTGGTCGGCCTAGAAGCCAAGCCTTGCCATCGTTGTGGGTCTTCAATGAGTAGAAGGACTATGACTATTAATGGAAAAACGATACCAACTGCGTAGCTCCAATAAAACCCGTTCAGGTAGGTCAAAAGCCCAAAGCCAACCACCAAACAAAGCAATAGTAGAAGCTCTATAATTCTAAGCGGGCTCATCTGCCCACCTCTTCATATTTCTTTTCGATTTCATTCTGCCTTATTCAAAATTGCAGTCACTGCTACTTTAAATTGTGCAATGACTTAACCGTTGCCTTTTGGCTTTTTCCAGCCGCCGTAATTCGCATCCCGGAACCTACATGTTCCACGAACTGAAAGCCGAGAAATCCAAGACCCGGCAGACTGAAACAGCAGAAGTTTATAAATGCTTGTGCAAAGGGTATGCAGGCAGCCAGTTCACGGCGTGGTAGAATGAGCGTTAGAGAGATCATTAGCGATTTCGTGTTTATAGCGCTTCTTTTCGTAGACGGGTTTTATCGGAGGTTGCGTGGGCTGCCGCCGCGAATCGACTAATCATAAAAAAAGATAGGTATCTAAGCTATTTTAAGAAACGATTGTGGCGTTTCTCATCGGTGCCAGAGCAGGCTATTGCCGATGTGCGGCCGACTCGCTACTGAGTACGTAGGCAAATACCTCATCGGGGCGAAACAGCAAAAGTGTGAGCATGCTCGGCAAGCGCTAATACAAATGGATGAATCAAAGAGTGCTGCTGCTTAAGATCTTTCATTGCTCTAACAAAGACAAGTTCGAGACGTGTAAGTAGTATGAAAAATATTCTGTATTACACCGATCTCGGCATCAACAATCTTGAATATGCTTATTTTTTCTGCATATGGATAACGAACGTAAGCAGCGATTTAATTTATCCGTTAGTGATGGAGTCTCGCAGATGTGTGAAATTCGTCGTCTGTAAGGTGCATGCGATAATGAGCGCGTCTCGTATTACGGTATTCTCGCCGTCTGCGCCGCCTGGCAGATTGACGGTTCCACGTTATCAGACTGCGGCCGTCATGCGATTTCCGCACAACCTGCGCGCAAATCTGGCGTGTGCGCGAGCGTTCCTGCACTACAGAGCAGCAAAAGCCGTCACCCCTCGAACGACGAGGTATAGGCCGATCAAGAAAAAGACAACAGCCATCAACTGACCGCCGTACCTGCGCAAGAAGCGGATGACCGGATCGAGTAACCTGTCGAAGTCGTTGGGCGTGAGGAGATATAAGGCAACGGGTGCCCAGACCCAGCTTAACGCAATGGCGAGCAGAAAAACAAAAGCGACAGCTTTGTCAAGGGGCGGCACTGCGGCGACGCCGATGTCCTTGCTTGCGGCAAGCGCTGGAATCAGCGAAGAGACGTTGCTCGCGCTGAAGAGCACTCCCATCGACAAGACGGCAGCGACGCCCATCGCATCCGGATCAAAAGAGCGAACCAGAGGCGTGCTCGCCGCCCTAGTCAGCGAGCGACCGGCTATGTAAAGCAGAATGATGCCCAAGACGACGTCAATGCCTGCGGTTACCGATGAGGGCTTTCCGCCGATTGTCGCGGCGCTGCCGACGGCAACGAGCAGCAGGCATATCGCCGAAAAGACCGTGGCGTACGTTATCGCAAAAAGGATCGCCTTGAGTGCCCGGCGCCTCGTCGCACTGAGCACCGCCATGACGGTGATTATTGCCAGCGGACTCACCATGCTCGCAAGGGCGAATGGGAGCACCGTTAGAAGCAGATAAGGCAGGTCAGTCGCCATGGTTGGTTCGCCTTATTAAGTCCAGTGTTTTCGCATAGAGAAAACGATTCGTTTATGGGACTTGGGAACGTAAGCTTTTCGCTCCTGGCAGCGCTCTTAACGCTATTACGTCGTCGGTGCTCTTTGACCCCCTCTCGGCAAGCTTAGCTTCCAGCTCATTATTTCTTGGGGTCTGTAGCCGTTAGCGTGTCGTCTTGGATTTGCAGATACGATTTGACAATACCACGTCGAAATGCGTCTAAAAGCGGGTCTTCTTCGTCGCTGTCGTGCTGATCTTCTGCCATAATTTTCGTATCCGATTGCAAAAAGAACGATGGGCTCGAAAGAATTCGAATCCTTGATCTCTGCCATGTCAAAACGGGGAATTTTGGGTCTATTTCAGCATTTTCCGGTATTTCAGTGCAATTTCCAGCAGTCGCGCTTGTAGAAACAGCAACAAGGAAAGCGAGCGCTACTCTGTAAATCGTATCGTAAATGTACGTCGGCAACCCCGCGAGCTTTTTGAACGTATGAGACAGGTGAATCGTTGAATAGCTGTCCCTTGTTTGTGCCCGGTGAAGCGAGATTTTGCTACGGTGAATCTCCAAAAAATCGTGTTTGGGCAGCACAGCATCAGTGAAGCCCTAAATAATGTTGTGCGGCTAGCATAATGGTAGATGGGGTCAGTGCTGAGCACTTAATACTTATTAATGGCCGCGCACGGCTAAACGAAGTGTTCGACCAGTAAGGAAGTCTATCACTACTTGTAAAAACGCGAACACGACGCATTATACTCGGTAGCCAGACAGCAGGGCCCGTAGATTCTGAATAAAATACAGGTGCAGGCGAAAAACCAACAGCCTAGCCTATCAGACTATTCGCGTTTTGAGCTGCGCACTAGCGTGCTTAGCACGTTTTGTCGCGTTCGGGTTGCGTCCTTCAACCCAATTTCATGCACTGTTGTGGAGCCCACTCGCCATGATTATCGGGTCACTGAACGCAAACTCTGACCGTGACGTGTCAACAAAGACGTTCGGTGTGCCAAAAAGGGGCGCCCCGTGTCCCTTTCCGCCGCCGAGAAACACGAGAGTTCGAAAAATTAAGTTACCGATAACCCCATCTGGAACTATGATCATATTCGATGATCGGGCCGCGTCTTCAACGATGAGTCATTGCAACAGCCTCAAAACGGGGGTCTAGAAATCAAAGGAAATCGAAAAAAGGGACAAAGAATCTACGAGATTTCTTCTTAACGACGGCAAAGCCCGAGGTATCACTCGCTCGCTGCCCAGCGTTCCAAAGAGCTATTAAAAAGGGGAATAATCGCCTTTGTTCAACAATAGTTCACGAGGGAACTACAACCGCGTCCACAACCAAGTCATATTCTTCATCCTCGTCAAGGTCATGGATCCGCACCTTTTCCACCTCTGAACCCCCGGATACTTCCACAAGCTCTGCTTGTTTCAAATGTTTAATATCGGATCGTTTTACCTGAGTCTTTAATTCATCATTCACCGCGAGCTCTTGCAAGGGTGATAGCAAAATCACCCGACCGGTTACCTCCGTTAATTCGAGCGCAAATTCAACGCTCTTTTGATCGAATTCTAC
>Ga0187782_10003698_pt1 | contig 11412 bp, 6 predicted proteins | sample 0715_SJ02_MP15_2_FD_132454 | JGI IMG/M metagenome (GOLD analysis project Ga0187782, IMG submission 132454) | Tropical peat soil microbial communities from peatlands in Department of Meta, Colombia - 0715_SJ02_MP15_20_MG | ecosystem: Environmental > Terrestrial > Soil > Wetlands > Peat | place...
CCGCGCCGTAGATTCATTCAGTCCTCCTTACGCTTTCCCAGGCAGGCCGTGGCCGAAGCCCGAAGCCCGACTGCCGCCGCGGGTGCCCCATTTCTCGCGCGCCGTTTGCGCGAGAAGTGGGATTTTCGTCAGAACGTCGGCGGTGTATTCACCCACAGCACACATGTTTCCGACCGTCCGGGATTTCTCCAGTGATGCGGGGTCGCGCTTTCGAAATAAAAACTGTCCCCGGCTTTGAGCCGGTATTCCTCTTTGTGGAGCGTAATCGCCAGCTCGCCGCGCAAGACGTACAGGAATTCTTCGCCTTCGTGCGTGTAGGAGTCTCCGCTGCCCGCCTGAGGCGCGACGCGAAACAGATGCGGCTCCATCACGGTGTTTCCCCAGGCCAGCAATTCCATGCGCACGCCCGGACCGGCTTCCAGAACTTTTCTCTGCTCCGGTTGCACCTGGCGGCTGCCGGCGCCGTCGGCATCGAAGAAATCCAGAATGTTGGTTTTATAGAATCGCGCCAGCTTGCGCAACGTTCCCACCGACCCGCTCATCTGCGAGCGCTCCAGCGCGCTCAGGAATCCCACCGAAATTCCCACGGCGCGCGCCACCTGCGCCAGCGAGAGCCGCCGCTTCGCCCGCAACTGCCGCAAGTGCGAGCCGATGGCCGCCGAACTTCCACCGGCTGCCGGCCACACCTGGCCTTCCCGCCGCAGCAGTTCGACAATCGCGGCCGCATTCAGCCCGCGCACCTTGCGCAAGAATCGCGCCCGTTTCAGCAGTTGGACGTCGTCGGCTGTATACAGCCGGTATTTGCTCTCGCTGCGATGCGGGCGCGTCAGTCCCAGGCTCTCCCATGCGCGGATCACCGACGGCGACACGCCCACCCGGCGGGCTACATCTCCGATCTTCAAGTAAGGCTTCGAGGTTCTGGATTTCATCGCCGTGCGCCTGCGCGATCGAATCCCGTGCGCCAGAGTGTTTTTTCTCCTTGACAGCGCGCGCCCACGTTCACTAACCTTGCGGGATTATAGCAAGGTTGTCGCCGAACACAAGCAGTCGTTTTCAAGAAAGTTTCTGGAAAAAATATTGCCGCCGGTGCCGGTAGCGAAAACTGAGTGCTGAGGGACGGTTTTCACTCGGTACTTGGTACTCGGTACTCGGTACTGCTTCTGGAGGTTCCATGCCGTCACTGCGAGCCCGCTGGAACGCCGTTTGCCTTGCCGTTGCCATATCTTTTCTTCCTGTCACGCTTTTCGCCCAGGGCGCCAATGGGCGCATCGTTGGACGCGTCGCCGATCCTACCGGCGCCGTGCTGGCCCATGCCAAGATCACCCTCACCAACGAGGCCACCTCGATCAGCCGCGACACCCTCACCAACGACAGCGGCGACTACACCTTTGTCGAAGTCGTCCCCGGCACCTACACTGTTACGTTCGAGCTAGCGGGCTTCAAGACGAATGTTCAGAAAAACATCATCGTCGACGTCAATCAGGTCGTGACCCTCAACTCCACGCTCCAGATCGGTGCCTCCCAGGAAACCGTGGAAGTCACCTCCGAAGCCCCGCAGGTCGATACCACCAGCACGCAGCTAGGCGCGGTAATCAACGACCGCTCGGTGAATGAACTGCCACTGAACACACGCGACACATATCAGTTCTTGCAGCTTCAGCCCGGCGTGCAGGCCCAACTCGGGTCGAGCAATGGCGCCCTATTCGCCGGCGCCGACGACCCCGGTTCAGTATCCGTCAACGGCGGCCGCACCCGCGCCAACAACTTCAGCGTCAACGGCGGCGACGCCAACGATCAGTTCGTAAACACTCCGACCATCGAACCCACGCCCGATGCGATTGAGGAGTTTCGCGTTATTACCAACACGTTTGACGCCGAATACGGCCGCAACTCCGGCTCCGTCGTCAATGTGATCACCAAGTCGGGAGGCAATACCTTCCACGGAGACATCTACGAATACTTCCGCAATACGGTTCTGGATGCGCGCGGCTACCCCGCTCCCTCCACGCCTCAGCTCAATCAGAACCAATTCGGCGGGACCTTCGGCGGGCCCATCAAAAAGGATCGCAGTTTCTTTTTCCTCTCTTACGAGGGGCGACGGATCCGGGCGGGAAGCGTCGGAGATTTGCTGAATGTGCCCACAGGTCATCCCGCGACAGCGACAGCTGCGGCCACCGGCGAGTTCGCTGGGGATTTCACTGAGGCCGGCGGTTTTCCTTTAGCCACGGCTAGGGGCATTACTGCGACCGATGTACTTGTAACTCAGGTTTTGAATACAAGATCCGCTGGTGGAGTCACCTGCCCCAGTGCCATTGCAGCTCTCGGCGGAGCGGCTCCCGGCCCGGGAGTTTCCTGGGGGGCCATCTTCCCCACCGGCGTGATTCCTGCCGCCTGCCAGGACCCGGTTGCGGCAAACTTGCTCAGTCTGTATGTCCCTCAGTCCAATAGCGGTACGAACCTATATCAAGCCATTCCGGTCGGCACCGACAACGCCGATCAGTTCACCGTGCGCTTCGATCACCGTATCAACGACCGACAGAGTTTCACTGCTTATTACTACTTTAACAATGGCCAGAAACTCGCTCCCTATGACACATTTGAGCAGGCTGGCGCAAATGTTCCGGGCTTCGGAAACTACTACAACCTGCGCTTCCAGCAGTGGAACCTTACCCACACCTGGACCGTCAGCAACGCCGTCGTGAACGAGGCCCACTTCACCTACATGCGCGAGGGCGAGCTCGGATACCTGAAGTCGCAAACCACCGACCCCGTCACCTCCTCCTGCACCGGCGCAGCTGTCGCTTACTGTTTTACCGGCCTTTCCGATTCCACCGCTATTCAGAACGCCTTCGGCACCGGCGCCAGCCTTGGCATTACTCCGGGGCTGCCCGCCACTCTGACCGGCGTTCCTTTCGTGGGCATCGCTGGGGGCGCATCATTTGGGAACAATTGGGAGGGCATCCTGCCCCAAGTCGGCAATAGTTTCCAGTGGTCCGACGGCCTTACCTGGGTGAAGGGAAATCACACCTACAAATTCGGAGTGGATATCCGCCGCGCCCGCTTCGATCAGTTCTACTACTTCGATATCAACGGCGAATACACCTTCAACAACACCGGCCCCAATGCCATCGTTCCCACTGACGGCGACAACTATGCCGAATTCCTTCTCGGTTTGAACGATATCTACGTGCAGGGTTCAGGCCAGCGCGAGGATATTCGCAGCACTGCGGTTTACCCGTTCGCGCAGGACAGTTGGAAAATCAGGCCGAACTTGACTCTCAACTATGGCTTGCGCTGGGAATTCACCCCGCCCATGGTTGACATCAGCGGACACGTTGAGACTTTTCGGCCTGGCGAGAATTCTGTGGTGTACCCGTGCGCGATCAATAGGACCGGCCCGGGAGCCTCGTACAATTATTGGACGAACTTGGGAGTAACGAATCCGACTTGCGCAAGCACTGGAACCACGCCGACCGGATTGGTGGTTCCGGGCGATCCCGGCATCCCCGCAGGCATGACCCAGACCTACTACAAGGCTTTTGCTCCGCGCATCGGCGTAGCCTACAGCCCGAACTTCACCGGCGGTCCGATGGAGAAGATTTTCGGGAGCAACGGCAAAACCAGCATCCGCGCCGGCTGGGGTCTGTTTTACAACCCGATGGAAGAGCTCGTGATGGCGCAATTCGGCGCAGAGCCGCCTTTTGGTGGAAGCTCTTCGATATCGGACACGTTCTTCAACACCCCGTTCGTGAATCAGTTGAATCCGGACAACGGCGTTGCCACTCCTAATCCCTTCGGCGCGGGAGTTATCACTCCCACCAAAGGCCAGCCCACCGACTTATCTCTGTTTCGCCCCATTCTTCTCTACGGCGAGTTCCAACCCCACCTCCGCACGCAATATACGGCGCAGTACAACCTCACCATCCAGCGTGAGCTGAGCGGCAGCATGATGTTTCAGATCGGCTACGTGGGTTCGCAGGGGCACCGCCTGCTCGCCGCCCATGACCTCAATCCTTCCACTCCGCAGACCTGTCTGGATATGTACAACATTTCCCAATACTACTTGCAGCAGAACAACGGAACTCCAGACGCACTGAGCAACGCTTATGCCTGCGGTCCCACTGTCGAAGACACTGAGTGGATATTGCCCGCCAGCAGCATTCCCAACGGTTTCACGCTCCACATGCCCTATGGGTCGGCGGCACAATATGGCCCGGGCAACCCGGCGCTTAACCTGGTCGGTCTTCGTCCCTATTCTTCGCCCAACTGTAATCCCACCGGCGCGCCGGCTACCGTCGGTACCGGCTGTCCCTTCGATGGCATTCCTGTTTTCACCGACGTCTTCGCCGAAGACACCATCGCCAACTCCAACTACAACGCCCTGGAGATGATGTTGCAAAGGCGCTTCTCTCGCGGGCTTCAGTTCCAGGCCGCCTACACCTTCAGCAAATCGATCGACGACGGTTCTACGGTCGAAGAAAGCCTGAATCCCTTCAACTTCCGCGCCAGCCGCGCCCTGTCATTGTTCAATTCCAAACAGCGGTTCGTGTTGAGCTACGACTGGGAGTTGCCCACCCGCAAGTATTCTGGGTTTAGGGGCAGGGTATTGGACGATTGGGCGGTTTCCGGCATCACCCAGTTCCAGAGCGGATTTCCCATTCGTCTTGACACCATCGACGACACTGAGCTGATCAACAGTTTGTTCTTTCTGGGCACCGAGGCGCCCAATCTCATCGGGCCTTTGCAGATTGAGAATCCCCGAAAGACGGGGGGATACTACCTCAGCTATTCCAACTTTCAGGATCCCCCGTTGGGCAGCTTCAACAATGGCACACCGCGCGCCATTTGCTGTGGGCCGGGATTAATTGACTGGGACTTCTCGGTTCACAAAAAGATCGCCTTTAACGAAGCCAGGTATTTGCAGTTCCGGGCGGAGATCTTCAACATCTTTAACCGCACAAACTTCTCGAACCCGGACGGGCATTTCTCCGATGGGCCAACGTTGTTCGGGAAAATCACGTCGGCCGGCGATCCACGCCTGATGCAGTTTGCTTTGAAATTTTTCTTTTAGTTTGAAGGACTAAACTAAGAAGTATCCCCGGGCGGCCTGCCGTCCGGCATCCTAATGGCCGCGGCAAGGGGCTGCGGCCTGAGTCATCCCGGAGTCATCTGATGTACCCCGATCTTCAGAAAGAAATCTCGGCCTTCGAGCGCCGCACGCCCAAGTCCGCCGAAGCCTACAAGAAAAACCTAAAACGCATTCCGCTAGGCGTGGCCAGCAATTATCGCCACTACGAGCCTTGGCCGATCTTCGTGAAAGAAGCCGGCGGCAGCAAGTTTCGCGACCTCGATGGCAATGAGTACATCGATTACAACCTGACCTTCGGCGCGCTCATGGCCGGACACTGCCATCCCGCCGTGATGAAAGCGGTCGAGAAGCGGCTCTCCACGGGCACCATGTTCGGCATGCCGCACGACATGGAATGGGAGCTGGCGGAAGAAATCTGCAATCGCTTTCCGATGGAGATGTGCCGCTTCGGCAACAGCGGCACGGAAGCCACCATGCACGCCATCCGCCTGGCTCGCGCTGCCACCGGCCGCGACAAGATCATCAAATTCGAAGGCGCCTACCACGGCCTGCATGACTCGGCGCTCGTCAGCGTGAAGCCCCATGCCCCTGATTACGGCGACATCAATGCGCCCACCTCCGTTCCCGGCGGACTCGGTGTACCCAAAGCCTCAATCGCCAACGTCCCCGTCGCCACCTTCAACGATCTCGCCACCGTCGAGCGGCGCTTCCGCGAAAATCCCGGTCAGATTGCCGCCATCATTCTTGAACCCATTCTGATGAACGTTGGCCTCTGCCTGCCTCAGCCGGGTTTCCTGCAAGGCCTGCGCGAGATCGCCACCAAAAACAGCGCGCTGCTGATCTTCGACGAAGTGAAGACCGGCGCCAAACTCTGCTGGGGCGGAGCCAGCGAATACTTCAACGTGAAACCTGACATGGTCTGCCTGGCCAAGTCGATTGGGGGCGGTTTCCCGCTCGCTGCCTTTGGCACCAGCAAATCGGTCATGGACCTTATCTCGCAACACAAGGTTTTTCACGGAGGCACCTACAACACCAACCCGGTTTCGATGGCGGCGGGCCTGGCAACGTTCCGTGAGGTCCTCACGCGCGAGAACTACACCCACGTCGACAAGCTCAGCAACAAGCTCGCGGAGGGATATCGCAAGACCATCGCTAAAGTTGGCCTTCAGGCCTACATCGCCCAGGCTGGAGCCAACGGCGCGCTCATGCTGTATCCCAAAGAAATTCGTAACTACCGCGACTGGACCACGATCGACGTCGACTTGTGGCGCCACTACTGGTTCGGTATGGTCAATCGCGGAGTGATGCCGCAGCCCTACTGGTGGGACGAGCAGTGGACGATTTCCGTCCAGCACACCGAGGCCGACATCGACCGGCACCTGGCCGCTTTCGACGACATCGCGGCATCGCTCGCGAAAGCCCAGCAGGAGCGCGCCGGCCAACCCGTACTGGCTGCACATTAGATACGCGTGCGGTGAAGCGTGTTTGCGGCTAAAGATGTCATTCCGAACCCCGGCGCAAGCCGGGGTGAGGGCCTGCCCTGAGCTGAAGGCGAAGGGAACCTGCTTTCAGTCGGTGCCTGTTGGTTTTGGGTGGCGCAGCGCTTCAGCGCTGCGGTAAAGCGCAAGTAAGAATGCGGCTTCAGCCGCTGAGGTAACGACTGTCTGCAACGCAACAACCCGCCCAGCCCCATCTGGTCCGCGCCCTCGGCCGCCGCGACCTGGTTCTTCTCTTTGTCGTCGCCATCTTCAACTTGAACGTAGTTCCTTCTATCGCGGCCAACGGCGGGGTCACCATCTGGCTGTGGATCATCTCGCTGCTGTTCTTCTTCTGGCCGCAGGGCATCGCCGTCATCGAACTGGCTCACCGCTATCCTGGCGAAGGCGGAGTCTATCTCTGGGCCAAAGAAGTCTTCGGCGACTTTCACGGCTTTCTTTCCGGCTGGTGCTACTGGACCAACAACATGCTCTATGTGCCGACGATCATGCTGTATTTCGTTGGCGTGTCTGTCTTTGTCCTCGGTCCAAGCCACGCCGCCCTTGCCGACAGCAAACCCTTCGCGCTCGCTGTTTCGCTTGCACTGCTTGCCCTTCTTACCTTTCTCAACATCCTCGGACTAGGGATCGGCAAGTGGATCAACAATCTCGGGGCCATCGGAAGTTTCATTGCCGCGGCTGTCCTCATCGGTTTGGGCGTTATTATCTGCTTGCGTTTCGGCGCCAGCATCACCGCTGCCGATTTCCGCATTCCTGCCAATCCGCGCTCTGTCCTCAACTCCTTCGGGGTAATCTGTTTTGGCCTCATCGGCCTGGAATTGGCTTCGGTGATGGGCGATGAAATCAAGGATCCCGCCCGCACCCTGCCTGGAGCCGTCGCCTTGGGCGGCCTGATCGCCGGCACACTGTACGTCACGGCCACGCTTACAGTCCTGATTTCCGTGGGCAAAGGCGTCAACGTATTGCAAGGAGTCGTGCAGGCGGTTAGCGGCATGGCCGCTCGCGTCGGCATCGGATGGATCTACATCCCTTTCGCCGTTCTGCTTAGTCTGGCCATCGCCGGCACGGGTTCGGCTTGGATCGGTGGCTGCGCCCGCATTCCTTTCGTTGCCGGCCTGGACTCCTACATGCCTTCCTGGCTCGGCAACATTCATGCTCGCTATTCGACGCCCTACGCGGCTTTGATCGTTCAAGGCGTCGTATCTGCCGTGCTGGTGATTTTGAATCTGGCCGGCGCTGGGGTTCAGGAGACCTTTCAGAAGCTCTTGTCTCTCGCCATCGTGCTCAATCTCGTGCCCTTCGTCTACATGTTTGCGGCGCTGGTGAAATTCGCATTAACCGAGCCTGTGCCGCACGGCCAGTACGGCCGCTCCACGCTGTTTCTCGCAGGCGCGAGCGGCCTGCTGACCGCGTTGCTGGGCATTGCCCTGGTATTTTTCCCGGCACAACAGATTACGTCGCTGTGGTCTTACGAATTATGGATGTTTGGTGGTTCTTTGTTTTTCGTCGGCCTGGCTGCATTTTTCTTTTTTGTCTATGGCCGCCATAAGGTCAAGGTTTCAAAAGATTCGTATCAGGGCACGGCTTCAGCTGTGCCGACGCGACACTAGAAAGTCGGGGCTTTAGCCCCCGCGCAGGAGGTCATCATGCCCGCCGGAGTCACCACCGAAGTGAAAACCTACCAGATCTTCATCAACAACGACTGGGTCGATAGCCAATCCGGAAAGACCTTCCCCGTCTACGATCCCTCGACCGAAGAAATCATTGCCCAGGTCCCGGATTCGAACTCCCACGACGTCAATCGCGCCGTCGCCGCTGCCAAAGCTGCCTTCGAGGATGGTCCCTGGGCAACCACCACCGCGCAGGAACGCGGCCGCGTCCTGTTTCGTCTTGCCGATAAAATTCGCGCCAATCTTCCTGCGCTCGCCGAACTGGAGTGCCGCAACACCGGCAAGCCCATCGTCGAAGCCGAATTCGACGTCAACGACGCCGCAACTTGCTTTGAGTATTACGGCGGCCAAGCGACCAAAGTCCTCGGCTACGTAAATCCAGTTCCCGACAACGCAATGTCGCTTGCGCTGAAAGAGCCGGTTGGCATCGCCGGACAGATCATTCCGTGGAATTATCCCCTGCTCATGGCCGCTTGGAAGCTTGCTCCCGCGATCGCCGCAGGTTGTACCTGCGTGCTGAAACCCGCTGAGCAAACGCCTCTCACTGCCCTCGAATTGGCAAAATATTTTTCCGAGTGTGGCCTTCCCGCCGGAGTCGTCAACATCATCACGGGATTTGGCGAGACCGCAGGCGCACCCCTCGTTCAGCATCCTGACGTTAACAAGATCGCCTTCACCGGCAGCGCCACTGTGGGCAAGATCATCGTCAAACAGGCTGCGGATACGGTGAAGCGCGTCACCCTCGAGCTCGGGGGCAAGTCGCCTAACATTTTCTTCGCTGATGCTGACTTCGAAGCTGCGATCGATGGCGCATTATTCGGCGTCTTCATCAATCAGGGCGAAGTTTGCTCAGCCGGCAGCCGTATCCTGGTGCAGAAATCGATCTACAAGAATTTTCTTGAGGCCATGACCGAGAAAGCCAAAAAAATCAAACTCGGTCCGCCACTCGAGCGCGAGACCAAGATGGGCCCGTTGGTCAGCAAAGAACAATACGATCGCGTGGGCGAATACCTCGCGCTCGGCAAGAAGGAAGCCAAACTTGCCTCCGGCGGCGGACGCCCGGAAAAAATCGCCAAAGGCTACTACGTGCAGCCAACCATTTTTTACGACGTCTCGAACTCCGCCCGCATCGCCCGCGAAGAAATCTTCGGCCCGGTCGCAGCCGTGATTCCCTTCGACGACGAGAAGGACGCGCTCAAGATCGCCAACGATTCCCCCTACGGCCTCGCCGCAGCCGTCTGGACGCGTGACATTTTCAAAGCCATGCGTGCGGTGAAAGCTCTGCGGGCAGGCATCGTTTGGGTCAACCACATGCAACCAACTTATGTGGAAGCTCCCTGGGGCGGCTACAAGCAATCCGGCTTCGGCCGCGAGCTCGGTCCCTGGGGCATCGAAGAGTATCTGGAGACAAAGCAGGTATATATCAATCTGAACGAAGCGCCGATCGGCTGGTACTGAAGAACAGTTCTCGGTTCTCAGTTGTCAGTTGCCAGCAATAAAGCCTGTCATCCTGAGCGGAGCGAAGGACCTATGCATTTTGTGGCTTTGACACACTCGGCCAACGACCAACGACGAACGACCAACGGCGAGGATTTGCAATGAGCACAATCCGCATCATCACTCCCATCCCCGGCCCCCGCTCGCGTGAATTGATGCGCCGCCGCAATGCCGCAGTCGTGCGCGGCGCCTTCCATGCCACGCCCGTTTTTGTGAACCACGCAGAGGACGCCGTCATCGAAGACGTCGACGGCAACCGCCTCATCGACTTTGCCGGCGGCATCGGTTGCCTGAACGTCGGCCATCGCAATCCGCGAGTTCTTGAGGCCATTCGCCGCCAGCTCGATCGTTTCCTCCACACCAGCTTCAACGTGCTTGCCTACGAGAGTTACATTGCGCTGGCCGAACGTCTGAATGCGATCACGCCCGGCAAGTTTCCCAAAAAGACCGTGCTGGTCAACTCCGGCGCTGAGGCCGTCGAGAATGCCATCAAGATCGCCCGGGCCTACACCCGGCGGCCGGCGATCTTGGCATTCGAAGACGCCTTCCACGGCCGCACCTACATGGCCATGGCCGCAACCAGCAAGACTCATCCTTACAAGGCCGGCTTCGAACCTTTTCCCGCAGACGTTTACCGGGTCCCTTACGCCTACTGCTATCGCTGCTCGTATTCGCTGCAATATCCCGGATGCGAGGTGCACTGCGCGCGTCACATTGAAGACGCCTTCAAGCGTGTGGTTGCCGCAGAATCGGTGGCGGCTGTAATTGTCGAGCCGGTGATGGGCGAGGGCGGCTTCATCACGCCGCCGCCGGAGTTCTTTTCCATACTCTCCGCAATCTGCCGCAAGCATGGCATTCTCCTGATCGCCGATGAAGTCCAGTCCGGTTTCGCCCGCACGGGAGCTCTGTTTGCCTGCGAGCGGTTCGGCCTCGAGCCTGACCTCGTCACTATGGCGAAATCGCTGAGCGGCGGCTTGCCCCTCGCCGCCGTCACCGGCCGCGCAGAAATCAAGGACGTCTCCGGCCCCGGTGGCCTCGGCGGAACATTTGGCGGCAATCCCGTGGCGTGTGAAGCGGCGCTAGCTGTACTCGACGTGATCGAGTCTCAGAATCTTTGCGCCCGCGCCAACCATCTCGGCGAGTTGTTCCGCAAGCGTGCTGCCGAATGGCAGAAGCGCTGGGAGTTTATCGGTGAAGTCCGCGGCTTGGGCGCGATGCAGGCGCTGGAGTTTGTCCGCTCACGCGGAACGCGCGAACCCGCCGATGAAGAAACCAAACAAATCGCGCAATACTGTTACGAACACGGCCTGATCATTCTTACCGCAGGCACCTACGGCAACGTGATTCGCCTGCTCATGCCGCTGGTGATCACCGACGCGCAACTGAATGAAGGCCTGGACGTGTTGGAAGCCGCGATCACTGCGGCGTGCGAGAAGAAGGGCACGGTCGCGCAGTTCGCATAATTGCCGGATCAGCGGTCGCAACTATGCGCATTCAATGATGTCATTCCGAACCGGCGCGAAGCGGCGGTGAGGAACTTGCATTTCTTGAAAACAGGACAACCATGACCACCATCGCCGCCCCTCCTACTACCCGGCTCGCCAACTACATCAACGGCCAGTGGACCGACTCCCACGCCACCGAGTGGCGCGACGTGGTC
>Ga0187782_10003699_pt1 | contig 11407 bp, 15 predicted proteins | sample 0715_SJ02_MP15_2_FD_132454 | JGI IMG/M metagenome (GOLD analysis project Ga0187782, IMG submission 132454) | Tropical peat soil microbial communities from peatlands in Department of Meta, Colombia - 0715_SJ02_MP15_20_MG | ecosystem: Environmental > Terrestrial > Soil > Wetlands > Peat | place...
GGGGCAGTTCTGGCACGTACATACGCTCGTCGCGCCCGTGTGAACGTTGCTTGGAACCTGAGTCCTGCTCTGGGTCTTAGCTCTCGGCAACAGCTCGTATCGAATAGGAAAGACTGCCAAGACGAGTCAGAACAAGTATAGAGATTGTGTATTCTCCGTGCAGTGACTATTTTTGGCGTGACGCGAACAGCCATGTGGTCGTGTAAGAAAACCTGCTCGGGAAAAGGTCGGGAGAATGGAACCACGCTCAACCGTGCTGTGCCGTTCTCCCTTACAATCCGAATCGAGCGTGTTCTTGAACGACTGTTAAATTCATTTCGTCCCCCTGTGGTGAACGCGGAACGGCAAATTGACTTCTCAGTCTTTGAGCTGCTGACCATTTTTCACCGCGCTCACCACTGACAAACCGTTCTCAGGTGCCGCTTTTCGCTGCCACCGCCCGTCGTTCTGGTGTCAATGCGCCGCATCAACTCAGGAGAGGAAATGTGACTTGGGAGAGTACTGAGGAAATATATATCGACGGTCTAGCGCAAGCCTCGATCAAGAAAGTGATGAATGCACGAAAGGCGTATGAAGGTGAACGCGTGCGTCTATCATCTTGAACGCGCCGTCGAAGAGATTAGCTTCGCTCTCTACTATGACGATCCTGCGTGGGCTTGCAACCACTTGTTTCATTAATGCTTTGCACAGAATCGGGGCGATAATGAAGATTGATAGACCGCGCTGTTCAGTCTGTGGCGATAATGTCCTTACCAACGGATGGGTGCTCAGTCATCACGAACTGTACTGCATCCAGTGCGCACGAGTGAATATACTCTTTAAAAGCAGCTCGAACTCGTGACTATCTTGGCGCCTACGCAAAAGGTTCGCTTTAAGAACCATAATTTTGGTATTAAAAAATGCAAAGAAGAACAGCCGGCGGAGATTGACCGGGCGAAGAGCATCTGCCATTAGATACGCTCTCGCCTGCTCACGACAAAAAATGAGTGCTTTACGCAAAAAGAGTTTGCTACCGCTCAATAATAGTAGCGGTCTCGTTGTTTTCGTCTCTTGTGCGTGACGATATAGTCTTTGTCAAACCCATCAAGCCGTTGAGTTATGGCGCTTTCGGTAGCGACCTCCTGTCCAGAATCATCGACAACGTACTTCTCAAGGATGAAGTCCCACTTGAACGATTCGTTCGGCAAGATAAACCACTTAAGGGGTTTCTCCAATTTCTCTTTCGCTTGCATCTTTCCCTCTCACCTCCATAGAGAATAGAGGTGAGAGATCTATGTCAACGCATCCCTCATACTCTATATAGACCTCCCGAGCACCGTCTCGCGCGCCAAAGCTTGGCCGCGCAGCCGATCACGCCGCACTACCGGTATGTGACGTCTTCGTTCAGCTAGCCATGTTCTCTATACTCTCCTTACAACACGCTTAAGTGTTCGCACGCCGAATGGGAGCTAGTCACAACTCGGTTGTGGCAGTGCGTCCAAGGATGCGGGCCTGCCTCGGTCGGCAAAGGAGCTCTCGGTCCGTTATCTTTTGCTGGGCCAACAAACGGCTTGGATGCGCGATCCGGCCGTTTTTCACCCCCTTTGTGTTTTTGGCCTTCCTTTGTGAAACTTTCACTGGCCGGCCTGCGTTACGCAAAAAGAAGCTCGTTCCGACTCCAGATGAAGAAAGCACACGTTTACACAACTTGCTTCCGTCGATGGGAAACAAGATTACAGGTCTGACAGTAGAACGGATGGCCCGCCTTTTCGCCTCACAAACAGGTATTTACCTTTCTACGCAAACCGTTAGCTGATGACTGGGACAGAAGCAATCCTCTTTGACGCCTATGGCACCGTGCTCGATGTGGGCACGTACCACCGGGACATAACGAAACACGTCGTCCAGCAATCGAAGACGCTCTTCGACATTACCACATCCGTTGAAGAGTTCAACGCGTTCTGGAACGAAGAGTTTGAGTGCGCATTCCGCGACGTGATCGCGTACTGTGGCGAGTTTAGAAATATGCGCGATCTTTACGGAATTAGCGCAAAAAACGTCTTTCAGCGTTACGGGATAAACGTGCCGGACGATTACGTTGAGGAACTGAACCGCATCTTCAAAAAAATGCTCGACGAAGCAGTTACCATTCTTCCGAGCGTCAAAAAGACGCTCGAGATCCTTTGCAAAAACGGATGCAGGCTCGGGATGGTTTCAAACGGAGACATCGACGAGTTGTCGGCCCATCTCAACGGGGTCTCTCACCTTTTTGACGTGATCGTCACCTCTGAAGAACTTCAAGTCTACAAACCGCATTCGCGGGTATTCGACGACGCCATACGCAAGATGGACATAGAACGGGAAGCAACGGTCTTCGTCGGTGATACGATCACTTCTGATATTTTCGGAGCAAAAAAGGCAGGGTTGACGGCTATCTGGTACAACAAAAAACAGCGCATTCCAAAGCCCGAAATACGCCCGGACTTCGAAATACGCGATATGGCAGAGCTCCTAGAAATCGTCGAGTTCAGTTGTAACAGGCCGGATCGTAACCGAAGCTCGTACGCCCTTAGCCGCTCTGTCCTGTGAGTTCCGCCTCCATCTGCCGCAGTCGCTCGATCCGCTTTTCAATAGGTGGATGGGTCGATAGGATGTTTAGGACAGAGCCTCTCGATATTGCCGGTATGATGAAGAACTGGCTTATACCCTCAACTTTGCGGATATCCTCCGTTGGAACTCGTTCGACGTAGCCACTGATTTTGAGCAGCGCGCTGGCGAGATTTGCAGGGTGCGCTGTGATGATGGCAGAGCCACGATCGGCCGCGTACTCGCGGTAGCGCGAGAGCGCCCGCGTGATGAGGAAACTAAGGATCCATATCGCCGCGAGTGCGATGAAGAAAAGAAAGATGTTGTTGTCCCTTCGGCTGCCGCCTACACCCATGAAGAACCAGAAGCGCATGAGGAACCCCGCAATGGTCGTAACGAAGCTCGCGATAGTCATAACGAGCATATCTCTGTTCTTCACGTGTGTCAACTCGTGCGCAAGCACAGCCTCCACTTCCGGCTCCTCAAGTCGTTGGAGGAGTGAACTCGTGACGGCTACCACCGCGTGGTTCTGACTGCGCCCGGTCGCAAAGGCATTCGGGACGGCACTGTTTGCGATAGCTACCTTCGGTTTCGGAAGGTCAGCCATGGCACATAGACGTTCAATCGTGCTGTGGAGCTCAGGAGCTTCGTCCTCACTAACGAGGTGCGCTCCGCTCGCGGCGAGCACGACTCGGTCTGAGAAATAGTACTGCGCTCCCAAAAACAGTGCCACAAAAACGACTATGATCGCGATATTTTGCACGAAAACCAAGATAATGCCAATAAACGCGACGTACACCAGCCCAAGCAAAACCATGGTCAGCAGCATGCGGGCTGAAAGCCCGACGTCACTGCCCCACTTACCTTTCATATGTTGCAATCACCTTATTATCTATTTATACAAAAATAATATGCACGCTTGAGTTCATAAAGATACCGTCGTCCGCTTTGGACTCTTTGCTCGCGGCTTCTGCGCGTCAAAGGACGTCGCGCCGTTCTCTGGGCAAGGGTATATAATGAGGCAGCCACCTTAGCAGGAACAGAACACGATGCCCATAGGTAACGCAAACGACAAGTTGCCCGAAGCCATCGACTGGGATGAATTTCATCCTACGAGCCCGTACGACGTTTATGCGTCTCGCACGCCATCGCGGAAGAAATGGTCCATTGTGTTGGGGTTATTGCTTTATCTCGTAGGCCAGTTCAGCGTGTCGCTGTTCTTAACCCCGCTTCTTGTTCGTGCGGGCGTAATTTCGTCCAGCGAAGTACTAGCTACAGCTTCAGGAGCTTTCACCGCGGTGACCTTTTGGTTGCTGATCGTCGCGGACATCGTTTCCGTTGCACTCATCGTAGTACTTGTTCTCAGTTTTTACAAAGAGAAGATCTCTTCGCTCGGATTGAAGACGAAGAAATTGCCGAAAGCGCTTCTCTATGGAGCAGTGGGATTCGTTGTTGCGTTTGTCGCTGCGGCTATCGTCGGCTACCCGATCGAGCAATACTTCGGCGTCGACGCAACGCAGCAGGCATTGTCACAGTCAGCGACCGTATCGGGGCTGTTGCCCCTCGTTCTCTTGTCCGGGGTCATTATCGCCCCTGTATGCGAAGAAATCGTGTTCCGAGGGTACCTCTACAAAGCTTTTAGAGACCACTTTAGGCCGTGGTACGCTATCGTGCTGAGCGCTGCGCTCTTTTCGGCCATCCATCTAGAACCGCTCGCCGCCGTTCAGCTGTTCGTAATCGGCATCGTGCTCGCGTACGTGTACGAGAAGACCGACAATTTGATGGCCCCTATCGCATTGCACATGCTCAATAACGCGATTGCTTTCCTCGTGGTCGCTTTCATCGTCCTGCGCTAGAGCCGTTATATTACGAGCTTCGCAATGAAATCACCGACGCGAGCTCCCACTGATTCTGCAACGGGTGCGCACTTCACGCGCATCAAGTAGGCGACGGGTTTGAAGGCGTATTCTGACAACATTTCGTAATTAGCCATCCCCTTGGCGATAATAAGCGAAGCATGAGGCAACATGTCCCTTAACGTGGCCGGAACTTCGTCGAGTTTTATGCCGATCGCGTTTGAACCCGTCGTGACGACCCGATCGGCCACCTTGTCCAGTCCGCACTCCCAAACGTCTTCAATAGTCGCATCGGTGAGGATGGGACCCCCGCGGACGACGAGGGTGACGTGCGCCCCTAGCTTGTGCATTTGTTCTATGAGCAATCCGTCGTACACGATCTCACCGACGTTATCGGCGACGTAAATGACGTCGTTGAGGAGTGGCTTGATCGCGTGAGTATCATCGATGTCTAGCCCGTGTCGGTAGATTGTGGCGACTTCGTTTTCAAAATCATTGGCCGCTACTTCAAAACCGAGCACGCCGAAATCGAAGGTGTTTCCAATAATTGCCGCAATGACGGCGCTGCGAAAGGGATCACTGCTCGTTTGGATGAGTGATTGCACTGTGGGCAAGAGTTTGACTGCGGTCTCGTTGGCGAGTCGCTTCACGTGTCGGTAGGGATCGTCATCGCCAAGTACTCGGTACACCGCCCGGTGTACCTCAGTCGAAAGAAGCGCTATAGGACCTTCGAAGCCCATCCGACACATCGTTTTCGCTGCAGCTTCTTCTGCTTTGAGCTGCGTAGCGAGGTCAGTGCTTGACAGCTTTGCCTCGTACAATACCCGCGACGTCAGACACGGGATGCATTCGGGGAACACCTGCATACAAATCAACTTGACAGCGTCACTGCGCAGGAGAGTAGAAGCGCTTATTGGCTATAAAAGCTCACGTGATAAAGCGTGAAAGTCGGCGAACTTGGTGAGCGGGCGCTCGTGAAGCAACTAGCTACGCTTATCGACTGCACGGCAGTGCTTTGTCCTGGAGCGGACGATTGTTCGGCGATCGCGTTCGATGACCATTATGTGGTCGTCACGACCGATATGTTGCACAAGAAAACGCACTTCCCACGCGAGATGACCGGCTATCAGATCGGATGGATGGCCACCGCCGCAACCTTGAGCGATATCGCCGCGATGGGAGCAGACCCCCTTGGCGTGACGATGGCCATGGGTATTCCGCGCGAGGCCGACGTCGCATTTGCGCTTGACGTGGTGCGTGGCTGCAACGCGTGCTGCACGCAAAATGGAACCATGCTTATCGGCGGCGACACGGATGAGCACGATGAGCTCACGCTCGTAGGCACCGCCATAGGCCGTGTGCAGCGGGATAAAATGTTGACGCGGGCGGGAGCGAAACCCGGCAACGCTGTTTGCGTCACCGGCGGACTAGGCCTCGCTGCCGCTGGCGTGCGGATGTTGCTCGACAGCAGCTATGCAGATCACCCCTTGCGCGAACGTGCCTTTAAAAAACTTTTCGAGCCAGAGCCGAGAATTGCGTACGGCCAAGCGCTCGCCGCCTCTGGTGCCGTTACCGCTCTCATAGACACGAGCGACGGGCTTAGTCTGTCCCTATATGAGCTGTCAACGGCAAGCAAGTGCGGCTTTTGCCTGCTCGCAGCTGACCTGCCCGTGAGCGACGCCGCAAAATCGGTGAGCCGCGACCGGTTTGATGAGTTAACGCTCGCACTGTACCGAGGCGGTGATTATGAACTTTTATTCACCGCGAAACGCGAGCGACTAGAGGCCATCCCGATTCCTTACACCGTCATCGGCTCAGTTATCGAGTCAGGGATGCGGCTAGACGTGGACGGGGTCGTGCAGGAGCTCGAGGCCGAAGGATACGAGCATTTAGCTGCTTCTGGGCCAAAGGTGTAATGCGCTTCCTTGGCTATTTCAAACGCGAGGGATTGCCGAACACCTCAGAGGATATGCCGAGACCGGTGCAGTTGTTATATAAGATTGATGAGAGTAGCCCGATGACCTTTCCCTCTTGCACGATCGGCGCCCCGCTGTCTCCTGGAAGGGGCATTTCCGCGCACGGAAATGCAAAGCGGTTGAGGTTTCGTCCGGTGTCGACAACTCGGCATTGGATGCGCCGATCATACGTGATGAGCTCCGCTGGCCCGAAACGGGCACGCCCTAAAGCAGAGAACGTCGCGTGCTCAGGAGGGACATCGATTAGCGCTAGATCGTAGTCATTGAGCAGCTGAACGACGGTGCCGTCGTGCCCGCCCACGACAACTTTCGTGCCGACGGCCCCGTGGCCGTAGCGAATCACGTGACCTGCAGTTAGCGCGCACACATGCTTATAATACGGGACGACTGCGCCGACCGTCCCGCGGATCTCCTTACTTTTTACTAAGCATCCTTCCGTGATCACGGCTTTTTGTCACCCCGCAACCGTTTGAGGAGTACGTCCGCGCCGGCAAAGCCGACGGTTTTTTCGCTCCCATGCATAATGTCGAGATGTTCGGCTCCGAGATGCGATGCGATTGGGCGTTCGAGCATGCCGCCGACGATGAGATCGACGCGCTGCGCTTTGCACCGTTCCAGGATAATCTCGTGCTCGGGAGCGATGAGTACCTCGCAGCGCTCACTGACAAGCCCACTCAGCCGCGCTGCCGTATTGACGTCAAAGTCGGATACAATCAGCGTTGGTTCGGTACCGCACTCCTTTAGGAAATTTGTGACGGCGATTGCGCGCGTCGGACCGCCGATCACCGCGACCCGCCTCCTGATGGCGGCAGGAACTGCGACCTGGGGTGGACACAAGCCGTCTAGATCCACTGACGTGCCAAGCGCGTTGGCAACGCGGGCCAGAAACCGTCTCGTTGCCTGGTGCCCGATCGGGAGTTCTTCGATGATGTACGGCATATCGAATTGCTCCTCCAGCTGCTCAGCTGCATCCTTGCCTGTGGCCTCACAGACGACAACGTTCAATCGTGCTGAGGCGATATGTTCGATCTGGCGCACCGTGGCACCCGCAGTAAGCACCGCATTGACACGGACGCCGATAAGCGCCAAGGCACGCTTGAGCTCTTTAAGATCAGGACCTGCCCTCAGCAGGCCAATCAGATTTACCGACAGTTCATCACGCGTCCGTGGCGGCTCAACGAGCTCTTCAACAAGTCGCTTGAGCGTCTCGCTGTAGCCTGATCGGTAATCGCCTTCAAAGCCTCCTGAATCGATTCCGAGCACCTTTGCATTCGTCTGGATCTCTCTCACTACGCTTTCAACGTCTTCACCGATAATACTGGAAGCGCAGCACGACAGCACAGCGATGAGCGCAGGACCACACTCGCGATCTAATTCGGCTATTGCGCTTTTGAGTTTCTCCGCGGCGCCAAAAATGACGTCTTTTTCATCCATGCAGGTCGAATAGACGTTGGAAGTCTTGTCGCCCCGCATCCCAAGTATGTAGTTAATGTGATAAACGCAGCCCTTGGGGCCGTGTACGAGAATGACACTGTCTTTGATGTTGCCTATAGCCTTTATTGTGCCGAAGAGCCGGCACGTGGCGCGTGGGATCCTAGCTGCACTCTTGAGCAAACCCACTCCTCGAAATGTTTCCGTGGTACGCATGTATCAGGCACGTCGTATATATACAGACTTCACCGAGTTTGAGCTCTTCGTTCCGAGCAGCTAGCAGCGTTGCTAGCGCAGTTCACTGCCGCTTTTGGATCGAATTAGATGGCGCCCTAAGCAATCATCAATGCTCGTTGCATAGGAAGTTCAAACCAGAGGGCGACACAGTGGAGTTCATTGTTCCAAAAAATCATTTTACGTTGAAAAAACTGGTTGAGGGCTTACATAGCACCTCGGTTGGCGTTTTACGACGCGAAACAACTGAATTTCGAAAAGCTTAAATGTTAAGAATGGTGTAGAACGTCATCTACAAAATTCGGATTTCGCAAGCACAGGGGACCACTAACATGACCGAGGCAGAAATGTTAATATGTACCCGTTGCGGCAAGCCGGTACGAATGAATCCTTTCAACGGCTACAGTCTATGTCCGTTTTGTATCGCACGGATTGACCACACCGCAAAGGACGACCCATGGTGCGCAGATAAGCCCATTTCGAGCTAGTAGCAGACAAGCCTGTAGTGAGGGTTGCATTTCGTTAGAAGAGGTGCCACTCTAAGATGATTCATGCTTTTCGGCACGGAGAGAGGGCGGACGAACTGATAGCCGCCGCAGTTTTGCTCGCACGTAAACTTTTGAACACTTTGGACTACTCTTCTTTGACCAACGGACGCGACAGGCTGCGCAGCGAGGCGTTGTAAAAAAACCAGCGCAACAATTATAAGAGTGATTTGAAGTCGTTGTAACAAAGATCGTTCAATTTGGCTACAAGCAACGAGGGGGTATGTCAGTGAAGGTTGTCGCTTTTAACGGTAGTGCGCGCAAGGATGGTAACACCGCCATTCTCATTAAGCAGGCGCTGCGCGAACTTGAACGAGAAGGTATTGAGACCGAACTCGTTCAGCTCGCAGGAACGCAAATTCAAGGCTGCATTGCGTGTTCGGAGTGTTTCGAGAGTCGTGACCAGTGCTGCGTCGTAACTAATGATGCAGTAAATGAGTACATCGCCAAAATGCTCCACGCAGATGGGATCATCTTAGGTTCGCCGACGTACTTCGCCGATATAACGCCCGAACTCAAAGCGCTCATTGACCGTGCTGGGATGGTGGCGCGTGCCAACGGCGATATGTTTCAGCGTAAAGTCGGCGCTGCAGTTGTAACGATGCGACGCGCTGGCGCCATTCACGCATTCGATTCGATCAATCACTTCTTCTTCATTGGTCAAATGATCGTTCCCGGTTCAAATTACTGGAACATCGGTATCGGCCATACTGTCGGTGCAGCAGAAAACGATGCTGAGGGCATGGCTACGATGACAACCCTAGGCAAGAACATGGCGTGGCTCCTTAAGAAGCTCCACGCGTGATTGCTGGAACTCATGCCGAACGGAGTAACGGGAAGCATGGCTCGTATTCTGATCATTTACGACACGCGTTACGGCTCTACGAAAACCATTGCGGAGTGCGTAGCTGAAGGAGCCGTGAGCACAGGATGCGTCGACGTGGTGGTGCAGAATGTCGCCGAAGCTGACCCACGCGGTTTCGACTTCATCGTGATCGGCTCTCCGATTTACGAAGAACACCCACTGCCTAGTGTGGTGAACTTTCTCGCTGCGAATAGTGATCGCCTAAGCACAAAAGACGTGGCGCTTTTCGCTGTCTGTGTGGACTACGCGGCAGTGCCTAAAGAGGGACTAGTGCGTCGGTACGTGCAGACTTGCAAGCGCGTACTACAGGGCGCGTTCGAGCAATCGAGGTGTTTGGGGGCTATCTCGACGTTGACAAGCTCTCCGAAACGGACAGGAAGCTCATAGAGGATTTTGCTAAGCTTATGGGGGTGCCGATTGCGCAAGTCGACAAGCTTGACAAACAGAGCGCGCGCAAATTCGGAGCACAAGTTGCTCACTTCCTGGAGCGACCATAGCCTTTGAATGACGAGGTCAACCCCTTCCTAAATCACACGCTCACCAAGCAGTAATGCTGAAGCAGCTTCAGCAGCTTGGCCGGTCCAGCAGGAAATGATGATGGGGTTAGCCTGAGCGTATGAGCTACGAGCAGACCAGCGACGCGTTTCCGCTTTTAGTTCCAGGACTCGTCAGCCAAGAATGGATAAGCTTTGTTATGGTGCGATCGCAGGCCTACGGACCAATCGTTATCGGCGCCAAAGGCACTTATTATCTGCGCCATGATCGCTATGAAGGAGAGAATCTACTCGCCAATTTCGGCCCACACGCGCCGACCATTTGAGGCGCACTGACACCTTTCGTTACGTCCCAGACATTTTGGTCAACAGCGTCTACGACCCCGACAACGACGAGATCGCTGGATTCGAGGAGGGTCGGGAGTCACGGAGGGCTGGGTAGTACCCAGTGTAAGCCATTCGTGCTGTATCCCGCCGAATGGGGTTTAGACCAGCAAGAGAGTCGACGCGGAAAAACTACATCGGTTGTTTAAAAGTAAATTGCACGCTTTGCAAGCAAGGCCGTAGCCAGCGACCCTCGGCGTGTGTCCGAGGCGGCCGAAATTCACCGCCATAACTACAATAGTCCATAATTTCCAGCGATTTCCTTGAACGCGTCTGCTACGTAGCGTATCTGGTCCCAACTTAAGCCATACGTGTTAAGCTTCCACGCGCGTGTCGCCCCAGAAAAAGCGCCAACAATGCCCCGCTGCTTGAGTTCATCGCTCAAGAAAAAACCTCGTCGCTTATGGGTCCGCGCTACCGTATCAAAACTTCCAGTAGTATCGACCTTGCTCAAAGTATGCTTGCGCGGGTACTCGCTAACGCACGCATTCCCCTTTATGCCAAGGAGTGCATCGACAACGTAGTTCGACTTCGTGATGTACTCGTGCCATTCCTCGACGCGACGCATCACTGTCGGAAACGATGCCATCATCGCAAGGATATTGCCGCCCATGAGCGTACAGCCGAGCATCTGGACCTCCTTAACGCCAAACTGCCGCCCAGTAACATCGCCGATCATCTGCGTGGTGCTGAACACCGTGTCCGCGTACCCGCTCGTCGTTGCCAAAACGCCGCTCGGCGCAGGCGACGCCATCGACTTGTGGCCGCTGCCCACAACAAAATCTACGCCAAGCGCCTTGCCGTCAACAGGTTTTATGCCAACGGTGTACGCGCCATTGTACAAGATGGGGACGTCGTACTGGTGTGCTGCCTTTGCCGCTCCAGCGACGTCATGCTCGTTAGCAAGAGAGTAATCGAAGTGATCGAACATCACGAGCACGGGCGATTTGCCCTGTTCGCGCGTCACTTCTTCAATTTTTTGCGCGACTGCATCACCCGTAGCGACATTGAGATCATTCATGGGAATCTCGCGAACGGTGGCCTTTGCATTCTCAAC
>Ga0187782_10003701_pt1 | contig 11406 bp, 10 predicted proteins | sample 0715_SJ02_MP15_2_FD_132454 | JGI IMG/M metagenome (GOLD analysis project Ga0187782, IMG submission 132454) | Tropical peat soil microbial communities from peatlands in Department of Meta, Colombia - 0715_SJ02_MP15_20_MG | ecosystem: Environmental > Terrestrial > Soil > Wetlands > Peat | place...
ACCCATCCTCCAATGGCGAGCAGCACCGCGAATCCGAAGAGGATAGGCCAGCGATATTTCTGCAGAGCATCGGGAGCGTCGATTGGAGCGCCCAGTCCGCCGCCGGGCCGATTGTCGCGTCCCTGCGGTTGTGGTTCCTGTTGTTGGGCCGCGCCGGGGGCCGTCTCTCCCGAGGACTCGCTGATAACTCCGGTGCCCTTCAGCGTGAAGCCGAGCGGTTGGCCGGGCTTCGTCTGCTGTGCGACTTCCACGTTGCTGTCGGCCTGGGTGGGATCCTGCATGGACTGGTAGCTTGACGGATTCGCGGCCGTGAACTGCATCGTCTTGGGAAGAACGATGACGAGGTGCTGGGCAGAATAGAGCGGCTTGGGATCGATCTTGATCTCGCCCGAGTAAGGCAGAGCGAACTCCACCTGGAACTGGGTTTCTCCGGGGCGGAGCGGAAAGGCGATGGCGTAGCGGTTCTTCTCGGACGTTTTTTCCGGATCTGCAACGGCGTCGGCGCTGATGGGCTGCCCGTTCGGGGCGCGGGCCTGTACTTGTTCAATCTTCGCGCCGGCGGGCAGATAGAACTCGAAGTTGTGATCGTTCATCTGCGTCTTCGGGGGCGAAGAGGTGTTATTCACGGCGAACAGGCGAATGCCCTGCATGCTTCCGCTGTCGGCCTGGAAGCGAATGACATCGGCAGTCACGCTGAGGTCGGCGACTTTGGTGGCGACGTCATAGACCTGGACATCGGCCGTGTTGACGCCGGGAGGCGCCATTTGATGATAGTTGACTCCCTGATGGACAGCGCGGATCAGGTGGGGGCCGGGTAGGGTGATTTTGAAGCTGAATTTTCCATTGCTGTCGGTCTTGGTGCTGCCGCCCACATCCATGCCGTTGGCGAGGTTGATGAGAAGGACTTCGTCGCCGGCGGCGGGCTTGCCAGTGGTGCCGTTGGTTACGGTGCCGGTCAGGGTCTGGGCGACGGCGGTTAGGGTTAGCGAGACGACGGTGGTTAGTAAGGCAAATTTTGCGAGTTTGGTCAGAAACACTCCTTGCGCCGCAGATTGATCTTTGCTGCTAGTTTGATTTTGAGCCATCCCCTCCCACAACACGTATCGTCGCGGTAGCGTGGACAACTGCATAGGCTTTCAGATCTGCGGCAAAGCCCCTGGCCGGGGCGCTCTTCGGCCCGAAGCACGGTGCCCAGGTGACCACCACGGCATACGTGCCGGGGTGATTTGGCAGCCAGCCGTCCATCCCAAGCGTCTGCTCCAAAGGAATAAGTTTGCCCTTCTCGACGGGCCTCGGCCCGAACCCATGGCCTGTACAGATAGACCAATTCGGAAACCGCTCGCTTGGGGAAAGCGGATGCCCGCTGGCATCCTGTACCTCGATGCCGACGACCATGCATGGATCCCATACAGGATCCCAACTGTACACCGGTACTTTAGCGTCGAAGTCCTCAATGGCCATATGCAGCGGAATATCTTCTCCCACCTGGAACGTATCCTTATCCAGGGTTACATCCGCGGCGATGCCCTTCACGCGTGTTCCCCATTTGCGTTGTATGGTGGCGGGGTCGGCAAGCTGGACCCGTAGCACATTCGAGGAAACAAATCGGAGTTGCGGATCGTCCAGGGATCCTGCCAATTGGAAAACCACTAGCGCGTGCTCGCCGATGCCCATCCATCGAGTGTTTACACCGGAATTCAGTTCGAAACCGGATTGCCAATCGCCCGGCTGATGCCCGAGAACAGGCCTCCCGCAGCCTTGAAACGCAAGAGGTTGAACCTCGTCAATGCGCGTTGAGCCATCCGGAGACCGCTCGCGCAGGTAGAGCGTCGGGCAGTTGTCCGGCCTTGGTGGTGCCATGGGGCCGGTTACAGTGCTGGAGAGGCGTACCGAGAACATCTCGCCCGCGTCATATGTGGCCTTCCCCGCACTAAGCTTGAATGCTTGGTCCGACGCGCCATCTGCGGCCTCGGTTTGCGCGGCGGAATCCGTATGCGGAACCTTACTGAATCGGCTGACCTCGACGTCCGAGCAAATCTGCTTTAAAAGAGAGGGCGTTACGAGCAAGATAGGTCCGGCCATCCATTGTAGCTGCAGACATCGTATCGCCTCGCTTGGCGCTCTGGTTTTCCAACGAAACGTCTGCCGCGCCACTTCACCCGGGTCCAGTGTCAAGGGATGATCAAGAGGACGACCGGCACGATACTGTCCGTTCGGCAGTCGGTTCTCGCAGTCGTAGCACAAGGCGAAGGGCTTGTCTCCGGGAACGCGGTCTGGGACCAGGCTTGGACCGTACGTTGGACCATCGAAAACGCACGGTTGGCGAGAAATATTCCGCTTGTCGATCACAATCGAGTAGTAGTCGTCCGGCGCATTGACGAAATGGACGTTCGCATCAAAATCTGCGGCCGTGCAGTTTGATGAGCCGCTCAAATTTAAGCCTTGCCCAAAACTCGGCAAAGCCAAAAAGAGCATGCCGAATATAGACAGGAACAATACGGCATCCAACATTGTGATTCGCCGCGAGACGATCATTACCATTGCTCAGGACTCCGCACGCGCTACGCCACCTGCCCCGCGGCCTGCTCCAGCCGCGCGATCTCCGCCATGATCGCCGCCGCTTCTTCTTCGAGCGAGGCGCGCATCGATTGATAATCCGCGTCCGGAACCTTGCCGGCCTTGAATTCGAAATTCAGGTCGCGCAGGTTTTCGTAGACCGCTTCCTTGCGCTCGCGGAGATAACCGAGGCGCGTCTTTTCTTCTCCGGCGTAGACTTCGCCGGGGAAGAAGAAGACGTAGTAGAGACAGGCGAGCGTTATGACGGCGCAGACAAAAAGAGTCATTGGGCCGACTCCTTACTCCGGACTTCATTTCGAGATCGCGGCTTTTCGCGGGCAGGGGCGCCCGCGCCACACTTTCCACAGTCGATCTTCATTGGTCAGTCTCTCTTCTTGCCTGGCGACGGAACTCTTCGAGTTCGCTGCCTCGCGGGATGGTGATGCCGTCGGCTAGCGCCGGCTCGGGACGATTCTTCCATGCACGCACGACGTAAACTACGAAGACGATGCCCAGCGCCAAGGCGACGAAGGGCATGATCCAGGCCACGCGATTGAAGCCGGTGGCGGTGGGCGCGGCGATCACGGTCGGTCCGTATTCCTGCACGAAGCCTTGCAGGATGAGGTCGTCACTATTCCCTCCGCCTTTGTCGAGCGCGGCCTGCAGTTGGTCGCGCATTTTGTCGGAGGACTGGCAGCCGACGTGATTGCATTCGAGCAACACCTGGCCGCATCCGCAGGTGCACATCATGCGATGACCCAGGTCTTTGAAGCGGGCGCTGTCGTCGCTGGCGCCCATCAAAGCAAGCACGGCCAGCACAAGAACGCTAGCCTGCCACCACCGTCGAATCGTGTTACTGGCTGCTGGGTACTGGCTACTGGCTACTGTTTTCATCTCAGTCACCCGCTCCCACCTGCGCCGGAGCGCGAACCGGGGTCGTTGCCGCCACCTGGACGGCGGCGGCATTTGGCACGAGGGCGGTGATGGTACCGAAGACCATGACGATCAGGCCGATCCAAATCCAGGGCACCAGCGGATTCAAGTGCGCTTTAATGATGGGACGTCCGGTGGTTTCGTTCTTGCCTTCATAGACGAGATAGACGTCCGTCACCAGAAAAAGATCTTCGCGGAAACTGGGATAAATGCGCGGCAGCGTCTGCGGTTGCTGGCTGGCTTTATAGAAGCGGCGCTCGGGATACATGGTGGTAATCTGCTTGCCGCCGCGGAACACGTTGATGATCGCCCACTCGTTCGCGTAGTTGGGATTGTCGTCCTGCGTGTAGGACTGGCAGACCAGAGTGTAAGGACCGATGTTGATTTTGTCGCCGAAGCCCATTTCCTTTTCCACTTCTTTGTTGAAAGGCGTGCCTAGGATTCCAATCACGACCAATGCGACGCCGAAGTGGACGATGTAGCCGCCGTAGCGGCGCGTATTTCTGTGGTAGAGGTGAACCATGGCGGAGAAGAGATTTTGCTGGCTCTTGCCGGCGATGACGCGGCCTCCGCGGAGAAACTCGGAAATCACGGTGAAGATCACCAGCGCCGAGAGAATCGCGGCCATGGTGGCGTAGAAGTAAGAGGGATCCTCCCAGGGACGGATGCCGAAAAGCATCATCATGCCGCCTATGGCGACGGAGCCAATCGCGGGGAACAAGAAATTCCGCTTCAGGCTTTCGACGGAAGTCTTACGCCAGGCGAGCAGCGGTCCGACCGCGGTGAGCAGCAGGAGGAGCAAGGCAACCGGCACGGCCACGCGATTGAAAAACGGCGGTCCGACCGTGACTTTGTGTCCCTGAACAAATTCCGACAGGATGGGAAAAAACGTGCCCCACAGTATGGTGAAGCAGACAACGAGCAAGAGGAGATTGTTGAACAGGAAGCTGGATTCGCGCGATACCAGCGATTCCAGCTTGTGCTCGCTCTTGAGGTGATCGCGGTTGGCGATCAGGAAAAAACTACAGACCGCGAGTGTCAAGCCGATAAAGACCAGAAACCAGGTGCCGATCGAGGTCTGGGCAAAGGCGTGCACCGAACTGATCACGCCCGAGCGCGTGAGGAAGGTCCCGAGCATGGAGAGCAGGAAGGTCGCGAAGATGAGCGACATGTTCCACACTTTCAGCATGCCGCGTTTTTCCTGCATCATGACGGAATGCAGAAACGCGGTGCCCGTGAGCCAGGGCATCAGCGAAGCATTCTCCACCGGGTCCCAACCCCAGTAACCGCCCCATCCTAGGACCGCGTATGCCCAGTGCGCACCGAGAAAAACGCCGATGGTGAGGAAGCACCAGGTCACCATGGTCCAGCGGCGCGTGATGTGAATCCATTTCTCGCCGGGGTATTTCATAATGAGCGCTCCTAGCGCGAAGGCGAAGGGAACGGTGAAGCCGACGTATCCCAGGTAGAGCATCGGTGGATGGATGACCATCTCGGGATACTGCAGCAGAGGATTCAATCCCGTGCCATCGCCGGGAAGCGCGCCTTGCATGATGGCGAACGGGTGCGCCGCGAAGTTCAGAATCAGCAGGAAGAAAACCTGAACCGAGGCGATGATCACCGAAGCGTAGGCGAACAGCCGCTGATCGGTTTTGTAGCGCAAGCGCAGAACGAACCCGTAGCCGGCCAGCAGCAGCGACCAGAACAGCAGCGAGCCTTCCTGACCGGACCAGAGCACGGCAAACTTATAGGCGGCGGGCAAGTCGCGGTTGCTGTGATGGAAGATGTAGGCGATGGAGAAGTCGTCGTTGAACGCGGCCAGCACGAGAACCATGCCAGCCAGCAGCACGGCGGCGAACGTGGCGATTCCGGCGCGCCGGGCGGTCTCGCCGAGACGAGCCGAAGCGGCATCCCGCCGGAACAACGCCACAAAACCTGCCAGGAAACAGTACGCACTCAGGCCGAGCGCCAGCAGCAGCGCAAAGCTTCCGATTTGAGACATCGCAAAAAACCCCACAGTACCTATGGAGCTATTTTTTCAGAGAAGCGGGTGGTATGCAAACCGCTGGACGCTCTGAAATTTAGTTCGTTCGAGAATGAACATGCGCTGGAGGCGCCTGGGGCACTGCTTTCGATCCGCTGTTTACTACGACTTCTCCAGCGGAAAGCCTCGTTCGCGCCAATCGCGAATTCCGCCATCCATCGATATGACATTGCTGTATCCCATTCTTTGCAGGTTATCGGCGACCAGCGCGGAACGGAAGCCGCCGCCGCAATAGAGCACGAGTTCAGTTTGCAAGTCGGGATACTTGACCTCGATGTCGCGCTCGATGATCCCCTTGCCCAGGTGGACGGCTCCAGGCAGGTGATCGGCGTCGAATTCGCCGTCTTCGCGGACGTCCACGAGAACGAATTTGTCGCCGCGATCGAGCCGCGCCTTGACTATTTCAACGTTGGTTTCCCGCACGCGCCGCTTGGCGTCGTCGACAATCTTCAAAAAGCGCGGCGAATGCTGATGCGACATGGAATTTTGTAATGTCCTGATTTTGCTTCGTAATTTGAGCAACTCACCCCAGACTTGGCCCCCGGCTTAAATGTGGATTATCTAACGGCCAAGCTACCAGATTCTAGATTACCAATTTACCAAATTGCAAAATTACTAAATTTCCGCGAGCATGTATTTTGCGATTTTGTTATCCATGACCCTCATCATTCGCCAGTCGCGCATTCACTCCTATGGTTGCTACACCACCCGTCCCATTCGCAAAGGGACTCTGGTCGTCGAATACGTGGGCGAGCACCTTACCTACGAACAGGCCGACGATCTTTACGACGACTTCGAGAACACGTATTTGTTCGGTATGGACGGTGGCAAGCGCATCGTTGATGGCTACGGCGTGGCCGCCTTCGTCAACCATTCCTGCAAACCCAACTGCGAGACCGATCAGATTCGCGGCAAGATGTGGATCATCGCGCTGCGCGATATTGCGGCTGGAGAGGAATTGACGTACGACTACAACCTCTACGATGGCGAGGATGAAGCGCCGTGCTTGTGCGGGGCTTTGCGCTGCCGGGGAAGTCTGTATTCCGCGACGCACCTGCGCAAGCTTGCCAAAAAGCGCGCCAAGGCAGCGGCCGCTTAGCTCTGGCTTGCTGGAGAGAGGCAACATTTTCCGATGCTACAATTGTTGCTGGATTCCCGCCGATTGTTTTTCTGATCGCGTTCGCGACTTGGAGGTCACGTCTTGAACCGTGCTGCCGACAGCCTCGAAACCATCGTCGTCAAAGCTCTTCGGCGCGGGCCGGCGCGGGAGAGCGCGTTGCTGGCTTGGCCCTTCGCCTGTGGCAGTGCGGTGGCCGAGCGGACCCGGGCGCTGAGCTTTTCCGACGGTATTCTGCGTGTGGAAGTTGCCGACGCGGAATGGCGCCGGGAACTCGCCAACCTGGCGCCGCGTTATTTGGCGCTGATCAACAAATATTCCGCGGTTTCGGTCAAGCGCATCGAATTCGTGGTGAAGAATTAGATTGTCGAACTCTTTTTTGTCATCCTGACCCTGCGCGTAATGCAGGCGGAACCCAAAGACTACTCGCGGCTTTATGAAAGTTACTGACAAGGACGTCGCCTATGTGGCCGATCTGGCCAACCTCGAGTTGACCGTGGAAGAGCGCTCTCGCATGCTGCGCGATTTGAATTCCATTCTCGAATATATGGACCGGCTCAACCAACTGGAGACCGATAAAGTTGCGCCCATGGCGCAGGTCTCGGATCGCTATGGCTTGGACGAGTCGCGCCACGGAAGCGATCGCTTCGCTTACGCCATCCGTGAGGACGTGAAGGACGGTCTGCGGGAATCGTTGCCCCACGATGTCGCGGTGAAAAACGCTCCAGACACGGATGGGACATTCTTCGAGGTTCCCAAGGTAATTGAGAGATAGATTTGTCATCCTGAGCGAAGCGAAGTATGTCTGCCCTCCGAAAAATGTGCGTGGGAATAGGTTCCCTTTAATTAGATGTCATTTGAATTGACGATTGACGGAGTCAGGAGCGCGATCGCACAGCGGCATACGACCGCGACCGCTCTAGCTGCGGATTTCTACACGCGCATCAGACAGGAAGACCCCGAGATTGGCGCGTTTCTCACCCTTTGTGAGGAGCGCGCGCTGGCGCAGGCCGCGCGTATCGACGGGCTGGCCGCGGCGGGCAAGCCTTTGCCGCCGCTCGGCGGAGTTCCAGTTGCCATCAAAGACGTCATGGTAACCAATGGCGTGCGCACCACCGCCGGTTCGAAAATTCTCGAAAATTTTATTCCGCCCTATGACTGCACGGCAGTGGCTCGCCTGGAAGCGGCGGGCGCGGTGATTTTGGGCAAGCTCAACTGCGATGAGTTTGCCATGGGCTCGTCCACGGAGAACTCGGCCTATCACCCCGTCCACAATCCGCGCGACAAGAGCCGCGTCCCCGGCGGATCGTCGGGTGGATCAGCCGCCGCGGTTGCGGCGGAGATGGCCGTGGCCACGCTCGGGTCCGATACAGGCGGATCGATTCGCCAGCCGGCGTCGTTTTGTGGCGTGGTCGGTTTGAAGCCTACCTATGGACGGGTATCTCGCTACGGGCTGATTGCGTTTGCTTCCTCGCTCGATCACATCGGCCCGTTTGCGAAAACGGTGAAGGATGTCGCGCTGGTGCTGCGCATAATCGCGGGCCGCGATCCCATGGATTCGACCTCCGCAGAGGTGCCCGTGCCCGACTACGTGGCGGGACTCGAGAAGCCGGTCAAGGGTTTAAAGGTCGGTGTGGCTAAGGAATATTTCGGCTCGGGTCTCGATCTCGAGGTCGGCGCGGCGGTTGAGTCGGCGATCCAGAAACTGGCTGGGTTGGGATGCGAGGTTGTGCGCTTGAGCTTGCCGCACACCGAGTATGCGATTCCCACCTATTACATTGTGGCCACGGCGGAGGCGTCGGCGAATCTCGCGCGCTTTGACGGTGTGCGCTACGGCTTCAGGGCCAAGGCGGGCAATCTTTCTCAGATGTACCGCGAGACCCGCGACGGCGGATTCGGCATGGAAGTCAAGCGCCGCATCATGCTCGGCACCTACGCGCTGAGCGCCGGTTACTATGATGCTTACTATCTGAAAGCGCAGAAGGTGCGCACGCTGCTGACTCACGACTTCGACGAGGCCTTCAAGAAAGTGGATGTCATCGCCGCGCCGACTGCGCCGACGCCCGCTTTCAGGTTAGGTGAGAAAGTAAATGATCCGCTGGCCATGTATCTCGCCGATATCTACACCGTAACTGCGAACCTGGCGGGTATTCCCGGAATTTCAGTTCCATGCGGGGAGAATCACGAGAAACTGCCGATAGGATTGCAGCTGTTTGGACGACATTTTGATGAGGCGACGCTGCTGCGAGTTGCGCATGCGTACGAGCAGGCGAGATAGTCGTTGGTCGCTCGCCGTTAGTCGTTCGCGGCTCGTCGTTGCCAAAGGGGTACCCCCTCCCCCACTCGGTATATTAGAATCAAGACTTTAGAGACAATTTTCCGCCAAAGTCTTGAGCGCGTGGGAGTTGGAGATATAGTCTTGAAAGAAAAGGAGTTATGGTTCACTCCTTTCAGAAAGCCATCGAGCTTGGCCCAAGTTATCCCTTCTCAGTAAGTTGTAAAAGACCTAACGAACGCGGTGTGCTGAACACCTACTTGTATTCTAACAAAGGTTGTCAACAGAAACGTAACCTGGAACCGACGGTTTGGCGTCCGGAGGACGGGGATCGAGGGGTTTGGCGGCACGGCTGAGGCTGAGCCTCATCCAAGTTTATTTGTGAGATGGCCTGTTAGATTATTCGATCTTTTCGTAATATCGCTCGCCGGCGCAGGCTCGGCACAAAACTTTCCCATCCTGCAAAACTTCCCGGCGGAAGTTGATGCCCTCGCCGCACTCCGCGCAAACCATGCGGTCGCCCTTGTATCCGGGGAACTCTTCCGCGGGGAGTTCGACCTTCACCCACTGCTTGGTGAATAAGTCGTCTTCGGCCATCTCGCGATAGGCCACCATCTGCTGCTGGTTCTTGCTTTCGATTTCGGGATGCATCGCGCGCGCCAGCGCTTTGGACGATTCCTTGGCGGCGATGCGGATGGCTTTACCAGTGCTCACATCGACGAAGGTCGCGGCCATTTTTCCCCAGTCGCGAAATTTCAGAGCGCGCTTTCCTAGACGGCATCCGGTGACCAGGGAGATGGCGTCGGTGGCGCAGCGGTCGATTTCAACGAACGTCACCAGACGTTTGCGATCTTTGCCCCACGGATCTTCGATGCCCAGTTTCTCGAGCCCCAGCATGGCCAGGCGCACGCCCAGCACCTGCCCCGCGCAGAGATGGCCGTGGGCGACTTCGGCTTCGCGGAGGTAATCGTCGAGGGTGAGCATCGGTTATTTGAACATTGTAGTCGTGGAACGATCAGCCTTGAAACCTGCCCCGGGACACTTCTGTCGGAACAGCCGGCAAGATGCCGGCGCTACTTTCTTCTCCACCGCACACCATCCTTCGTATTCTCGACGATGATTCCGGCATTGGTCAGTTCGGCGCGCAGTGCATCGGAGGCTTTGAAATTTCGCGCTTTCCTTGCCATTTCCATCGCGGCCAGCTTCTGGTTGATTTGTTCGTCGGCGAGTTGTGCGGAGCCCGCGATCTCCTGCAATTCGGGGCTGATTTCCTTTTCCCGTCCTTCGGCGCGGGCCCAGTCGAGGATGGCTTTCATCTTAGCCTGATCGTCATCTCTAAGCACCCCGAATATTTCGTCGAACTTTTCGAGCGCCGCGAGCAGCGCTTTCACATCGTCCTGACGGACCTCGTTCTGGCCAGCTTCCGCGGCATCGAGCGCGCTGTTGGTTTTGCGTAACATGTCGAACATGGCGGCTTGCCCCTCGGCGGTGTTCAAATCGTCCTCGAGAGCGCTTTTCATTCGAGCGATGGTTTCCTCGGCCAGTTGCGCCATCGATTGGGTCGCGCCCGCGGGGAAGTGCGTGCTCGTCAGGCGAAGGCGGAAGTTGCGCAGTTTCTCCACCGAACTTGCCGCCGACTTCAAACCGTCGAAGGTGAAGTTCAGTTGATTGCGATAGGGCACCTGCGTGAGCAGCCAGCGGATCGATGACGGCTTGTGCCCGCGCAGCACAAGATCCCGGATGGTAAAAAAATTTCCCAGACTCTTCGACATCTTCTGGCCTTCGACCAGCAGAAAACGCGCATGAAACCAATAGCGCGCAAGCGGCTTTCCGCTGAGCGCCTCCGACTGCGCGATTTCGTTTTCGTGATGCGGAAAAATCAGGTCTTCGCCGCCGGCGTGCAGGTCAAAACTCTGCCCCAACTGCTCCATCGACATCACCGAGCACTCGATGTGCCAGCCCGGGCGCCCGCGCCCGATCGGGGTTTCCCACGAAGCTTCACCGGGCTTCGCCGCCTTCCAGAGGGCGAAGTCGCGGGCGCTGTCCTTTTCATATTCATCGACGTCGACGCGCGCGCCGTTCGCCATGCCGGCAAAATCTTTCTTTGAAAGCTTGCCGTACTCGGGGAATTTCGCGATGCGAAAATAGTAAGAACCGTCGTCCGTTCGATAAGCGAAGCCTTTCTTCGTCAGTTCGGCAATGAAGCCGGCCATCGCCTGGATGTGTTCCGTGGCGCGCACCAGAATCGGCTGCTCAATGTTCAACGTCGCCGAATCTTCCAGAAATGCCTGGGCAAATTTCGCGGTGTATTGCTGCACGTTGACGCCGTCACGCGCCGAGTTGCGAATGATCTTGTCGTCCACGTCGGTGATGTTCATGACGTAGCGGACGTCGTATCCGCTTTGACGCAAAAAGCGGTAGAGAAGATCGACGGCGACAAATGTGCGGAAATTGCCGATGTGGCCGTAGTCGTAGACGGTC
>Ga0187782_10003702_pt1 | contig 11401 bp, 9 predicted proteins | sample 0715_SJ02_MP15_2_FD_132454 | JGI IMG/M metagenome (GOLD analysis project Ga0187782, IMG submission 132454) | Tropical peat soil microbial communities from peatlands in Department of Meta, Colombia - 0715_SJ02_MP15_20_MG | ecosystem: Environmental > Terrestrial > Soil > Wetlands > Peat | place...
AGCCGGCGTTCCGGGTGCTTGTGCACCACAAGTACCTGCCGATCTGGAACGAGCTGGCAGATCGGGTCGGCTTGGCCAACGCCCAGCAGTTTTGGGACCACGTTGCGATGACGCCAGGCCAGCTGCCCAGAGTCGGCACTTCCAGCGTGATGAAAGGCAAGCACAACGGCCCGAAGTGGCCGGGCTACTCCAAGACCATTCATTACGAGATCACCGGGGCGGGGCGAATCGATTACCAGTTCACCCAGCTGCTAGTGACGGCGCACTGGGCGACTCGCACGGGGTGGTCAAGATCATGTCTATCGACCTCGGGAGTCATTGACTTCGCATCGGGACTGTCCGGCATCGGGTTTCGTTTGCACGGATCATGTGCACACGAGGTGCAACGGAGGTGCATGATTCCTCATTCGCCGAGTCGGTAATGAACGCCGGTCAGCTTCTCCGAGGCCTGCCACAGCTGTTCGCCGATGGTCTTGTCGGTAACGGCCGCGGGGACTTTGTGAACTGCTGGCTCGCCCTTGATTCCGAGCAGTCCGCCCGGGCCGATGAGCGCACCGTTGTCGAGGCCAGGGTGGGTAGCGGCGTACACCGCTGGCCGAGCTGCCTGCTCGGGCGTGCTGGCAACGGGAGCGAAAACATACTTCGCTAGCCACCCGATGAACGGGTTGTGGCGTTGGACGCCGGTGGCCGCGACTCCGGGATGGACCGTCAGGGACCTCACTGTGGTGCCGGTGAGCCGCCGGGCCAGTTCCTGGGCGTAGACGACGGTGGCGTGCTTGGTGGCCATGTAGGTGCGCATGCCGCCCGCGTAGCTCCTTTCGCTGTTGAGGTCGCTGGTGTCCAGCCGTTGGTTCGATGCTCCTGCGCAGACGGTGATCACGCGTGCTTCGGGCGCGGCGAGCAGCGCCGGGAGCAGGTACCCGACCAGTGCGAAGTGTCCGAGTTGGTTAGTGCCGAAGGCGAGTTCAAACCCGTCCTTGGTGGTCTGCCGCTGGCGACCGGGCATGACGGCCGCGTTGTTCACCAGTACGTCGAGCGGGCGCTCAGACGCGACCACGGACTCGGCGGCTCGCCTGACGCTGGCGAGGTCGGCCAAGTCCAGGACGAGTGGCTCGATCTTCGCCAACGGTACTTTTTCGGCGACGTTCCGGGCGAGTGAATCGAGCTTGGCTGCGTCGCGTCCGGCCGCGATCACGCTCGCTCCGGCACGGGCGAGCCCGAGGACGGTTTCCTGCCCGATGTCGCCGTAGGCGCCGGTGACCAGGGCGCTCTTTCCGGCGAGAGCTCGTATTTCGGGCCGGGAAGAAGGTGTGCCTGACATAGAAATCTCCGTGGCTGAAGCGGTTGGGAGCGGCTGCCCTCAACCTCCCCGCGCGCAGTGGTCCACCGGGGACAAGGCGCGAGGGTGAGTAGATAAGATGCCTACCTGCATCTTATCGTTCCGCTCCACTCGCTGTCAATAAGATGCCATAATGTATCTAATGAACGAAGTCGGAAGCAGCAAGCAGACGCGGCGGCGCGGCGCCGAGCTCGAACGCGCCCTCCTGGACGCCTCCTGGGACGAGCTGATCGAGCGTGGCTATGAGAACTTCACCCTGGACTCGGTCGCGGCACGCGCACACACCAGCCGGCCGGTGATCGCGCGGCGCTGGGCCGATCGCCGCGAACTGGTCGTCGCCGCCGTGCGGTACTGGGCGGAAAACAACCGAATCCCCACCCCCGATACCGGCTCACTTCGCGGGGACCTGCTGGCCTACCTGGAAGAGAAGGCGGTCCAACGCGCCGAGCTGATGGCCGTCTTTGGCCTCCGGCTTGCCGCCTTTGTCGCTGAAAATGAGGACGCAGCCAGGCAACTCGGCGAGGCGATCACGCAGAGCCAGGGTCTGGACGAGATATGGCAACGAGCCGCCGACCGCCGCGAAGTGGACCTCGACACGCTCACGCCGCGGCTTCGCGCGCTACCGTTCGACCTCGTCGGCGCGGAACTCGCGCGCACGCACCACGCGCTGCCACGTGCCACGATCGAGGAGATCCTCGACACCATCGTCCTGCCGCTGGTTATTCACTGACGCGACGGTGGCGGCAGCACTCCTCGCCGATAAAGGTGTGTCATGAAACTTCTGCTGACGTCCGCTGGCATCGCGAACACGAGCATCCACGACGCGCTTTCGGGCCTGCTGGGCAAGCCGATTGAGGAGTCCAGTGCCCTCGTCATTCCCACCGCGATATACCCCTTCCCCGGCGGTGCTGGCCACGCATGGGAGGCGATCTGCGGAAGGAGCAAGAGTCCCTTCGCCGGATTGGGCTGGAAGTCTTTGGGGGTGCTGGAGCTCTCCGTGTTGCCCAGCATCAACGAAGAATGCTGGGTCCCGGCGGTCCAGCAGGCCGACGCCCTGCTGGTCTGGGGTGGTGATCCAGTGTTCCTGTCGTACTGGATGCGGCGGTCCGGGCTCGCAGACGTCTTGCCGTCGCTGCCCAGCGAGACGGTCTACCTAGGGGTGAGCGCCGGGAGCATCGCGGCAACATCCACCTTTGCTGAGACCTACCGTGAACCACGTCGCGGCAGCGGTGACGCGCTGTCGACGGAAGACGTCGTGTTCGATACACCCGATGGCGAACTCCGCATGATCCTGGTCATGGCTCAGGGAGTCGGACTCGTTGATTTTGCGATTATTCCGCACGTGGATAGCGCTGACCCGAAGGACGTGGCAATCGCAGAACAATGGGCCGCGAGGATACCGACGCCGACGTACGCGATCGACGACCAGACCGCCATCAAGGTGACCGATGGCACGGCCGAAGTCGTCTCCGAGGGGCGCTGGAGGTTGTTTACTCCCTAGTGCCGGTTCCGCTACACCACGGCGGCATGCTGCATGATGCCCGTGAAGAGCTTGGCGTAGCGCAGCAGGTGCTGGTCGCCGACGTAGTTCCGGGTGATGTGCGCCTGCGCGGCCCGCCCCATATGGTCGGCTTCATCGGGGTTGTCTAGTAGGCGCCGTACGTCGGAGCCGAAGGCCGCCAGGTCATGTGGGTCGGGTAGCAGGATGCCGGTGCCGGCGGCGATCTGGTCGATGATGCCGCCGACCGCAGAGCCGACAACGGGCCTGCCCTTCCACATGCCTTCCGCTACGGTCAGCCCGAATCCCTCTGCGAGACTTTTCTGGACAATCACGGCGGCGTGCCGTTGGAGCGCGTTAACCATGGCGGCGTTCTCGTCGGCGTCGTCCAGTGGCAGGGTGACCAGCAGGATCCGGTTCCTCGCTCGGGTCGGCAGGTCACGCCACTGCAGGAGGCACTCGGCAAAGACGGCGGCGCCCTCCGGGTCGTCGGCCACTCCCGCTACGGCCGGGCCGGCCAGCACCAGGTAGGCATCGCTGGCCGGAGCAACGTACTCGGCGAACCCGCGCATCACGCCGGGCATGTCCTTGAGGTAATCCCACCGGGACACCTGGACGACCAGCGGGTCGTCCGGCTTCGGCCGGCTGTCCCCGGTGATCTCGGCCCGCTGGCGCACGTAGCCTGTGGTGCCGTCTCGGCGGGTAAAGGCGGTGCGCTCGCTCGGCGCCGTTCCGTCCAGTACGCCGATCGTCGACAGTGTGGCGCGCACGGTATCGGCATTCAGACGCTGGTTCTTGGGCGAGAAGGGGTCGATCGACGGCGGAATGATCGCCACCTTGTCGCCGGGAATCTGCCGTGGCACGTACTCGCGCCGGGAGAAGATGAATCCTCTCGCCGCGACGAGATTGGGAAGCAGGAAGCTCCACGCCGAGTCGGTAACCTCGTTATGCCAGTCGACCCCGATGTGCGACCGCCACGCGACGAGGGCACCGGCGTGCGTCAGATATTCGGTCAGCCCTGCGGTCTGCGGGTCATGGAGCAGCACGAGGTCGCCGGGCCGGATGTAGTCGAGCAGCTCGACGGCGTTCGCGGCCAGCATCCGGGCGTACCGGCCGGCCTCGGCGGCGGTCAGCGCGCCGCCCGAGGCGTCCCCGTGTACCTGGTTGTGCAGGCGCTTGGTGATCACGAAGAACTCTGCGTCGCCGGTGATGACCATCCAGCGGCTCGTGATACCCAGGTCGTCGACGTAGCCGAGCAGTGCGTGGAGCATCTCGGCCACGCCGCCCCCGACTGCCGTCGAGCTCACGTTCCACACCGTCCGCCCGGCGAGGGCGATCCGGAATTGACCGGCGGCCCGGACTAGCTGATCGTGCCGTTCCTCGCCGATGACGTGTTCAAGCTGCGCGACGGACCGCGGGGCGATCTGTACAGGTTTCGCGAGGCTCAACCATGGCTCGCTTCCGCGGAGCCGGGCCGGGTCGCGCGGGTGCCAGGCAAGTCCGCGCCGCCGTGCGTGCCCATCGCTGCTCCGCTGTTTTCCCGGTGATCGATGCCGTAACAGGAGCTTGACCCGTGGCGAGACGCACCCTTCACCCGCCCGGAGTGATTTGGCTGTCGCCGGTCCGAAGTGGCGTCCTCTTCGCGGCGCAGTAACCGGAGCAAAAGCACGCTGAGCAGGCTAAAACCAACCAGGACGAACGTGCCCGCCATCTGCCGGGCCGGGCGTCCGCGCGCCGGGCTCGGTCCCGCAGCATCGCAGGACGGCCTGCTCGTGCCGGTCTCGGCTGGCCGCGTCGGGTGGACCCGCCTGACGGACGCGGTCGCGCTGCCGCCCGGCAGGCGGCTTGCCGCGGGCCATTCCGGGCTAGGTCGTTGACATCAGCGGGCCGCGACCCTTTGCATAGGCGGTGTCCGAATCACGAGGAGAGCCATGGACAGAATTCTCACGACGCACACGGGCAGCCTGACCAGGCCCCCCGAGCTGCTGTCCTTCCTCGCCGCACGAGACAGCGGCGGGGATCTGGACGAGGACGCCTACGCGGCGTGCCTGCGGCAGGCCGTGGACGACGTCGTGCGCCGGCAGGTCGAGTGCGGGATCGACATCGTCGACGACGGTGAGATGGGCAAGTCGAGCTGGATCACCTATCTCTACGAGCGGGTCAGCGGGCTCGAGGCCCGGCCGCTGGTGCTGGAGAAGGGCGTCACGGTGATGCCCGCGAGCCGGGACCGGCTGGCGTTCCCTGGCGCGTACGCGGAGATCGATGCGCTGGAGGAGCAGTCCACGCGCTACAGCACGCTCGCCGCCGGCGGCGCCCTGCCGGAGGACGGTGCGCCGCCCGGACTGTCCGTGTCCTGGGTGGTTACCGGGCCGCTGACGTACGACCGGAGCGCGCTCGACCGCGACATCGCGAACCTGAAGTCGGCGCTCGACCGGCACCCGGGCGCGAGCGGCTTCCTGCCGGTCGTCGCTCCGGCCAGCACGTACTGGCTGTTCAATGAGTACTACGCGGACGACGAGGAGTTCATGTTCGCGCTGGCCGACGCGCTGCACGAGGAGTACCGGGCGATCGTCGACAGCGGGCTGACGCTGCAGGTCGATGACGCCGTGCTCATGCACGAGGCCGACACCATCATGTCCAAGGGCGGATCCTGGGAGGACTACCGGCGCTGGGCCGAGCTGCGCGTGCGCGCGCTCAACCATGCGCTGGAGGGCATCCCCGAGGAGCACGTCCGGTACCACGTGTGCTGGGGCAGCTGGCACGGGCCGCATGCCTATGACCCGCCCCTTGCCGATGTCGTCGATCTCGTGCTCGCGGTCAACGCCAGCGCTTACCTGATCGAGCAGGCAAACCCGCGGCACGAGCACGAGTGGCGGGTCTGGGAGACCGTGAAGCTCCCCGACGGCAAGAAGCTGATCCCGGGCGTGGTCACGCATCACACGAACGTGGTCGAGCACCCGGAACTCGTCGCGCAGCGGCTTATCCGGCTGGCCAACGTGGTGGGCCGCGACAACGTGCTCGGCGGCACCGACTGCGGTTTCGCGCAGGGATCGTTCATGCGGCGCGTGCACCCCGAGGTCCAATGGGCGAAGCTTGCCGCGCTCGCCGAGGGCGCGCGGATTGCGTCCAGGGAGCTGTGGGGGGCCAAGGCGACGTAGCACCCTGAAGTTCACCTGAGGATCGTTGGCGCAAACAGGTGACTTGGCGCCTAAAGCCAGACGATTGGAGCAGCGCAGATGGCCGAGGTTGTGCTCTTCCACCACGCGCTCGGACTCACCCCTGGCGTCGTCGCCTTCGCCAGCCAGCTGCGCGACGCCGGCCACACCGTGCACACGCCCGACCTCTACGCCGGCCGCACGTTCGGCACCCTCGACGAGGGCGTGGCCAACGCCGCCGAGATCGGCTTCGAGGAAGTGATAGAGCGCGGCGTCCGCGCCGTCGACGAGCTGCCTGCCGGGCTGGTCTATGCGGGCATCTCGCTGGGCGTGATGCCGGCGCAGAAGCTCGCCCAGACCCGGCCAGGCGCACGCGGGGCGGTGCTGCTCGAGGCGTGCCTCCCGGTGTCGGAGTTCGGCGACGCCTGGCCAGAGGGCGTGCCGGTGCAGATCCACGGCATGGACGCCGACCCGTTCTTCGCCGGTGAGGGCGACGTCGACGCCGCCCGCGCGCTCGTCGAGCAGGCCGCAGACACCGAGCTTTTCCTCTATCCCGGCGACCGGCACCTGTTCACCGACAGCTCGCTGCCCGCCTACGACCCGGCCGCCGCCGCGCTGGTGACCGAGCGTGTGCTCGCGTTCCTCGCCAGCCGGTAAGCGGAGGGCTGCCGCCCGCGGAAGCGGTTCCGGTCCGACGGAGCGGCGGGGGAGGGGAACGGCGGTCACCCGCGAGGCAGACTAGGTGTCAGCGCAGACCTGGTGGACGCGAGGGCGGAGGCGGTCGATGACGGACGGAGCAAGCTCCGGCGCGGCACGTCCCGACGCGGCCGAGCCGGCCGTCGCGGAGCCGCTGATCGGCCTGCTGACCGCGGGAGACCCGGCCAGCCCCGCGCTGATCGTTCCCGACACCGCCGAGGTATTCACCTACGCCCAGGTCGCGAGCCAGGTCGAGGAGCTGGCGGGGCGTCTCGGCGTCCTTGGCGTTCGCGCCGGTGACCGGGTCGCCCTGTCGCTGCCGAACGGCCCGGACGTGGTGGTGCTGCTGCTCGCGATCGCCGTGCTCGGTGCCGCGGCGGCGCCCCTGAACCCGGCCTACACCGAGCCGGAGTACCAGTTCTACCTGGCTGACATCCAGCCGCGGCTGCTGCTGATTCCGGCCACCGGCGCGGCCGCCGCGTCGGCGGCAGCGGCGGCGACGGGTACGACGCTGGCCGACGTGCAGCCGGTAGCCGGCGGTCCGCCCGACGTGGCTGGCCCGGCCTGGCCAGCCACGCCGCCGCGCCCGGTCGAAGCGGGCGGGCCGGACGACGTCGCGCTCGTGCTGCACACCAGCGGCACGACGAGCAGGCCGAAGCAGGTCCCGCTGCGCCAGCGCAACCTCATGGCGTCGGCCCGGACGATCGGCACGCACTACCGGCTCAGCCGGGGCGACGTGTCGTTCTGCGTGATGCCGCTGTTTCATATCCATGGCCTCGTGGCGTCGACGTTCGCGGCGCTCGCGGCGGGTGGCGTGGTAGTCACGCCGCGCCGGTTCACCCCGCACCGGTTCTGGGCGCAGGCTCGCGAGCACGGCGCGACCTGGCTTTCTGCCGGGCCGACGCTCCATCAGATGATCCTCGACCGAGCCGACGAGGCCGGTCCGCCGGCCACGCTGCGGTTCGTCCGGTCCTGCAGCTCGGCGCTGTCGCCGGCGCTGCTCGAGCGCGCCGAGCGTGAGTACCTGGCGCCGATGCTGGAGGCCTACGGGATGACCGAGGCGAGCCACCAGATGTCGTCGAACCCGCTGCCGCCTGGGGTCCGGCGGCCCGGCTCGGTGGGCGTGCCGACCGGCACGGAGATTCGCATCGTCAGCAAGACCGGCGCCGTCCTGCCGGACGGCACGGCGGGCGAGGTGGTGATCCGCGGTCCCGGCGTGATGGACGGCTACGTGGCGAATCCGGCCGCGACCGCGGAGGCGTTCTTCGGCGACTGGTTCCGCACCGGCGACCGCGGCGTGTTCCGGGATGGCTACCTGGTCCTGGAGGGCCGGATCAAGGAGATGATCATCCGCGGCGGGGAGAACATCGCGCCCGCGGAGATCGAGCAGGTCCTGCTGTCCCACCCCGCGGTCCGCGACGCCGTCTGCTTCGGGGTGCCCGACGACAAGTACGGCGAGCTGGTCGGCGCCGCCGTCACGCTCGGCGCCGAGGCCGACCCGGCGGACCTGATCGTGCACTGCCGGGAGCAGCTGGCCGCGTTCAAGGTGCCCGCGAGGATCGACGTGCTGACCGAGATCCCGCGCACCGCGACCGGCAAGATCCAGCGGCGCCGGGTCGCCGAGGTGGTGCTCCAGCACCGGGCGTCGCCGTGAGGTTCGCCGTGCTCGGCGCCGGCGCCATCGGCGCGTACGTCGGGGCCGCGCTCACCCGCGGCGGCGCCGATGTGACGCTGATCGCCAGGGGAGCGCACCTGCGGGCGATGGCCGCTGACGGGGTCCGGGTGCTGTCACCGCGCGGCGACTTCACCGCGTGGCCGCGGGTGACCGATGACATCGCGGCGGTCCGCGACGCGGATGTGGTGTTCGTCGCGCTCAAGGCCTACAGCCTGCCGGCGATCGCCCCGGCACTCGGCGGCGCGCTCGCGCGGGACGCCACGGTGCTCTGGGCGCAGAACGGCATCCCGTGGTGGTACTTCCAGTCCGCGCCAGGACCGGCCGGGCTGACCGGGCTGGAGAGCGTGGACCCCGGCGGCGTGATCGCGGCCTCGATCGCGCCGCGGCACAACGTCGGCTGCGTCGTCTACAGCGCGACCGAGATCGTCGAGCCGGGCGTCATCCGGCACATCGAGGGCACCCGCTTCACCATCGGCGAGCCGGACGGGTCGGAGTCGCAGCGGTGCAAGCAGATCTCGGCGGCGTTCGCGGCCGGCGGCCTGCGCGCGCCCGTCGAGGCCCGGCTGCGGGACCAGATCTGGCTGAAGCTCGTCGGCAACGTGGCGTTCAACCCGATCACCGCGCTGACCGGCGCGACGCTGGGCGAGCTCGGTTCAGTGCCGGAGATGCCCGTGCTGCTGCGCGCGATCTTCGCCGAGTGCGCCGCCGTCGCGGCTCGGCTGGGCATCACGTTCCCGGTGTCGCTGGACCGTCGGCTCGAGGCCGGGCTCGCGGTCGGCGACCACAAGACCTCGATGCTGCAGGACCTGGAGGCGGGCAAGCGGCTGGAATTCGAGTGCATGACGGGTGCGCTGGTGGAGCTTGCCGAGCACCTGAACGAGCCCGTTCCCGCCGTACGGGCGGTGCACGCGTGCATCAAGCTGCTCGACCACCTCCGCCGGCGCAGCGCAGGTGCCGCCGAGCCGGCCGTCGGCTAGGCGCCCGGCGGCCGGTATCCGAGGCTCCCGCTTCGACGCAGCGCCTCGAGCATCTCCTCGACGGTGAGCAGGCACGTGGTCGACCCGGCCGAGAGCCTGCCGCTCGCCACCACCGCGGCCAGCCCGCTCGCGGCCGAGACCGGGTCGGGCATCTCGAAGAGCACGTATCCGTCCGCGTCCCCGAACGCGTACCAGACACCATGCAGCTTCCCGCCGGCGGCCTCGATGACGGGCCCGAGTGCTTCGCGCCGGTCCTCAGGATTCGCCAGCAGCGCAGCCCACGCCTCGGGCGTGTAGGTGAATTTGGACAGGAACATCGGCATGGGTGGGGTTTCCTTTCTGGCGGTGGCTGTCAGGTCACGATCAGGCCGGACTTCAGCGTGACGGGCGCGGAGTTCGGCAGCGTGGACGGCTGCGGCGAGACCGGGGTGTAGCTGATCTGGATACCGAATGACCCGGGAGAACTCGTCGAGGTAGTGGTGAAGGTGGCGGTGTAGGAGACAGAGCTGCTGGCCACCTGCCAGCCGCCGTGACCGTGGTTCAGCGCCGGGTTCCACCAGGACAGGGTGCCGGTGCCGGTGAGGACGCCCTGGGTGCTGGAGGTGAGGGAGTAGCCGGTGACCGTGCCGATCAGCGACCAGTTCCCGCCGACGACGCTGATCCCGCCGAGGTAGATCGAGGTGAGCGGGATGCGCCAGACGACGAACCCGAACGCCACCGGGCCGACGCCGCTGACCGAGTACGTCCCCGCACCCACCGCGACGTCACCGGCCTGGCTGACGGCGAGCGGCGCGGTCACGCTGGCCGCATCGCAGTTCGCCGTGCCCGCGTAGCTGGCGGTGATCATGTACGCGCCGGCCTCCCAGCCGGAGGTGCTCACCGAAGGCGCGGTCGCCGTGCCGCTGCTGTTGGTGGTGGCGGACCCGAGTGAGTAGCTTCCGGTTGCCCCGGTTGTGGGGTTGGCGTTGAGGCTGAAGGTCACCGGCTGGCTGGCCTGGCACGCGCTGGCCGAGCTGGTCAGGCTCGCGGCGGGCACCAGCGCCGTGCCAGCGCTGATCGATGCCGGGCCGGTGTAGGCCAGCGTGGTGCCCGCCTGGCCCACCGTGACGGTGCCGCTGAGGTAGCTGAAGGTGTAGTTGGGGTCGACCGCCCCCGAGCAGCTGCTCGGGTAGGTTCCGACCGGGCTGGCCGAGGTTGCCGTGGTTGTGCAGGTGGGCGCCGTGGTCAGCGACGCTGCCGTGTTCCCGTTGACGAAGCCGGAGTAGGACGCGGTGATCGCCGGCGGGGTCGAGCCGTAGGTGGTCGACTCGCTGGACGCGGTGATGGTCAGCGCGGCCTGACCGACGGTCACGGTGCCGTTGAGGTAGCTGATGGTGTAGTTGGGGTCGGAGGCGCCAGTGCACGAGCTGGTGTAGCTGCCAACCGGGCTCGACGACGTGGCAGTGGTGGAACAGGTGGGCGCGGTGGTCAGTGACGCTGAGGTGTTGCCGTTGAGGAAGCCGGTGTAGGACGGGGTGATCGTCGGCGGGGTCGAGCCATAGGTGAACGACCCGCTGGATGCGGTGATGGTCAGGGTCGCCGGCCCCACGGTGACGGTGCCGTTGACATAGGTGATCAGGTAGTTGGCGTCGGCTGCGCCGGAGCAGGAGCTCGGGTAGCTTCCGGCGGGGCTGGCCGCGGTTGCCGTCGTCGAACACGTCGGCTGACTGGTCAGCGAGGCCGCGGTGTCGCCGTTGACGAACCCTGTGTAGGACGGGGTGATGGTCGGCGGGGCCGACCCGTAGGTGGCCGACCCGCTCGACGCGGTGATGGTCAGCGCCGCCCGGGTCACGGTCACGGTGCCGGGGACGTAGCTGATCGTGTAGTTGGGGTCGGCGGCGCCAGTGCAGGAACTGCTGTAGGTGCCGACGGGGCTAGACGACGTTGCCGTGGTCGAGCAGGTGGGTGCGGTGGTCAGCGACGCCGAGGTGGCGCCGTTGAGGAACCCGGAGTAGGACGGGGTGATCATCGGCGGCGGCGAGCCGTACGTGGACGACCCGCTGGACGCGGTGATGATCAGCG